>ERZ808051.359-NODE-359-length-53717-cov-5.267655_pt1 | contig 53717 bp, 35 predicted proteins | sample MGYA00380199_ERZ808051 | MGnify/ENA primary metagenome ERZ808051 (study PRJEB31490, sample SAMN06133391) | mouse gut metagenome | isolation source: J11 | host: mice | place: China: Chengdu | collected 2015-05 ... | reverse complement strand
AGAAACCAGATTTTACAAATGCAGAGGAAAATGCTGACAGCAAAAAAAGAGCGTATGGAACGCCTGATTGCCAGCATAGATGACATCCTGAAAGGAGAAAACAAAATGGATTTTGCAGTTTTCAGTAAAACAGAAATTGAAGAAATGTTTCAGACTATGATGGAGCATATGCCGGAAAACATGAGAAATATCGCAATAAAAGAATTTGGGAGCATTGAACAATGGAAAAAGCATTACATGGAAGCCGTATCTTCTGAAAAAATGCAGAAAAGATATGCAAAGGTAGTTGAATGGTATGGCGGGAAAGACAAATTTTTATCTGTCGCCCAGAACCCCATCAGTAAAGAAGTTGCAGAAAGCTATAACAAACGGATTGAAGCAATTCTGCAAAAACTAATCGCTAAACGGGATTGTGCCGTGGATTCTTTTGAAGTAAAAGAGATAGTCGGGGAATACGGCTTTGTTATGAAACAACTCTCACAGGTAAAAGAGGAAAAAGGATTCATGCTGGCGCAGGCGCAGTATTACCGCAATGAAAAAATCAAGCCGATGACGGATGAAAAGTACGGAGATGGGGCTTCGGATTTTTTCGCACAGGCGATTGAAGCCTTTTATGGGAAAGAATAAAGAAAAGGACAACTAAATATCAGCCATTCATCAATGGCGGCAAAGAGCAGGAAATCTAAACAGGTTATCCTGCTCTTTTTTTGCCCGGAATCCGGGAGAAAGGAGGGCGCACACTTGCCATGCCCGCATTGTAAAATCACCATCATCAAGCGGAGCAACAATGAATCCGCCGTTTCTGCCGCCGCCTACCAGAGCGGCGAAAAGCTGTTCTCTGAATACGACCAAGAACAGAAATACTATCCCTACAAGAACGAAGTCACCCACAAGGAAATCATGCTCCCATCCCATGTGCCGCCAGAGTATGCCGACCGCAATACGTTATGGAACTCTGCCGAAGCACAGGAAAAACAATGGAACTCCCAACTAGCCCGGAGGTTCGTGCTTGCCATTCCAAGAGAACTCCCATCAGAACAGTATGCCGACCTTATCCGTGACTACTGCCGGGAGTTTTTTGTTTCCAAAGGCATGATAGCCGACTTTGCCATCCACGACAAGGGGGACGGCAACCCCCACGCCCATATCCTGCTCACCATGCGGGCAATGGACGAAAAAGGCAGATGGCTCCCCAAGTGCCGCAAGGTATACGACCTTGACGGGAACGGCGAAAGAATCCGGCTCCCGTCCGGCAGATGGAAAAGCCACAAGGAGAATACGGTAGACTGGAACGACCAGAAGTATGCTGAAATCTGGCGGCAGGGATGGGCGGACACGGCTAACCGCTACTTAGAAGCCAATCACCGCCCGGAACGGCTTGACTTGCGCTCCTATGCCCGACAAGGGATTGATAAAATCCCCACCGTCCACATGGGGGCAGCCGTCTGCCAGATGGAGAAGAAAGGAATCCAGACCAACATCGGCAACCTAAACCGGGACATTAAAGCCGCCAACTCCCTTATGCAGTCCATCCGCCAGATGGTGCGCCACTTAAAAGGCTGGATTGCCGATTTAAAGGAGAAAAAAGCCATGCTGCTGGAAGCATTGGAACAGGACAGGGAGCCGACACTCCCGGAACTGCTCCACCAGTATTTAGAACTGCGGAGCGGGCAGCGTGCCGACTGGACTTCCAAAGGGAAGCTAAAAGGCACTGTTGCCGACTTTAATAAAGTACAGGCGGCTATGGATTTTCTGCGGGGAAAAGAAATCACTACCATAGAGAGCCTTGACACCCGGCTGGACGAAATCAGCCAGAGTGCCGTTTCCATCATGGGGAGCATGAAAAAAAGCGAGAAGCGGATAAAAGCCATCAACACCATGCTTTCCTATATTGACAAATACGAAGCCACCAAGCCAGTCCATGCGGAATATGCCGCTATCGGCTGGAAAAAGAAAAAAGAGAAGTTTGCAGAGAGCCACCGGGAGGAACTGGACGCTTACCATGCCGCCATCCGATATTTTAAGGCAAACCTGAAAGGCAATACCTACTCCCGCAAAGATTTGGAAGCGGAACGGGAACAGCTTGCCGCCGCCCTGCCCGGACAGAAGAAGGAACTGGAAACGGTTCAGGCAGATGTGAAGGTACTCCGTGACGTGCGGAACTGGCTCAATCAGGTACTCCCGCCAGAACAGCGGAGAGCCACCGCCGAGCCGGGAAAGAAGCCGTCCATTGCACAGACATTAAGCTGGAAAACCGAAGCCGCCAGACAGAGGGAAGCACAGAAACAGCAGCAGACACCAAAGAAACAACAGAATATGGAACTTTAAACAGGCACTTGTTTTGTGATTTGAAATCGTAGACAAGTGCCTTTTTCTTTTGAACAGGATTTATCGGTACGTGAACGACATTGTGTCGCTCACGTTGCCGGATTAAGGAGGGAACGCCTATTGAACGTATTTGAAGCCGTGAAACAGTCCGTCACCACAAGGCAGGCTGCGGAGCGTTACGGAATCAAAGTAAACCGGAATGGGATGTGCGTCTGCCCGTTCCATAACGATAAGAACCCAAGCATGAAGGTTGACCGCCGCTTTTACTGTTTCGGCTGCGGAGCCACCGGGGACGTGATTGACTTTGTTTCCCGGCTCCACGGTATCGGCAGTAAAGAAGCCGCACTCATGCTGGCACAGGACTTCTCCATCCCCTATGAGGACGGGAGGAACGCCGGGAAGCAGCCCATAAGGCCACGCCTGCGGAGGGAAACGGAGGAACAGAAATTTAAGCGCATGGAGCGGCACTGCTTCCGGGTGCTGTCCGACTATTACCATCTTCTGCGCCGCTGGAAGGAAGAATACGCCCCCAAACAGCCGGATGAAGCATGGAATCCCCGGTTTATAGAAGCCCTGCAAAACATGAGCCGTCTGGAATATCTGATGGACGTACTTCTATCGGGGGAACTTCCAGAGCGGGCAGCCCTTATCACAGGACACGGAAAGGAAGTGAGGAACCTTGAAAGACGGATGGCAGAACTTACCGCCCCAGATACGGCAGGAAATAGCGAACATGGCAGACAGCGCCGAGCCGCCCCGGAGCGTTGAGGAAGTAAAGGCCATGCTGGAAACCACCGAGAAAGGCGGTTTCCGCAACAGCATGAGCAACTGCCTGACCGTGTTCCAGTGCGACCCGCTCCTGTCCGGGGCGGTTGCTTATAACCTTCTGACCGACCGCACCGACATTTTAAAACCTATCGGCTACAAAAGAACCCCGGACAGCCCCATGACCGACACCGACATGAAATATATCCGGCTGTATCTGGAAGAAACCTACGGCCTGACAAGCGAAAAGAAGATACAGGACGCCGCCGACCTTGCCGCCCATCAGAACAGCTATCACCCCGTCCGGGAGTATTTAAACAGCCTGACATGGGATGGAACCGAACGGATACGCTCCTGCCTGCGGCACTTTCTGGGAGCCAGTGAGGACGATTACACTTACCAATCCCTGCGCCTGTTCTTATTGGGAGCCATCCACCGGGCATTTTCCCCCGGCTGTAAATTTGAAATCATGCTCTGCCTTGTGGGCGGTCAGGGAGCCGGGAAGTCCACCTTCTTCCGTCTGCTGGCAGTCAAAGACGAGTGGTTCTCCGATGATTTACGGAAGCTGGACGACGACAACGTATACCGCAAGCTGCAAGGCCACTGGATAATCGAGATGTCGGAGATGATTGCCACCGCAAACGCCAAGAGCATAGAGGAAATCAAGTCATTTTTGAGCCGCCAGAAGGAGGTTTACAAGATACCCTATGAAACCCACCCGGCAGACCGCCCAAGGCAGTGCGTGTTCGGCGGCACGTCCAACGCCCTTGACTTCCTGCCCCTTGACCGTTCCGGCAACCGCCGCTTCATTCCCATACAGGTATGCCCGGAACAGGCGGAAACACACATCCTAGAGGACGAAGCCGCTTCCAGAGCCTATCTGAACCAGGTATGGGCGGAAGCGATGGAGATTTACCGGAGCGGCGGATGGAAGCTGACATTCAGCCCGGAAATGGTACGCCATCTAAAGGAACACCAGCGGGACTTCATGCCGGAGGATACCAAGGCCGGTATGATACAGGCTTTCCTTGACAGCTACCCCGACGATACCGTCTGCTCCAAGCAGCTTTACAGAGAAGCCCTGAACCATGACTTTGACGAGCCGAAACAATGGGAGATACGGGAAATCAACGAGATAATGAACCAGTGCGTCACCGGCTGGAATTATTTCTCCAACCCCCGGATGTTCGCCGGGTACGGCAGGCAGAAGGGATGGGAACGGGAACAGGCGGCAACGGGGCGGGAAAAACCCCGGAGGAATTTACACCGGTGCCGGAGCAGATGGAGCTTCCATTCTGAAAAAATCCGGGCAGGAACAGCCCGTTGCACACTCCGTTGCTATCCCGTTGCCGAGGAAAATCCCGTAACTGCGGGCTTTTCTTCCCTTTAACAACCAAAGCAACAGAAAAATAAAAGAAAAAGTATAAAATAACCCAGCCGCCAGACAAGGATTGTTTGCAAGGTTTTTTGAAGCCCGTTGCCGGACTTCGTTGCCGTTATCTCCTGTCTAGCTGTTTTTATGTATGGAGGACAACTGCCTATGGCAAATAAAAAATTGAATGTTGATGGAAATAATTATTCAGATATTCCGGTCTGGCGTAGATATACGCTGACCATTGAAGAAGCAGCCGGATATTATCATATCGGGGAAGGAAAGCTGCGAATGCTCATTGACACACATCCCAACGAAGATTTTTATGTGATGAATGGAAACAGGGCTTTAATTAAACGTGAGAAATTTGAACGATATTTAGACCAGGCAACTGCTGTATAAAAAATCCTGAAAAAGAACGGCAGATTGCCTGAATCCTATGATAAAGCTATACGGAGAGTCAGATTTGTGGTATGATAATTTTGCAAGTCTGACTCTCCTTCTTTGAAAGGAGAGATTCGATGAGTGAGAAAAGAAGAGATAACCGTAATCGTATTTTGCGTGAGGGCGAATATCAGCGCTCAGATGGGAGGTATCGGTTCCGTTATATTGACGAGGACGGAAAAGAGAAAAATGTTTACAGTTGGCGTTTGGATAAGAATGACCCAATGCCGAAAGGCAAGAAGCGAGAGCCTTCATTGAGAGAGAAAGAAAAGCAGATTGAAGCAGATTTGTTTGACCACATCGTAACCAATGGCGGCAATTATACGGTGCTGGAGTTGGTGGAGAAGTATGTATCACTGAAAACAGGAGTCCGCCACAACACGGTTGCCGGATATAAGACAGTCATTAACGTCTTGAAAAAGGAAGCATTTGGCAGGCAGCGTATTGACAAGGTACGTTTGTCAGATGCAAAGGCGTGGCTCATTAAGCTTCAGCAGGTGGATGGCAGAGGATATAGTTCCATTCACTCTATCCGTGGTGTTCTCAGACCGGCATTTCAGATGGCTGTAGATGATGACCTGATTCGCAAAAATCCATTTGGATTTGAACTGGCATCGGTGATTGTCAATGATTCTGTTACCAGAGAAGCGATTACCCGAAAACAGGAGAGGGATTTGCTGAAATTTATCAAAGAAGATAACCATTTCAGCAGATACTATGACGCAATCTATATCCTTTTCCATACGGGACTTCGTATTTCGGAGTTTTGCGGACTGACAATACCTGATATTGAGTTTGGAGAAATGCGTATTAAGGTAGACCATCAGTTACAGCGCACATCACAAATGGAATATGTGATTCAGGAGCCGAAAACGGAAAGCGGTGTCCGCTATGTGCCTATGACAGAAGAAGTTGCAGCGTGTTTCCGCAGGATAATTGCGAATCGGGAAACACCGAAAGTTGAGCCTATGGTAGATGGCTATATTCGTTTTCTGTGCCTGGATAAGAATGATATGCCAATGGTTGCCCTTCACTGGGAAAAATATCTGGAACATATCATTGAGAAGCACAACAAGATTTACCGCATCCAGATGCCAAAAGTAACCCCTCATGTATGCAGACATACCTTTTGCTCTAATATGGCGAAGTCGGGAATGAATCCGAAGACCTTACAGTATATCATGGGGCATTCGGATATCAGCGTAACCCTGAATACCTACACCCATGTGAATTTTGATGATGCGAAAGAGGAACTGCACCGAGTAGCGAACTCTTAAAAAATCCCGTTGGTAAAGCCGCTTACTTTACCAACGTATTTACCAATTTTGCAGGGACAAATATGAGAAAGTATGAAACGATTTGAGAAAATACTTTTGAAACACAAAACTTCGGAACAGTCCGAAAACCCTGTAAAATCAAGCATTTGAGAAGAAATACAGGATATATAAGGAGTTATGGAAAAATGATAAAAATACTTTTTATTTGCCACGGCAACATCTGCCGCAGCCCCATGGCAGAATTCGTAATGAAAGACCTGGCGCGTAGGGCGGAAATTTCGGATCAGCTTTATATTGCATCTGCCGCCACCAGCACAGAGGAGATATGGAACGGGATGGGGAATCCTGTTTATCCGCCTGCGAAGGCGAAGCTTGGGGAGCATGGCATCGATTGCGAGGGAAAGCGCGCCGTACAGCTGACTCGGCCGGATTACGGGAAATATGATTATCTTATCGGCATGGACAGCACTAATATTCGTAATATGCTTCGGATGCTTGGAGGGGACCCGGAGGGAAAGGTTTATAAGCTGTTATCGTTTGCCGGATCGGACCGCGATATTGCGGACCCCTGGTATACCGGAGATTTTGATGCCACGTATGCGGATGTGACGGAAGGCTGTACGGGGCTGCTCAATATGCTGCTCGACATGACAGCTTTGGGAGAAGTGAGGTAGCATAAAGTAAAATGTGCTTATAAGCCTTTGAGCGAGGGCTTTTGTCGGAGGGCTCGGCCAGGGGTTTTTAATGGAAGGGTACAGGGGGTGATGAGCGTTCAGAGGTTTGTTTAAACATATTGCTTTTTAAAAGTGACCGTGCTATTATTTTAACGATGAAAAATACTTCAGGTATAAGCTTGGGTATAGAAGACAGAAAAGAAAAGACTCTTGGCGGGTGGAAAGGAAGCAGAAAAATAATGAGACACGGTTTTGATGAAATTATTGCGAAGATGAAGGGCTGCGGCATGAAGAAGGTTGCCGTCGCCGCGGCACAGGATTCCGCGGTGCTTGAAGCTGTGAAGGAGGCGAAGGCAAGGGGAATAGCGGAGGCTGTCCTGGTGGGCGACGAGGCGAAGATCAGGGAAATTGCCGCCTCCATTGATATGGATCTGACGGGATACAGGATCATCGATGAGCCGGATATGATTCAGGCGGCGCTGAAGGCGGTAAAGCTTGCGCATGACGGCGAGGTCGACATGTACATGAAGGGTCTGGTGGATACCAAGAATTTCTTAAAGAGCGTGCTGGACAAGGAAGCAGGGCTCAGAACCGGCGCGCCGCTTTCCCATGTGGCTGTTTTTGATCTTCCTCAGTTTGACCGGCTTTTATTCCTGACGGATGTTGCTTTTATACCTTATCCTACATTGGAGGATAAGGTAAATATTATCAGGAATACGGTTCCCGTATGCAGGGCATGCGGCATCGAGTGCCCCAAGGCGGCGGTCCTTGCGGCGGTAGAGGTGGTCAATCCCAAGATGCCTGCTACCGTGGAGGCTGCGGAGCTTACGAAGATGTGCGAGGAGGGAGAGCTTGCAGGCTGTGTCGTTGATGGTCCCCTTTCCTTGGATCTGGCGGTAGACCCCGAGGCGGTAAAACATAAGGGAGCTTCCGACAGAAAGATTCAGGGAGATGCGGATATGCTGGTGTTCCCGGACATTCACGCGGGAAATCTTGTGTACAAATGTATTGTACATACGGTTCCCGAAATGAAAAACGGCTGTATTTTGACCGGTACAAAGGTTCCCGTAATTTTGACCAGCCGTTCGGATTCCTTTGAGACCAAGGTAAATTCCATTGCTCTTGCGGCAGTGGTGGCGGAGGAAATGAAGAAAAACGGCTGATTGTATAGTCCGAAGTACCCTGGCAGGGAAGACTGCGGAATTAAAAAACAAAAACAGTCTCGAAACGAAGACGCCCCCGGAAGGAATTTACAGGTGTGTGAAACAGAGATGGAAATTGCTTCCCCCCATGGGGGCGTTGCAGAGCAGAGACGGAACTTAAAATATAGGGAGGAAAACAAATGTCTATAAAAAGCTTAATTATCAATCCCGGCTCTACCTCTACAAAAATCGGTGTGTTTGAGGATGAGAATCTTTTGTTTGAGGAGACCTTAAGGCATTCCACGGAGGAGATCAGTCGGTATGCGGCTATTGTGGATCAGAAGGATTTCCGCAAAAAAATCATTACGGATCTGTTGGAGTCCAAGAATTTTGATATGGGCAGCCTTAATGTGGTTGTGGGGCGCGGCGGTATGCTGAAGCCCATTTCCGGCGGAACCTATGCGGTGACGGACGAGCTACTTGAGGATCTGAAAAAGGGTGTTCAGGGGCAGCATGCCTCCAATTTGGGGGGAATTTTGGCGCGGGAGTTTGGGGATGCTATCGGTGTTCCCGCCTATATCGTTGATCCGGTGGTGGTTGACGAGCTGATGCCCATTGCGCGGTATTCGGGTATGGCAGAGATTCCCCGGGGCAGCATTTTCCATGCGCTGAATCAGAAGGCGGTGGCAAAGAGGTATGCCAGGGAGGTCGGAAAGTCATACGAGTCCTTACGTCTGATCGTGGTGCATATGGGCGGCGGCGTGTCTGTGGGCGCACATGTGGACGGGAAGGTAATAGATGTGTTCAGCGCCTTTGACGGGGACGGAGCGTTCTCTCCGGAGCGTGCAGGCGGCGTGCCCTGCGGTGCGCTTGTTAAGCTTTGCTTCTCGGGAAAATACACCGAGCAGGAAATATACGGCAAGCTTATCGGCAAGGGTGGCTTTAATGCGTATCTTGGAACAAACGATATGCGGGAGGTGACCAGGCGTGCTGGCGAGGGCGACGAAAAGGCGGCGGAGGCAAAGCAGGCGTTTCTGCTGCAGGTTGCAAAGGATATCGGTTCCATGGCGTGCGTGCTGAACGGAGAGGTGGATCAGATTATTGTAACCGGCGGTATCGCCTATGGCGCGGACGTGATTGCGGCGCTGAGGGAGAGGACGGAGTGGATTGCGCCCTTTACCGTGTATCCCGGGGAGGATGAGCTGCTCGCGCTGGCCCAGGGGGCGATGCGTGTGCTTAACGGCGAAGAAAAGCTGATGGAGTATTAAGAGTAGAGTGAAACAAAAATTTAACGTTTGGCATAATATTTCACCGATGAAGCTGATCTTAAGCGGGTATCTTGTCATAATTGCGCTGGGAACCCTGCTTTTGGCGCTGCCGGCGGCCACCAGGGGCGCCGGGGGCACGCCGGTGTCAGACTGTTTTTTTACGGCGACCTCGGCGACCTGTGTGACGGGGCTGGTGAGGTTTGATACCTTTACCCACTGGACGCTGTTTGGACAGCTGGTTATCCTGGCTCTGATTCAGGTGGGCGGCGTGGGCTTTATGACGGTGGCGATTTTGGTAATGGTGCTGACCAGGCAGAAGATAGGTCTAAATCAGCGCTCCATCATGCAGAATTCCATCTCGGCGCCCCAGATCGGCGGTATAGTGCGGATGACCAAGTTTATTGCAATGGGAACCATGGTGGTTGAGCTTATTGGAGCGTTTTTATTAAGCTTTGTGTTTATACCGAAGTTCGGCTGGGCAAAGGGAATTTATTTTTCCGTATTTCATGCTGTTTCTGCTTTCTGCAACGCCGGCTTTGACCTGATGGGAGGAACGTCCGGCCGGTTTTCCTCTCTTACCGGCTTGGCGGGCGACTGGTATTTCTGTACGGTGATTATGCTCTTGATCGTCATAGGGGGGCTGGGCTTCTTTGTGTGGCATGATCTGAAGGAGCGCAGGCTGCATTTTAAACGCCTGCGGCTGCAGAGCAAAATGGTGCTGTCCATAAGCTTAAGCCTTATAGTAATCGGTGCGGCAGTATTTGCCCTGCTGGAGTGGAATCATCCGCTTTACGCAGGTCTGTCCCTTGGTGAAAAGCTTCAGGCAAGCCTGTTCCAGTCCGTCACGGCAAGGACGGCGGGCTTTAACACGGTGGACCTTGCAGGCATGACGGAAAGCTCCCTTTTTGTTATGATCTGTCTGATGTTTATAGGAGGCTCCACCGGCTCTACCGCGGGAGGAATCAAGACCACAACCTTTTGGATATTGTGTATCAGCATCATTGCGACCTTCCGCCGGAAGAAAAATATCGAAATGTTTGGGCGCAGGATGGAGGAGGGAATCACCAGGACGGCGTCCTGTGTGTTTATGACCTATCTGATCCTGACCGTAGCAGTGGGAGTGATTATTTCTGCAATTGAGGATCTGCCGTTTATCACCGCGTTTTTTGAGTCGGTCTCGGCAATGGCTACGGTGGGGGTGACCCTTGGCGTTACGCCGTCGCTTGGCATGGTTTCCAAGCTGCTGCTGGCATTTCTGATGCTGTGCGGGCGTGTGGGCTCCATTACCATGCTGCTGGCCTTTTCGTCGGATAAGAGGGTCACAAACTCAAGGCTGCCCCTGGAGAAGGTGCAGGTAGGCTGAGGTGCGAAGGAAATCGCGGAGTGGGAAATTAAAAAATCCGGGAACGGAATTTTATCGTCAGGAAATTTGAAGTGTATGCGGAGGCATACGCTGGCATGCGCACGGGAGCGCACAGGGGGTCAGGTATGAAGTCAATTTTGGTAATCGGTCTTGGGCGTTTCGGGCGTCATATGGCAAAGACATTTCTGGAGAACGGCCACGAGGTGCTGGCAGTGGATGACAGCGAGGAGAGGGCGGACGCCGCAGTGGGCATGATTCAGCAGATACTCATTGGAGATGCCACGGACGAGCGTTTTATGAAGTCTCTGGGAGTGGACAATTTTGACCTTGCGGTAATTGCAATCGGTGAGAATTTTCAGACGGTGCTTGAGATCACCGTACTGCTGAAGGACCTGGGCTGTAAGTATATTGTGGCCCGCGCCACCAGGGATGTACACAGAAAGCTGCTTCTCAGAAACGGGGCGGACTATGTTTCCTATGCCGAGAGAGAGGTTGCCGAGCGCCTTGCCATCAAGTTCGGCGCGGACAATATTTTTGACTATGTTGAACTGACACCGGAAATAGGTATTTATGAGATTGCAGTTCCGAAGGAGTGGCTGGGAAAGAGCATGGTGGACTTGTCCATCCGGACCAGGTATCATGTCAGTGTCCTTGCCACCAAAAAGCAGAACCAGATCTTTCCGCTGCCTCATCCCAGCCATGTGTTTGAGGAGGACGAGAGCATTATGGTCATGGGTACTGCAGAGCATATCGGAGCGCTTACCTAGAGAGCGGGGAAGTCATTCCCCGCTCTCTGTCACAGTGAGCCGGCGGGTTTTTTGATCAGGAGAGGAAGTGATCCGGCAGGCGTTTGATCGGGAGAGGAAATGAGTCAGCAGGCTTTCTGATCAGGAGAGGAAGTGAGCCGGCCGCCGTTTTGATCAGGAGAGAAGGTAAGCCGGCCGCCTTTTCTTTCAGAGCGGAAGGGGAAGCTGTGAGGCGGGCATGAGACCAGGGAAATACATGGGAAACAAGGGAGGAAGGAAAGTGTTTGAAAAGATAAAAAAATTGTTTGGGGCGCAGGATATGACGGTGGGAAGCCCTGTCAAATCCATTGCTAAATTCGCGTTTCCGCTGTTGATAGGCAATTTTGCCCAGCAGCTGTATTCCGCGGTGGATTCCGTTGTGGTGGGAAAGTACTGCACGGTGGAACAAAACGGATATAACGGTGTGGATGCCCTGTCGGCGGTGGGCGTTTCCTCGCCGATCATAAATCTGCTGCTGGTGCTTTTTATTGCCATAGCCACAGGCGCGGGAATCCTTGTGGCCCAGTATTTTGGCGCAAAGGAGAAGGAGAAGCTTTCGGTCTGTGTCGGAACGTCCGTTACGCTGGTGGTGATTGCGGCCGTCATTATTATGGCGGTGGGAATTCCCGTTTCGCGTCCGCTGCTTCAACTGATCAATACGCCGGAGAAATATCTTGATTTGGCGGCGGCTTATCTTCAGATTACCTTTTTGGGGATTCTTGGGGTTGCCTTTTATAATATTATATCAGGTATTTTGCGTGGGCTGGGGGACAGCTTTTACCCGCTTCTGTATCTGCTTGTCTCCGCGGCGTTGAACATTGTGCTGGACATTTGGTTTGTGGCAGGGCTTGGCTTGGGTGTGCAGGGCGTCGCATGGGCGACGATTATCGCCCAGACGGTTTCGGCGGTTTTATGTCTGATTCGTCTGACTCATATGAAGGATATAGTGGAAGTTAAGAGGGAGACGCTGGTTCCCAAGCCGGATACAGCCGGCTTGATTCTGAAGCTGGGGCTTCCCTCCGGGTTGACGCAGGCGATCTTTTCCCTTGCCCTGGTTTTTGTCCAGAGCCTGACGAATCAGATGGGGGATTTTGTGCCTGCGATCAATGTGGCGATCATGAGGGTGGACGGCTTTGCCGTGCTTCCGGCGTTTACCTTTGGGCTTGCCATTTCCACCTACATCGGACAGAATATTGGGGCGAAGAAAATGGAGCGCCTGAAATCCGGGGAGAGGGCGGCTCTTATGCTTGCCCTTGGCACGTCCATGGTCATCGTGCTGGCGCTGCTCTTATTCGGAAAGCAGCTTATTGAAATATTTATCAATCAGGAGAGCACGGACCCTGACGTATACCGGAAGGTGGTTGACCTGGGCGGTCGGGGGCTGCAGATTCTTGCGGCGGGATATATCGCCATGGGTATCACCCAGATTTATGGGGGCATCCTGCGGGCGGCGGGGGATACGGTCTCCACAATGGTGATCTCCCTTATCACAACGGTGGTGGTGCGGGTGCCCCTGGCGTATTTGCTGGCGCATTTCAACGCTTCGCAGGAGTGGCCCAAGGGTCATCCGGACGCGCTGTTTTTCTCGCTGCTTGTGAGCTGGCTTTTGGGTGCGCTGCTGGTATATCTGCGATACCGTCAGGGAAAGTGGAAAAATATTAACCTGGTGGACGAGAAGGCGGAGCCGGAGAGCGTTTAACCGGATTTTTTGTATAAGCAGACGGGAGGTTACGGGCTTATGAGCATGAGCGGTAAAGGGATGCATGAATTTTTGTGGGAGGAGGATTCGGAGGGAAGGCTGGTCTTTCTGGGGAGCAGAGGCGACTGTTCGGAGATGAACTGGGTCCAGGGAAGCAGGAGATGGGGAACGGTACATAGTCCGGGCGCTCTGGAGGTTCAGGTAAGGAGAGAGCTTTTGGACAACGGCAGGCTGCGGGAGGTATATCGGTTTACCAATGTGACGGCGTTTCCCGTGTTTTTGAAAAATACGGATGTGGGGATCTATGTCACCTTTAACGATAATTATGAAGCGGCGCAGGAGTGCCTGGAGAGAAGATGTCACACGCATGTTTTCTGCGGGCAGGAGGCTTCGTATGTGCAGGCCTTCCGCATGGGAGGGCGCCCGCCCCACCTGGGGCTGCAGCTGATCAAGGGCAGTATCGACGGCTACAGCGTGGAGCGGGACGTGGATAAGAGAAGCGAGGACAGAGGTGATTTTATTCTGCATCCCGTATTTCCGGCGATAGAGCCGGGAGAGACGGCGGAGGTGGTCTGGGATCTGTTCTGGTTTGAGGACCGGGAGGATTTTGAACGAAGGCTGCTGGAGGAGTCGGATTTTCCCTTTGTAAGGGCGGAGAACTGTACCTTTTTTCCCGGTGAGGAGATGGGATTTGATATCCGCATGGGGAAGGCGGTTGAAGACGGGGATATTTGTGTCGAATGCAATGGGGAGAAGGCCGCCTGGAAGCTCTCGGCGGGTAAATCGGGAACGATCGTAAGGGTCTCGGGCGGCGGTCAGGAGGAGGGAGAGTATCGGTTCCGTATCCGGATTGGAGGGAAGGAGACGAGCGTTGCTCTGTACCGCTGCTGTGAACCGGGCAGGATGCTGCAAAGGCGCTGCAGGTTTATTGCGCATAAGCAGCAGTACTCTGGGGCGGGAAGCCATTTGGACGGAGCCTTTCTGATTTACGACAGGGAGGAGGACAGGCTTTATTACAGCCACCTGGACGACCACAATGGGGGACGGGAGCGCATGGGAATGGGTGTGCTTTTGGCGCTCTATCTTCAGGGACATGAGGACAGGGAGGTATATGACAGCCTCATGAAATACCGGGAGTATGTGTACCGGGAATTGTTCGACAGGGCTTCCGGAGCGGTTTACAATGATATCTGCCGGAATAACGACTGGAACCGGCTGTACAATTACCCGTGGATGGCGGTATTCCAGCTGGAATTATACAGGCTGACGGGAGACAGGGATTATCTGTGGGACGCTTTTCATGTCCTGGAGGAATATTACCGTCTGGGCGGAAATGGGTTTTACGGCATCGGCATTCCGATGACGGAGCTGCTTTGCGAAATGGAAAAGGCAGGGATGGCCAAGGAAAGCGATTTGCTGAAGGGGCATTTTCTGGAGCATGCGGATGTGATTCTGCGCAACGGGCTGCATTATCCGGCGTCCGAGGTGGCGTATGAGCAGAGCATTGTGGCGCCTGCCGTCAGTATTCTGCTGCAGGCGGAGCAGATAAGCGGCAGAGGTATTTATTTGGGGGAAGCAAGGCGCCAGATGGAGGTTTTGGAGCTGTTTGACGGCATGCAGCCGGACTATCATCAGTTCGCCAATGCCATCAGGCATTGGGACGGGTATTGGTTCGGGAAGAACCGTACCTATGGGGATACCTTTCCTCATTACTGGAGCGTGCTTTCCGGTGTGGCTTATGCGCAGATGTATGCCGTTACGGGGGATGCGGGCTATGGGAAAAAGGCTTCGTCATCGCTTCGGGGGTGTCTGAATCTGTTTATGCGGGACGGCTTCGCCTCCTGCGCCCGGGTGGCTCCCAGGCAGGTAAACGGAAAGAAAGCGGATTATTATGATCCCTGGGCCAACGATCAGGACTGGGCGTTGTACTATGCGGCAAAGCACAGAAAAATAATTCAAGGCGCAATAGGAGAATGAAGCAAAGGGGATACCGCCGGGTAAAAAGGCGGTATCCCCTTTTGGGCATTTGGCATTCCACATATTCAGGACAAGCCTGTCTGCACGGAACGATAGACCTAGATATTGAATTTGAAATAGCTCCTGGCATTGTAGTAGGAGATATTCTTTACAATCTCGGAGAGGGTGTCGTAATCCTCCGGGAATTCGCCGTTCTCCACCCAGCCGCCGATCAGATTGCAGAGGATGCGACGGAAGTATTCGTGCCTTGTGTAGGACAGGAAGCTTCTGGAGTCGGTGAGCATTCCCACAAAGCCGGAAAGGTTGCCCAGGTTTGCAAGGGAGATCAGCTGCTCCAGCATACCTGCCTTGTGGTCGTTGAACCACCATGCGCTGCCCTGCTGGATCTTTGCAACCGCCGTGGAGTCCTGGAAGCAGCCAAGGATGCTGCCGATGGCCTGGTTATCGTTGGGGTTTAAGCTGTACAGGATGGTTCTGGGCAGCTCGTCTGTGGAAACCAGGGCGTCCAGGAAGTCCGCCATCTGTGAGGAGGGCGCATTGTTGTTGATGCAGTCGTAGCCGGTGTCGGGTCCCAGCTTTTTATACATGGGGGTATTGTTGTCCCGCTTGCAGCCGAAGTGGAGCTGCATAGCCCAGTCAAGCCTGTGGTATTCCCTGCCCACAAAGAGCATGAAGGCAGTCTTAAACTTCAGCTCCTCCTCCCTGGTGAGTATCATTCTGTTTTGTCTTTTCAGAAAGATTTCCTCGATCTCATCGTCGTTCGCAGGGCAGTACATCACATATTCCAGAGCATGGTCGGACACGTTGCAGCCCATGGATGCAAAGAAATCCATACGATTCCTTAAGGCCTTTTTCAACGCCGCGAAGCTGCCTATCTCAGTCATGCCAGCCGCTGCCGCCAGCTTATCCAGGTAATCCAGATAATCGGGCTTTTCGATGTTCATCGCCTTGTCGGGCCTCCAGGCGGGCAGGACCTTCACGTCGAAGCTTTCATCCTCCGCAATCCTTTTGTGCCATTCGAGGGTATCTACAGGGTCGTCGGTGGTGCAGATAAGGGTGACGTTGCTCTGCTTGATCAGATTGCGCACGCTCATGGAGGGCTGGGCCAGCTTTTCGTTGCAGAGCTTCCAGACCTCGTCCGCGGTATTTTTATTCAGGACGCCGTTGTAGCCAAAGAATCTCTGAAGCTCCAGATGGCTCCAGTGGTACAGGGGATTGCCGATGGCCTTTCCAAGGCACTCTGCCCACCTGCAGAATTTCTCGTAATCCGAGGCGTCTCCCGTGATGTACTTTTCGTCCACGCCGCAGGAACGCATGAAGCGCCATTTGTAGTGGTCGCCGCCCAGCCATACCTGGGTGATATTATCAAACATGCGGTCCTCCGCAATCTCCCTGGGGTTGATGTGGCAGTGATAGTCCAGAATCGGTGTGGTCTCCGCATAGTCATGGAACAGCTTTTTGGCTGTCTCGGTTTCAAGCAGGAAATCCTTGTCCATAAATGTTTTCATGTCTGATGCCCTCCGTTTTCTTTATTTGTTTTGGTTTATTGTCACTGTTTTGAAACAAGCGGTTATGCTGAAAACAGTTACAGTTTAAGTGATAGCAGGCTTTTTACCGTGTTGTCCGGCGCTTGACGATCTCGCCGGAGAAAATGGCTTTTTTGGGCATTTCACTGCCGCCAAGCACACCCAGCAGGGTGGCGATCAGGTGCTGGCACAGGGTCTCCAGCTTGTTGTCTATGCTGGTGAGCTCCGGTTCGCAGCACTCCGCAAGCATGGAATTGTTGTAGCCCAGAACCGAGAAGTCCTCCGGAATGCGGTAGCTCATCGCCCTGGCATATTTTACCGCCGCCAGCGCCAGGGTGTCATCCGCGGCAATGACTCCGTGAAAGGGAAGCCCCTCTGCGTGCAGCGCTTTCAGGTGCGCGGTCATGGCGGAAATGTCCTCGTGGGAGCCCCGGTAAAACTGGAGGCTGTGATCTGTAAGTAGCTTTTTCTCCTCCATGGCGGCGCGGTAGCCTGCAAGCTTGCGTTTTCCGCTGTAGGAATCGGAGTTGTAAAAGTATATGATATCCTGTATGCCGGTCCCGATCATGCGCAGGGTCGCCTCATACATGGAGGTAAAATCGTCGGAAACCACACTGTAGACGTTGGGTGCGTCCAGATCGGCGTTCAGGAGCATGACAGGCGCCTGAGCGGCCGCGTCCGCAATGTATTTGTTTTCTTTTTCTGTCTCATAAATAAAGTTGGAGCCTACCAGGATAAGACCGTCGACCTTTTTGGTGATAAGCAGGTTCATTGAGGTGATTTTTGCCTCAAGCTCGTAGCCGGTACAGCAGAGTATGCTGTCGTAGCCGCTTTTGTGCAGCTTTTGCTCTATATGGTAGATCGCCTTGGCGAGATACAGATCGGAGCTGTCCGCGCACATGATGCCGATGGTCTTCATGGTATTCAGGCCTAAGCCCCGGGCAAAGGCGTTTGGGGCGTATCTGTACCGGTCTATGACGTCCAGCACCTTCTTTTTCGTCTTTTCACTGACATTGCTGCTTCCGTTCAGCACGCGGGAGACAGTGGCGATGGATACGCCTGCCTTTTCGGAAATATCATAAATTGTCATTGACTTCCCTCGCACTTCCTGTTGTGCCGTCTGGACGGCACAACGATCAGTAAAGAATGTAAGCAGTTACAAAAATATATTTAAATTATAGCCGACCGCCCTGTTTTTTTCAAGTTTTATTTTATGAAATACTCTTTTGGATATTGACTAAAATATTTTTTGGCGGTAATATATTCTATGAAAGCACTTACATTACCAAGTGCCAGGTGTCTGAAGTCGGCTGGAATAAAAAACCGCACAGCGAAAAGGAGAGGAAAATGGAAGTTTTAAACAGAAAAATGACCGGAAAAAAGGACAGACCCATCAAGGTGGTACAGTTTGGAGAGGGAAATTTCCTTCGTGCATTTGTGGATTATATGATCGACATTGCCAACGAGCAGGGCAGATTTGACGGCGATATCGTGCTGGTCAAGCCCATCAATTTCGGAAGCCTTGACAGCTTTCACAGGCAGGACTGTCAGTACACCGTTTCGCTGCGCGGCAATGTGGACGGTGAGGGCAGGGTCATCAACCGTGTCGTAACAAGCGTTGCCGACGCTGTGGACTGCTACAGTGAATACGACAAGTATATGGGGCTTGCGGAGCTTGCATCCCTGAGGTTTGTGGTTTCCAACACCACCGAGGCGGGAATCGTGTTTGACGATACCGACCGTTTTGAATTAGATCCTCCCCAGACCTTTCCCGGAAAGCTGACCAAGTTTTTATATCATAGATTTGAGACCTTCAAGGGAGATAAGAGCAAGGGCCTGGTGATGCTGCCCGTAGAGCTTATCGACGACAACGGCATTATGCTGAAAAAGTGTGTGATGCAGCTGATCGACCTTTGGGGACTGTCGGAGGAGTTCAAAGGCTGGGTGGAGGAGGCGTGTGTGTTTACCGCCACGCTGGTGGACCGTATCGTCACCGGTTATCCCAAGGCTGCGGAAGAACAGGAGTGGGAAAAGCTGGGCTATGAGGACCGCATAATGGTTACGGGCGAGCCCTTCGCGCTCTGGGTCATCGAGTCCGACAGAGATATCAGCGGGGAGTTTGATTTACCCGGCGCAGGGCTTCCGGTGGTCTTTACCGACGACCATCATCCCTATAAGCAGAGGAAGGTCCGTATCCTAAACGGCGCCCATACCTCCTTTGTGCTGGCTTCCTGGCTGTGCGGAAACGATATCGTGAGGCAGTCCATGGAGGATGCCGATATCCGCAATTTCATGAACAAAACAATCTTTGACGAGGTCATTCCCACTCTGACCCTGCCGGAGGAGGAGCTGAAGGCGTTTGCGGGCGAGGTGGTAAACCGTTTCAACAATCCTTATGTGGATCACGCGCTGCTTGCCATCTCGTTAAACTCCGTGTCCAAGTGGAGGGCGAGGTGCCTGCCCAGCCTTCTGGGCTATGTGGACAAATTCGGTAAGCTTCCCGCCCATATGACCTTTTCCATTGCGGCGCTGATGGCCTTCTACACCGGAACGGAAATAAGAGACGGCGCCCTGATCGGCCACAGGGACGGACAGGAGTACAGCGTCAAGGATGACATGAATGTGCTTGAGTTTTTCCGTGACAACTGCGGCAGGGACACCAGAAGCTTTGTGGAAAATTATCTCGGCACAGAGGACTTCCACGGACAGGATCTGAACAAGGTGCCAGGGCTGACCGACGCGGTGGCAGGCTATCTGGACGATATTAAGGCAAACGGCATGAGGGCGGCATTATGCAGAATTTCATAAAAATAAACGACAACGACAATGTGGTGGTGGCTCTGAAGGCTATTCCCGCAGGGGAGACCATAAGCGTCCGGGTCCAGGGCGGTGAGAAACAGGTAACGGCTCTTGAGGAGATTCCCGCAGGTCATAAGATGGCGGTCTGCGATATCCCCGAGGGAGGAGAGGTCATCAAATACGGCTACCGCATCGGCAACACAAAAGAGGCGGTAAAGGCAGGCGCGTGGATTCACACCCACAATATAAGGACTGCTCTGGGGGATCTGCTGGAGTATACCTATGAGCCTGTGGTTCCGGAGACGGAAGCCGCCGGGGAGGAAGCCGGCGACGTGACCTTCATGGGCTTCAACCGTCCCGACGGCAAGGTGGGCGTGCGCAACGAGATATGGATTATCCCCACCGTGGGCTGCGTCAACAATGTTGCCACCGCCATAGCAAGACAGGCAAACGACTGGCTGCAGAGGGAAAGCGCCGGGGGCACCGTGGAGGAGGTCATCGCCTTCCCGCATCCTTACGGCTGCTCCCAGATGGGGGACGATCAGGAGCATACAAGAAAGATTCTGGCGGATTTGATCAATCATCCCAACGCGGGCGGCGTGCTGGTGCTGGGTCTGGGCTGCGAGAACAGCAATATCGACGTGCTCAGGCCCTATATCGGCAGCTATGACGAGAACAGGGTAAAGTTCCTCGTATCGCAGGAATGTGAGGACGAGATTGCGGAGTCCCTGGAAATAATCAAGGGTCTGGTTGAATATGCCAGCGCCTTTAAGCGGGAGCCTGTCAGCGTCAGCAGGCTTGTCATCGGCATGAAGTGCGGCGGGAGCGACGGGCTTTCGGGCATCACCGCCAATCCCCTGGTGGGGCGCTTCTCGGACAAGCTTATATCAAAGGGCGGCACTACCATTCTCACCGAGGTGCCGGAAATGTTCGGCGCGGAGACCATTCTCATGAACCGCTGCGCCAATGAGGAGCTGTTCCGCCGGACGGTGGATCTGATCAACGATTTTAAGAATTATTTTAAGAGCCATAATCAGACCATATATGAAAATCCGTCCCCCGGAAACAAAAAGGGCGGTATTTCCACGCTGGAGGATAAATCCCTGGGCTGTACGCAGAAGTCCGGCAGCGCTCCCGTCAGAGGTGTCCTGCAGTATGGCGAAACCGTGAAGACTCCCGGCTTAAATCTTTTGAGCGCGCCGGGAAACGACCTGGTGGCGGCCACGGCGCTGGCGGCGGCGGGCGCCCATATCGTCCTGTTTACCACGGGGCGGGGAACGCCCTTTGCTTCCCCTGTGCCCACCATGAAGATTTCCACCAATTCCGTGCTGGCGGGAAAGAAAGCCAACTGGATAGATTTCAACGCGGGGGTTCTGGCGGAGGGCGGAACCATGGAGGAGGAGACGGAAAAGCTGTTTGACTGTGTGCTGGAGATTGCCTCCGGGAAAAAGGTCTGCAGCGAGGCGGCGGGCTTCCATGACATGGCGATCTTTAAGCAGGGCGTGACCCTGTAGGGCGGCAGGATAAGGCGCCTGAAAAAAGAGGTTCGGACAAACAAGACGATCTTGAAATGGGGATCAGCTCCCATTCCAGGGTCGTTTTTATTCATGTTAGATAATTGACGCGGGGCGGGAGAACGGCTATAATTTAAAGCAGGTAAAATTTCATCAGGCAGTTATCATATTTCGAGCGGAGGATACAAATATGCAGTTAGGAATCAGATTACATGACACAACCAAGCTACCCTTTGAGGAGAGGATTGCCCAGGTGCATGAGCTGGGCTTTGCGTGCGGGCATCTTGCACTGGCGAAGGTGATAGACGAGTTTCCCACCACGGACGAGGCCATGACTCCGGGGCTTGCCATGTACATAAAGAATGTCTTTGCAAGGAATCAGGTGGATATCGCGGTGCTGGGCTGCTATTTGAATCTTGCAAATCCCAATAAGGAGCAGCTTGCGCAGACCGTACACCGCTATATGGCGCATATCCGCTTTGCATCGTGGCTGGGCTGCGGGGTGGTCGGAACGGAGACCGGAGCTCCCAATGAACAGTATAAATTTACTCCCGAGTGCCGCACGGAGGAAGCTCTCCAGCTCTTTATCAACAATGTGCGTCCCGTGGTGGAATATGCGGAGAAGATGGGAGTGGTGTTTGCCATCGAGCCGGTTTATACCCATATCGTAAGCGACCCGAAACGCGCCAGAAGGGTTCTGGACGAGATCAATTCCCCCAACCTGCAGATTATTTTTGACCCTGTGAACATGCTTCATATTGAGAATTATCAGAACAGGCAGGAGGTGATCGAGGAGGCCATCGACCTGCTTGGCTCCGACATTGCCATGGTACATTTAAAAGATTTTACCGTGACGGAAAAGGGGCTCCGGTCCACGGGCTGCGGGCTTGGAGAGATGGATTACACGGCGGTGCTGAAATTTATGAAGGAGAGGAAGCCCTTTATCCATGCCACCCTTGAGGATACGAGACCCGAGAACAACCAGCAGGTGAAGGACTTTATCCTGCAGAGGTATGCGCAGGTTTAGAACCGGGGAGCAGGGCTGTGAACCTGCAGAACGGCATCAGTGATTGGAGCGCGTGCTTCAGGCACGCAGAAAGGTATGAAGATGTATCAGGACGACGAAATATATATGGGCCTTGCGGACGGGCAGAGGGTGACGATGCAGCTGAATATGAGCAACCGCCACGGGCTGATCGCGGGCGCAAGCGGAACGGGAAAGACCATCACCATGAAGGTGATGGCGGAGAGCTTTTCCGACGCGGGAGTACCGGTTTTTTTGTGTGACGTAAAGGGGGACGTGTCGGGGCTGGCGATGCCGGGAGAGTTTTCCGACAGCATGGAGGACCGGATAGAGAAATTCGGGCTGGATGAGTGCTTCGACTATAAGGCATATCCTGTTTCATTCTGGGATATTTATCAGGAGAAGGGGCATCCCGTGCGCGTAACCGTCTCCGACATGGGGCCGGACCTGCTCTCCAAGATTTTGGGGCTGACCCCGGCCCAGGAGGGCGTTTTGGACATTGTATTCAGGATCGCCGACGACAGGGGGCTTATGCTGATCGATTTAAAGGATCTGCGGGCGGTGCTGAATTACATAAGCGAGCACAGGAAGGAATATCTGACAACCTACGGAAATATCGCGCCCCAGTCTATCGGGGGGATTGTGCGTGCTCTGATTCCTCTTGAGGAGCAGGGCGGGGATCTGTTTTTCGGAGAGCCTGCGCTGGACATTTATGACTGGATACGCACGGAGTCCAGAGGCAGGGGCGTGGTGAATGTTCTGGACTGCGTGAAGCTGTCCCAGAACCCCACTCTTTATGCGAGCTTTCTGCTGTGGCTGATGGCGGAATTGTTCGAGCGGCTGCCTGAGGCGGGGGATCTGGAGAGGCCGAAGCTGGTATTTTTCTTTGACGAGGCACATTTGCTGTTCGACGACGCACCCAAGGTGCTGGTGCAGAAGATCGAGCAGATGGTAAAGCTGATACGCTCCAAGGGTGTGGGTATCTATTTTGTGACCCAGAGCCCCGGCGATATTCCGGACAGCGTGCTTGCGCAGCTTTCCAACCGCGTGCAGCACGCCCTGCGCGCCTATACTCCCGCGGAGCAGAAGGCGGTCCGCACTGCGGCGCAGACCTTCCGCCCTAATCCGGCGTTCAAGACGGAGGATGTGATCATGGAGCTGGGAGTGGGTGAGGCGCTGACCTCCTTCCTGGACGAGAAGGGTATTCCCGGAATAGCCCAGAGGACCGCGATCATCTGTCCCCAGAGCTATATGGGGCCGGTGGAGGAGTCCGTGAGGGCCAAGTTTATCAGACATGACAATATGGATAAGTATGACGATTATGTGGACAATATTTCGGCATATGAGGTGCTGAACGAGCAGGCAAAGCGGGATGCCGAACAGGCGAGGCTGGACGCGGAGCGGGCGCAGCTTGAGAAGGAGAAGGCGGAGCTGGAAAAGAAGAAGCAGAAGGAGAAGGAAGCGGAGGAGAAAAAGAGGGAGCGTGCCGCAGAGCGCCGCAAGGCTCAGATCGAGCGTTCGCTGATCAGCACGGGCAGCCAGGTGTTAAAGAGAGGACTGTTTAAGACCCTGTTTAAATGACGGCGGCGCGGAGGCGTGCAGGAGCGACATTCGCATGGGGCAGGCTGCCGCAGGCAGGGCGATTGTGACCGGGCCGAAAAAAATGCGGTTTGATTTACACGGGCTATAAAGTATACCCGGGATCAGGCCGATATAAGAATACAAGAGGGTAACGGTCCGGCATTGGGCGGAGCCGTTATAATAAATAGGCAACTACGGATAGACGAACGGCTAGGGATAGCAGGCAGATGATGAATCTGCCATGCTGTCCCTTTTTTGTGTTTTGTTACATTGGAAGGGCGTTTCGTTACATTTTCCGAAGGGTTTGTCATATTTTACCGAAATAAAGTTGAGTTAATACTATGAGGTGGGGCATGAGGGTCGCTATTTGTGAGGAGAGGGAAAGCTGTCTGAAGCTGCGTGATTTGATCAAAAAGCAGAAGCATGACTGTGAGGTCAGGTGCTTTTATACCGGGAAACAGCTTTTGGAGGCAAGGGAGCGTTTTGACATTGTTATTCTTGACATCCGGATGGAGGATATGAGCGGGATCGAGGTGGCGAGGGCACTGCGGATAAAGCGGGACGATACGGTCCTGATTTTTGTAACGGCTCTGAAGGAATATGCATCCGAGGCGTTTGACGTGGCGGCGTTCCACTATCTGCTGAAGCCGGTGCCGGAGGAAAAATTCCGCAAGGTTTTCGAGAGCGCCTGCAGGGAGGCGGAGCGGCTGGAGGGCTTAAAGGGCGAGCAGCTCTTTTTTCAGACCAGGAGCAGGAGCTTTACCGTGCAGAAAAAGGAAATTCTTTTTGTGGAGAGCAGAAAGCGGAAGGTGGACATACATACGCCAGGGGAATGCTTCACTGTATATGCCACCATGCGGCATATGGAGGAGGAGCTGGGGGAGGATTTTTACCGCTGTCACCGGGGGTATCTGGTGAATATGGCTTATGTGAAGGAGTATGAGACCAATTTAATTCAGCTGAAAAACGGCGAGACCGTCTTTATGGCAAAGGACAAATATTCCGAATTTGCAAAGGCATATATGCGGTTTCTGAAACGGGGAGGAACCGCCTGCGTTTAGGGGGAGGCTCTTGGGGCTTCGTTACATTTTAGGGTCTGTTGGTGACAGGATGCAAAAGCCGCGGCGGCTTTTGGACGATATAAAGAAACGAGGAGGGGAGGTTTTGCGGAGCATGAGTTTGGAACGGGTAGCCGGCCAAAGTAATTCTGCCTGCCCGCAGGGCAACGAGAGGCTTAAAATGAAAACGGACCTTGCGGTGCATTGCAAAGGGGAGGTCCCAAGCCGGCGGGACATTCTGGAAATCGGTTCTTTTCAAGGCTGTACAAATCCAAAGGAGTTGGGAAGCAGCCTGAGATACAGGTATTCCCATACGATAGGCCATACTTCCACGTGGTTTTTTGAAACGGCGGGAGCCGCCCTGCGGAGTATGCTGGAAAAGGAAGAAAAGAAAAATTATGATGCCGCCGATGTGGAGAGGGCATATGATTCGGCGTATCGGTCCCTTTGCGAGGAAATTGAAAAGAGGCATGAAAGCGGCGGGGAGCAGTGGTTTGACTTAGACGGCTCGATCCTGACAAAGGAGAGGGAAATGGAATGTCTGAACGAGGCTTATGAGGCTGCTGCGGCCTTTCGGGCATCTTCCGCAGTGGTCATGTCTGGACTGCGGCAGTTTTACCGCCCCGGAGCGTCTGACCGTCAGACGGCAGGGGACAGATAAACAGTCTCGCAGCGAAAAGTCCGGGATTTTAAACAGCAGGAGGCGTGGAAATGGATTACAGTTTATTAAACGGAATCGGCAGCTATCTGATGCTGGGACAGGGAAACGGAATAAGCTCTTATCTGACCAATCCGTACATGGTCAGTCCGTATCTGTCGGGAACATATTCGTCCGGTCTTATGTCCCAAACGGGAATCTCCAATGTCTTCCAGAGCGGAGTCCGTTTCGGGCAGGCTTTGGAGAAGGCGAAGGACAATAATCCGGAGAGTGCGGAGCAGCTGCAAAAGGCTTTGGAGGAGGCGTTCGGAAGCAAGGGCAGCGGGAAGACAGCCGCGACCGGCAGCAGCGGGAAGGAAAGCGCCGCCGCAGTGTATGAACCGTCGTACGGCAGTGTGCAGCGTTCCCATGGGTCGCTGGAAAGCTATCTGGAAGGGCGCAGGGCGTCCAGATTGCAGCAGAGACAGGTGTGGGGGCGCAGGAGAGCAGAGACGGAACTATAAAAACAGTCTCGAAACGAAGACGCCCCCGGAAGGAATTTCCAGCTGTGAGAAACACAGATGGAAATTGCTTCCCCCCAAAGGGGGCGTCGCAGAGCAGAGACGGAACTTTAAATAGGAGGGAAAATAATGAGGATTACAACGGGGATGTTAAAAATAGCCCACAAACGGGGATCTGTGCAGAAGGGAAGCTCTCTTTTGAACTACGTGGGGAAGGCGGGGGCAGGTACCTCGAGAATGAACGCCATGGCGGCGGCAAACTCCAGGAATATGTCGGTGTTTGGAAACATAAAGCTGGATAAAAGCAATTATGAAAAGCTGGAGAAGTCGGCGGACGAATTGACAGACGCCGTATCCGACCTGGCGTCGAAGGTTGACAGCGGGACCGATGATGTGAGCAGCGAAGCGGAGCTGGCGGTAAATAAGTTTAACGAGAATCTGAAGAATCTGAAGGTCAGCCCCGGTGTGCTGAACCAATTTTATTATCAGAGCATGAAGGAGATTTCCGTTACGAACCGCAGCGAGCTGGAGGAGATTGGCATTTCGGTGGCGGAGGACGGCACCTTGACATTAAACAAGCAGAAGCTTGCCTCCGCGGACGGGAAGACGGTTGCGAAGCTGTTGGGCTCCGGAGGAGATTTTTCACTGAGGGTCAGGCAGGTTTCGTCCAGGGTTGCCGATAATGCAGGGGTAAACGCGCAGACCGTGTCCAGTCGGTATACGTCCAAGGGCAGGGTTACAAATTCTTATCTGAACAGGTATAATTTCCGGGGGTGAGCAGGGGAAACACAGCGGGAGTTCAGGAGCGGGGAAAGGAGAAGGGGTTTGAGAATAGGTATGGAGATTGCAGGAATGGATTCCGCCGGAAGGCGCAGCACCACAGTGGTAATAAACAGTCGCCTTGGGAGCAGGAAATATGCGCAGGCCATGGAGGGCGGCAATACGGCCTGGATGGCAGGCGGCAGCAGGATTCAGCAGATGAATGCCGCCAGCGGGAAAGAGGCGGATGAAGAAAACGGGGAAGTCGATGAAAAGGATACCGGAAATGAGGGGAAATCCGCGGCGGAAATGATCTATCAGGCTGCCACTGCCGGGAAAGAGAATCCCATCAAGCAGATTCGGCAGGCGCCCAAGGTGCCCTATGAGCATCTCGCCGAGAACGGGGTTATCACCTATAACGGAGTTACCTTTTTCTGCGACGGGGAGACCAACAGCATCTGCCTGGGGGATATGACCGACAAGGATAACGTTCTGACGATCAAGCTTTCGGGAGGCGGTCATTTGAAGGTAAACCGGAATAACATTGGGGATTTGTCCCGTGCCGCAGGTATGTTTTCTCCGGAGGATTTGAACTTGATCCTGCGCGCCATTGCAAAGGATACGAAAATCCAGTCCATGAAGAAGGAGATAGAGGACGAGGAGGCAAACGTGGGCAACCGCCTAACCGAAGGGCGTCAGGGGGACGAAGCGGGTACGGATAGCGCGGAGGACAGGGAAGAAGATTAAATAAGAGTTGTAAGTGTAAAGCCTTTGCCGTGTGTGATGCGGCAGGGGCTTTTGATTTTCTTGACACAGCACCCCAAAAGTGATATAAGTGTATTAAGCAAATTAATACACTTATAAAACAAGATAGCAGTACGCCGCGTATTTTTTATAATTTCCATGTCGGCAGAGCTGGAGAAAGGAGCTGCAATGATTGTTTTAGACTACCGGGATAAACGTCCTATCTATGAGCAGGTAGTGGAGAAGCTGGAGCGGCTGGTTGTGAACGGCATTCTGGAGAGAGACGAGAAAATGCCCAGCGTGCGCAGTCTTGCCATGGAGCTGTCGGTGAATCCCAACACGATTCAGCGTGCGTACGCCCAGCTTGAACAGGAGGGGTATCTTTATACGGTTTCCGGCAGGGGCAGCTTTGTTGCGCCGGAGTGTGAATGGAGGGAGAACAAGCAGGTGGAGGTTCTGAAGGTCTGGCAGGATATGACAAGGCAGGCGAAGGAGGCGGGGGTGCCTAAGGAGCTTCTGCAGAGGCAGATAAGGGAAATATACGGGGAGGGATGTTTATGATCGAGATTAAAAATATTGCAAAGAGCTTCGGCGGCCTGAAGGCGGTGGACAATATCAGCGCAACCATCGGGGAGGGGCATGTGTTTGGGCTGATCGGAACCAACGGCGCGGGAAAGTCAACGCTGCTGCGGCTGGTCTGCGGGGTGCTGAAGGCGGATTCGGGCAGCGTCACCGTGGACGGGGATGAGGTTTATGACAATCCGGCGGCTAAGGCAAAGCTGTTTTATATTTCCGATGAGCAGTACTTCTATAAAAACGGAACGCCGAGGGATATGCTGCGCTTATATCAGGCCTTTTATCCCCGGTTCGACGGGGGGAAGTGGGGGATATTGACGGAGAAGTTTGGGCTGGATATAAACAGGAAGATAAACACCTTTTCCAAGGGCATGAAAAAGCAGCTCTCGGTGATATGCGGCGTGTGTGCGGGCACAAAGTACCTTGTCTGCGACGAGACCTTCGACGGGCTGGACCCGGTTATGCGGCAGGCGGTTAAGTCGCTTTTTGCAAAGGAGATGGAGGAGAGGGGGCTGACGCCCATCATCGCCTCCCATAATCTGAGGGAGCTGGAGGATATCTGCGAATATGTGGGGCTTTTGCACAAGGGGGGTATTTTGTTTGAAAAGGATCTGGATGAGATGAAGCTGAATATCCACAAGGTACAGTGCGTCATTAAGGAGGAGGCGGTACTGGAGCTGATAAAGCGCAACCTGGAGGTGGTGACCATGGAGAACAGGGGAGCTCTGTACACACTGACTGCCAGGGGCAGCAGGGAGAAGGTGGAGGAGTTTATGGAGCAGCTGAACCTGGTATTTTACGAGCTTCTTCCGCTGTCCCTGGAGGAGATATTTATCAGTGAAACGGAGGTAAAGGGATATGACATCAAAGCACTTATTCTTTAAGGCGATGAGGGAGGATCTGCGCCACAGAAGCTGGATGCTTGCGCTGTCCGTGCTGGGGAGCCTTCTCACGCTTCCCGTGACATGGCTGCTGGTCATAAACAATGTGTCTGGAATGAGTCCGGACCTTCTTTCCTCGACCGCGGAACGGGCAGATTATTTTTTGGGCATTGCACTGGACTTTTGGAGGACTACCGCCAATTTCCTTGGAGGTATGTTCATTATCGCAGGCGCCCTGGTTGCCGCCCTTGCCGGTTTTCGGTTTATTTTCCACAAAAACCAGGTGGATACCTGGCACAGTCTGCCCATAAAGAGAGGAACGCTTTTCTGGGTCTGTTATGTGAACGGATGTCTGGTTTGGCTGCTGCCGATGCTGACCGGTACGGTTCTGGCCGCCGCGCTGTCGGGAGGTATGGTGCTGGGGGCGGCAGGCGGAAGCATGCGGTGTCTTTATGAGGTGGTTAAGGCTGCAGCCGTTACCTTCGGCGTTTGGACGGTGGTTTTTCTGCTGGTATACCATTTGATCCTTGTGGCGATGATGTTCAGCGGCAATGTGCTTAATACCATGGTCAGCATGCTGGTGATGGGGTTTGGGAGCATCAGCCTTTATGCATTGATTGTCCTGACCTGCGAGTACTATCTGGACACCTGGTACTATTTCGGCGATAGAGGTGTCATGGGCGCCGTGTATGGCTCACCGTTTTTTTCGGCGGTGCTGCTGATGATGCAGTGGGGAGAGGAAGCGGAGGGGTTCTCCATATGGATCAACCTGCTGATTGCGGCGGCGCTGGCAGCCTGCGCGTGGGCTTTATACAGAGGACGTCCTTCCGAGCTGGCGGAGCAGGGAATCCGAAACGGAATTCTTACCGTGGTGCTGCGGGTCGGTACGACTCTGGGAGCAGGCGTCAGCGGCTGGATGTTTTTCTGCGCGCTGACAGGCGACGAGATCCTGTGGAGTATCTTCGGCGCTGTTTTGGCTGCCGTGCTGGTGCACGGTGTCCTGGATGTGGTGTTCCGAATGGAATTCCGCGCCTTTTTTGCGCACAGGCTGCAGATGGCGGGGACCGTGGCGGCGGCGCTGCTGTTGTGTCTTGCCATCCGTGGGGACTGGCTTGGCTATGACTCTTATCTGCCGGAGAAGGAGCAGATTGAGGAGATAGGCGTACAGACATACGCTCTGACAAACCGTACTGTGTGGGAGGAAGTATTTTCTCTGAACTCCATGGAGTACCGGGACGTGGATACGATATATGCCTTTCTGCAGAAAATGGCGGAGGCGCCTGTGTACGGCGGGGAAAGAAGAACGGATATAATGGTAAGGCTCTCCTTTAAAAACGGCAGGACCATTTACCGGAGATATTTTGTCGGCAAGGAGGACAGAGAGCAGCTCATGCCCCTGATCTCCAGCGGGGAATATATGAAATATGCCTACTGCCTGAGCGAGACGGTGGCGCAGGACTGCGAGGTGACTTTAGAGCCTGTCATGGGAACATGGGGCACATGGGGCAGATGGGACTTCAGGGAGAGGAAGTTTGCCAGAGGAGAGCTTTTGGAGCTGTTCAGGGCCTATAATCAGGATGTGCTGGAGCGACCGGAGACGGTGCTGCTTGGAGAGGGCAGGCTGTTGACGGAGGTACTGCTGTCCTATCGGCGCCGGGACGGTTACAGGGCGGAGATAACGCTGCACATTTACGAGTCCATGGAGCGCACGCTGGAGGCTCTAAGGGCTCTGGGCTATGAAAGCCAGACAGTCTTGAGGAAGGCCGAGGAGGTCGCGTCGGTTAATCTCATTCTGGGCATAGGCGAGTGGGGAGAGAATGCAACGGCAGAGACCCTGGTGGAAGCGGCCAGAAAAAAATACGGGGAGGACACGGGTGAGCAGTCCGTGGTAGACACGGAGGCCTATGGCGGGACGGTATTCATGGAAACCGAGAATGTTCCCCAAGCCGTTTACGACGGTGAGAGCAGGGAATTGGTGCTGTATATAACGGAGCCGGAGGAGATAGAGGAGCTTCTTTCCCTGATCAGCTACAGCCGGGAGCATAAGGGAGAAGGTGTTTTTAAGAAGCCGGTTATCAGCATCAGCATGACGGACCGGAAGGGAGAGAGCGCCTCCTGTTATATCAAGAAGGGCGAGCTGCCGGAGAAATATATTCTGCGGTTCGGAGAGCTGATCGAGGAGTTGGCCGCAGAGTAAAAAATGGAGGTGAACACCAAAACAGGCGCGGAAATCGGAAGGTTCCGCGCCTGTAGCACCGTAAATGACAAGCCGGGCATGTTTACCCGGAGAAAGGCGGCTGGCGCTGTGGGAAATTCGGTCAGAGCAGCGTCAGGGAGTCCATCCCTGCAGGACAGCCTCTACGGTGTATTTTGCAGCCTCCTCGTCGGTGAGCTGGCAGGAGAAGTCCGCTCTGGTCTCCGGGCTGGCGCCGGAGCCGTAGGACCTGTATTCCCCATAATAAAAGTGTCCGTGCTCCTTCTTCCAGTCGTTCCAGCCTTCCCTGCGGATATGGGCGCCCAGCAGGCAGTCAATAAAGACGGTTTTAGCATATTCCCGCCAGGGCCGTCCCAGAAATACGGAATCGGGAGGGCAGTCTCCGGTCAGCCGACAGTCCTTGAACACATAGCCGAAGGGCTCGCCCTTTGGAGTGGAGGCGGCGGTCACATAGCCGCAGGTCACTCTGGCGTCCGGTCTTGCGGGCTTTTTGTCCTCCCGCATCCGGGAGAATATCTCACAGTTTTCAAAATACGCCACGGCGCTGCCGAAGATAAAGTCCACGTCGCCTTCTATATAGCAGTTACGGTAGCACTGCCGTCCCATGGTGCGGGGCTTTCCCTCGCCGGGGCCCTTAAAGCCGCCCGCAACCATTTCCTGTTCGGGAAGGGGTGCGGTAAATAGGGTGTCCTGATGCCCCCTGAGGGCGCAGTCGTAAAAGTAATTTCTGTCTCCGTCCACATAGAGGGCAAGTGCCTGCCCCACGGCGGCGCCGCTGCCCGCGTCGTTTTCAATGGTCAGATGTCTCGCGGTGAAATCGTGGGTGTCGATGCGCACGGAGGCGGTGCGGAAGGTGCCTCTGTTATCGCCCTCCGGCATGATATCCATAGCGCCGTCGCCGTAGACGATTCGCACGTCATCGCGGCTTTCACCCTCGCCCTGAAGGGTCAGGCCCGGGCGGGTGATGACCAGCTTTTCCCGGTAGTCGCCCTTTCCGATATGGATAATCACGGGCGGAATGTCCGGCCTGGGGGCGGGAAAGGCCTTTGCCTCCTGGGTGGCGCCTTCCGTGGCTATGGAGCCGGGGCAGGAAAGGGATTCCAGAGCCGCTGCGACGGTGTCAAAGCAGGGTGTGTGTCCCGGAATGTTTACATAGATGTGCTGGGTTTCGTTGTTCATGAGTGTACTCCTTGTGGTATGATTGCTGCGGGCGCTGCCTGATTAGGCTTTGTTTTTGTGCCCTGTCAATTTCTCTTATCATTATAATTTTTATGGCAGCGCTTGTCAAATGCCCGGTATACATGATATATCATGAAGATGAGATCAGAAAGGGTCTTGGATATGACCAAATGAATTGGTATGTGCCGATAAAGCTGAAAAATGGTTTTCACGCACTTGTATGAGGATATTCTCGATGAGCTGACAAAGCGAAATTATTATTAACTTTTTTGATAAATCCAGAATTTTTAACAGTATGTTTACAAAATGTTTAATGCTTGAAGAAAGCTTTGTGTTGAATCTTGCAAATAAATCTGTTACAATTAAGGCTAGTTTTTTATAACATCCAATATCACCCGGCTTAATCTGCCGGATCGGACAGGCGGAACGGAATGGATAGGATAAAAGAAAGGCATGGATAAGAAGTGAAGGTAATAGATAAGATATTTGGGACACACAGCGAGAGGGAGATCAAGAGGATACGCCCGCTGGTAGATAAAATCGAGAGCATGCGTCCGGAAATGATGGAGCGCACAGACGAGGAGCTTCGGGAGAAGACAGGAGAGTTCAAGAAACGACTGGCGGAGGGCGAGACTCTGGACGACCTGCTTCCGGAGGCGTTTGCCGTGGTTCGGGAGGCTGCCAGAAGGGTGCTGAACATGGAGCACTTCCCGGTACAGCTGATGGGCGGTATTATCCTGCATCAGGGCCGTATTGCGGAAATGCGTACCGGCGAGGGAAAAACGCTGGTTATGACGCTGCCCTCCTATCTGAACGCTCTGGAGGGAAAGGGCGTACATGTGGTGACGGTCAACGATTACCTGGTGAAGCGTGACGCTGAGTGGATGGGCCAGGTCCATGAGTTTCTGGGGCTGACGGTGGGATATATTCTCAACAGCATGACCAGCGAGGAGCGCCAGAAGGCTTACGGCTGCGACATCACCTATGTGACAAACAATGAGCTGGGCTTCGATTACCTGCGTGACAATATGGTAATTTACAAGGAGCAGCTTGTCCTGAGAGACCTGCACTTTGCAATTATCGACGAGGTGGACTCGGTGCTGATCGACGAGGCGCGGACGCCCCTTATTATTTCCGGGCAGAGCGGCAAATCCACCGCCCTGTACGAGATGTGCGACCTGCTGGCGCGCCGGATGCAGAGGGGCGACGACGTGGCGGAGCTGTCCAAGATGGACGCCATCATGGGTGTCGTCCAGGAGGAGACAGGCGATTTTATCGTCAACGAGAAGGATAAGGTCATCAACCTGACGGAGGCAGGCGTCAAGAAGGTGGAGGACTTCTTCCATATCGACAACTTTGCGGACCCTGAAAATCTGGAGATCCAGCATAATATCGTGCTGGCGCTGCGCGCCCATAATCTGATGTTCCGGGATCAGGACTATGTGGTGAAGGACGATCAGGTGCTGATCGTAGACGAATTTACCGGGCGTATCATGCCGGGACGCCGTTACTCCGACGGCCTCCATCAGGCTATCGAGGCAAAGGAGCATGTAAAGGTAAAGAGGGAGAGCAAGACGCTTGCCACCATTACCTTCCAGAATTTCTTTAATCTGTTCGAGAAAAAGTGCGGCGCCACGGGTACCGCCCTGACGGAGGAAAAGGAGTTCCGGGAGATCTACGGCATGGACGTGGTGGAGATTCCCACCAACCGCGCTGTGGTCAGAGAGGATCTTCAGGATGCCGTCTATAAAACCAAGCCGGAGAAATTAAAGGCGATTGTGGATGCCGTGGAGGCTGCCCACGAGAAGGGACAGCCGGTGCTGGTGGGCACGATCACCATCGAGGCCAGCGAGGAGCTGAGCAAGCTGCTTCAGAAGCGGGGCATTCAGCACAAGGTCCTGAACGCAAAGTTCCACGAGCTGGAGGCGGAGATCGTGGCGGACGCGGGAGTGCACGGCGCCGTTACCATTGCCACAAACATGGCGGGGCGCGGTACGGATATCAAGCTGGACGATGAGGCAAGGGCGGCGGGCGGTCTTAAGATCGTCGGAACGGAGCGCCATGAGTCCAGGCGCATTGACAATCAGCTGCGCGGGCGTTCCGGGCGTCAGGGAGACCCCGGAGAGTCCAAGTTTTATATTTCCCTGCAGGATGAGCTGATGAGACTGTTCGGCTCGGAGCGGCTTATTTCCATGTTTAACGCCATGGGAATTCCCGAGGGGCAGGAGATCGAGCACAAGACCCTGACCAGCGCCATCGAGTCCGCGCAGAAGAAGATAGAGAACAACAACTTCGGCATCCGTAAAAATCTGCTGGAATACGACCGTGTCATGAGCGAGCAGCGCGAGATTATCTATGACGAGCGCCGCAGGGTTTTAAACGGCGAGAGCATGAGGGATTTTATATACAAGATGATCACGGATATCGTGGAGAACTGCGTGGACATCAGCATCAACGAGGACGAGGAGGTAGAGAACTGGAATTTCAACGAGCTGAACACCCTGCTTATACCCACCGTGCCTCTGGAGCCTGTGACGGCGGCGAGAGTGAAAACGCCCAAGAAGAACGGTTTAAAGCAGCAGCTTAAGGAGGAGGCGGTGAAGCTTTATGAGAGCAAGGAGGCCGAGTTCCCCAACGCCGAAGCGATCCGTGAGCTGGAGCGGGTGATCCTTTTGAAGGTTATCGACAGGAAGTGGATGGATCATATCGACGATATGGAGCAGCTTCGCCAGGGTATCGGCCTGCAGGCGTACGGGCAGAGAGATCCTCTTGTTGAATATAAGATGAACGGCTACAATATGTTTGACGAGATGACCCAGAACATCAAGGAGGAGACGGTCAGGCTTTTGTTCCATGTGAAGGTGGAGCAGAAGGTAGAGAGGGAGCAGGTGGCGAAGGTCACGGGCACGAACAAGGACGATTCCGTGCCGAAGGGGCCTGTGAAGCGCGAGAATGCCAAGGTATATCCCAACGATCCCTGCCCCTGCGGCAGCGGCAGGAAATATAAGCAGTGCTGCGGACGCAAGGCATAAAAGGATGTAACGTACGTCCGGGTCTGTGAGGGACACAGGCTGAGAGGTTCCAAGTTACATCTTGGAGAACCGCTTCGCGATTCTTACGGCTGGGGAACAGGCTGCGGTTTTAAAAATTATAATATAGAAAGAGGTGACGCAGAGTGGTAGAACTTGATCAGATGAAATCTGAAATTTTGACTTACGAAACTCCATTGGCGGAAGTGAGGGATTCACTTTAACCTTGCTGACAGGTCAAAAAGGATAGAGGAATTGGAGATGGAGATGGAGGCGCCCGGCTTCTGGGACGACCCAGACCGCTCCAACGCCAAGATGAAGGAACTGAAAAACCTGAAGGATATCGTAGAGGAATGCAGCGGGCTCTTTACGCAGTATGACGATATTCTGACCCTGATTGAAATGGGCTACGAGGAGGAAGACGACTCCATGGCGGCGGAAATCCGCGTTGAAATGGACGAATTTATCGCCAAGTTTGAGGAGCTTCGCATGGGCACGCTTCTGTCAGGGGACTATGATAAAAACAATGCCATTTTAAAGCTTAACGCGGGGGCCGGCGGTACGGAGAGCTGCGATTGGTGCAGCATGCTTTACCGCATGTATACCAGATGGGCGGAGCGCAGGGGCTTTGAGGTGGAGGTGCTTGACTACCTGGACGGCGACGAGGCGGGCATCAAGTCGGTGACCTTTCAGGTGAACGGCATTAACGCATATGGATATATGAAGTCCGAGAAGGGCGTGCACAGGCTGGTGCGTATATCTCCCTTCAACGCGCAGGGAAAGAGGCAGACCTCTTTTGTATCGCTGGACGTAATGCCGGATATCGAGGAAGATCTGGATGTGGAAATCGACGAAAAGGATCTTCGCATCGATACCTACCGAAGCAGCGGCGCGGGCGGACAGCATATCAACAAGACATCCTCCGCGGTCCGCATCACCCACATCCCTACGGGGACCGTGGTACAGTGCCAGAACGAGAGGAGCCAGTTCCAGAACAAGGACAAGGCCATGCAGATGCTGAAGGCAAAGCTGTATCTGTTAAAGCAGGAGGCCAATGTGGAAAAGCTCTCCGATATCAGGGGCGAGATCAAGGATATCGCGTGGGGCAATCAGATCCGTTCCTATGTGCTGCAGCCCTATAAGATGGTTAAGGATCTGCGGACGGACGTGGAGACGGGCAACGCCGACGCGGTTCTGGACGGGGCCCTGGACCCCTTTATCAACGGATACCTGAAGTGGATTAATCTAAAGAATAACAGGGATGGAGGAGCAGTGTAGGCTGCTCCTTTTTTTAGTTTGCGCGCCATGGGCGCTGAAAAGAAGAATGCCGGCAGGGCTGACAAACCCGTGCCGGTATTTTTTAATAAACATGCTTTGTAAAAAGAGCTAAGACTAAAACGTAGCAAAATTTTGGAATGGGCTTGACACGGATGACAAATAAAACTATAATATAAAAATAGGGAAAAGTATGCAAATATTTTGTCAAAACTAACAGGAAAGGGGGGAAGACGGGAGACACGATCTTACAAAATGACAATATATTTGCCTGAAAATTCCATCCAGTATGTGCAACATTGTATACGGCGGTTCTGGCTTTAATCGAACTGCCGACGCTTCTTTTCATCTTGATGAGCTTTGTTGACAAAGGAAACAAAAATAAAAAGGAGGAAAGAGTAAAGAAGGTATGAAAAAAGCAAGAGTTCTAAAAAGAAGTATTTTGTCTTTGGTTCTCTGTCTGAGCCTTGTAATATCGCCTTTGGCGGGCACAGGGCTTGCAGTTTATGCCGAGCCTCAGGCAGACACAGGCGTCGATGGAACAGCCGCCGACCCAACGGCTGAGCCTCAGGCAACAGAGGAACCTCAGGTAACGGAAGAACCTCTTGTAACAGAGGAGCCTCAGGTTACGGAGGAGCCCAAGGTAACAGAGGAACCTCAGATAACAGAGGAGCCTCAGGTTACGGAGGAGCCCAAGGCAACAGAGGAACCTCAGATAACAGAGGAGCCTCAGGTTACGGAGGAGCCCAAGGCAACAGAAGAACCTCAGGTTACGGAGGAGCCCAAGGCAACAGAAGAACCTAAGGCAACAGAGGAGCCTAAGGCAACAGAGGAGCCTAAGGCGACAGAAGAACCCAAGGCAACAGAGGAGCCCAAGGCAACGGAAGCGCCTCAGATGAATGCCGGGGCTCAGATGAATTCGCTGCCTCAGGAGGGCGCAAGCACCATTGCTGCTGAGGGGCAGTATTATGCGCAGGATTTTGAAGGAGCAGCAGATCCGGCAGCTGCGGGAGCGAAATCTAACTATGCAGCAGATCAATTGACTATTGCCAATAATGCGGTGCAGGGTAATTATCTGTCGTTTGCATTTGGCTATGCAAAGGGACCCCGCGGCGCAATGCTGAGATTTAACAATGGCAGTCCTCTGTCTGTTTCGGACACACAATATATTGTTGAATTTGATGCTTTGCTCAAATCGTCCACCGATGGAGATATGGGCGCGGCGCTTGCGGTGGTAAGTGCGAATGTGTCGGATGCGAAGATGAATCTGGACGTAACAGACAACTATATCGCCAAGATTGCAAACGTTTCCTCAGACAGAACCAAATTTACGATTAACGGTTCTGGGGAAATGAGCCTCTCCGAGACGGGATGGTATCATTATAAGATGTTTGTGGATAAGGATAAGGCACAGGTGTCCACTACGGTTACTGCCGCAGACGGAACCGTTCTCGCTGACAAGGTGATCACAGGGTATGGCGCCGGAACCAGCGGAGATATCGTAGGCTTTTATTTACTATCTCAAAAGGGCAATAATGCCAATATTTTAGTGGATAATGTAATAGTCCGCGAAACAAATGCGTCTGATGATTTCGGAACTGCATCAAAAGCCACGGTATCCTATGAGATGCAGGGGCACGGAGATGCTGTCAGCCCGGAGGAGTGCGTTGTGGGCACAAAGGTGACAAAGCCTGCCGCACCCATGGCAGAGGGGTTTGTTTTCCTGGGCTGGTATACGGAGGCATCATGCCAGAATGCATGGGACTTTGAAACGGGAACCGTTCCGGCAGAGGGTATGACTCTTTATGCGAAGTGGATCACAGATCCTGCGGAAAGCTATCCTGATGCGCTGTATGTCCAGAACTTCAGCAATATTACGGATCTTGCCGCGGCAGGTATTGTGCTTCAGCCTAATAACAGGGAGGGAGATCCCATACTCGCTGACGCAATTCATGGGTATTATTTATCTTATGTGGTTAAGGGAGCATCTGGAGACCGTACCGGAGAGCTGACGTTCCCCGCTTCGGCAGATATTTCCGCACAGGATAACTATACGGTGGAATTTGACGCCGCCATAACGCCCGGAGACACAAATCCTTCTACCTATACCGTGAAGGATGGCAGCGGCGCTTATGTTTTAAAGCTTGCCAATGCGGCGGGCAGAGGTACTACATATACGTTAAACGATTCGGCCGAAACAGTCGTTATCCCTTCCGGCGAATGGTGTCATTACCTGCTGGAGGTAAACAAGTCCACACAGAAGGTCACTTTAACGATTACGGGATCAACTATAGGACTTATTGCCGATAAAAAGACCGTTACATATACCGGAGACGGCAATGTGACCGGCCTGAAAATAGTACAGGGCAGATATAATTCGAGCTTCTTGCTGGACAACATCGTTGTGCAGGCTGCGGCTGCGCCTTTGCCTCCCGTCGGCGGCACTGAGTACTATGTCACCGTGGAGAATATAAGCGCAGGCGAGACTACGGTGGACTGCTCAAAGCTTATCAGTAACGAGTATGTGAAAAAGTACCGTGTAACCACCACCAACGGAGGAACCGTGGTTAATCAGACCTTTGTAGCACCGGCGGCGTCCATAAAGGTGGATACTACCGGAGCCAATAAGGTAGAGGTAACGCCTGTATTTTACTATAATATAGGCGCGCCGGGTGACAAGGGTACGGCAGGGTATAATATTTCCGTCCCTGCGGGTTCCTATGATTTCCGTGTGATCAACACGTCAGGTAAGCGCTGTGACGTTTACGCGGATGATCAGATCCTTGTAAACAATATCTTGCAGAACGGCTCCACACCGAATTATTTCGATGTGAAGGATATCGTTACCTCTGATGATACGATCACTATCAGCACCACTGATTATTCCAGCGGTGACAGTGCGGCTAACCAGAAAATCGAGATCTGGATGGCTCCGTCCTCAAGGATTGCCGACAGACGTCAGAAGGTATATGTTCTGGGCGATTCGCTGGTAGCAATGTATTACAATGGCGGAAGCGCGGATAACAAAGACGCCCAGACAGGATGGGGCCAGGTTATTGCGAACTACTTTACAGAGGATGTTGATGTAGTAGATCTTGCAAACAGCGGCGCTACGGCATATGATCTGAAGTCTACCGCATTTACGCAGGTACAAGCCAGCGCGCAGAGTGGTGACATTCTCCTGCTGGAGAGCGGATATAATGACCGTACCACAAGTAAACCGGGATATTTCGATAATGGAGGCACCAACAACTACATGGCGGCGGCCCTGCGGGAGATGGTGTCTGCGGCCAGGGCAAAGGGTGTTACAGTTGTTCTTGTATCGCCCAATGCTTCATTGAATCCATATAGGGGAACTCCTGGATGGACTACCAGAATGGAGGAAGTGGTAGAGGAACTGAATGCAGGCGGAAAGACGGTTGAGTATATCGATCTTGCGCAGCTGAGTTTTGACTTCCTGAGTGCAACCTACGGCGCTGACGCTGCCGGCGCAACGGATGCAATGAAGGAGGATTATGTTGTAGCGGATAATCTGCATTCCAAGTACAATGCCGCACAGAAGTATGCATCTCTTGTGGCAGGAGAGCTTTATAAGATGGATGCAATGAAATCTATCATAGATGCCGATTATGCGTATGTGTATATTGACAGTAAGGGCAATGTTATCAGCTGCTCTGCCACAGGTAAGATGGCGGAGGGCTATGCCAAGGTGACCTTCAGCGCCAATGGGCAGGGAAGCACGGATTCCTTCACGGTTGTGCAGACCGGAACCAAGCTGACACCTCCCACGGAGCCTACCGCGTCGGGCTTTGTCTTCGGCGGCTGGTACAGGGAGGCGGAATGTACTACGGCATGGAATTTTGATACGGATACTGTGACGGGAGATATGACTCTGTATGCAAAGTGGAACGCTCTTGCGGCAGGGACGATCTACACACAGGATTTCAGCAAGTTCAGCAACGATGGCAGTACAGATTTTCAAGGAACTATTATTAATCATGTTACAACCGCGGTGGCTACTTCATTAAATGCGCAGGCATACTTGAAGATTGCGGAAGACAGCGCGCACGGAAAGTATCTGGTGTTCGACCGTTCTGTTATTTATGCGGGCGATAAATCAAACAGCCGCGGTGCATATATGGATTTTGAAGGGGCGGATGTCTCCGGTAAGGATAAATATGTTGTTGAGTTTGACGCTACAATTAAACCCGGCGACAATCAGGCGACATATTTTGCCGTAAAAGGAACGGATTTCCAGTACATTTCCAATGGTAAAAATCCGGACATCAACTACGGCGCGGAGAGTGGGTATCTCCTGAACCTGACAAATGGTGGGTCAGGCATCAATTATATCATGAATCAGACCCAGAAGGTCACAATTCCCAGCGGAGAGTGGTGTCATTACAAGCTGTATGTGGATAAGAGCAAGGGCTTGGTTTCCACCACCATCGTGGGAAGCTCTACAGGCACTATTGCCGATAAGGTGGTCACCGCCTATGACGGCGAAGGAAATGTGGCAGGTCTTTATATGCTGGCAGGCAGGTATAATCCTGTTATGGCAGTGGATAATATCCTGGTCCGTGAGGTGGATGAAAATGCCGACAAGTTTGGCGAGATTAAGGAGGAGACTCTTAAAGACGCAGAGTTTGCTTCTCAGCTCAATACGGTGATCTCACAGCCTGCGGAGGGTGCGCCCGTTCACAAGCAGATTTCTGTCAAGGCAATCGGCAACCTGGGCGGCGATCTTACCGACAAGGTGTCGGTGGCATGGTCTGTAGTGGGGCTGGAGAATGAGGACGGCTATGTTTCTTTGACGAGACAGCCGGGCACCGGTGCAGGCACCGAGGGCGCGAAGGCTGATAGTGCCGATTATACCGGAACTACCGCTTACTTAAATGTGAGAAACGGCGTGTCCAATTATTATGGCTACGTGAAGGCAGTGGTAACCTACGGGAACGACAGCATAACCATATTGACTCCTTTTGCGGTGATTGGAGCAAACGGAAGCGATGAGAATCAGCTTGCGCCTGCTATAGGTTATCCTGTCAGCATGAACGACTATCCGGATTCCCTGGTGGGATACCTGGGAACCTCCAATGGAATCAATACAAGGGATATTGTATTGAATAACTGGTCTATTTATGGCTCCAATGCAGCCAGAACCATGAAGCTGGTGAAGGATGGGGACGGAACCAAGTCCCTTGAGTTTTCGGCTAATGGGGGGGGTGATTCCACGGTAGCGGTATATCAGTGGGTGGATCAGGCCAATCAGTATGTAATTGACTTTACGGCGAAATTCACCGCTGACATGGCATTTGGCGTTTACGCCAATACTCCCAATAACGGTAATAATTATCCTGAGTGGATCGCGTCCTACAGTGCAGGCTCTCTGAACTTTGGGACAAAGAGCATCAGCGGGCTGAGTGCCAACGAATGGTATCGTTTTGTAATATCTGCGGACCCCAGCATTCAGAAGGCATCTATTGCTGTCTATAAGGGGAGTACAAAGGTCGGCGAGATCGAAGACGTGGATATGACAAATAACGACAGCGTCCAGAAGTATTTCAGCTTTATAGGCACATGGCCTATGTACTTAAACAGCTTTAAAGCTTATAAGCCTGTTCTGGCATCAATGACCGCAGCTTCCGACGCGGATACCGTAAAGGTTCCCGAGGCGGGGCAGCCTGTGGCGACGGTGGATCTGTCCGCGTCTCTGACAAGTACAGAGGGCATTAAGATGACAGGCGCCGTGCAGTGGTCTCTGGCGGAGGAATACGCCAATGTGGAGATCGAATCCACAGGTGCACAGACGGCAAAGCTTAAGGTAGGTGAGGGAGCGTCGGGCACTGTAGTGGTCATCGCTTCCAAGGACGGAAAACAGGCGGAGAAGGAAATCATGCTGACGACCTCCTCCAATGTGGTGGCATTTGTGAAGTCCACATCTTCCATCACCATTCCTTTTGCAGGCGAGCAGGCGGTAACGGCCGACTTTACTGCGGAGACCCGCGATAAGGACGGGAAGCCTATCGACGGCGGGGCGATTACTTACGCATTGCTTGCGAAGGACGGTGTGACCCCCACTACGGTAAAGGGCGTTACCTTTGAAAACGGTGTGCTCACCGTGCAGCCGGGCGCAGATCCGGCAGTGATATATGTGAAGGCATCCAATACAATGGGGCTTTCCACAAAGGTCAAGGTAAATATTCACGGCTTGTCCTTTGCATTTGGTTCGCAGGATGCCGCTGAGGGCTACACACAGGTAACGGGCACCCTGTACACAGACAGACTGGGCTACGGCTTTGCGGATACCAACGGTCTGACGGTAAATTCCGACAATGTGACCGCTCAGAAGGCTTTCCGGTTTAAGGCCAAGGTTCCCAACGGCAACTATGTTGTCCAGGTAGACACCACGGCGGAAAGCATGACCTCTGAGGTTGTGGAGTCCGTAAGCGCGGTAACGGGAATTACAAAGACAGGCAGCTCCTTCAGCGTTGCGGTGTGCGACGGTGTTCTGGATCTGACCTTCCCTGCCGCATCAAGCGTAAAGAGTATTGTGATATCTCAGGCGGCTGTAAAGCAGCCTCTTGCAAAGCCCTATATTTACGCAATTGGAGATTCTACCACAAAGAACACGGCAAGCGGAGCAAAGTCATGGGGTAACTGTGTGGAAGAAGGGCTGGTACAGGTTCCCGATGTATTCGGTGGCTTTTCCAACCACGGTATGGCAGGACGTGACTCTGTAAGCTATTATAACCAGGGGAGAGTGGAAGCGGTGCTTCTTGCAGTCTGCCCCGGCGATTATGTAACTGTCAACATGGGTATCAACTCCAAGGAGTCAGGCGAAGCTGCAGCTTACGAGACATTGCTGAGAGACTATTATGTCCAGGGTATTCTCCAGCGCGGCGGTATCCCCGTTATCGTAACGGCGACTCCCGACGGTCCCGTAGGAGACAGGGTTGCTTCCAATTATGACCAGGCGACCGGTAAGTTTACCAACAGCCGCGGAGACGGCGCAAGAAACGATGTTCTGAGAAGGATTGCGTCCAATCTGAATCTGAGGGTGATCGAGCTTGGCCAGTGGGGTCAGGATTGGATGAATACATTGACGGCAGACGATGTGACAAAGTACAACGCTGCCTGCATGACGAATTTTAAGACGGTTCTTGAGATGGTTCAGAGCTGGTATGTGGACCATAACCATTACAAGGAGTACCTGGGCAATCAGGTTGGCTGGTATATTCTTGGAGAGCTTGCCAAGGTGGCAGGCGGAGAGGCGCCGGATCGCCCGGATCTGCCCGAGCCCGATGGAGGCAGTATCATCGAGGACTTTGAGACGACTACGGACTGGCAGCTGGACGGCACTCTTGCCGGAAGGTTCAGCGTGCAGTCGGACGGAAAAGGCGGTCATTACCTTCTGGGTAACGGTGCGGAGGTTGGCACAGGAAACGCTTATGCGAAGAAGTTGTTTGCGGATCTGCCGGATATGGAGACGGCGGAGATCAGCGTGGACTGGATCGCTTCCACTGCCGAGTTGAAGACGCAAGATAAACAGGCGTATTATGCATTGCAGCTTTGGTCCGGAGAGACGGAGGTTGTATCGCTTTATGTTTCGGATCTAAGAGGCGGTGCGGAAGCAAAGCTGTACTATTCCACCACCGGCATCGGCGATAAGAAAGAGACGGGTGTGACATTTAAGCAGGGGCAGACTATGAATGTAAAGTTTGCGCTGAATTTTGCGGAACACACACTGGATATTTACCTGAACGGAACAAAGGCGGTGAGCGGCGTGAGCTTTAACGCGCTGACTACCAAGGTGGATACCTTTGCAATTGCGACCCTTGACGATACGGCCGCTAAAAAGAAGTATCCCAACTTTGCAATAGACAATTTCAGCCTTGTGTATAAAAAGAGCTCTACATCTCAGGATCTCAGTAAGCTGGTGAAGTCCGTAAAGCCTATGGTACAGAGGGAGCATGGCCTTGTTACCGATATGTCAGGCTTCGTGCATCCCACAAAGGCAACCGTGGTGCTTGGCAACGGCGACGAGATGGAAGTAGATATCGACGGCGCTACATGGAGGCCGGACAGAGCAATAGATTTTGCGGAGCTGGGTACCTATACCTGGACTGCGGATCTGGTAATGCCGGAGGGAATCACCAATCCCGGCAGGGTGAAGGCAAGCTATGTGATGAAGTATATGGCGGCTTTCTTAAGCACCGATGTAAATTCTCTTGATGCCCTTCCCGTGGTTACGCTGACAAAACCGGAATATGAGGCGGGCTACAGCCATCCTCAGAAGGTTACGGCAAAGCTGGTGAGCGGTATCAAGACAGGCGTTGAAATCGACCAGAGCACCTGGACGTGTGAGCCTGCATTTAACCCGGCGGTGAGAGGGATCTATGTGTGGACGGCTCAGCTTAAGGCTGACGAGAACCACCGCAATCCCAGGAACCTGAAGGTTACCTATACCATGCACTATCAGGCGGATTGGGTGTCCAATCATGATTTCGAGGAGGATTTCCTCTTTGGCTATCCCGGCTGGGATGTCTGGGGCAAGGATATAGACGCTGTCTCTGGTAGCGGCGGCTTTGGCTTTGAAATCAAAAAGGACGGCGATAATCCTTACCTGTATGCGACGCAGGGCGATGCCAAGAACAGAGGCTCCAGGCTGAACCTGCCCGCGGATATTGTAAAGGGCGCGGTCATGGAATTTGACTTTAAGCCCGCTGTGGTAAACGGAGGAACCGTAGATCTTCTCTTTGTGGCTCCGGCATACAAGCAGAATTATCTCTCGCTCCTGGTAGGCACTGACGGCAAGATCAGCTATCATACGACGGAGGATCTTGCTGGAAGCGGCGGACATCCTACCAACAATACGTTTGACGGTGTGATCTCCAGTAACAAACCCGTGGCGACCGGCGTGGGAGCCATCGGCAAGTGGATGCATGTAAAGGTTGAGTTTGACTATCTCGCTCATACGGCATCCCTGACTGTTACTTCAAAGGAAAATCCTGCGGAGACCTATACCGTGTCCGATATCCCGATCGATAACAGGGCAAACGGACTGTCCATTATGGTACTGCGTAAGCTTGCGGCCTGCAAAAGGGCTGAGGTGGCGTTTGATAATGTAATTGTCGATTATGAAAAGTTTACCGCCAGCGATATTGTAAAGCTGGCACAGCCCAAGGATGTGAATGTGGCTGAAAGCGCGTTTAATGATTTTGAATTCCCTACGGAGGTGAAGGCGACACTCGGTGATAACAGCACGGTTATGGTGCCTGTGGTAGAGTGGAAAGCAGAGCCGGAATTCGTAAGAGGAGTTCCCGGAACCTATGTTTGGAAAGCGGAAGTGGATAACGAGAAGCTGGGTCTGACGAATTATTTCGACCTGTCCCTCTCCTTTACGATGACCTACACCCTGCTTCCTTTCCCTGTATATGTATTTAATCCCGGCACCCTTGAGCTGACCTATGGGCAGGCGCTGCCGGATCAGTTCCCGACTCAGGTGGACGCTAAGATGAGCGACGGTGCTTCGGGCAAGGTGACGGTAGGTGAGTGGACGCCTATCCGTGCGTTCAACGCCAATGAAGAGGGCATCTACATCTACGGTGCAAACGTTCTTTCGGAGGCAGGCGTGTACGATGTTGTGCCGGATAAGCTGTCCCCCAACGAGAATCCTGACGCACCCAGGGACGACAAGGATAAGTATGTCTACGACGTGTACTACCGCATCAGCTATTACAGGGATGCCGACAACTATAACGGCTATGCCCGTACGATGGAAAACCTGAACCGCGGCGTTTATGCGGTTACGGTGGACGGAGGAGTCTTTGTATCCTGGAGACTGCTTGCGACGGAGTACGGCACGGACAAAAATGTGTCCTTTGACATATACCGCAACGGAGTGAAGATAAACGGCACACCTGTGACGAGTAAAACAAACTTTGTGGATGCGGATGGTAAGGCGGGAGATATCTATACCGTTGTCAAGACACAGAACGGCGTCACCTTCGAGGGCGCGGAGGCAAAGGCAAGCGCATCGAATTATATGAGTATTCCGGTGCAGAAGCCCGATCCCCAGCCTGACAAGGAAGGAAACCTTTCCGCATACACGCTCAATGATATGGGTGTGGCGGATGTGGACGGAGACGGAGAGTATGAGTTTATCGTGAAGTGGTATCCCGACAATGGGTTTGACTCCGGTAACGCCGTAGCGCCTTCTTCTCCCACGATCTTTGACCTGTATGAGCTGGACGGAACTCCTCTCTGGAGGCTGAACCTGGGGCTGGAAATGCCTTCAGGCGCACACTTCAATCAGTTCATGCTTTATGACATGGATGAGGACGGAAAGGCGGAGCTCTTTATTAAGACCTCTGACGGTACCATAAGCTATAAGCCTAACGCGGAAGGCAAGTTTGACATGAACGACGAGAGTACCATCGTCTCCTATATTGGCGACGAAACTGTGATTCCCGGGACCAATGTGGACCCCAACGGTCATGTGAACCCTAATTCCAATGAATATGTTACAGTGTTTAACGGTCTTACCGGCGAGGTGATCGATTCTATCGACTTCGTGAATACCACAGGCTCTTACGAGGATTGGGGTAAGGCCGACGGCGGAAACCGTTCCGCGCGCTACAACATTGCAATTGCTTATCTGCCTAAGGCGGCAGGCAGCACGGAAACCATTCCGGCGGTGCTCTTTAACCGCGGATACTATGCGAAGACCACCGTTGCGGCATATACCCTGAGAGACGGTAAGCTGAATCTTGAATGGAACTTTGTAAGACAGACAGGAACAAACGAGGCAGGTAAGGGTAATCATAACATGTCTACCGGCGATATCGATAAGGACGGTTTCGATGAGCTTATCATCGGTGCGCTGGCAATCGATCATGACGGCAGTGTGCTCTGGGTAAAGGACGGCAAGAACGGGCAGGATATGTCAGGCCATGCCGACACCATTCATCTGGCGGCAATGAACCCTGACAGCAATGACCTGTATGTGTTTACTCCCAATGAGGAAGCCAATGAATCCACCATGAATGCGGCAGTTGTCAATGCCCGCACAGGTGTCCGCGTCAGCGGCGTATGGTTCTCGCACAAGGATGTAGGACGTGCGGTAGCGGCAAACATTACGCCGACACCCGGCTATGAGTCATGGTCCGCAGCTACGGGAAGCGGTATTTATGCCTTTGACGGCAGTGCGGTCTCCCATACGATTCCTGTTCCCATGAACTGGAGGATGTACTGGGACGGCGACCTGCTCAGCGAGCTTGGAGACGGTGCAGGCAACGACGAAGACTGGATGATCACAAAGTACAATTGGGAGAACAATACGCTGGATACACTTGCCGTATTGGATGGAACCAAGACAAATAACTGGAGTAAGAAAACACCCGGTCTGACCGCTGATCTGTTCGGCGACTGGCGCGAGGAGGTCGTACTGAGGAACGACGATGACACAGAGCTTCGCATCTATATGACGACCGAAGAAACAGATTACATGATCTACACACTGATGCATGACCCTGTATACCGCAATGCGGTTGCAAACCAGAATACGTCATATAATCAGCCTCCTCATATAGGCTTCTATCTGGGCGAGGACAACAAGGATACCGTGCTGGCGATGGGGCTTCCCACCGCGGAGATTAAGTACAGTACTCCGAGAGAAGAAATGGCTACACTGGCGGAAGATCAGGGCGAAGTGCCTGAACCGAGTGAGGAAGTAAAACAGCAGACAGGATGCAGCACGGCGGAAGAACTGAAAAACTTCCTGAAGGCGGATGTAATTTCCAAGATCCAGGGTGATGCTAACATAGTTATTCCGGAAGAAAACATTTTGATTCAGGAAATCGGGATCAAGATCAGCAGGGACGGCGGAGCAACCTTTGAAGCTGTAACACCTGAAAACTTCCCTAAAGATGGCGCAAAAGTCGTTTTGCCTTATCCCAACGGAACAAATAAGGAGGAATACAACTTTACGGTCAGGCATCTGATTACAATGAGCTGCAACGGTCTGAAGGCAGGCGATGTGGTGGATGAGACAATTAATCCTACCGATGAAGGTCTGGAGATGATTGTAAAGAGCGCTTCACCGTTTGCAATCGGCTGGTACAAAAAAGGCTCCGAGCAGCCACCTCAGCCCGGACCGGATGAGCCTGATGATTCAAATGAACCCGGTGATTCAAATGAGCCCGGTGATTCAAATGAACCTGATGATTCAGGTGAACCCGATGATTCAAATGAGCCTGGTGATTCAAATGAACCTGATGATTCAAATGAACCCGATGGTTCGGACGAACCGGATGATCAGGGAACTCCGGAAGGTCAGGGAACTCCTGGAGATCAGGGCACTCCCGATGGTCAGAGCAGTGGAGAGGATTCTGTTGTGAATACATCCGACGACAAGGTAAGCGTTCCCGCCAAGACAGGCGATCATATGGGAAGCCTTCTGTGGCTGTGCATTGCGCTTATAGTCATTGCCGCGGCAGGTATTGCGGCGACCGTGCTTGTGAGATACCGCAGAAAAAAATAGGACGTTACAGAAAAGAGAACCTAAATGAAGTTAAAAAAACGTGAGATCGCACTGATTATTCTTTTGGCGATTGTCATAATTGTAGCAGGTATTGTAATATTTGTGACGATTCGGGAGTATTCGGAAGGAGACAGGACCTATATTGAGTTTCAGGACTATGTTTTCCTTCCGGAGGAAACGCCTGCAGTCAAACCGGATTCCGGGGAGACGGCAGGCGTGCCCGGGACGCCTGAACCGGAGGCAGAGAGCACAGAGGAGCCACCCGTTAACGCGGGTCCTCCCTCTGTGGACTTTGCCGGCCTGCAGGCCCTAAACCCGGATATTCTCGGCTGGATATACAGTGCCGGAACTGCCATCAATTACCCGGTAGTACAGGGTGAGACCAACGATGAGTATTTATACCGTATGGTGGACGGAACCGAAAACAAATGCGGCAGCATTTTCCTGGACTGCGGGAATGAAAGCAGCTTTCAGGATGCAAACAGCATAATCCACGGTCACAATATGAACAACGGCTCCATGTTTGCGGAGCTGAAGAAATATGCAAAGCAGGAGTACTATGATACGCATTCAAGAATCTGGCTGGTGACGCCGGAGCAAACCTACAGTATTGAAATTTTTGCGGCGTTTGTCACGGACGTGGAAAGCGAGGTATGGAAGCTTAGCTTCGCTACGGAGGATGAATTTACCTCCTGGAAGTCGGATATGGCAAAGAAGTCATATTTCAAGAGTAAGGTGTTCCCGGCAGTGGGAGAAAAAGTTGTGACGCTTTCGACCTGCAGCTATGAATTTGAGAATGCACACTTTGTTGTAATGGGCGTTTTAAGGTAAAAAGAACTGTCCGTACATAACAATTAAATAAATAAGAACCAAACTAAAAGAAACAAAAAGAAATATAAAGAAACAAAAAGACCTAAAAGAACCATTGATACAAAAACCAACCATACAAAAAAGAACCATCCATACAAAAAGATTGAACCAACCATACAAAAACATATAATCATCCATACAAACATTAAAACCCTTCCTGAGGTCCGCGGAGCAAACGCAGACTTTCAGGAAGGGTTTTGTCGATATCTGTATGCCTGTCACCTGTGGGTTGACAAAATTCCGATTTTAGTTGGTAGACTGTCTGGAAGGGACAGAGGTATAATAATTTTAACATGTTGATGGCATATTAAAAATTTTGAAGATAATATGCGGGACATGGGAACTTATCTGCAAAAGGAGGAAGAAAGGATGACGGTAGGGCAGAGGATACAACAGATCAGGGGTTCACTGGGGCTTTCCCAGGAGGAGTTTGGGGAGAGGCTTGAGGTGACGAGACAGACGGTTTCCAAGTGGGAGCTGGATCAGGCGATACCGGAGGTTCAGAAAATCGTGATGATCAGTAAGCTGTTTTCGGTGACAACGGATTCTATTCTGGTGGACGGAATCAGTACTTTTGATACGGACATCTGGAGAGACAGCTTTGTATGCGGGGTATATCGGGGAGAAAACTGTGAGATCGTGGAAACAGAAAGATTTCTGCTTGTGTATGGGAATGATGGGAGGCAGGAACATTTTTTTGCAAAATGCTATAAGGGTTTTTTGGAACGGAAGAAGCTGTGTGCCGTCTGTGAGAGAAACCAACCGGGGAAGGAGACTGCCTACGCTTACCGGACGGAGGGCATGGAGATCTGCTCCAACAGCGGCGCCCTGTCTGAAATGCTGGGTGAGGAATTCGACAGACAGCAGCTTAAGGGAATGAAACGCCAATATACGTTTATTATAAACCATGAAAAGGAAAAGCTGCCCGCGGTGTCGGAGGCAGGAGTCAAAAAATGTCTGCAGTCTTGGAGACTTGGAGTAAAATATGCGGCGGATCCCCGGCAGTTTTCGGTAAATTGTGTCACAGACAGAACGGAGTATATTTTTTCCATTGCGCCCGAACGGGTGAATATTTATTGCGGAGCGGCTTACAATATTCCCTTTGAACTGGGAATGTTTGGTGGAGGCCAATATTTCAGGTTCCGGAATTTGGGGGAGAATGAGGAAAAGTGGTGCGGCTTTTACAGCAATTTTAATATGCAGCAGCCGCAGGTGGAAATTCCGGTCAGCGAATGCCGGACAGGAGAGTGCGTGCTGACCTCAAAGGGATATATCTGGTCCGTAAAGCGCTACACAGATGATTTGATAGTACTGCAGGGCTGTGGAATGGATGAGTATACCTACAGGCGCGATGCCAGAAAAGAGGAGGCTTTTATTTTTTAGACTGGGGATTCATGAGATCCAGGAAAAAGCAGGTGTAGGTCATCTGCATATAGGGTTCCAGCCAAAGAAAGCCTATGCCAAAGCTGAGGATGCACAGGAGCATCAGGGGCAGGAAGCTCAGCTCCAGAAAAAACAGCCTGCGGCGCTGTCCGCGCATGGTGCGCCAACAGAGGACCAGGATCTCCTTTGCGGAATACTGAGGAAAATCCAGCATCAGATAATAGGACAAGGTGATGCCAAGAGCCACGGTAACATAGATGAAAAGCCCTGTGCCAAACGTAATGCCGGCGTATAAAAGCCATTTCAGGTCCCTGGTCCGGAGCAGGGTCTGCGCCAGATATTGAAAAGGCAGGAGGCAGGCAGTTCGGCACAGTACAATAGCCGCGGCGACGGCCAGGGATTTCTTTGAGTCTGTCCGAAAGCCGTAAAACAGATTGCTGAAGGACAGCGGGAGATTGCACGCAAGATTCAAAAAATACAGAGTCACGCCCACATCCATGACGGCACAGATAATACCGGCTAGAATCAGAAGCACGTTGAAGATAACGGTAATTGCAGCGTATGCGGCTCCGGGACCTGACATCCGATAAATTGTGTTCAGGGTAGCGGAGCCGATACTGTCAATAAACAGGGTGACAACATTGGAGATGAGGGAGCTTAACACAAGAATCAAAATGGCGCCGGTATATTTGCCCTCGAGTTTATCCTTGGCGGCATTTTTTAATTCGTAATTCCGTTTGTACTGTGTCATAATTAATACTCTCCTCAGCTGTCCTTATACCATAAGTCGTGCGCTTCAGCGCACGTGGAATCAAAAGTTGACACGATGATTTTCCGTGTCAAAATTATACCGCATAGTCCAGGTTCATGCCGGCATACTTCGCCTGATCTGCAATTTTCAAGCCCTTTTGATAGGGATTTTCTTCGTTGAAATATTTTATCTGGGTGTGGGTGGTGCCGCCGGACACATAGGTACGTCCGCATTCGGGACAGACGGCGGTGTGGATGGAAACGGAAGCGGATACAACCTTTCCGTTGTCTGTCGCCGCTTTTTTGTATGCGTTTGACACATGCTCCTGTTCATGGGCGCGCACTGCGGAGGCGGCGCTTTCGGGCGAGACATGCTGCGCGGTCTTGAAGGAGACCATTTCGTCGGAGCCATCCTGATATTTGCGATTCTTACAGGTCTGGCATTCCTCGGACGGGTCCTTGACTCCCGTCTTTTCGTTTCGCTCCTTCTTCTCTGCCTTATCCCTCTCGGCGCCGGACACAAAGCGCCCGTCGATCATCCTGCCGCCCTCGTCCTCAGAGCCTGAGGGGAGAATGCCGCGGCCTGCCTTGGCGGCATAGCCGTAGATGCCGGTATTTGTGTTAAAGCCGTTGTAAATGCCGGAGATTCCAATTGATAACATTATAATCGCCTCTCTTTCCCGATTTACTTTTCAATCGTATAGCCGTAATATTCTTTTAAAAATTCTTCAAAATCCATACCGTACATCTGCTGCGTCAGATTGTCAAACTGGCTTCGGAACGCTTCGTTTTTCAAAAAAACAGGAAGCATCACGAAGGTGTAAACGGTCATCATCAGACCGACAGCAATGCCGATGCAGGAGGTGGTAATCCCCATTACACAGGCGGAGTTCAGGGTTTTGCCCTTGCGATACACAAGAATGGCAAAAAGGATGCCCAGGGCGCCTAAGGGCAGAGGAAGAATTCCGGTACAGCAGGTGGTTATGGAGAGAATACCGCATGCCACGGAAGCCATGGTGAAGCCCTGTCCGTGAGGTCTGTGGGTGGGCTGGTTGTAGTAGCTGCTGTTCGCGGCATTGCTGTTCCATTTATCCCATTGGTCATTATTCTGATTGCTGCCGTACCGATCGTAGCCCATGCAGGTAAACTCCTTCTCGCTGTGAAGATTCACGCGTTTTCAGGTTTGAAGCAAAGTCCTTTTCAAGCAAAGCTTTATTTACTATAATGTATCATTTTCTTCTCTTTTTGTCAAAGGGAGCTTAGAATCTGTTTTCCTTTTTTCGGCTTCCTTTTTTCTGCCGGATTAATGGTTGAAAAATATACCATGAGATGCTATAATACTTTCAAAGCATATTTTTCCGTGCGCGTGGCGGAATGTAATCCAGTCGAATAAATGCGCGCATCTTGATTCTTTTGTCAGTTTCTTTCTGAAAATTCATGCTTTTATTTCCATTTGAACAAGCAGGAGTTTTCGGGAAAAGCCGCTCCTGCAGTAGTTTTTCCGTTATCCTGTGCTCTATATGCACACGTGGAAGCGGAAGCCGCGCCGGAAATTCCGTGCCGGCATTTTACCAGAAGGAGGGCAATGCCTGTGAAAAGAAAACGAAAGAAGTACGAGGACCTTGTTATTACCGATGATTTTATGTTTGGAAAGGTCATGCGCCATCCGCAGCGATGCGGAAAGCTGCTGGAAATGATTCTGGGTGTGAAAATCAGGGAAGTGGTATTCCTTGAGGACCAGGAATCCTTGAATCCGGA
>ERZ808051.358-NODE-358-length-53723-cov-10.889666_pt1 | contig 53723 bp, 48 predicted proteins | sample MGYA00380199_ERZ808051 | MGnify/ENA primary metagenome ERZ808051 (study PRJEB31490, sample SAMN06133391) | mouse gut metagenome | isolation source: J11 | host: mice | place: China: Chengdu | collected 2015-05 ... | reverse complement strand
TTTACCCCTTTTACCCCACCTGTGCGGAATTTACCCCACCCCGATTTGCGGTTCGACAAATCGACAAATTGCGGTTTACACAAGGCCATTATTTTTTAATATCGAATTGGTAACTCCTTCGGCTGCTGCCGTAATCAGTGCTGTTGATATTGTTTTTATTGTCCCCGTAATCAGCGGAAGCCCTTTCTCACTTATCACTGATTTTGTCCTATTCCAAACTGTATCTGCCCGTATCTTATCAAGCAGATCAAACCCCTCCGAAGTTAGGTTTCCCACATCACAAGACTTGCTTTCCAATGACGAAGTGTCAAGAATTCTTCCTATCAAGCCGTCATTTTTCATTAAGATACAGTGTTCATAAACCACACTATCTGAATAACCATCAATATGAACAGATATTTCCGGGCCACCAGCTACATAATTTTCTTCAACATAAAATAAAATTTTCCTTACTAAATCCATATCACGTTGCATCTTTTTTCCTCCTTAAACTGACAACTATTGTGATGATTCTTTCTATTTTCCTATCTAAAGTTTCTTAAACTAAATTTATCTCATTTGTATCATCACTGGTGTTGCTGAATATCTTTCATTTAAGAAGTACCGCAACATTTGTATACAATCATCGTCCACATCAAGAATGTGCTTGACTGCTACTTCCAGTCCTCCAATGTTTCTTCTCTAGTGCTGCCTTCCTTTGTACACAAAAAAAACAAAACCTCCTATTTTTTCAAATTAGCATATCTTGTATGTGATGTCAATATATTTTCAACATTTAGTGTTTACCTCATAAATTCCCCTTGCCTTTGTGCGGAATCCGCTATAAAATGATTTCAGCAAAACACTCCGCATCGTTTGACAGACGCAGGGGAATCTGCTACAATGAAAACACAAAAGGGAATACTGCCGATAGACGGTCAGCCCTTAGAAATTGGTTTCTAAAAAAGTAACCGCATCCTTTGGCTGGGGGCGGTTACTTTTTTGTGTGATTTATGTAAGCAATCAGGATTGACACGATGATTCCAAGGATCATCAGAACAACCGTCAGCAGTTCATAGTCACTCATAAGCAATCCCTCCTTTCCCGGTTTTACCCGTTGTCAGAGGGATAGTCCCTCTGCGAAGAAGGACTGACCGCCTATCCCGTTATGGCAGTACCCCGTATAGATATTTTATCAGGAAATGTCGGACGCTACAAGATGGTTTTCCGGCTTTTTTCTTTTTCCACTTTCCCTTGCGATACATTCAGTGATGTGCATACGGTGTCTGGTAAGACGCCGGAGGGCAAGGTATTGGGAACCACGCCATGGTTTGACTGCAATACGTCCTACACGGGCAAAATCAGCAATCACATAGGAATAATGCCATCGTTCTTTCCGATGTCGTTAAAGGACTTCCTGTAGTTCCTGACTTCCTTTGGATTGAGACAGTAAACCCTGACAGAGAATGGCGCAAGCAGGTCACTGGCAGAAAGATCATTAGCCAGATAGACGCCATAGAAACCAGTGGATTCCATACCAATAACAGCGTATTTGAACTGATGGTTATGCTCTAATACATCAGAAATCACCTGTTCCATAAGAACTGCACCTTCCTGGTTCATTGTTTCCATGCAAATATACCTGTTAACCTCCCCGCTCAAATTCCATATCGGCCTTCACGTCTGCCCTGCGCCGTGTCCTGTTATCCGCTCCCGGAGGGAATCGGACAGCCTGGATGAGGCCTTTCCCGTCTTTTGGGTGCCCGCCTGATAGCTTTTTGCTATTCCTGTTGCAGCCATGTTCAATCTCCTTCATTGCTTCCCGGAACACTGCGGATGTCCGTCCTGCCTTGTCTGGCTATAGCTTATTGGTGATATATTTTTTCTCCAGAACAAGCCCTCTGAAAACGCTATCCTCTCCATAATGGACTGCGCTTTTTCTGACGGATTATACACTGACAAATTTAAGCAATCCCAATCAAAAACCAGCAACGCATCTTCATCCACAAACAGGACATTCAGCGTGCCCGAATGGTTCCCCATAATTTCACAGACTGCTTCCTCTATCATTTTCGGTGTAGGACGGTCAACCCATCCATTCCACAGAATAGATACATGGTAATAGCACATCAGTTTCAAAATAATGGCAACAAACCGGTCTTTCAGCCCTGTATGTTTATCGCTGTTCAGCAGATAATACTCCACATCAAAAAACTGCCCGCCATTGTCCGGTTCCACCTGCTCCGGAAGATAATCCATAATAAAACACGGCTTCTCCAGCAATGCATTGATTCGCTCCATTTTACTTTCCATCTTGTACCACCTACTGACTTATATGTTCAGAATCAATATTACATTTTTTCTTTCGGTTTATCACTTTGTTTACCCACAAATCGACAAAGATTTCTGCGATATCTGCCCGCCCTCTCTTGCTTATTTGTTATGTGAGACCGAGGGTTCCTACATACTAAGTTTTCTTTTCCCAAAAATCACACCAACCACTGCACCGAAAGCAATTCCCAGACAGAGTACAACTAACAAATACTCAGGAAGCAAAACACTAAATAGTCCTCCAGCAAATGTTCCATAAGCTATACCCCAACCAACATAATAAGATATTTTATCTTTCTTATTGCCTTTTTTTATAATGTCACCTTCTCTCTTAAAACACGAAACCATCCCGTTCTCAGTCTGCAGGAATACCGGAGCTACCCGCCCTGAATAGATTCCGCAAAATTCCCTTTCCTTTTCCCGTTCAGCAGGAATCCTCTCGCAAGCCCACCCGTATCCCGAACCGAGATACGTCAATCCCTTTGTGCCCTAGAGCGTGTTTCAAAATTCATTCCTGCCATCTGCATAGCGACGCGTATGCGTCGCATTCACCACTTTGCGTGATATTTGCGCCAAATTCAGGTTACATAGCTCGCTATGCGCCCTTCATTTGGCACAAATCTCCCACAAATTGTGACGCACATCTGCCAGAAAGCAATTTTGAAACACGCTCTAGCAGGAGAAATACGGCTATAAAAACAAAAGTGTTTTTGAAAAAACAGTTACAAAATGTTATTTTTTTGCAAAGGACTGACCATAAATGCCAAAATACGCTGAACTCCCGGCATTCAGGGAGCAAAATTTCATAACGGAAGCGGATGGGGATATGTTCCACCGTGAAGCCCGCGTCCCTGCGATCCATTTTGCCCTCCCGGTCTATGAAGAAAATGCGCTTGTAAGATACAATATCTCCCATGCCCGGCTTTTGATTAACCATGCTGAAAATGGCAGGAAATATCTGTATGATATCCTGGCAATAAAAAAAGAAACGAGCAAGCCGTAGCAAGATGTACGGTGAAAAACCATTTCATATTGTCAATAATAAGCTGTTTTTTAATTCCTGTCAATCCCCAATTTTGATTTTTTCAGAGTACCGCCATTGGCATTTTTAATGCAATGGGGGAACTTTGTTCCCCCTTGATCACTCCATAGCGGGAGGCGCAGAGAATGCCAGATGTCCGCATGCACAGCGTCATGAACGACATAGTAAGCAGTGACGGGGAATACCCGGCGATTCTCCGGAAATCGGACACATACTCCGGCGAACTGGACAGGATGGATTTATCAAAAGAAATCCGGCTGCTGATTGACCGCTTTGTCAGCGAGCAGAACGCGCATAGCCGCATTCAGGAGCGTCCCTCCGGGTCATCGAATACAGCGAGGAGGACTTTCTGCGCCATCGTGTACATCTCACCAGCGGCGAGCGGCAGACGCCCCCGATGCTCAGGCCGTTTTTCATCCCTGCCGCAATGGTACCCTATTTTGAGTTTCGCAATTACCTATTTGAACGGACAGCCGCATCTGGCTGGTTCTGAGTCCGGTACTCGCTGGGGCTCATGCCCATCTTCTGGCGAAATATCCTTGAAAAATACAGCGGGTCGGTGTAGCCCACGGTATGTGCGACGGAACGGACGGACAGCGCGGTGCTTTTCAGCAGGATACAGGCCTGCCGCAGCCGGTAATCCAGGAGATAGTTCTGGATGGAAACGCCGGTGAAGGATTTGAACAGGCGGTGAAGATAGGAACGGTTGATGTTGAGGTGGTCGGCAATATCCTGTATGGTGATCTGGTCGCAGTATCTTCCCTCGATGAATTTCAGCGCTTCCTCCGCGTAATCTGATTTTTTCTCGTCGCAGGCATAGTGGGGGCTGGGAAATTTGCGGGCGAGCAGGAAGAGATACTCGTACATGATACTGTTCATGATAAGATCACGGTTTTGGGGGAGCTTGTCCGCCTCAAACATCTTTTCGTGACAGAGCCGCATCTGGTCGTCCTGCCCGTAGTGGATGACCAGATTGTCCCAGAGGGATGTCCGCTCGAGATATCCTTTTACCTTGATGCCCTGCATTCCGATCCAGGTGTAGCGCCATGGATCATTCTGATCAGCTTCATAGTAGATGAGCTCGCCTGGACAGATGAGGAAGGCATCGCCCTCTTTGAGACGGAACAGCTTCCCCCTTGCCTTGTAGATGCCTCGGCCGCCCAGGATATAGTGGATCAGGTACCCGTTGCGGAGTATGGGACCATAGCTGTGCCCAGGCGCGCAGTTTTCATAGCCGCAGGTGTAGATCATCGCATCGATATTCCTGAAAAAGTCGTTTGAAAAAGTGTAATCCTGCATCGAATCCCTCCTGTCTCCAGACAGAGCGTAATTTTATTGATAGTTCCCTATTGCCGCCATCGGTCAAATCTGTAAAATTCATGATGTCATAATGTTCAATGTCAAAGTCACATTTCTCCATATGAAATCTATTATAATACGCTATAATATGAATTACAAGAGCAACAGAGAACTTCAATAAATCGTTTTGACACTGTGGCCACAGGAGAGACGGGATGCTTTTGCAGAAAAGAAAAGGAGGAGCATGGAATGGATGCGAATAAGCGGCAAAGATATGAAAAAATCTCCATAGAGCTTACGAGACTCGTCGGCGGCCGGGAGAATATCCAGGGTGTGGCCCACTGTGCGACGCGCCTGAGAATCGTTTTGAACGACAATGATCTGGCAGACCTGAAAGCGATCGAGGATGTCGACCTGGCGAAAGGTGTTTTCGTGGCGGGCGACCAGGTTCAGATCATATTTGGCGCCGGTCTGGTAAACAATGTGTACGAGGTGTTTGCCGAACACAACAATATGAAGAACATGAGCCTCAGCGACTTAAAGACTGTGGCGAACAAGAAGATGAACCCGCTCCTGCGGATCATCAAGGCATTGTCGGACGTGTTTGTGGACATCATGCCCGGTATCCTTGCGGCGGCGCTGCTGACAGGACTTTCCGGCGTTCTTGGCAACATGGAATTCGTGCAGGCAAACGATACCCTGTACGGCATCAACCGGCTGATCAATATCTCATCAGGGGCGATCTTTGGGTTCCTTCCGCTTGCAGTCGCCTACAGTGCGTGCAAACGGTTTGGCGGTCGCCCTATCCTGGGAATTGTCATCGGCTGTATCATGCTGAGTGAAAGTCTGGCAAATGCATACGCTGCGGCGCAGGGGACGGTGGAGGTCACGACACTGCACATTATGGGTCTTGGGGTTGAGCTGGTCGGATTTCAGGGCGGCATCATCGTGGCACTGCTGATGGGGTTTGTGACGGCAAAGCTGGATATTTTCTTCGAGAAAAAGGTTCCGGAGGTAATCCGCCTGCTGCTGTCGCCGCTGCTCACGACGCTGGTGGGCGCGCTGCTGCTGTTCACGGTGATCGGACCGGTTGGAAGAGGGCTCTCGACCGGGATCACGAACGCACTGGTATGGATGACACAGAATCTCGGCGTATTTGGCTATGCGATTTTCTCAGGCCTGCAGCAGCTGGTGGTCATCACGGGCCTGCATCATATCTTTGGGGCGATCGAGGCGCAGCTTCTGGCGGATACGGGCCGGAATTTCCTGAATCCGCTGATGTCGGTGGCGATCATCGCCCAGGGCGGCGCGGTGCTGGGATATCTGGTGCTTCACAGAAAGAATGTAAAGACACGGGAACTGTGCATTCCAAGCTTTGTGTCAGTCCTGTTTGGCATCACGGAGCCCGCATTGTTCGGCATCAACCTGCGGTACCGCTTCCCGATCATCGGCGGCTGCATCGGCGGCGCGCTGGGCGGGATCGTGGTCTATCTCACCGACCTTGCGGCAGTCGGATTTGGCACTACCGTGCTTCCGGGGATCGCGCTTGCGGATCCGGCAGACAACGGATACATCAATTATATCATCGCACACGGGATCGCCATTGCAGGCGGCTTTATCATGACGCTGGTACTGGGAAAATTTATGGATCAGACGCAGACTGAGACGGCTGAGACAGGCGCGGGACAGCCGGTGCAGACGGAAACAGACAGACGGGAAACAGAGGCGGCTGTGCAGGAACAGGGGATGCCGGAGGAGGAGATCTTTTTCGGATATGCGGACGGGCAGCTGATCGCAATGGAGGATGTCCGGGATGACACGTTTGCGAACAAAGTGCTGGGAGACGGTGTTGCGGTGATACCGTCGGATGGAAAGGTCTATGCGCCCACAGACGGAACCGTTCTGAGCGTGTTTGACACAAAGCATGCAGTCTGCTTTGCCAGCGGCGGCGGGACAGAGATTCTGATCCATATCGGCGTGGACACGGTGAATCTGCAGGGAAAGCATTTCACAGCGCATGTGAAGGACGGAGACCAGGTAAAGCGGGGACAGCTGCTGGTGGAGTTTGACAGAGAGCAGATCGAGAAGGCGGGCTATGACACCGTGATCCCGATGATTTTCACGGACCTGCCGGATGAACTGACGCTCGACAAAGCGGCGCCCTGCCGGATGACAAGGGATACACAGGCTGTCGTGGTCAGACGGTGTGGGGATTATGATGTAAAAGGCGGGATAGGAAATGGATAAAAAGTTGATATTTCTGGACATCGACGGGACACTGGTGTCCGCCATGAAGGCGCCCTCGGCGCGCGTGACAGAGGCGGTGCGCGGTGCGCGGGAAAACGGAAACAAAGCGTTTCTGTGCACCGGGAGAAATATGGCGATCATAGGGGAAGATATCCGCAGGGTCGGCTTTGACGGAATCATCGCCAGCGCCGGCGCACATGTGGAGGCGGGGGACGAGGTGCTCTTTGACAGCCTGCTGCCGGAGGAGACGGTACAGGAGTGTCTCGAGGTGTTTCACGGACAGGGGATCTACTGCAGGATCGAGAGTCCGGAGGGAATCTATACAGATCCGCAGATGGAGGCGCTGCTGCGGTCGGCCGCGCCCGATGCGGCGAACTCAGAGCTGATCCGCATGCAGAGGGAGATCGAGAGCGGCATCGTCATACAGCCGTATGACCGGTATCCTCAGAAAGGGGCGTACAAGATCTGCTTCACCGCGACAAATCTGGAGGCGGTTGAGGAGACACGGAAGTATCTGGGCGACAGATTCAGCTATGTCGTACATCCTTACGGGGACAGCAGCGCCTGCTTTAACGGGGAGATTATTCCGCGGGAGGTCGACAAGGGCAGGGGGATGGAGCTCATCTGCCGGTATTACGGGGCGGATTTGAAGGACACGGTGGCGTTTGGCGACAGCATGAACGACTATGCGATGATGCGCTCGGCGGGATGCAGCATCGCGATGGGAAATGCCTGCAGGGAATTGAAGGATATAGCGGACCATGTGTGCGGGAATGTCTGGGATGACGGGATTTACTATGAATTTCAGAGAATGGGCTTTATATAGATCATGTTATATTTATTAGATAATGAATACAGGAAAGGAAAATGTGAGATGAAAAAATTTAGTTACACGGTTACAGATGCGGTAGGAATCCATGCAAGACCAGCCGGACTGCTGGTAAAGGAGGCCAAAAAGTATGCCAGTAAGATCGTGATCTGCAAGGACGGCAGGACGGCGGAGGCGGGAAAGCTGATGGCTGTCATGGGACTGGGCGTGAAGTGCGGGCAGACTGTAGAGGTTGAGATCACCGGGGAGGACGAGGATGCTGCATATGAGGCAGTCAGGGCGTTTTTTGAGAAGAATCTGTAGGGAAAAAACAGTTGTTAGATAGAACAGGAGGACGAGGGGAATGATGCAGTTTGACGGAAAATCTGTTTATAAGGGAATTGCGCTGGGACCGGTTCTGGTGCTGAAAAATCATGACACACAGGTGCGCAGAAAGAAGACAGAAGATGCGGAGGCCGAGATCAAAAAAGTGGAGGCGGCAGGACAGGAGGCCAGGAAGCAGCTTCAGAAATTATATGATAAAGCACTGAGGGAAGTGGGGGAATCCAATGCCGCGATCTTCGAGGTACATCAGATGATGCTGGAGGACGAGGATTACCTGGAATCCATACACAACATGATCAGGACGGAGATGGTCAACGCATCGTATGCGGTCGCCGTGACCGGGGATAATTTCGCGGAGATGTTTGCGGGCATGGACGATGATTACATGAAGGCAAGGGCTGCGGATGTCAGGGATATCTCCAACAGACTAATCCGCATACTGGAGGGGGAAGGGGATGCCGACCTGTCCTCGATGGCGCCTTCTGTGATCGTGGCGGATGATCTGAGCCCCAGCGAGACGGTACAGATGGATAAGGAGAAGATTCTGGGATTTGTCACCGTGCACGGTTCGACGAACTCACACACCGCGATACTGGCGCGCATGATGAACATTCCTGCCCTGATCGGCGTGCCGCTGGATCTGGAAGAGATTCATACAGGAATGACTGCGGCGGTGGATGGCTTTGCGGGGACAGTGACTTTTGAGCCGGACGGGGAGCTCTGTGCACAGATTCGGAGCCGGATGGACGAGGAGCTGGAAAAGCGGCGTCTGCTGGAAGGTCTGAAAGGCAAGGAGAACGTGACATCGGATGGGCGGCATATCGAGCTGTACGCCAATATCGGAAACGTCGGTGATGTCGGATATGCGTTGGAGAATGACGCCGGAGGAATCGGGCTTTTCCGGAGCGAATTCCTGTATCTGGGCAGGGAGGATTTCCCAACAGAGGAGGAGCAGTTCCAGGCGTACAGGCAGGTTGCACAGACAATGGCAGGAAAAAAAGTGATCATCCGCACGCTGGATATCGGTGCAGATAAACAGGTTGATTATTTTCAGCTGGGAAAAGAGGAGAATCCCGCCATGGGCTACCGTGCCATCCGGATCTGCCTCAGTCAGCCGGATATATTCAAGACGCAGCTGCGCGCGCTGCTGCGCGCGACGATGTATGGCAATATCGCTGTTATGTATCCAATGATCACATCGGTGGAGGAAGTAAACAGGATCTTTGCGATCGTAAAGGAAGTGCAGGAGGAACTGGACGAGATAGGTATCCCATACAGACAGCCAGATCAGGGAATTATGATCGAGACGCCGGCGGCGGTCATGATCAGTGACGAGCTGGCACAGCTGGTGGACTTTTTCAGCATCGGAACCAATGATCTCACCCAGTACACGCTTGCCATTGACAGGCAGAACGCGCGGCTGGACGAATTCTATGATCCGCACCACAAGGCAATCCTGCGGATGATCAAAATGGTGGCGGACAACGCGCATAAGTATGGTAAGTGGGCGGGTATCTGTGGGGAGCTTGGGGCAGACCTGGAGCTTACCGGGGAGTTTGTGCGCATGGGGATTGATGAACTCTCCGTTGCGCCGTCCATGATTCTCAGGGTCAGAAAGGCAGTCCGGGAGTTGTGACAGAGAACAGGGCATCCAGATCAGACTTCGATCCGCTCTTCCCTGCCGTCTGCCACAGATACGATATACGTCCTGCGGACGCCAAGATCCACATGCAGGGTGCAGGAATCCTCACCCTGCGTCCACCGCATGCATATCCGGTCTTTGGGGCATGCAACGGTCTCAAAGGTGCCGTCAAACGCGGGATGGCGGTTGCGGAATCTCGCCAGTGCCATCAGTCTCTGGACCACCGATGTCCCCACCGCGTCATCGACCTCCTCCAGCGTGTAGTTGTGGCGGTTCATCTCTCTGTTGTCACCGGTCAGATCTGCTCTCCTTGTGTCGTTTTTGCCTGCCAGCATACCGACGTAGTAAACCTGGGGAATGCCCGGCACAAAGAACTGGATCGCCCTCGCCGCCAGGTATGCGTCATCATCGCAGCCCAGCGCTTCATAGTAGGTGCAGACGATCTGATGTACGTCAAAGCCGTTCCTGCCCTTGTGGCTTTCCGACAGGACGCGGGTTACGCGCGCGCCTCTTTCCAGGCATTTGTTTACCACCACCAGCGCATCCGCCTCGTCGATCATGCCGTCCAGGTCAGGCTTGACCGGAATACCGTCATGGCAGTCCAGCGTGACAAACTGGTTTTCGGGGCGGTCTTCCAGATACTTGTAGAGATTGTCGTGCCGCCTGAACAGCAGGGTGTCCAGCACCATGTACGGCATGATGAAATCATAGATCCATACGCCCCGTCCCGCCAGGCGGTACTGGATCGCGATGTCGGCATGCACCTCCGGCAGAATGTCGATCTGCAGGGCATCGGTGATCTGCTTCACTTCGCTGATGTAGTCATACATCTCAGGCTCCAGGCAAAAACAGCTGGTCCCGGGCTTTTTCAGCACATAGCCGACGGCATCGAGACGCACCATCCTGACACCGTTTTCGGCAAACAGGGTCAGGATCTCCCGAAACATCTTTTGTACTGCCGGAGACTGTACGTCCAGGTCGATCTGCTCAGAGGGATCGGATGCACCGAAAGTAGTCCACACCCGCTCCTTCTCCCCGGTCTCCTCGATCGTAAACTCGGAGTAGGGAACAGGGCGGCGCAGCGCCACCTTGTCCAGGTCTGCCTTCACAGGTTCTCCGCCCTGCCAGATCTTATCGAGTGTCAGAAAAAAGTCCGCATACCGGGACTTTCTGCCCTTTTTGAGAAAATCCTGAAAGTACTCGGAGCGCTGGGAAATATGATTGATCATCAGATCCACCGCGATGCCGAAATGCTCGCCGATCGCCTTCATATCGTCCCAGGTTCCGAAGGAAGGTTCTATCTCAAAATAAGTCGTGGGCGCAAACCCCCTGTCCCCGGAGGAGGGGAAAGGCGGCAGAATGTGCACGCCCCCCTCAAAGATATCCATAAAATGCCTGGTCAGAACTGTATTCAGCGCTTTCAGGTCGCCGCCCAGGGCGTCCGCATACGTGATCAGCTGTACTTTATTTTTTAATGCATTTTCATTCGCCATCGCGCTCCTCCTCTCCTGTCATCGTGACGCGCACGGATGCCGCCCTGGATCCCGAGAGCTCCTCGCTGTAGGGTTCCGGCTGGCAGCCGCCCGCAAAAACGGTAAACGCCCCGGGTTCAAAGACGCGTTCCCCCTCCTCGTTCACGACCGCAAACTGCCTGCTGTCCACGGTGAAAGCCACCGTCTTTTCCTCGCCGGGCAAAAGGGTGATGCGCTGCATGCCGCAGAGCTTGTGGATCGGAACGCGGACGGACGCCTCCTCATCCCGCAGATAGCACTCTGCGATCTCGTCAGACGCCACCCCGCCTGTATTTTTGACCTTTACAGTCACCGTCACATCCTCTCCCGGTGCAAACGTCTCCTGCCCGGTCTGCATATCGCTGTACGCGAAGGTGGTGTAGCTCAAGCCGAAACCGAAAGGATACAGCGGTCTCTCCTTAAAAAACTTGTAGGTTCTGTTGTCCATGCTGTAATCCTGAAAATCCGGCAGCGTATTGTCGTTTCGGTAGAAGGTGACAGGCAGTCTGCCTGAAGGCGAGTACTCGCCGAAGATCAGGTCGCTGACAGCCTTGCCGCCCAGAGCGCCGGGATACCACGCCTGTATGATCGCGTCGGCGCGGTTCCCCTCCCCGAAGTCCACCGCACCGCCGCTCATGTTCACCAGCACTACCGGGGTGCCGCGCGCCGTCACCGTGGCGATCAGATCCTGCTGGCACTTGGGCAGCAGCAGGTCGCTGCGATCACCTGTAAATCCCTCTTTGCCGGTGATCTCCTCCCCCTCGATGGTCTCGTCGAGCCCCACCACCAGGATCACCACATCCGCCAGATCCGTCTGTGCCTTTACCTCCGCCAGGCAATCTCCCGCAAAGCCGGGATCCTCGAGCTTGTACTCATAGAGGTGGCTGCCTCTGGAATAATTCAGGCGCACGCCATCCGGCAGTGCCCTGCGGATGGACTCGAGCACGGTGTGATACTGGTTCGCAGTGCCGTGATAATTTCCGTTCAGCGGAACGATGGAGTTCGCGTTGGGACCGATCACCGCAACATTGCGGAGTCTGTCTTTCCGCAGCGGCAGCACGCCGTTATTTTTTAACAGTACCAGCGTTTTTCTGGCTGCCTCCTCATTCAGGGCGCGGCTCTCCTCCGTGTCGATGGCATTGTAATCAATGTCGTCAAAGGGCGTCTTTTCATCGAACATGCCCAGCTTGAATCTGGTCTCCATCAGCCGCTCACAGGAGGTGCGGATCTCCTCCTCCGTGATCTTGCCCTCCTGGTACGCCGCCATCAGATAGACGTAGGTGTTGCCGCAGTTCAGGTCGCAGCCGTTTTTCAGCGCCAGCGCGACCGATTCCGTGGGCGTGCTCGTCACCATGTGGTGCAGATGAAAGTCTGCGATCGCCCAGCAGTCGGATGTAAAGTAACCGTCAAACTTCCATCTGCCGCGCAGGATATCCACCATCAGCGTCCTGCTGCCGCAGCAGGGCTCCCCGTTCGTGCGGTTGTAGGCTCCCATAAATCCTTCCACGCCCGCATCGACCAGATCCTGAAACGCGGGCAGATAGGTCTCCTCCAGATCCTGCAGGCTGGTCACTGCATCGAACTCATGACGCAGATCCTCCGGACCGGAGTGCACGGCAAAATGCTTCGCGCAGGCAGCCGCCTTCATGTATCTGGGATCGTCGCCCTGCAGGTTCCTGACAAAGGCGGCGCCGAGCTTTCCCGACAGATACGGATCCTCCCCGTAGGTCTCCTGCCCTCTTCCCCATCTGGGGTCCCGAAAGATATTCACGTTGGGCGACCAGAACGTCAGCCCTTTGTAAATGCCGTAATCCTTGTATTTCTGAAAGGTATTGTACTTGGCACGCCCCTCCGTTGCAGCCACCGCTGCCATCCTTCCCACCAGTTCGGGATCAAAGGAAGCCGCCATACCGATCGCCTGAGGGAAGACCGTGGACATCCCGCTCCTCGCCGCCCCATGCAGCGCCTCGTTCCACCAGTTGTAGGCTTTGATGCCCAGGCGGTCTATTTTTTTTGCCTCATAGATCATCTGCGTGGTGCACTCGTCCACCGTCATCTGTGCGACCAGGTCTTTTGCGCGCTCCCGGAAGCTCAATGTTTCATCTTGATATCTTGGTTTCATAACTGACTCTTCCTCTCTGTTATCAATAGTATGCCGCTGTCTGCTACGGCTGGATCGCCGGCATGCGCTTTGGCTCTCCTAGCAGCCTGGCATAGATGATCGTCCTGGCTGCGTTTTCCGCGGCGTCCATCCTGGCAAAGGCGTCCGCCAGATCGCTGCCGCAGGTGATGACACCGTGATTCTGCAGCAGGATCACGTCGCTCTTAGCGCATTTCTCCACCTCCGCGATCAACTCCCTGCTGCCCGCAGGCGCGTAGCCTGCCACTGCGGTTTTCCCCAGCAGGGCGGGCACCTCGAGCAGGATATCCTGGGGCAGCTCCTCTCCGCAGACCGCAAAGGCGGTGGCTGCCGCCGGGTGGGTGTGCACGATGGCGCCGATCTCCGGTCTCAGCTCATACAGCCTGCTGTGCATCCCCGCCTCCCGCGTAGAGCGCAGCTCCCCCTCCACGACAGTGCCGTCAAACCGCTGGCGCAGGATCATCTCCGGCTCCAAAAACGCCTTGCAGACACCGGAGGGCGTCACCAACATCTCGTCCGCGGAGATCCTGACGCTGATATTTCCGTCCTTGCCGCTGACCAGCCCCTTTGCAAAAAGCATGGCGCTGATCCGGCAGATCTCCTCTCTCCCTTTCTGTATCTGTCTCACATCCATCAGTCTGTCCCTGTCCTTTCCGCTTCACACTCCGGGAAGAAATACTCCTCGAGCATCGCACACAGGGTGTGATATACCGGGAGATGATATTCCTGTATATCCGCCGTCTCCCAGGCGGGCACTGTGATGCACACGTCACAGATCTCCCTCAATCTGCCGCCGTCCCTGCCTGTCAGGCCGATCACCGCCAGGTTTCTCGCCTTCGCCACTGTCACCGCATGCAGCACATTGGCAGAATTGCCGGAGGTGCTCAGGGCGATCAGCACATCGCCCGCCTTCCCGTAACCGTACACCTGCTGTGCAAAAGTCATATCCGCCTTCACATCGTTCAGGAATGCCGTGCTCAACGCCGGATGGCCTGTCAGCGCAATGGCAGGGAGCGCCCCCTGCAGAAATGTGCCGATCTCGCCGATCGCCTCCTTCTCCGCGTCCGGAAGGGGGCGCTGTCTGTAAAATCCCTTCATCAGCTCGCCCACGATATGTTCGGAATCCGATGCGCTGCCCCCGTTTCCGCAGACCAGCAGCTTGCCGCCGTTCTCGTAGGAGGTTCTGAGTATCTCAAACGCCTCGCCCACTTGCCCCCTCACGCTCTCCAGCGCCGGATATCTGTCCGTCATTCTATTCATATAATCTGTCATCTTATCCTCCATTCACTGTACTGACCGCCGCTTTTTCCAAAAATTCCTCACTGCCAAAGCTCCCGGACTTCAATACCAGGTTCAGCGTGCCGAGGCGGCATTCTCCCCTCATAAACGGCACGCCGGGCTCGATCTCCCTGCCGATCTCCATGCGGTAGATCCCAAGCTGTCTGGTCACTGCCGCGGAGGTATCGCCTCCTGCCACCACCAGGTTCCTGCAGCCTGTCTGTCTCAGGATCTCCTCCGCGGCATAACTCAGGCTGCCGGAGATCAGCCTGCCCACATCCTGCCAGGAAAGTCCCAGCTGACTGCCCTGCGCCTTGGCTTCCGCCGCTTTTTTGGCATCCTGCTGGGAACAGATCATGGCATAGCCCGTCTCCGCCATAGCTGCCGAAGCCTTCCGGATCAGCTCCTGCTCTGCCTCCCGCTGGCGCTCCGGGTCAAATACGGCACAGGAATCAAGCTCAAAGACCTGCCAGCCAAGAGAGCGGATATGCGCGGTCTGCGCCTTGCTCTGATCGGTCAGGCTGCCCGCCACGAGCAGCGCCTGACCGGCAGCTGTCACCGCCTCCGCTGCCTGCAGCCTGTGATACGCTCCCGGCAGAAATTCCCCGATGGCGGAGCTGCCGCAGATGTTCACCTCCTCCGCCACTGCCTCCGCCACCAGCGCCAGATCGTCCTGGCTGCGGATGTCAAACAGCACATAGGCGCAGCCCGCTCTTTTCAGCTCGTCCTTTCTCGCCCTGACATGCAGCACTCCCCGATCCAGATCCTTCCAGGTCACAAGACCGACACTGCGGTCGGACTGCCTTGCCAGAATATCCGGCAGATAGGAAAGATCCATCGGGTGGATCGGATCGCTGCGAAACTGGGAATCCTCCAGTCTTTTGCCGTATACATAGTGTACGCCGTCCACGGTGGTCCTCCCGTTTTTGGGAAAACCGAGGATGACCATGGAGGACGTCACGCCGAGCGCATCCTGCATGCTGTCAAATTCAGCGCCGATATTGCCCCTGAAAACAGAACAGGTTTTGTTGAAATACCGGTCACAGGACAGCTCCTTTAGCAGCTGCGTCGCTGCCGCCACCTTAGCCGCCGCCGTCCCGGGATCATCAAACCGGCTGTCCGTATCGATGATGATCACATCCAGCCCGCGGGCTTCTTTCTGCAGATCCCTGTCCCGGATCAGCTCCAGCGGAAAAACCGCACTCCGATAGCCGCCGTTCGCAAAACAGATACCGATGTCGTTTGCACCTGTGATGTCGTCGGCAGCCACACCTACTCTTATCCTGCTCATACTCTGTCTGCACTCCTGACGAAATCTGCGATCTTCTCCTCCACAACAGCCTGCACGGCATCCGCCGCCCTGTCAAGCGCCGCGCGATCCATCTGCCAGATCTCCTTGTTGGTCTTTCGCCCGCAGCCCAGGGAACCCAGGAAGACCTGCTCCAGGTCAGTGGCGATATTGATCTTGCTCACACCGCCGCCCGCGACGGTGATGGCTTTCCACACTGTCTCCCGCGGCAGACCGCTGCCGCCGTGCAGTACCAGCGGGATATCGATCTGCTCCCTGATCTGTGCCAGGCGCTCGAGGTCGATCATGGGATTTTTGACCGGGTACACGCCATGTGCCGTGCCGATGGAGACAGCCAGCGTATCTACCCCGGTCCTCTCCACAAATTCCTTCGCCTCCTGCGGATCGGTGTAGAGGCTTTCGTCATTGTCGGTCTCGATCTTGTCGGTGGCGCCGATCCTGCCCAGCTCCGCCTCCACCGCCACGCCCCTTGCGTGCGCGTATTCCACCACCTCTTTCGTGATCGCGGCATTCTCCTCAAAACACTTCTGGGAAGTGTCGATCATCACGGACATAAACCCGGCATCGATGGCATCTTTGATGACGGCAGGATCTTTGGTGTGATCCAGGTGCAGCACTGCCTGCCCCTCATAGTTTTTGTGCGCCTCATAAAAGCGCTCTGCAAACTCCTTGGCGGTGACGTCAAACCAGCCAAATTCGTTGGCTGAGATCTGCACGATCACAGGCGACCGCTGTGCCTGTGCCGCCCTCAGCACGGCGTCGATCAAGAAGGTATTTCTCGCGGAGAAGGAGCCGACACCGTAGCCGCCCTCCTGCGCCCTGTGCAACATTTCCGTTATTGGTACTAACTGCATAGTCCTGTCCTCCACTCTATTCTCCCAGCATCTGTGTCAGCCGGGTGTATCTCTGATATTTTTTCTGACAGTACGCTGACGCCTGGCTGTCCGGCTGTATCCTGTCCCTTAGCCGGGCGTGCCCGGTCAGCCCTGCCGCGCACAGCGCCGCCCCCGCCGCTGCCGCCTGCACCTGTATATCCGTCTCATAGATATGTGCTGTGAAATCCGCCTTTGCCTGCATCAGTCCCCGATTCAGGATCCCGCCGCCCACCGCGTGGATGGTTTCCGTCACGATGCCTGCCGCAGCCAGGTTTTCGAGGATCACTGCCGACTCGCAGGCGATCCCCTCACAGACTGCGCGGATCAGCTCTGTCGAACCCGTGCTCATGTCCGCGCCCAGAAATCCCCCCGGCAGCTTTCGCTTCCGATGGGTGCCCGCGCCGTTCACAAAGGGCAGGTACAGAAGCGGTGTATGCCGCCCGTGCGCCCCATATGACAACGACGCCTGCATCAGTTCCTGATACTCCATCTTTTGCCCGCCGTGCGCTGCCTCAGCGTCATCTTTCTCCTGCGTGGGTCTGCGCATAAGAAGACCGCGCAGCCATTCCATGGAAGCACCCGAGGACGGCATGTTGCAGATCCAGTAATACCTGCCGCCAAAGCGTCCCAGCAAAATGCCCCTTTCATAGAGGCTGTGCAGATCGGGAAGCGTCTCCAGGAACCCCACATACACTTCCGACGTGCCCATGGAATTCAGCACATCTTTTCCCCCGATCCCCAGCGCCTGCGCCGCGCACAGATGATCGTGTCCTCCGACGGAAACCCGCACTTCGCTGCCCAGCCCCCATTCATCCGCAAGCCGCCGCGACAACACCGGCCACGCCCCCGCCTGTGTGACAACGGCGGGCAGCTTGTCCGACACGCCTGCAGAGGCAGCAAGCTCCCTGTCCCAGCACCGCTCGTGGATATTGTAGAGCATCGTGCGGCACGCCAGCGATTCGTCCGTCAATTTCTGTCCGGTGAGGCGGTACAGTATGTAGTCGGACACGGACAAAAAGCAGTCCGTTTCCGCATACAGCGCCTCCTGCTGCCTGCGCATCTGCCAAATCCTGTTGATGGTATATTTGGGATGCCAACAAAGACCTGTCCTCTGATAGAGCGCCCAGTCCGTGACCGACTCCAGGAAGTCCGGTCTCTGACTGCCAAGCCCTTTCTGATTCCAGGGGATCAGCGGCATCAGCGCCTCGCCGTCCGCATTGACGGGAATGCCTGCCTCCGCCATGCTGGTGATCCCGATGGCTGCGATCTGTGTCCTGTCCACTGTCTCTGACACTTCCCGTATGCAGTCTGCGCAGCGTGTAAACAACAGTTCTGCCGGGATGGAATCCCCAAAGACAGGGTCCGGTGTCAGCTCCTGATCCCGCTCTGCCACCGCCAGGCATCTGCCGCGCGCATCCACGGCGCAGACCTTTAAATGGGTGGTTCCTATGTCAATGCCCAGATACAGTTTTTTCATCTGTTCCATCCTGTTCCGATCCCTTTCCTGGTCAGACGTCGATCTCTGCCAGCCGTTTTGCCAACGCTGCCACACCGCTGACAGGGCTTGTGAGGAAACGCTGCCTCTCCTCCTCGCCAAAGCCTGCAACTGCGCGTGCCATGGAAGCCTGTGCCAGCACCACGACATCGTTGTTACAAGCCAGTTTCCGCAGCTCATCTCCCACGATCTGATCGTATAGCGCCTCCCGCCCTTCTGCCAGGAGCGTGCCCACGTTGTCGATCACCTTTGCATCGACGGCGATCTCCCTGCCAAGCGCTGCCGCCTTGCAAAGGATCAGCTCTGTGGTAGGGCCGATGGTGGACTGCAGCGTTGCCGCCACGCCAACCTTGTGAAACGCTGCCGCCCGCTCTGCCATCGGCTCGTCAATGCGCAGCGCCGGAACCGAGAGGAGTGCCCTGCCTTCCTCAAATATACCGCCGATGGAAGAGCAGGCGCAGAGCACTGCGTCCGCCCCGGCAGACTGTGCCAGGAGCATCAGTGTGTGCAGGCGGTAGCGCACATCCGGTGTGATCTTTCCTGACTGATTGATCTTCGGAAGCATGCTGTCGTCCAGCAGATTGATGACCTCCACCTGACCGCAGGCGGCAAGGATTTCTTTTTTGAGCGCCGGGATCGTCACCGGCGTGGTATGGATCACTGCTACTTTCTTCATTTTCTTTCCTCCAAATTCTCCAAATTCTCCGAATTCTCCAAGTCCTCCAACAAATTGGTCTCTGTCACCCTGCCGTCGCCGGCGATCCGGATCGTCTTGATCTCATATGCGCCAAAGGTGAGCTTTACCTGTTCCCCGAGTCCGAATACGGAGAGCGCCGTGTCACAGCGTCTTCCCGCCGTCTCTACCAGACGCAGCACCATATCCCCGCTGCCGTCCTCCGCCTCTTTTAGGACTGTGGCCAGAACATTTTCCGCCTCCACGGAAAGGAAGGACGCATGCATGGGAAGTCCGCCTTGATGATAGGTCTCAAACAGGGCTGTCGGCAGTTCATTGAACATGCGGCTGCGCTCCACCGTCTTTGCCGTCTCCCAGCTCCCGTCATGGGGATACAGCCCCCAGTTAAAATACTGTACGCCCTGATCCATGTACACGTACTCCAAACTTTCATCCGGCACGTAGGGCTCGTGGTTGCAGTAGATCGGGCTGCGCAGCACCGTGAGGAAAACCTCCTTGTGCTTTGTGGAGAAGCTGGTCTTTCCGTCGTTCAGCAGGGACAAGCCCTGCACGAGCGTATCGAGTCCGGGACCCGCCCCCTCCACATCCACAAAATTCTGCATCGGATATTCCTCCCCGTCAGGCTCCCGCTGGGCGACGCCATAGGGAATCTCGCTGGTGGTGCGCATGTAGTTCATGTTCAGCGGAAACTGCAGCTTTAACATGGAAAATCTCTCATGCCAGTCCACCATGGTCTTCACACGGATAAAATCCAGTTCCCTGTAAATATTGTAATCCTGGATCATGCGGGAACTGCCGTAGGTACTGATAACGCGGATCACGCATTTTACAGGACCTTTTTCCACACATTTCACACTGGCTGCCGTAAACTGCCCTGCCTTCGTGTCAAAGATGCGCACCGCGTGTGCCCAGGTATCGCTCTGATCCCGGATCACGACCGGCACTGCCGCAGGCGCGCTGAAATATTCTGTCGCGAAGTCATCACTCCCCTGTTTCCTTTTGAGGGAAGTGATATATCCGGTCTTTTCGTCAAAGGCGATGGAGAACCAGTCATTCTCCGCATAGGTGTCCGTGCAGGTCACATCCGCAAATGACTCCGACTGCCCGCGGACTGCCAGACGATACGTCGCGTACCCCATGGAGGGCAGATTTGCGACAAAACATAGGCGTGTCCTGCCGTTGCACGAAGATGTGGACTGAACATTCTGCACTGGAATCTGCCTGTCGTTCTCATCCAGCAGGATCATGCCTTCCTTTAAGCTCGGGGACTCGATCTCCACCTCAAACCTGCCGGCGAACGCGTTGGGGTTCACCACCACGATCGGTCTCATGCCCTCCTCCGCAGGAATATCAACGTGCCAGGAGATCGACTGTACGGCGGCGTTCAGCCCCTTTGCGGCAATGTCCAGGGCTGCGCCGCAGCTCTCCCGGGCGTCCTCGTAAGCGGGCTCAGCGCTGGTGCCCGCCATAATGTCGTGAAACTGGTTGAACAGCACGTTTTTCCAGGCATACGTATATCGGGCGATCGGGTAGTTCCCGTTGGACATGCGCTTTGCCATCACAGAGATCTTCTCCGCCATGATCAGACGGTTCTCCGCCAGCCGGTTCCAGCGCTTCACACCGGAATGCGCGCTGTAGCAGCCGCTTGCGTGATGCAGCAGATCCCCTGTCACAACCGGCAGCGCCTCGCCGCGCCTTTTCACAGCATCAAAATACGCATCGGGATGGGAAAATAGCAACCTTGGCAGATCCTCCCGCTCGTCGAGGGCGCGTATGGAATCCAGATTTCTCCTGGTAGGCCCGCCGCCGTGGTTGCCCACGCCGTAGAAGCACATGGCAATGCCGTCGCCGCTCTTGATCTTGACGGCACAGCGGCGGATATGCTCCTCGATCTCAGTTGGCCAGGTGCAGTACTCATAGGGGATCCGATAGGCCGTCACCTCGGAGCCGTCCCTGGACATCCAGCGGAAAGTCTCCCCTTCCAGCCCCTTTTCGTGGCAGCCCGGACGCATGAACACATAATTGTCCATGCCGGATTTTTTCAGGATCTGAGGCAGCATCCCATGATGGCCGAAGCTGTCCACGCTGTAGCCCGTGCGGGCGGTCACGCCGAATTTTTCCCTGAAATAGCGCTGGGCATACAGCCCCTGGCGGACAAAGGATTCCCCGCCGGGTACATTGCAGTCCGGCTGAACCCACCAGCCGCCCACAATGATCCATCTGCCTTCCCGTACCCTTTCGCGGATCTCCTCAAACATGGCGGGCTCGTTTTCCTCCACCCACTCATAGCCTGCTGCCGTGCTGCAGGTGAAGATGAAGTCGTCATACTCCTTCATTCGGTCCAGTGCGGAGCGGAAGGTCGCCTTGATCTCCTGACAGCCCTCCTGCCACCGCCAGTGCCATACCAGATCCAGATGTGCGTTTCCGATCATATACAATGTCTTATCCTTTTCTCTCATTCTCCTAATCCTTCCATTCCAATAGATTTACGACCTCTGCGCGCTCCCCCGTCTGGCTGATCTTCAAGGTCAGGATCTCATGCTTTCCGATCGTGACCGGATAGCTGTGCCGCCCTACCCTCACCTGACAGTCCGTCGCGATCCCCTCGCATTCGAGCAGACGCACGATCAGCGCCTCGTCGTCCTCGCACTTCTTCATCAGCACGAGTCTGACATTCTCCTGATCCACACCGGCAAAACTGCGTTTTTCCGCCTTGTGCGCCCCCCTGTGGGCACTGTCCGCCAGATAGGAATAGGAACCGTGGAGCTTTTCCGCCATGCGGTACATCTCCGCTTTGGTCAACTTTGTCCGGTGCGGTCTCAGCACCAGGGAGAAGATGGTCTCACCCTGATCCATGTACTGGTAGCTCTCGACCTCGTTCTCCCAGTCCGGGCTGCAGCTGCCCTGCGCATAGATCGCGCTGCGGCAGAGCGTCAGCTGCAGCGCGTTCTCACCCATGTTGAAGGCATATTTGCCATCGTTTGCGATGTATAAGCCCGCGCCCGCCTCATCTGTCACATCCACAAAACGCTGCATGAAATATTCCGCATTGTCATCCGCCGCGATCTCTCTCCTGCAGATGCCATAGGCGGTCTCCGCCTCGGTGTGCCGCTGCGCCGCGTCCAGCGGATAAGCCGCTTTCAGCAGCGTCCATCTGTGGTTGTAGGTCAGGCGGTTTTCCACCCGCAGCTCCCTTTCCTCCGCACCCAGGGAGTAAAGCTGCTCCAGCAGGGTCGCGCCCAGACGGCTGCGGACGCGGATCACCTCGCGGATCGGGCCGCTCTCCACCTTGTCGATGGAGACGAACGCAAACTGCTCCGTGGTCCGCTCATATTTTCTGTTCTGCATGCCGCCCCACGCGTCCCTCTGATCCAGATACACCTGTATGCGGACAACCCCTGTCAGGGGATCATAGCCTGCAGCTTTGTCGATGAGGGAGACCAGTTCACCGGTCTCCGCCGAAAACCGGGCACAGATCATATCGTTCTCGAGCACCAGCGCCTGCGGATCCATGATCTCCATATGGTTGTTGTGGCAGAGGACAGGCTCCCGCCTGAGCGTCCTGTACACCGCAAAACCGCAGGATGGGATCTGTGCCCGGAAAACAAATCTGCGTCTGCCGCCGAGGGTAGAGTGGCGGACCTTGGTGTCCGTATGGATCCGCTGATACGGGATCTCCCTGCCCGCCGGATCAAGCAGCGCGAGCGGCGCCTGGCAGAACCACTCCAGCTCCACCTCCACCAGATCGTCAAAATCCTGTCCGCCCGTGTGGAACAGCAGCAGCGGGAAGCCCTCCCCTGTGGTGTCCGTCTGATTCGCCATGTGCTGTATCGCCAGCGCCCGGATGCTGCCGGCCTCCGCGCAGGCAAGTCCCAGCTGCATCATCGCCTCCTCCCTGGCGGATCGGATGATCGTGCCGCCCATGGTATCGTGAAACTGGTTGAACAGCACATTCTTCCAGAGCATCTCCATCCTGCCAGTCTGCCGCATCCAGCCACAGCCCATCAGGTTTGCCATGGACATCAGCGTATCAGCCTCCATCAGCCTGGTTTCCGCCAGACGGTTCTTTTGCTTGAAGGCGCCGTCATTGGCGTAACATCCCTCGTTCACCTTCTCAAAAGCGCCTCTGCGCATCGGCAGTTTCCAGTCCCTGATGTCTTCCAGGAATTCCGTATAGGTTGAAAACTTTAGATGCACATCCGAGTGCGCATCTGAAAAACCATTTTCCAGCGTCTGTATACTCTGAATGTTCTCGATGGTGGGTCCGCCGCCGTGGTTGCCCACACCGTAACAGCAGACCATCCTGTCATATTGCTTTGTGCGCTCCAGCGTCACGTTTATATTCTTCACTGTGGGATCGTGGAACCATGTGGTGTACTCCGCCGGCAGACTGACGGCGTTCACGCGGCTGCCGTCCTCGCTCTCCCACGCAAATACAGGGGTGTCGAGGCGCGGGCGCATGAACACATAGTGATCCATGCCGCTCTTTTTGAGGATCTGGGGCAGGTTGGGGTTGTGCCCGAAGCTGTCCACGTTCGAACCGATCTTCGCGATCCTGCCGAACTTCCTCTTTAGATACCGCTGCCCGTAAAGTCCCTCCCGCACAAAAGCCTCGCCGCAGGGCAGCAGGCAGTCCGGCTCGAGGAACCAGCCGCCCGCCAGCTCCCATCTCCCATCCGCCACGCGCTGTCTGATCTCATCAAACATCTCCGGCAGGAGTTCCTCGATCCACTCAAAAAATACGGTGGAGGTGCTGCTGAACCGAAACGCCTCAAACTCCTTCATCCGCTCGAGCGCGGATGCGTAGGTGGCTTTTACCTCCTGCATCCCCTCCTCCCAGGTCCAGAACCACACCGGATCGATATGGGAATTTCCGATCATATACAGTTCTTTTTTAGCACTCAATTCTTTCTGACGTTCTTTTATCTGTTCTTCTCTCATCTCTCTGCAACTCCTTACCAGATCTTCCAGGTCCGCACGCCTGCGCCCCACTCCTCCAGCGCCCGCCGCGCAGCGATCCGCACCGCCGCACAGGGGCATGCCAGCATGTCTTCCAGCGCACGCCTTCCCGTCTCGTCCGAAAGACGCACCAGGCTGCGGCACAGGATGACGCGCAGGATCCAAAAGCGCTCTGTCATCAGACTGCCGTCCTCCCCCATGTCCGCGGCGCGCTCCAGTTCCGGCAGCGCCAGCAGTCTGTGCAGCAGGGGGATCCACGCTCTCTGACCGCCGTGTTCTGCAGCGTAGGCAAAAGTCTCTATATAATGATACATCCCGTCTCTGATCTCACGGTAATCTCTCTCCTGCACAACAAGCAGATCCAGCACCCGCCCCAGCACCGAGAGTGCCTCCTCTGTGCCGGACAGCCCCAGCAGGTTCAGCTGATACACCAGCTCCGGCATAACGCCGTGATCCGGCAGCAGCTGCGCGCACATGGTGGAAGCCGTCCGCCCGGGCAGGACATCTCCCGAGAGCTGTTCTCTGATCCTGTCCGCGTACTCCTGCACCGCATCATTGCAGCCATGCCAGATGCAAAAGCCGATCAGCAGCTGTCTGAGCTCCCCGCTCTCTTCCTGTATCAGTCTGCGCCGCAGGGCAGGAAGGGCTTCCTTGGCATCTGCCAGGAGCACTATTAGGCTCTCCTCCTGCACCTGCCATATATCCGTGAAGGGCACATCGACCCAGTGTGTCCTGGAGTCTGCCCGCAGGCAGTCCACCGCAGCAGCCACATCCTTCCTGCCCGCGGGCAGCGTCAGGGGATCGTCGGAGAGCCGGTGCAGCACCGCGCGCCTCTGCGCATCCGAAAGCTGTTCCGGCAGCATCCCCATCGACAGGCTGGCTGCCGCCAGTCCCCCCATCACAGCCCCCTGGTGCATCAGATCCGGCTGCATCCTTATGCTGGGAAACACGTTGTGCGTCGCCCCGACCGCCTTCCCCAGCACATACAGTCCCTCGATCCCCCGCCCCTTTTTGTCACAGGCGGTCAGGGCGGACAGCGGGATCTGGATCTGTACCTGGGGCGGCAGCACACCGCAGTAGATACAGTCCGCATCCAGCTTTCCCTTGGGATCATAGTTGGAATAGCAGGTGTAGAGCGCATCCGGATACGTCCGGAAACCCATCAGATCCCTCAGATCCAGCACCCTTTTGGTGCGGATGTGCCTGCTCTCCCGCATGCTCACATATCTGCCGTGGTCGAAGGTGTTCTCCCCGCGCCTGCGGGCGCGGATGATAAACCGGGTCATGTCCGCGGGATCCGCCGCTGACACCATGGTAGAAAAATTGTTCTGATAGGTATTCACCCCTGTGTACTGCGCCAGGGAAGCCCAATACGTAAAGCTGTCCCGCACGGAACCGTAGACGGCATCCGCTCCCGCATACACCGCGAGATCGCCGTCACCCGTGGCGTCCAGAAAGACCTTTGCGTCAAATCGGAGAACACCGCTGTCCCCCGCGGTCAGAACGCTGTGAATCCGCCTGCCCTCTGCCTCCTCGCTGCAGACAGCCCCATAACAGATCTGTCCATAGTAAATCTGCACCCCGGCCTCCAGACACAGCCGCTGCAACACCCACGCCCGCACGCCCGGATGAAAATCGTCGTCATCACTCCAGATCCCCTGTCTCCTGGGGAGCCCCAGCCATTCCATATACCTGTCAGTCTCCCGGTCGATCTCCCGCACATCCCGATACCGGTTCCCGAACCAGTATGTGCTGACACCGCCCACTGTGGAGGTGCCTCCCAGCACATACTGTTGTTCGATGATCACCGTCCTTGCGCCCCCTCTGGCAGCGTGCAGCGCCGCCAGAGCGCCCGCCGTCCCGCCGCCCACGACCAGCACATCACAGCGCTCCTGCCTCTCAGGGTCCTGAACCGCTCCCGTCCACTCGGACAGCGTGATCACGCTGTCCCCCGCGGGCTTCATCAGGGGGGCAAAGCGCCCCATCACGAGACACGGATCTTCCCGCTTTCTCTGCGCAAAGGCATGCATTGCGCTCTCCTGCAGATGATCCAGCACCGCCGCTGTCGACGCGGATCCGCGTATCTCTGCTGCGCGGGCTGTCACGGTCAGCAGCCCGAAGCCGTCATGCCCTTCCCATCCAAGCAGCGCCCGGTATTCCAAAAGATCCTGTGCGGATTCCTCCTTCTCCAGGAAGATCCGCTCACACACCACCCCGAAAATGCCGCCTTTGGCTGCAAATCTTGCGATCTTTTTGTTGTCCTGGGACACACAGTCCAGAAAAGTCACGCCGTAGAGCAGTTCGATCCCAAGCTCCCCGCAAAGCTTTTCCAGATATATTTTTGTCCGGTCCGGCTGCAATAGGCCGCCGTTCCAGACCTCCTGCGGAAAAAACGCGGCTGTCTCCGGGTCTGCCTGCCAGGAAAAGGTATCGCAGATCTCCGGGAGCAGGCAGGAGCCCGGTGCCGCGATCAGTACCCGGCTTTTGTCCCGCGCGAGCCTGCACCCTTCCCGCAGGGATGCCATGCCGCCGCCATAGAAAACATACTGGGTCTGTGCCAGGAGCACAGCCGCCCTCGTCATCGCTTCTCTCATCGTGTCTAATAATGATACTCCTCAAAAAAAGTCTTAAACCACGGATTATAGTAATTGGCAAACGCCATCTTTGCTTCCTTCAGCCGCTGGTCCGCGTCCGCGATCAGCTGCGCGTTCACATGCCCAAACGTATAGAAATCAAAATGTCTGGAGGTGATCTTGTCCAGGGTCGCTCTCCATGCCGCCTCGTCGGAGCCGATCTTCGCGCTGAAACCGCCCCAGACCGCATCCCCCGCAACGAGAAGGTGGTAGCCCCCTGCCGTCACGTCGAAACTGACAGAACCCATCGTATGGCCGGGCGTATAGACCGCTTCCACCGTCAGATCCTCTCCCTGCCAGATGTCTCCCTCCTCAATCCTGCCGTCCACCCTGCAGGGCGTGGATGTTGTGCCGTAGAGGATCGCCGCGGAAGTTTTCAGCGAGTCGCCTGCCTCCACCTGCGCTGTGTCCCTCTCATGCAAAAGCAGCTCGCATCCAAACTCCTCTTTCCACAGATGCGCCGCCCCCACATGGTCGTAGTGCCCGTGTGTCCCCAGAATCCGTCTGATGTCTGCCGGGTCAGCTCCCGCCCTCCGGATATTCGCCTTGATCTGCTCATAGCCCTCCGGCGTTCCGCAGTCGATCAGAAACCAACCCTGTGTCCCTTTGATCAGATAGACCGTGGCATCAAAAAAATGTGTCATCCCAGGGCCGCCCACCTGGTAAATATTATGTAAGAGTTTCATCCTGCACACACCTCCGTCGTTCTTGTCCCTACCCTGTCATAAAACTGAAAACTGCCCCGCTCGTACAGATCGTGGTATGCCTTGATCCCCACGGAGATCGCCGCATAGTCGCCGATCATCTCTCCGAGGCTGGCTGGAACGATCCTGCACGCCTTTCTCGAAGCCGCCAGCGCCTCCCGCTCCAGAACCCGGTACATCTCCTTGTCCAGCACATCCTTTTGTCTGCCGTAAATGCTGCCGATCACGATGACCTGGGGGTTTAAGATGTCGATCAGCACAGCGAGCCCTCTTCCCAGATATCTCCCCACTATGTCATAGATCTCCGCCGCCAGGGGATCGCCTGCGTGAAGCGCGTCAGCGATCGTCTTGCCCGATATGGTATCCAGCTGATCCTCCCGCTGGCAAAACAGCGGCGGATTGCCTGCCCGGATCGCATCCAGCGCTTTCATCCTGCCAAGGCTTGCGATCCCGCCGCCGCTGCAGAAGCCCTCAAAGGATCCGTTCTTGCCGTACCCGTAAGGGCCGTCATCCTCCAGGCGGATGTGCCCCACCTCCCCCGCGAGCCCGCAGCTTCCGCTGTAGAGCTCGTTGTTGAGGATCAGCCCTGCCCCCATGCCGGTTCCAAAAGTCAGGAAGATCATGTTTTTGCTGCCCCTTCCAGCTCCCATGGACCACTCGGCAAGCGCGCAGGCATCCGCGTCATTCTGGATCATGACCGGCACGCCGAAGGTTTTGTTCAGCGGCGTGAACACGTCCGCGTGATCCCACCTGGGGAGATTGGGCGGCGCCATGATCAATCCTCTCTCCGCGTCGAGCGGTCCGCCGCAGGAGATGCCGATGGACATCAGCCGCCAGTCGGGATGCTCCCGAAGTTTGTCCGCCATGATGCCGATGAACTGCCGCATGGCATTGTCAAAGCACTCCCTGTCCGTCTCCATCCTCACCTTATCCAGAAATTCGATCTCCCTCTCCCGCATATGGGCAAAGGAAACCGCACACTTTGTTCCTCCTATATCAATTCCCGCAACTACTTTCATCTGCTCCCCCTCCTAGATTCAACGCTTCCGCTTCCGCCTGTTCCAGATCGCCCTCTGCCCTGATCAGCCGCTCCTCCCCGGGCAGGATGTTCAGATAGTCATCCTCCCAGTAAACCGCCGCTCCCTCCTCTTTTTTCAGGAACACATACAGGGCAGCAATCTCTCCGACATTGGTGATCCTGACAGCGCCCTCCTCCTTCTCGATCCTCAGCACAGGCTGCTCAGTCCGGAATACCTCTCCCAGATCGCCGGAGAGCGTGAACAGATACTCGTTCTCTGCCAGGACGCTCTCATCCGCATGCCGTTTCAGTCGGAGCCGCAGCAGGACCAGCATGTGGGGCGTCTCCTCCAGCTCCCAGCAAAAACTCCCCGCCTCGCAGGCTCTGACCCCCACTTCGCTCAGGCTGTAATTCTCCTCCTTCAAGAGTCTGCCCCTCATGGTCCACAGCTGTGCCGTGACGCTGTAACCCTCTGTCCAGGCCTTCTCATGCTGCGCCGTCCCCGGCAGGTTGTTCGCCGCAAAGAGGACTGCCCGCAGTTCCTTCCTGCCCGCGAGGGAGGCACTGTCAAAGGCGGCGTTCACCAGCCATGGCGCGTATACCTTGCGCACCCCGTAGTAAACGGGTTTGGGATTGCCGTAGTAATCCAGCGCAGAGGTGCAGAACAGATTCGGGTAGGGCTCGTTAAACTGCCACGGAAACATCCCGCTGCAATGGAAAGCCCTGCGCCTGTTGCATTCCATGGCGTACTTCAAGCCTTCATACTGCATGTACTGGCTGGCACGGCGGATCTGTTCCACATCAGTCAGATCGCCGCCGAAGGTCTTCTGGACCAGCGGCTCGTTGTTCCACCATGCGCCCCTGTGAAAGTAGACCGGGTTGTCCTTGGACGCGGGCAGCAGATGCTCCGGCGCCACATTCCGGTAGAGCGCCCGCGCGCTGGTCATGCCTTCCACCCCGAACTCAGAGTGCATCAGGCAAGTTCCTTTATTGTAGAGCGCATAATGTCTCTCCAGCCCCTGATGCTCCCACGGTCCGTGGACATCGCACATCTTGTCCGGATATTTATCGAGGTTTTCAAAAGAATTCAGGAACACGCCGCCGGAAGGGGAAGATGGCAGCCACTTGCGCCTCGGATCCAGTCGATGGACCACATTCCCTATGACTTTGATCAGCGGATCGTTTTCGTCGATCGGGGTACCGTCGTCGTACTGCAGTTCGTTGCCGCCGCACCAGACCGCCAGTGCCGTGTGGTTGCGTTTCAGCTTGACGATAACCTCCGCCTGCTCTTCCAACAGCTTCCTGTAGCTCTCTGCCCAGGAGGGCTTGTTGTCGATGCCGGAACTCGATAGACAAAACTCCTGCCACACCAGAATACCCGCGCGGGCACACATCTCATAGAAGGAATCCCTCTCGATCAGACCGCCGCCCCAGACCCGGAACACATTGATCCCCGCCTTCTTTGCCAGCCGGATCAGATGTGCCACCTTCTCTGTGGAAACCGCCCCGTAAAAGAGATCCGCAGGCACCCAGTTGTAGCCGTTCATAAACACGTTCCTGCCGTTCAATCGCAACAAAAAACTTGTGTTTTCCCCGGCGGCATCCTCATTTTGCACGAATTCGATCTCCCTGATCCCGCGCCGGGCAGTGCGGATGTCAGAAAGCACCTGCTGCCTGTCATACAGCTCGAGGCGGACCTCATACTCATAAGCCTCCCCCTGTCCGTTGCACCACCACAGACGCGGCTCTCGCAGCACGAATTCACAGCGAAATCCATCCTGCCCGACAACGCCGGTCAGCTGCTGCTCCCCGAACGAAAGCCTGTATGTGCAGCCCTCCGCCTGATGCGTCCAGACCTGCACAGTCACCTTCGCCTCCTCCCCGGAGACCAGCCGGGTGTCGATCAGCCAGTCCCTGATCTCAGCCTCCCCTGTGATCTTGAGATACGCATCCTGCCAGATCCCCTGGTGGACCATTCTGGGGCAGAAATCCCACCAGTAGGTCATTCTCGACTTGTTGGTGTACACCAGGCTGGTCCTGCCCACCTGCGGCTGCTCAAAAGGCGCGGGCTCGATCACCACCGCGATCAGATTTTTCTTTCCGTACAGCAGATGCCCGCTCACATCGCAGCTCCACGGGATGTACATCCCTTCCTGCTTTCCTACAGCGCATCCGTTTACAAAGATCTCAGAAGCATAATCAATGCCGTCAAAACAGAGTCCGACCTTTCTGCCCTCCGCCTCCTTTGGCACAAAGATCTCCTTGCGGTACACCCATGTCCTGTCGCATGCCCACTCGCCCAGCTTGGTGTTGCACTCATAGTGGGGATCGGGGATCATCCCGTTTGCCGCCAGATCATGCATGACGCTGCCGGGCACTGTCGCCGGATACCACCAGCGCACATCGCCGGTATCGGGTTTGACGGAATCACGCCACACCCAATCCATCCCCACAAACTCCTTCATTTTCCAGTCATTGCCGTTTAAGCTGATTCTCTCTGCCGTATTCATCCTGCTTTTCGTTCCCCTCTCCTCCGCGTCTTTCTGCCCTATATTCTATATCAAGATTTGACCTGCAGCGCCCTGAGCGCCATCATTGCCGCCCCTGTCGCCGCCTCTTCCTTCCATTCCCCAAACACCACCGGCATGCCGAACAGCCGCTCCACCTCCTGTGCCAGAAGCCTGTTTCTGCGGATTCCGTTGCCGCTCGCCGCGATCCTTCTGCGCCCCTCGCGCAGCTTCGGGGGAAACGCCAGATACAGCCGGTGCAATTCCTCTGCCATCCCTGTCACATAAGCCCGGATCAGATCCGACGGATGGAAATTCTCCTCCGTCAGATTCCGCACGCTTCCAAAACTGCCGTCCTTTCCCCGCGCACCGCAAAGGCTTGGGTCAGCAACCAGCGTTGTGCCCTCCGCCGCCATCCCCAGCGCTGCCATCTTTTCGTAGGCGTCGATCTTCACACCGGCAAACAGCTCCACTGTCTCCTCAAAAAAAGCGGCAAGCCTCTCGTAAGCCTTCCCGCCGTTTACCGATGCCTGCACATAGAGATAGCGCTGTCGGGTAAACGGTCTGACTTCCCCCGTCTGTATGGACTCGAACCGTGTGTCCGTCACGGAAACCTGCGCCCCGGTACCCACGTTGACGCCGACCACGCAGCTGTCCTCCCTGGCAGCCGCATAGAAGCTTGCCTGATTGTCCCCCACCGCCGGCATCACCGGTATCCCGCGGTAAGATCCTGCCGCCTTCGCGTCCGCCGCGACCTGCGGATAATATCGGATATCCACCCCTGCCGCGCTCAGCGCGTCAAAATCAAATCTCCCCGCAGCGAGATCAAATCCCCCAAAACTTGCCGCGATGCTGCGGTCTGTCCCGGCGGCTGACAGACCGCACAGCCGCATCACCAGATAATCCCCGATGTTCACCATGCCGGCTGCCCCGGCGGGGATCTCTCCCCGTTTGTCCAGCACAAAATGGGTTGCCGTCCCGTAACCTGCATATATCGGATAGCTCGTTTTGCGGGAGAGCCATTGGGCTGCATCCAGCCCTTCAAACAGCGTTTCTCTGCACGTCTCCTTCCAGGTGTAGTACGGCGAGAGCGCCCACCCCTCCCGATCCACATACAAAATACCGTGCATCTGTGCAGACACGCCGATCACGCCCACGTCCGCGTTCCGATCCAGAAGCCCGTCCAGCTTTTCTTTTATCACGGACACGATCCGGTCCGCATCCTGCCGGAATCCTCCTTCCAGAAATTCGTTTGGCGCGCCCGCGCTCTCCACTATCCTGCCGTTTTCCGGGTCGTACAGGACCAGGCAGATCGAGGTCGTTCCGATGTCTATTCCGATGGCTTTCATGACTTATCCTCCCACATGCGATCCAGAACTGTTTTGCTTCACATATATGATTTCAATAAATGCGTCCGCCGCGCAGGAGACCGTCACAAACCGCGTCCCTGCCGCCTCCTGCTCCGCCCATGCCGCCGCCCTGCCGTCGATCAGGATCTCCCGGGGACGCACCCTGGTGAACAGCCCAAAAGTTCCCGCGTCACTGACCTTGAGCGCAAGCCGGTCATCCCGCTCATACGCGGGAGTGATACAGCCTGCAGGGATAAACTTCTCCAGGATGCCGACCGGACATACGTCCCCTGCCGGCAGCAGCAGGAAGATCTCCGCATCGTTCTGATCCAGCGTAAACGTATAGTCCGTTTTTTCCGTCAGGCACGCCAGCGCCCGGCTCCTGTGACCGCAGACATACCAGTCCCTGCCTCCAAGCCCCGGAATGTCGGATATCCGAAGGCGCGCGCCGCACTGCTCCCGGGCTTCCCCGATGTTGAAAACTGCGACCACATAACCGTTTTTGTAGCGGTTAAAGAGTTTAAAGGCACCTCCCTTTTTGACCGGATCCTCAAACAGGCAGTCGCATGTCGGTGTTCCGATGTCCTCACAGCGTATGACCGTCCCATCCTTTCTGATCAGCGGCAAAATGTACGCGGGATCTGTCCTGCCCACCGGATCGCTGGTGTAGACCGGGCCGCCGCTGACCGCGCGCAGCACCGCATTCTGCCAGTTCTCCGCATGGTCGCTCCAGAACATATCCCAGTCATTCCAGTAAAACTGCCCCTGGAGCAGGGAGTTGAACGCATTCTGGACGGCATGCTCCCTGAAACCGTGCGCCACCTCCGGCACGAAATCGTCACTGCTCCTGGAGACCGCGCTGCTGGGACGGTTCCACATATCCTCGCTCGCCATGCCCATACAGTTGATGACCGCATTGTCAAAATGCAGCGCCGCGGACGCGTTCAGACCTGTCTGTACCGCCGCGGACGCTCTCCCGTACGCCCTGCGCCCCGCGTGAAAGAGCGAGATGGCACTCTGCCCGTCGACCTTGACAAAATCAATCCCGCACCGATTCCGCAGATATTCATGCCAGACATCGTAAAAGCGAAAGGCTTTCCCCGCCTCCGCCGCCGGGACAATGCGGCCGTCCGGAAGTCTCTCACAGCCTTCCTCCAGCGCCGTGTGCGCCTGGCTCCTGTCCTGCACGCCGTTCCAGTAGCCCATGACCGCATGCCACACGCCGACCTGCTCCATGCCAAACTCCTGTTTCATGCGGCGCACGCACTGCCCCAGCCCCTGGGGGAATTTGTCCCTGGCGGCATCCAGCCCCAGAAGCACCTGCCTGTCATAGTCGGCATCCAGCCATCCGTCGTCGATCAGCGCCCACTTCACAGGCACCTGTTTCTCCTGCAGCTCTGCCAGCTTGTCGCAGATCCCCTGCGCGGAAACCTTGTGATAGAACGCATCCCAGCTGCACCAGCCCAGTTTCTCAAACATGGCAGGATATCTGCGGTTCCTGCGCAGCATGGCTGTCCTGCCGGTCAGCTCGAGCACACACAGGACCGCTTTCTCGCAGCACTGGTACGGATCCTCTCCCCACGCGTAGGACAGACAGACGTCGTCCAGCGCATTCCTGCCGCCGCAGTTCGAAGCCGTTGTGACGCAGATCCCGTCCTCCGCGCCGGACAGGTCCGTGCGGTACTCCCTGCCGCACACGGCGAGCACTGCCAGATAGGTTTCCCCTCCCTTGAGCAGCAGCAGCTGGGTCCGCTCAGGAATCTCCGCAAAAGATCCCGGGAACGCAGGCCGGATCCACCAGTCCTTGTGCTGATAAACTGCCGTCATCCGCTCCGCTCCGACGATCTGCACCGTGCAGGAAACTCCCTTTCCGGCATCGAGATACTCCTGCCTGCCAAAAAAGGGTGCCTTAGGCTCCTGTCTCCCCCTGATCGATACGACGCCCGCCTGCCCTTTCTGCTCAAGCTGTACCTCCGCCGTAAAACGCAGATCCTCCGCCGTGAATCCTGCGGGAAAAATCAGGCTCATGTTGTCATCTGTCCGGACCCAATACTGTTCTCTCATCGTCTACTCCCTCTGCATTCTTATAGTACCTATTTTCACATTCTTTCACATTCTCTACTGCGCACTGCCGGTGAACAGATCGTTGACCATCTCATTAAAAAACTGCTCCGCCACGATCTCTCCGGCTCCGACCACCCCTGCATTTTCTTTCAGGCCGGACATGGACATCTGCGTTTCCTTCGCGCCCTTGACCTTGTAAGAATTTGCCACATCCTGTACGATCTCGAAATAGCGGGGGTATTTCTGGATCAGGATGCCGCCCAGCACGATCCGCTGCGGATCCAGGACATTGATCAGGTTGCTGACCGCAACCCCCATATAAAATGCCGACTGGTTCAGAAGGGATATGATCAGCAGATCCTTCCGCTCCACCATCTCGAACACGTCCTCGATCTCGAGCTGTTCCCTCTTCTCGTACAGCGGATGCCCCGGCTCTTTCTCCAGCCCGCCGCGCAGATCCCTCAGGATCGCGATCCCGGAACTCATCGCCTCCAGACAGCCCCTGTTCCCGCAATTGCACAGCGGACCGTTCAGATCCAGCGTGATATGCCCGAACTCCCCGGCGATGCGGTTTGCCCCCACATTCATCTTTCCATCTATAATAGACCCTGATCCGATCCCCATATCCACATCGATATAGGTCAGATCATTGGTATCTTTGTCATCTCCACACCAGTACTCCCCAAACGCGATCACGTTGGTATCTTTCTGTACAAAAACACTGCACCCAAAACGTTCTTCCAATATCTCCTTCAATGGCAGATACTTCAACACAGGGATATTTGGCGGTGTCAGAACGACACCGTTTACCGTGTCCACAGGGCCGGGAACTCCGATCCCGATGCCCAGAAACATCTCCTGGGCAATGCCAGACCTGCGGACAACCTCTCTCACATTGGCGATCACCAGCTCCATAAATGCGCTCTGGCTCTGGTTTTCCTTCGGCATACTGAACCTGTTTACCTCCATCACCTCGCCGCACAGGTTCAACACGGCAATGCTTGTCACAAACTTATTGATATGGATCCCGATCGTGTAGCGATAGTTCTCGTTGATGGCATAGGAAACCGCCTTTCTGCCCACATTGCCGCCTTCCATCTCATCACACCGGACAAGATCCAGGCTCTCGAGCTCCTCGATGATCTTCTTGATCGCCATGAAAGTCAGTCCCGTCACGGATGCCAGCCCCGCCTTCGTCGCAGTCTTCTTTTTGCGTATGTAATTCAGCACCGATCTCCTGTTGAAATTTTTCAGCTGCTCCTGGTTTCCCTTCTGTGTCATCTGTATCCTCTCCTTTTATCCGTAATAGCGGACGTACAGGCGCCCGCTATTTCCATTATAGGTCGGATATTAGTCTATTACAACCTCAGGATACTGATCATGCAGTGCCTTTTTGAAGTCCTCTATCACGCCTGCGTTATCTTTGCCGGCCTTGATGCCGTCTGTCGCCCACTTCTGGAACAGGTTCTGTACGGAACGGGTATATTTGTCCGGTGTGATGCCCACGACCTTGTTGCAGATCTCGCTGTAGGTCGCCATGAGGTTCTGCCCGCCGAAATCTTCGGAAGAGTACCCCTCTGCCAGCGCGTCGCACACAGCCTTGCTCGCAGGAACCTGGTTGTGTTTCTCCGCATTGATCTTCTGGAAATCGTCGGACGCCACATACGCCAGGAATTTCGCCGCCAGGTCTTTTTTGTCCGTCTTATCATATACACAGATGCCGGTCGCACCTTCATAGGAAGCCCTAAAAGGTGTCGCCACGCCGACGTTGCCCGCGTTCTTCTCCCAGTCGGTGAAGAAGTCCCAGCTAGGCATCACTCTAAACAAAAGTTTGCCGTCATTCCATGCAGCCGCCCAGTCAGATCCCCAGCTGCCAAGCTCCGCATTCGCCTTGGACTCGTACATGGTGCGCATATTGTCCATCAGCCCCATCCAGTCGTCCGAGACGACGAGCTTGCCGTCGTTCACGAGCGGATCGAAAGAAAACGCGTCGACCTTGACCATCTCTGTGATGTTCGGCCACAGTGAAACCTCGCCGTTTGACTTCTCGTGGATCTCCTCGCCCTTTGCGATCACGGTCTCCCAGTCAGTCAGCATGGCGGAAATCTCCGCGGGATCGCTCGTGCCCAGCCACTGTTCCGCCGCATCCCTCAGATACCAGAAGCATACGGGGGAAGACTGGAACGAGAGTGTCTTGAACTTGCCGTTGGAATCCTTCATGCTGGCAACCTGGAAATCAAAGAAGTCCTTTGTCAGCTCCTCGATGTTCATGTAAGACAGATCCGCGATAATGTCACTGTCCAGAAATTCGTACATGTAGTTCTCTTCCAGGTCGAACACATCCGGGACGCCCTGCCCGCTCTGCAGCGCCGTCAGGATCTTGGTCTTATACTCGTCCCCGCCGAAAACCTGCAGGTCGATGCTGACATTGGGATAGACCTCATTGAATGCCTTCACCAGATTGTTTGCGCTGTCCGTGTACGTCCAGTATGTAAACTCGCCCGTCACAGATGCGGGATCCTCCGCATCTGCGGGCGCCTCCGCGGGCGCAGTCTCCTGCACTGCGGGCGTCGTCTGCCCGGCTGCAGACTCTTTTTCTGTCTGGGTTGTCTCTGACGGAACCGTCTCCGACGGGACCGTCTCTGACGGCTTGGAACCGCATCCGGCAAGCGCACCTGCCAGCATGGTAGCGGTCAATAAAACAGACATCATTTTCTTTTTCATGTTTTTCCTCCTTAATCGTGTGCTTTGTTTTTGTTTCACATTTTCGCAACTTCTATCAGCCTTTCACGGCTGCACCAATGGAGATCTTCTCCATGATGATCTTGGATGAGAAGCAGAATACGATCACCATCGGGATGATGGAGACCAGCATGCCGACATACTGCGCACCGTAATCTGCATGTGTCGAATCGCGGACTGTCGCGATCATCAGGGGCAGTGTGAATTTCTTCTTATCGTTCAGTATGATGAGGGGTGTCAGGTAGCTGTTCCAGCTGCCGATGAAGGTCATGACCCCCTGTGTCACCAGCGCCGGGACTACCAGCGCAAGCACGATGCTGTGGAATATCCTCAGCTCCCCGCAGCCGTCCATGACAGCCGCCTCGATCAGCTCATTGGGCAGTGCACCGTCGATGAACTGTTTGTAGAAGAACACCGCAAAGCAGTTGGAGATCGTCGGGACGATCAGCGTCAGGTAATTGTTGAGCAGGTGCATCGCCTGGATCTCCTTGTAGAAACCGATGATCCCCAGCTGTCCGGGGAGCATCATCGCCACCAGGATAACAGAGAACAGAAAATTCTTACCCTTAAAGTCAAACTTGGAGAAGGCGTACGCCGCCATCATGGTAAAATAATTCTGGACCACCGTGACCGCCACCGCCAGGAACAGGCTGTTCATGATGCCCTTCGTCAGGTCGATGTTCTGGGTCAGGCGCATAAAGTTCTCTTTAAAATAGGAGCCGGGCAGCACATTGATCTTCGCCACGATATTGTAATTGTCGTGCGTGGAAGAGATGATCATGACGAAGAAAGGATAAAACGCTACCGCCGCGACGACCAATGCAAACAGATAGATGAAGGTTCTGCAGATTGTTTTTTTGATCCTTGCTTCCCCGGAAGAAATATTCGTTCTCATTTCGCCCTGTTACCTCTCTTTCTTGTAGTAGTCGCACCGTAATCATCCTGTTTCTCCCTCGTGATCATAAGCGATAATACACTGAAAAATGCTATGATCACGAAAATCCCGTAGGCAACCGCCGCGCCGTAGCCAAACTGGAATCTGACGAATGCGGAATCGTACATATATTTCGCCATGGTCGTTGTCGCATCGCCCGGAACGGTGGTAAACACCAGTTTAGACTCGTCAAATATCTGCAGACCGCCGATGATGGACGTCACCATGACATAGATCAGGATCGGCTTCATCAGCGGGATCGTGATCTTGCTGATCTTCTGCCACGCAGTCGCTCCATCCACCTCCGCCGCTTCCATGACCTCCTCCGAGATGGAGTTGATGCCCGCCGTAAAGTAAATGATGTTGAAACCAAAGTTCTTCCAGCATATGGCGATCGCGATGACAACCCTCGCCAGCATCTGGTGGTTCTGGAAGTCTACCGCTTTCAGCCCCAGCATGGTGATCACGTTGTTGACCGCTCCCCCGGGGTAAGCGAACATGGCACCGAACAAAAGCCCTATGGTGACAGGCGTCACCAGATTCGGGAAGTAGTACAGGTTTCGCAGCACCATCTTGCCGCGGAACCACTTATTGCTCAGGATCAGCGACAAAATAAACGCGATGGACAGCTGCGGTATGATCGACATGATCCAGATCAGCAGCGTATTGCCGATGGATCGGAAAAAGTACCCGGATTCGATCAGTCGGACATAATTCTCCATCCCCACAAATGTCAGTTTACCCGACAGCAGATCCATACTGCAGAAGCTCAGCACGAATGAGTACAGGATAGGGAACAGGTTAAATACTAAAAAAACTATAAAAAATGGCGCAATATACAGGTATGCATATTTGTTTCTCTTTTTGGATTTCAAGTCTTCTATACCTCCTCATCTCCCTTTGTATTGTTCGATATGTACACTTTTTTATCCTTTCCCCGCTCACAAGTGTACTGTTTGTCTGTGCCTATATCATATTACATTTCCTTTGTGATTGCAATATATAATCAAACTTTTTTTAATAATTACTTCCTTTTCGTTCATTTGTCCAAAAGAGTCCGCTTTTTTTCTCCTTATTTCCTGATTTTTTGTCTTGTTTTTACAAATTTTATCTAAATTATACAAACCTATGTTCTCATTTGATTGAAAATTTCACAAAAATATGGCAATTATTAAAATTTATTTAATAATTGCCATATTTTTCCTTTTTGTTCAGTTGTCAGTCGGCGAGGGAATGCGGACGCTCGAAAACTTACATATTTTCTCTTCGCCCTGCACATACTATCACCGAAAGGAAGGTGCTGACATATGAATCTTGACGAAGTGATCTGCTTCTGCCAGAGTGTCACCAGCGGCATGATCAAAGACGCCGTTGACAACGGAGCCGCTACCCTGGAGGAAGTCCAGGAAAGAACCGGCGCAGGTACCGTGTGCGGTTCCTGCATCGCCAATGTACAACGCCTGGTGGAGCAGTTTGTCGCAGAGCGCGCCGGGTCATAAATACGCGATCGAGCAGGGGAAAGACTTTCTCCCCTACTCGCCCCGCGTCCCGCATGTTCTCCATCTGCTATCAAGCCGCTATCACCTCACCTAGTCCGTGCCATACAGACTGGATCTTCGATCTGCACAATTACTGCACACCTGACACAGATATCTTATGACCGGATTGCCGCACCGACAGTCCTGTGCGTGCGCATACAGCTTGCAGGCTGCATAAAATACGGCATTTCCCAACAGACATCCCGCGACATTCAGCACTATATCATGAACATCAAAAATCACATCGATCAAATGCAATGAAACGATCATGATCAATTGAACGAATTCTATCAGCGCAGAAAACAACACCGAAACACCTACTCTGACACTGTTGCTGCAGTCCACAACAAATGCCATGAGTATTCCCACAGGAAACGTCAGCAGTAGATTGCCGATTATCTGATATGGTGTATCGCAGAATAAACTGGTCAAATCTAAATTTATATGATCCATCAGCGAAACATACTGATCAGCACCATCCGTAAAGACAGGGAAAAAAGCCTTTTCAATGAAAAGATTCAGATAAATACCAAAAATGATCACAAAAAAGTAATATTCCTTTCTCCGCTTCTTGACCAAACCCTTGATACCAAAAATAGCGGCATAGATCAAATTGACAGGGATCTCAACCACTACCGGCTAAAACCGGTAGGTTTGATGTGCTTCTAAAGCAGCCTAAAGCGAGCACCCGAATAGTTATCCTTTTTCCTTTACTTCTTATCCTATTCCGAAGTTGTCCGAGGTACTCTTCTCCTGTACGTCCTGGTTCTGAATATACGTTTTGATTATCTCATCCGTTACATTTCCCCTACTCCCTACAAAATAGCCTCTTGCCCACAAATGTTATCCTCAGAATTGCTTATTCAATTCCTTATATTCCATTTGTAGTTTTCTCGATGTAGCCCCTTTTATATACTGCACCAACTTGCTTGCTGACAGATGCTGTGGTACTGACACCAACAGATGTATATGATCACTTCCCACATGACCGACCTGCCAGTATTTCTACTTCATACTCTGACAAATCATCTGGACAAGTTCCCTTGTCCCTGCCCTGTAATCACTGGCTTTCGGTATTTTGTTATCCATACTAAATGGTATTTTATATCATATGTGCAATGGGACGATTTTCTGTAATTTTCCATATTGTTCACCTCAAGTTTTAGTATCTCTATTTTCTTTTTTCTAAACTTGAAGCCATGGGGTTGACCTAAAGGTTTCGCCTTAAGGCGAGGGTTTCAACCCCATTATACAGACAATAAAACAGATCGATTATAGAGAGGCAAACCAAGAGCCGGATATGTATATATTACTTCAAATATTGGTTCTTTCGGTGAAAACGTATATAAAATCGGAATGACACGCAGATTTGAGTCAATGGATTGCATAGACGAGCTTGGTGATGCATCCGTTCCATTTGCTTTTGATGTACACGCAATGATCTTTAGCGATGATGCACCTGCATTAGAAGCAGCCCTTCACAGGGCATTTGATGATAAAAATGTAAACATAATCAATACCAGAAGGGAATTTTTCCATGTAACCTCGAAGAGATTGCAGAAGTGTGACAATCCGTATCAGGATATTTACCAGCATGCCCTGCAGTTCGTCCGAACGCAGGAGAGAAAAGACTCTTTGGATCGTATCATGGGAAGGAATCCCGTGAGGCAGTTTCAGATATTGTTTCAAAGTCTCCCTTTCGTCTACCGCAAAATCGGCGATATCTGTCCATTCATCATTTCCTGCGAGGACGCCAAAGAAAGCAATCCCGACAATATCTTTCATGGAATGCCACACCTTCGCCTGCTGTCGGCCGTCCGTAAGTTGGTCTGCCTGTATGGAATACTCTTCCATAAATATCTTGTCTAAATCTTTTATCCCCAGTCCCCTCAATTCTTCTACTCGGATATGGATGGTTTCTGATAAACTCTGAAGCCTGGTATCTTTCTTTGACATCTCTTTTATTTGCCTTTCTAAACTATAATCTGGTTTATTTCAGGCATAGTATACACGATTTTCGATGTCAGATAAAGAGTGTTGGAAGAATATTCCCTCGTGAATACGCACAATTTTAACTGAAATATACCCACATGTTCATTCATGCGTTTATTCTGGACTGCCATTATTTTAACCTTGACAGTCATTTCTTTATTATCAAATCATTTTTTTGTAATTTATGTAACCGTTTGAAAACTTGCAATAATTCCTCTCATTTTCATCAGCAGTCATTATTATTTTAATTAACCTGATCAATTTCTTTAGCATAGTATCACCCTTTCTTGTTTAGTATTTTCATAATTTAGAAAACATAATTGAAGCTATGACACCACATGTTACATTCAAAATTATGGAAAATGCTAAATGAACGAACACAACAACTACACTTTTTGTTTCCTGTTGTTGTGTTTTCTTGTATCTGTTTTGATCTTCTTTAGTAATATTAAATATGAAATCTTCTCCATATTCTACCAGCCTTCTAAAAACTTTATTAGCCGCATTTCGTCCTATATGTAATATTATATAACAAATAATTGCAGAAATCACTATGTAATTTACACAATTATTAAATTGTTGAATTGTAAATTCTGATATTACCGCCACCTCAAGCTGTCGCATCATCATATTGAATCCAATTAACAGTGTTGCAAGTGTCAAAAAGAATAATAGATAATTCATATAATACGCTACATACTTTCGAAATCGTTTTAACAGCAAAATAAATTTGTTTTTTTCAGAGTGCGCTTGTAATAAATTTACCCAATTCTCTACAATATTCAGAAATTCTTGACCTAATAAATTATCTATAAAATCCATTTGAGCAACAATCGTCGCCTGCTGTGCCTCAATACTTTGCACATCTTCTAACTTGCCTGAAAAAATTAAGTTTATTACCTCTTCTGGTCTTAGCCCAGAAGAAAGCTTTACAGTCAATTTATGTCTCTGCGGATTTTCATAGCCTGAAATAACAATGTAAAAATCCCATGTTAATACAATACCTTCAATAGATTCGGAACTATTCCAATTATGTACACGAAATAATTCTATATCATCAAACTCATACACTTTATGCTTATTTGTTGTCACAGTAACCGAAGTTTTTCCAAATTGTCCTTCTTGGTAATGTAATGCTAATTTTTCCTTTATCATATCTTCTAAAGTAAGTATATCACTCATTTCCAATATAACTTTGTTAAAAAACAACTTAGTAATAGTATCCGGTCTTGCATTCAATGCATAATATAATGATTGAAATTCCTTTATTCTTTTCCGCTGCTCGTCTGTCACTATTTCATTTACCATTTTGCCGCTCCAATACTTTTTATAATTAATTTACCACAAATTAAAAATTTTGCAATATTGAAAGCCATATTTCTCTACTATATTGTATGTTTATAATTTTAAAATATGCAATAATACAAAAAATAGATAAACATATTCCTATGAAAAATGAAAATACGTTCATTATGGTACAAAAAAAGACATTTAAAACCAAGATATGAAAAGACAAATGTAGACTTCATAGCCCAATATATCATATGACTGATACAATCTAATTGCAATGTTGCAATAAAAAACCGTCTAATGTTATGGTCACCAGACGGTTAAGAACTGTAAACCATTACTGCATATGCAGAAAAGTTGTACAATCGCAAACAAAAATATTGTACCATATTTCCTGCACCTGTGCAATCAATGGATGTTATTTTTATACCCTTTTTTCAAAAAGAACAGGAGTGTGAACCAATATGAAATTACCAAACGGCTATGGAAGTGTTGTCAAATTAAAGGGCAAGCGCAGGAAACCATGGGCTGTACGCATCTCTTACCTGCAGGAGCAGCCCGACGGTACCGTAAAGAGAAAACGAAAATATCTGGAATACTTTGTGAAACAGGACAGCGCCCTCGCCTATCTTGCCGAGTACAACAACGGCGGACTTGTCCCAGAGCATCAGAAATATGCCGATGTGCCAACTTTTGCAGAACTTTATGAGAAATGGAAGCGATACCGCAATTCCCTGAAAAGCAAACCCGGCGCTTCGACCTGGAAGAATTATGATATCGCTTTTAATTTCTTTGCAAACATCCACCCGCAGAAAGTCATCTCCCTGCGTGCACAGGATCTGCAGGACTGCATCACAGCACAGAGCAGTAAATCACGCACTACTGTCGGCAATATGCGTGCTGTTGTCCGCGGCATGTGGAATTATGCTGTGATGAATGAGATTGTAGAAAATGACATCACACAGCACCTTGTATTCGAATTTACAGAATCCAGTGTACCTATTCATACCAGATTTACTGACAAAGAAATCAGTACGCTCTGGGAATCCCTCTGGGTGATCAACAATGTAGATATCATCCTCATCTACATTTATACGGGAGTACGCCCTGTGGAGCTGCTCGAGATCAAATCCGAAAATGTCCATCTAAACGAACGATATATGATCGGCGGTGTAAAAACAGAAGCAGGAAAGAACAGGGTTATCCCTATACATGAATCCATTGTCCCCCTGATCGAATACCGTCTCTCACAGAACCGAAAATACCTGATTACCAACAAATATAAGAAAATCCCCAAAGTACAATACTTTGGGGACCCTTTTTTCTCAATCAGCACACGCCCTGCGCGAGCATCGCGTTGACAACCTTCTCAAAGCCTGCGATATTGGCGCCTGCCACATAGTTGCCTTCCATGCCGTATCTCTTTGCCGCATCGTCGATATTGTGATAGATGTTCACCATGATATTCTTTAACTTCGCGTCAACCTCCTCGAAGCTCCAGCTCAGTCTCTCGCTGTTCTGGGACATCTCCAGCGCGGAAGTCGCAACGCCGCCTGCGTTTGCAGCCTTGCCGCCGACAAACCACACACCGTTCTGCTGTAAGTACTCGGTAGCCTCGATCGTCGTGGGCATGTTCGCGCCCTCGCACACACACTTGCAGCCGTTTGCCACGAGCTGTTTTGCATCTTCGAGCAGAAGCTCGTTCTGTGTCGCGCACGGAAGTGCGATGTCACACTTGATCTGCCATACGCCTGCGCCGCTCCTGTCCGCCGCACTCACTTCATGGTACTCTGCGCTCGGTCTTGCCGCCGCGTACTCCGTCAGTCTCGCCCTCTTAACTTCCTTCACTTCCCTGAGAAGCGCCACATCGATCCCCTCGGGATCATAGATCCAGCCTGTGGAATCAGAGCAGGTGACAACCTTTGCGCCCATCTGCTGTGCCTTCTGCGTCGCGTAGATCGCAACGTTGCCCGCGCCTGACACAACGACAGTCTTGCCTTCCATGGACTCTCCGTGGCACTTGATCAGCTCCTCCGTCAAATAGAGCAGACCGTAACCTGTCGCCTCGGTGCGCGCCAGGGAACCACCGTATGTAAGCCCCTTGCCTGTGAGAACGCCCTCAAATGTGCCCCTGATCCTCTTGTACTGGCCGAACATAAAGCCGATCTCCCTGGCACCTGTACCGATATCGCCGGCAGGAACATCGACATCAGCGCCAATATATTTTGACAGCTCCGTCATAAAGCTCTGGCAGAATGCCATGATCTCCCTGTCGGACTTGCCCTTCGGGTCAAAGTCAGAACCACCCTTGCCGCCGCCGATCGGAAGGCTTGTGAGCGAGTTCTTGAAGATCTGCTCGAACCCTAAGAACTTGATAATGCCTAAATTTACAGAAGGATGCAGACGAAGCCCGCCCTTGTAAGGTCCGATCGCATTGTTGAACTGCACGCGGAAACCTCTGTTCACCTGCACCTGCCCCTTGTCGTCCACCCACGGCACGCGGAACATGAACTGGCGATCCGGCTCCGTGATCCTCTCGAGGATCGCGTTCTTCCTGTAAAGCTCCTCATTCGCCTCCACAACTGGTCTGAGCGAATTCAGAACCTCTGTCACAGCCTGGATAAATTCAGGCTCGCTTGCATTCTTTTTCTTTACAAGCTCCAATACCTCATCTACATAAGACATCTTTTATTCCTCCTTCGATTTGAAATAGTTTTGAACATCTGTTTTTATAGAAATTGATTTAACACTGTAGCGCACTAAACTCAACGAATATATTATAATTTAATTTTTTTTCCAGCACAACAAAAAAATGCAGTCACAGAAAATTTTGTGCAATTTACTAAAATTTGTTGTTATAATTCACGTTTTTCAGTCCTATTTGACGCATGTTCTGTGCGCCGGAGCACATTGGAAGGAGGTCTTCTGCCTACTTTGCCGCCTTTCCGGGAAGCTCATAGCGTCTCAGATGTTCCTGCATGGCCCTGTCAAACTCCGATCCCTCGCCCTTCTCAATACTGTCGACATACTCGTGCGCGTGCGTGTCGTCCTCGCGCAGCTGCATGACATTGATCGCCAGATTCGAACAGTGGTCTGCGATCCGCTCAAAATTGTTGGTGATATCCGAGAGGACAAAGCCCATCTCCGCCGTGCACTTTCCTTTCCTCAGACGTTTCATGTGCCGTTTCTTCATCTCTTTCTGCAGGATATCGATCGTCTCCTCAAACGGTTCTATGAGCTTCGCCGCCTCATCATCCCCCGATTCAAAGACAGCCACAGATGCGCTCACGATATCCCTGACCGCCTGCGAGAACACTTTCAGCTCCTCCGTCGCCTTGTCCGAAAAGGACTGTTCCTTCTTGTTCATCGCCCTGGCACAGTCCACCAGATTCATCGCATGGTCCGCGATCCGCTCGAGATCCCCCACGCTGTGCTGGAGCATATTGAGCTTGCGCGAATCCTGCTCGCTCAGATTCCTGCTCGCAAGCTTGACCAGATAACCGCTGATCTCGTCGTCATAGCGGTCGACGAGATTCTCCATCTGCTCGACCTCCGCCGCAGTCTTCTTGTCGTAGTCAAACAGGTTGTACGTCGCCTTGCCCAGGGATTCGCTGGTGAGCTCAGCCATCTTGAGCGTGTATGAGTACGCCTGCTCAAGCGCAAAGGACGGCGTGTTCAGGAAGCGCTCGTCCATCTTGGCAAAGAGCTCGCTTTCCATCGCCTGCCGCTCCTCCTCATCGTCGCGCCTGATGAGGATAAACGACAGTTTTTCCAGATAATCCGCAAACGGGAGCAGGATCAGGGTCGCGACCACGTTAAATCCGGTGTGCACCAGCGCGATCCCGGCGCTGTCCGCCGCATTCTCCATGAACGCAAAATCGACAAACGCGTGCAGCACATAGAACACGATCAGGAAAATAGCCGTGCCGATCACATTGAACAGCAGATGGACGATGGACGCGCGCCTCGCATTTTTGCTCGCGCCGACTCCGGACATCATCGCCGTGACACAGGTGCCGATATTCTGACCGAGAATGATCGGCACAGCCGCCGCATAGCTGATACTCCCCGTCGCGCACAGCGCCTGCAGAATACCGACAGACGCCGAGGAAGACTGGATCACCGCCGTGAGCAGCGCACCCACGAGCAGACCGAGCACCGGGTTGGTAAACATCGTGAAAAGCCCCGTAAACCACGGAACCTGACTTAGCGGCTTCATCGCCGAGGACATCGTATCCATGCCCGTCATCAGAATGGCAAATCCGACCAGGATCGAACCGAGATCGCGCTTTTTGCCGTTTTTCAATATAAAGATCACGCCGATCACCGCAAGCACCGGCGAGAACGATGTCGGTTTGACGAGCTGCAGCAGAAAATTGTCGCTCTCGATCCCTGTGAGGCTCAGCAGCCATGAGGTGATCGTCGTTCCGACATTGGCGCCCATGATGATACCGATCGCCTGCGACAGCTTCATGATCCCCGAGTTGACAAAACCGACAACCATGACCGTGGTCGCCGACGAGGACTGGATCACCGCCGTCACCCCCGCGCCCAGGAGCACCGCCTTGATCCTGTTGTTCGTCAGGTTCTCCAAAACCCGCTCAAGACGCCCGCCGGAGAGCTTCTCAAGCCCCTCGCTGAGCAGGTGCATCCCGTACAGAAACAGCGCCAGACCGCCTACCATTGTCAGCAAATCAAAAAAATCCATAACTTCCTCCCAAAGCAATTCCTATTAATACTTATTATCAATTACTTATTATCGATACCCTGCGTCTGTCTTATACCAATCCGACGCGATATCCTTTATCGTGCCAAAACTTCTCAGGATCAGATCACCATCTGCCACTTGAAAAACAACATCAAATTCTGTGTTCTCACACACACCAAAATAGGTGATCCTGAAACGCAATCAATGTTTTCAGTTCCTCAAACTGTTCTTTCTGTCCTCCCAGATCGACAACGATTTCCTCATGCTGCCGATCTTCACGATAAATCATAACTTCCGTTTCATTCGTCAACTGCAGTTGATCTATGTCTGAAATCAACCGCTCTGTGTCATTGTATCGTTGCTGTGTCAAGCCCCCATTCCTCCAGACCGTATTATAATTGTCATTTTCACCCTGTATAACGTTTTCATGGTGAACTGGATGAAACAGCAGTCACCAGATTGCCGAAACACATTGACCGTCACTGGTAGGATATCATACTTCATGCACCGACACAATATGTTTTTTCGTCCGGATGCCCGTGTGTGATCGAGCAGGGGAACGACCTTCTACCCGTCAGCTTCTGCTGATATGCTTCCCCGGAGTGCCCGTGCGCATAAAAAGCACCCGGGATCTCTCCCAGGTGCTTTTTATGCGCACAACACTGTGTGTTTTTACTTTTCTACGACCATCAGCACACCTTCCGCGCCGATCCTGTTTTCAGGTTCCGAGAGCAGACCTTCGCTGATGTATGCCTCGATCATCTTTGCCCGCAGCCTCGTACTCGCGATCAGTTCTGCATAAATCTGATATTCATTCATCAGATGAGCAGGGATATGGCTGCGCATGAACGCGGACAGCTCTGCTGCAGTCTCCTCGATCACAGTGCCAATCTCATCAGCGAAATCATGAACAAGGTCATAAAAATCCATTTTGTTCTTTTGCTCGATCACAATGATCTTCGGTTCCAGGATATTTCCGTTCTTGCGCAGATACCCGCACTCCAGCGCTTTCGCCGCGATCTCCTTATCCGTTTCGGACAGTTCGTCAACACAAAGCCCGCCGATCGCCCGCAGTACCATCAGAAGCTTCTGATCCCGCGCCAGATTGTGTCCACAGTGGAAATGTTTATCGAGACGCCTACCGTAAATATTCGAGACGAAAACATGCCGATAACCGCTGACAGAAACTGCATCCGTGCCGTCACAGCCATAAAACTCCATATCCGGCACCTGCTCATCCGTGTATGCCACGGCAACACAGGAAAAATCTCTCTCTACAGGCGTCACATCAGCAAAATATTTTTCTGCAATGACTTCATTGATCCTTGCTCCCATATTCCAGCTGATACTTAAGTTCAGAGTCCACATGATGAACCGCAGGTCGGTCTGGCTGCTCAGATACGGGAAGGACAGAATCTTTTTCTCATTCCGTCTCAGCACGTCCTTGATCACCTGGCAGCACTCGGAAATATGCTTTTCGTAGATCTTGTTCGCCTGATCGTACTCATCATAGTCGACCAGATGGATATTGACTGCATATTTTCCGTTTTCGAGCTTGCGGAGCATGCCGTACCTCCCATTTTCGCCGCGGCACTGGATATCCAATTCCTCCTCAATATACGGCATGGGGATGCACAGTTCCTCCGAGAGCTCTTTGGCTGACCTGGGTTTGTCTTTGCACAGATAGATCAGATTCTGGGAAAACATTCTCTCCGCTTTTGTGCGGGGATCATTGCCACATGGATCGCCGGTTCCTGTGAATATCAGTCTGACAGGCTTTAGAACATATTTTCTCTCACTCATGGTTTCAACCTCTTTTCTTATTGAATTTCGTGCAGAAAACAAACGCTGCTTTACAGTCGTCTCGCTGATGCCCAGCCTCCGGGCGATATCCTTTACCCGCACCTCGTCAATGTAAAACAGAACCATCACCTCGCGGTATATCCTTGACAAAAACGCAATCTCCTCAAAGATCCTGTCAACCTGTTTTCGCTCATACGCCTCCTCGATCAGGGCGTCTATCTCATTTTCTTTTGATCCCGATCCAAGAGTACTGTCCTCAACGCCATACACCTGCCGCTCGGCGTTCTGCTTACGGCAGTGATCCGCGTAAACCCTGTGGGCGATCGTCCAGACAAATGCATAAAAATTGTCAATATGTTCCTGTCGGCGTATGGCTGATATCACCGCGAGAATGATATCCGAACACAGATCCTCCGCCTCAACAGATGTATTGCATCTGTGATAAGAAAACTGGTAGATCTTATCGAGAAAATTTCTGTCCTCAAGCAATGTGAGTGTTTCGTTTGTATTCATTGTGCACCTTTTTCGTTCCAATCATGATCGTTACACTTATATAGTCGTGACCGACAGAGGTTGGTTAGGAGAATTTTTTCTTTTTGATTCCATGTTACCAGACTGAACGAAATTTGCAATATGTTCTTTGTTTTTCATATATTACCCGTTGTCCCCGGCGTCATGGCATTGGGCGCAAACAGCAACGGTCAGCATCGTGTACCAAATTTTTACTGCCTGCTTTAAAGCAGGCTTCCTCAGGTACGGTCAGGCTTTTTATTTCTTTCTAAACTCCCATGCCCGCATATCCGGATCCACCATAAATAAAAGTCCTATGGGCAACACATTGTATCAATATTCCTGATATATTTTTAGTAGTAATCCACATATTCTTCGTATAATAGTTCTTCTGCCTTATCACCAGTCTCAATACCAGGTTCAATATCTGAAATAATCTCATCTGTTGTTCTAATTTCACTTATACCTAATGGATAATTCTCCCCAAATCCTTCATAATACTTATTAAGAGCTGCGTCTATTTTATTCACTGTACTACCTCCAACATTTCTAAAAATATTTTTATGATCCAGGAAAAAAACGTTTTATCTACAATAGCGAATCCGGATTATTCACTGTAGCACTATACATTTCTGCGAAACCTTCTTTTCCATTGTCACGTTTCTTCCGATAGTTGAAACCATGCCCAATAACAAACAATCAACCCTTCTCACTAAAAAGCGTATTCAACAGTATTGTCATGATCAGCTTCCTACGTTGCAAGAATTCCTTTTTTCCACTTTCTCACTGTCTGTCCATCACCATTGTTCTAAATTTAGACAACCGGCCGGTTTTACATTTTTTCCGCACACACCTTTCACATAATTGCGCATAATCACCGACATCCAGTGCAGTCCCAATTCTCTGTTTATACTCCTCTATTCCATCATAACAATCATAATTCCATCCCGGAAACGGCTCGGTAAATTTTTCCTTCCACTCTTTTCGCAATTGCTGCATCCTGGTATCATTCCTCAAATATTCCATCATCTTTACCATTTAATTAACTCCTTATATGCTTTATGCTATTCATATAAAATACCCTCAAACTCAGCCTTAGGAACTGTTCCTTCTGCGTCTTTTCCAGCAGGAGATTGAGGTTTTCCTCTGTGATTCGTCCGGCCACCATATCCTCATAAAGCCGCAGAACCATCTTATCCAACACGTCAATCCATTCCCTGTCTTTGGGCAAGGGTGCGCTCTATCGCTTCCCGCTGGCCTTTCTGCTGGGCTTCGCAGGTATTGATTTGGTGCGGATGTTCCGATGTCCCCGCTTCCGGTTCCACCATGTGGGGCAGGAGTGCTTTCCTTCCTCCAGCCTGTGCCGGATGTAGTTGGGGCCGTGCCCGTCCAGCGCATACCCGAAAATCTGCCGGACAACCGGGGCGGTTTCCTCGTCCACCAGCAGGCGGTTCCTGTCCTCCAGGTCTTTTCGGTAGCCAAACGAGGCAAGGCAGCCGGTGAACTGGCCTTTCTGCGCCTTCAGCACATAGGAAGAATGGACTTTCTTGGAAATATCCTTGCTGTACATCTCGTTCAGGATATTTTTGAAGGGCACAATGCCCGGTCTGCAAGTAGTTCCGGCCTAACCTCGACAAGTCCTTTGTAATGACAAGGTTTATCTGCTTCCGCTCAATGGCTTTCAACATCCGTTTCAGGTCGGGGCGTTCCATGTTCAGGCCGGTGAAGCCATCGTCCTGATAGACTGCCGTAACCGCCCATCCCTGCCGCCAGATTTCAGCGTACTTCCAGTCGTTCCAGTCCACGGTGTTCTCCTTGTGACTTTTCCGTTTGCCGGATGGGAGCCGGATGCGCTCCCCGTTTTCATCAAGGTCATATATTTTGCGGCTCTTTGGGAGCCACTTTCCCTTTTCGTCTATCGCCCGCATGGTAAGCAGGATATGGGCGTGGGGGCCCGTCCCCTTTGTCGTGGATGGCAAAGTCGGCTATCATGCCTTTGGAAACAAAAAACTCCCGGCAGTAGTCACGGATAAGGTCGACGTACTGTCCCGGCGGGATTTCCCTTGGGATGGCAAGCACGAACCTCCGGGCAAGCTGGGAGTTCCATTGTTTTTCCAGCGCTTCGGCAGCGTTCCATAAGGTATTGCGGTCTGCAACCTCCGGCGGCGCATGGGGCGGGATCATGATTTCCTTGTGGGTGACTTCGTTCTTGTAGGGATAGTATTTCTGCTCCTGGTCGTATTCAGAGAACAGCTTCTCGCCGCTCTGGTAGGCGGCGGCAGAAACAGCAGATTCATTGTTGCTCCGCTTGATGATGGTGATTTTACAGTGCGGCGGGTATTTAGTTTTTTGATGGGCTGTCAGTTCGACAAACTGGAATTCTGGTGTGGTTTGTTATTCTTCTCAATCATTTTTGATACCGCATTCTTTCTGTGCTGAGTTGATAGGTTCTGAAAATAAAAAAGGCAGCTGATTGTCTGATAAATGGCGGAGGCTGGAAAACACTTACGGTTTCCGGGGTGGAGTTTGTCCGCCAGTTCCTGATGCATGTGCCGCCGAAGCGCTTTGTCCGTATCCGGCATTACGGAATCCTGGCTTCCCGCAATAAGAAGAAGCGCATCACCCTGTACCGGAACCTGATGGGCTGCAGAGCCTGCCTTTCACAGCTGAAAGACAAGACCGGGCCTGAAATCATAAAGCAACTCTGGGGCGTGGATATCTGTAAATGCAGGCACTGCGGGGGACGTATCGTATCACACCACAAAGTCATTCCGCTGCGGAACTGATCCGTCGGGCATCATATGGCTTCGAAGGCTTCCTTCTGGGAGGCTTGTTTGCCATACAGAAATTTCAAATACCGCAGAAAATGGGTTCCCTTTCTGCAGGATTATGATATCTTCCAGAAGGAAAAAGATTGAAAGTCCATAGGTACCAGCTAAAGGGACGCTCACTTTGTTCAATTAGGTTAAATCGCAAATGGCGCAAATGAAAGGGCAGTTTATCGCAAAATCAAGGCTGCTTTTTCGTTTGCCCCATCAGCGATTCTAACCTAAAGAATTATAGATAAATCCAATATCTGCGCATGATGTGACAACCTTCGGCATCATTATATGCTTGTATTTTATCCATCAACTTCCCACCAAGTTTCTCGCAAACATGAGCAGACACACTATTTTTGTCATTTATGTTCATAAGAACTTTGTTCATACCATGTTCTTTCGCAATAAGTAACCCTTGCCTCAATATCCTGGTTCCATATCCCTTACCTTGTTCGGATACACGTACTGAATATCCGATACTGCCTATACCTGACATTACTTCTGGGGTCAATTCAGTTCTCAGTTGAAATTCGCCTATAAATTTTTCATCATCAACAGCCCAAAAGTGGATGCATGGGCTGTCCCTGAATTTGCCCAGTCTCCTTTTTGTCATACCAATCTTTCGTTCTGCTAAACCATTCGTTGTCAATCAGTTTTGGATTAGTTGGCCTGAAGTAAATAACGTGGTTGTCATATGATTCCTGACAATACTCTCTGTATCCGCTGACATATTCCGGACAGCGTCTTATAAGTTTTAACATGGTATGTTTCCTTTCATATTCATTTAAAAATAACTTCCGATTTGTTGTAAAGTCCACCTTCTTAAACTTGCGTTCAAGAAGCATCTCTCGCTTTGCTCGGTTAATTCCGATTTATCGCTGGCTCTATTATACAGCTTTGACTTGCTAAATGGAATAGGCTTTCTGAAAGATTATCGGGTGGCAAGTTCACAAAGGGGTAGCTGGCGGAGCCAGCGCAGGGGAAGGGCAGCTTCCCCTGTGATGATTGGAGCAGATTGGAAATCTACAAGAATCATCCGCTGTCCGCAGGACGCCCCCGGCAGGACGCAATGCACCACTTCCCTAACCCGGATAAACCGGAAAAGATTTTGCAATTCCTCCACATTTCAAGTACAATAAAGAAAAACGTTGGAGGATG
>ERZ808051.357-NODE-357-length-53821-cov-8.134043_pt1 | contig 53821 bp, 62 predicted proteins | sample MGYA00380199_ERZ808051 | MGnify/ENA primary metagenome ERZ808051 (study PRJEB31490, sample SAMN06133391) | mouse gut metagenome | isolation source: J11 | host: mice | place: China: Chengdu | collected 2015-05 ... | reverse complement strand
CGCACTGCGTGGAACACGGGTCATCTATCTGCGTGACGGCAAAGTTGTCGGCGAACACAGAATGGCGAAATACGGCGAGGACGACTTTAAGGAGCGCCGTGAAAAGCTGACAGTATTCCTTGATGGGATGGGATGGTGACTTATGAAGATATTCAGATTATCATTGTTCAATTTGAAGAGAAACAAGCGTGAGGCGGCTGCAATTGTCTTTCTCACCCTTGTTACGGCATTTCTCATGGCGACCTTTGCTGTCAGCATTACACAGATAGGCAGCGCATTTGACCGCTGCTTTGAGGAAACAGGTTCTGCTGATGTTATATTGTTATTTGACGATGACAAATATCGCGATATCTATCGTGATATTTTGGAAGAAGAATACAATGTGACCGATGTCCGGGAAAGCAGTGTACTTTTCGGTATTGGTGTATCAGCATTATCAAAGAAGGGTGAAAGTATCGCCTACAACATGATTTTTGCGGACGAAAGTACAGAGAGGAAGATGGAGAATTTTAATAAACTGAATGCTCTGCCCGATGATGAGATTGAAAAGCTGTCCCACCCCGTATGGCTGCCCCAGTATTTTGAGATTACAGCCGGTTATGCTCCGGGGGATACATTTACTCTTGTCTCCGGCGGCAGGGATTACCCTTTCACCATAGCCGGTTTTTTCAGCACAGGTTTATATAATAGCGACATGTTAAAATGTATCATTACAGATGATGATATGGTGCTGTTGTCCGCTGTCTATGAGGCATATCACATGATAGCATTTGACATGGAAAAGGAATTCCCCTATGAGGAATACTATGAAAAATGCTCCGCAAAGTCAAATGAGAATGTTTTAAGTGCAGTGCTGCCAATTGATAAAGATAAGGAGAGATTGAGAGAAACCGTTTTCCTTAATGTATTTCTGTATATGAGCGTATTTCTTTCCGTTGTCACCATGATATCCGCACTTTTTCTTATTCTGCATAAGATCTCAAAGGATATGGAGGAACAGATGGTGCAGATAGGAGTGCTGGAAGCATTGGGGTATACAAGCCGTGAGCTTTCTTGCTCCTATATCTGCGAATATATCCTTACAGGAGGCATCGGCGCGGCCAGCGGCGGCATGACAGCGGCGGCTTTCTCTCCGGTCATGGATACGCTCACAAGGGGTATGATGAACCGTGACGTGCATACAGATGTGAATATTCTCCACATTCTTATCGTGGTAATATTGATAATAGCACTCGTCACGCTCTTTGCGCTGTCAAGGGCGGCAAGGGTGAAAAAGCTCCCTCCCGTCGTGGCATTTCGCAAGGGCATAAAAACCCATCATTTCGGGAAAAATATACTTCCGCTTGAAAAAATGAGGCACGGCATAAATCTCCGTCTTGCCTTCAAGGGCATATTTAACGATCTCCGATCGAATATAGGCACGGGTATCTGTATTGTCGCCGCAGGAGTTGCCGTAATGTTCAGTGTATATACCTTTGGCTTTTTCAAGAACGGCTATAACGGGCTTATAGGAGTTTTGGGAATGGAGACTCCTGACATAAGTATCATTATGATGAGCGGCGTGAATGGGGAAAAATTCTGCGATGAGATACGCAGGTTTCCCGAAGTGGAGAAGGTTCTTCTAACCTGCGTAACAGGGAACTATGTGGGAATAAAGGGCAGCAATCAGCGTTCGTTTGCAATTTCCTACGCCGATTTTTCCCTCACAGATAGTATCCACCCCAAAATGGGACGTTTCCCCGAATATGACAACGAGGTTATGATCAGCGCAAAGAGAGAGGAGACAGAAAATCGGCACATAGGCGACAGCATCATCATCAAGGGCGATGTTTGTGAAAAAAGCTATATCATAACAGGCATTGTCTCCGCCATGAACAACGGCGGCATGAGCGTCTACATGACAGAGGAAGGCTACCGCCGCATTCGTCCGAACGACCGCCCGAACACAGTGGAGATAACGCTCAAAAATGAGGAGGACCGCCCAGCCTTTATGGATAAGCTCACTGCTCTGTACGGTGCAAGTGCAAAGGACACGGCGTATGCACAGTCTGCATCGGGAAGTCTTGAAGAACGTATCAGAGCGAAAGCGGACGAGAAAATGGCGGTGCTTATTTCTCAATACGGTGTTACCGATGTTGACTATGCCATCAGAATAGGCGATACCGTCATCAGCGGAAACAGCAGCCGTTTTGTGATAAAAGAGATATCCTCCGCGAAGGATTTGGCAAAATCCCAAATGGAATCCATAGCCGCGGTTACAAAGACATTCTCGTTCTGCGCCGTGATATTCATTGCCGTTGTGGTAGCGGTAATATTGGGCATCATAGCCGTATCTGCTGTAAAAAGACAGCGCAGGGAATTAGGTATCATGAAAAGTATGGGCTATACGTCAAGGGATCTTATGATACAGCTTACCCTGCGTATTCTCCCTGTAACAATCATTTCCTCCTGCATCGCTGCAGTGTTGTCGGTATGGGTACAGCGTGCATTTTGGATGGCAGCGTTCGGTGTACAGATTCCCGAAAGTCTGTCACTGATGATTGGTACGGCGGCAGCGCTTGTGTTATACTGCCTGAGCGTCACCTACATCAGTGCAGGCAGTATCAGAAAAATATCCGTGACCGAGCTTATGACAGATTGAAAATTAAAATTTTCAATCGCGAGATTTGTGTCTGCGCATTGCTTGACACAAACTCGGTTATGTGCAAAAAGTGCGCAGAAATGGAGGAAAGATTGAAAAATAAGTCTGATGACCTTATTTTTCAATCGCGGGTTTGTGCCGGAGCCACAAACTCGGAATCGCAGAGCAAAATTTGAGATTTTGCTCGCGTGTCGTCGCAAAAAGATGCTCCGACATGGAGGAAATGATGAAGAAAAAGATGATTACGGCAATATCAGCCTTGTGTATGGTGGGAACCGTATACACATCTGCTGGAAATGCGGTGAATGCCGAACCTGTACAGTCGGAACATACAGCCGAAACAACCGCTTCGCAGGATAGGATATATTGTATTGCGTCTGTGAGCAAAATGTATTCTTCCCTGGCGGTTATGCAGCTTGTTGACGAGGGAAAGGTCGAACTTGACGCTCCTGTCACAAAGTATCTCCCCGATTTTAAGATGAATGATGAGCGGTACAAGGACATCACCGTGCGTATGCTTATGAATCATACATCGGGCATACCTATGGGTCTGAGTATAAACCATTCTCTTTATGAAGATGTTGACAGCTTCGTGCATGATAATATATTTGATGTAGTGTCGGGGCTGCGTTTGAAAGCCGACCCCGGGGAATATGCCTGCTATAATAACATGGGCTTTAGTCTTATGGAGCATATCGTAGAAAATGTCAGCGGTATGAGCTATACGGATTATGTAAGAAATAACATAGCCTCAGAAATAGGCGCGGATCATACGGGAACGGCTTGGAGCCTGTATGCGGGCGATTTGGGAGATACACGGGTATCTCTCTATCGCGGTTCGCTGTCGGTCAAGTACCCTTATGTAATGGCGGCAGGTACGGGCGGTATCTATGCCACCGCTTCTGACGTGGCAAATTTCGGCAGTGCTTTCTTTACGGGAAATGATGTTCTGCTTTCCGATGATGCAAAAACACAGATGTCCACCCGCTGGAATGATGACACAAAATACGAGAGCTACGGTCTGGGCTGGGACTTTGTGGAACAAGTCAAGTACGAAAAGGAGAACATAAAGGTCATGGGAAAGGGCGGAGATGTGCCGTATATGCACTCGATCCTTCTTGTCGCCCCCGATGAACAGATCAGCGCTGCGGTGCTGACTGCCGGAAATGACAGCAGCAGCCAATATGCAGGACTTATGGCGTCTGCCCTGATGGACGTGGCGCTTGAAGAACGAGGAAAGGCGGTAAGCGATCTGACTCCTCCGGAGCCGAAAATAACGGACATCATACCCGATCATTATAAAAAATTTGAGGGTCTGTACTGCATAGGAGAATCACCCAACACCGGAATATGCAGGATCACATTTGACGATACCGCTATGTACAGGGAGGATTTGGGCACTGACAACTCATCACCCGAAAGATACAGATATACCGAGAATGGAGGCTTTGTCAAGGTAAATGACAGCGGCAGGATAACTTCGGACAGGGAAATCGTTTATTTTGAGGAAAAGGACGGCAAAATATTCGTCAGAACGGATAAGTTCACCATATACCCGGGGCTTGGAAATACGTTAGAGAGTATGTACACAGGGGAAAAAATAGAAGAAAATCCCGTCTCCCCAGATGTACAGCAAAGCTGGGACAATCTTTCGCAGACAGTATTTGCCATATATAACGAAAAATGGAACTCCCTGCAATATGAAACTCCGTTTTACCGGGTTGTGACAGATAAGGCATTTCCCGGCTATATTCTGGCAAAAAGCAGCACAGGGGTCACAAGAGCGGAAAAAATAACCGATGAAGATCATGCCGGTTTCTTCACCTCCATACCGAGCAGCGTAAACAGTAATTTGCTTGACATAGAGATCACCCGGCAAACCTATGCGGACGGAACATCGGCAGCCTCCCTTGACCTGAGCGACGGGACGCGCTGCCGCAGTGTGGACAGCCTCCCGGTGTTTACCGCTGACATCACCGAGATATCCCTTCACAGCAGTGAGGCCGCATGGTATCGTATCGGGGAAGATATGGGCGGAAAGAGTATCGTTGCCGAACGTCCAGACAACTCTGCTGTATTCGTCTACAACAAGTTCCGTGAGCTGTTGTATAGCACCCACATCAAGGATGCAACCAACGCCATCGACCTTCCTCCGGACGGCTATATCGCTTTTACAGGTGAAACCGGCGACAGTGTGAAAATATTCAAGTAATACTGTCAAAATCGGTAATGACAATGTTAAGATTGGTTCGTATGTGTGTGGTGTGACGGTTTCTATGGCTCATATTTTAGTTGTTGATGGGAAATTGGAGTGGTACAATTTATTACAGCATACTTTCCGGTCAAAGCACAGATTCTTGATGCTGGTTGTGGAATGGGTCGAGAGGGTTTGCATTGCTTGTGTAAAAACAAGACGGAATAATATAGCGTATAAGGAGGGAATTATGTGCGATAGGGTTAAATTGGCAGTTATAGCGAGAGAACAAGCTGCAAAACCGTACAACGGGAAAGCGAATAATTGTGTGCCAAATATACAGGATATAGTTGCACTATTCCCGAAGTGGTCTGTGGACGAGGCTAATGGGCTTTGGTGTGCTGCATTTGTATATCATTGTGTCATATTAGCGGGATTCAACATTCCTGTTCGTCCGAAAGAATCCTCTTGTTCTCTTGCAGGCTGCGTGGCTTGGGAAGAGTGGGCGCAAGCAGATAACCGTATTGAATGCCATAGTGGGAATGACGACGTCTTTAAGCCTGCGGCTGGAGATATTGTTCTTTTTGATAGGGTATTCAACAACACGGATCATGACCATATTGGCATTGTACTTGAAGATTATGATGATTATATTATAACTGCAGAGGGAAATGTTGAAAATGTCTCTCGTATTTTAGAACGTAAAAAGGATAGCCATATTCGTGCGTATATTCGTATCCCCGATAATTTTTCGTATTAAGACAACTTCTTGTTGGAGAGGGAGAAACATTTAGACTTTATTTCCGAGAACTCGTGAGGGCAGCAGGACTGTTGGTTCAGGTCGTGTGGCGAGGCTGTTTCAAGTTTTGTGTAAATGTCAAAACTGATATAAGATTTGTGAATAGTTACGAATAGGCAGAGCCAATTTTCCAGTTTCTGCCCATATCTGTGGGACCATCCCAAAAGAAGTAGATGCATTAAGCATCTACTTCTTTTGCTTATATGTTTAAGATGTAACCGCTTTCATTTTGGTATCAGCATCTCGGTAATTTAAGAAGATTGTCTGATGGTGTGTCATTAGGTTCAGAACGAACATATTTTTCGTAATTGGAACTTAATGCAGGGACTAAATCCGGATAAGGTGATATATCAACATAAATACTGTTGGGATGGGACTTAAGATGGTCATATACATCAGCCTTTTTGTAATATCTGGGATTGGTACAGCCTTCGATATAAATCTGATCGATCTCTGTTGTTTTGGTTGAATTTGCACAACCGGTTTTCATTTTGATTTTTGTTGCTTTCATTTTTGTTTCTCCTTTTAAAATAATATTGTAATCTATGTAAACAATAATAGAGAAACCGTAACGAATAAATGTTCTGCTTGAGCATAGGAACTAATCTGTGGTACAATGCTTTTGGGAAAGTACATATGTACGCAGGAGGCCAGTATTCTATTCGTTAGATGCTGGTTTCTTTTTTATTGGAATTTTCTGTTCCTATACTTAATATATCACTATCCAAAATAAATGTCAATAAAATATTTGTCCCAATATTGACAAAAATGTCCCAAAGTATTACAGTATGTATAAGAAAGAAAATTAGAGGTGGAGCATATGAAAAAGAAGAGCGTTATTAATTTAATAAAATATTATGCGGAGAACAATGATGCTGGTTTTCGAAGTGAAGCTTATGAAATAGCAAGATATTTTGATCAGGCAGGGGACTATCAGCTGGCCGAATATATTATGGCTTTGATGTCAAATGCCAATACATTTATTCCACAAATGAGCGAGAATGAATCTGCTATGTTTGAAAAAGTTGAAAAGATGTGTGATCCTTTATGGTTGCCGGATGACATCACCCAGGATTTATTAGGAATTGTGCATGCGGTAGCGCATAATGCAGGAATAAATAAATTTTTATTTCAGGGAGCACCGGGAACAGGTAAGACAGAAGCTGTTAAACAGTTGGCGCGAATTTTGGAAAGAGAAATATATATGGTTGATTTTTCAGCCATCATTGACAGCAAAATGGGTCAAACACAGAAGAATATGTCGGAACTATTTAAGGAGATAAACAGTTTTGTTCATCCAGAAAAAGTCATAGTACTGTTTGATGAGATAGATGCCGTTGCATTAGATAGAACAAATGCCAATGATTTGCGTGAGATGGGACGAGCAACATCTTCATTACTTAAGAGTATAGATCGCATGGATGAAAGAATAGTGTTGGTGGCAACTACAAACCTGTACGAACACTTTGATAAAGCATTGATTAGACGTTTTGATACAGTTATTGATTTCAATAGATATTCTCAAAGTGATTTGATGGATATTTCGGAAGAATATTTGAATAAGTTCCTAATAAAATTTAACTTGGCAAAGAAGGATATAAGGTTATTTAGAAAAATAATGATGTTGCATTCGCCATTACCGTATCCGGGAGATTTGAAGAATTTGATAAAGACAGCAGTAGCATTTAGTAATCCGGATGATGAATTGGACTATTTCCGGAGATTGTATTATACGATTACAGGTGAAAAACCAGAAGATATTAAAAAGTTGCAAGAACAGAAATTCACCATAAGAGAAATGGAAATTTTGAGTAAAATACCGAAGAGTAGTGTTGCCAGAGAATTAAAGGAGATGAGTGAAGATGAATAATATTTTGCAATTAAAAGGTCAATTTCAAAAGAGGAAAGCTCCTAGCGGTTTTGGCCCCACAAATTTGCCAAAAGGGAAAGCTGTCGGTATAGGGCATGTTTTGAAATTGAAAAGTCAGTTACAAGATATTATCGCATTTTGGAATCAAGAAAAAACAATCAATGGAGCTCTAGTTAATGTACATTATAGAAAAGTTGTAGCAAAGAGTAACAGAATTCAACTTTTGCTGTCGGATGGTGGGAAACACCCTAATCAGTCCGTACGAGGCTCAAAATTCTCAGAGGGATATAATGACAAAAATGAATTGGTTCAAAAGCATGTATTTACCTATTTCCTTGCTACAGAATCGTTGCAGAAATCAGTAATGCTTTTGGATAAGTGTGCTACCACTATTCAGAATTTTTATAAAGGAAATATTTCAAGTGATGATACAGAACTTATTAATTCTGGTATATATAATGACAGTTTTATGAGTAAAAGTTCTTTTCTAAAAACACTTGTAGATTGCTATTATGTAGAGGACTTTCGTATAGATCGTGCTCCTAAAATAGCAAGTGAGCAATCTATTGTAACTATATACAAAACGGGTGTTGACACGACAGAGTTGTTAAGCAGATTAGGCATAAATATGATTAATGCCAAAATGATAGATGAAACAACTTTGCGAATGGAAAAAGAAGAGATAGATATTTTATGTGATAAAGCTCCCTATTTGATTGCAATGAGTGTTAAAGATTTTGCAGAGATTGATTATGATATTACAGATAGCGAGGGCTATGAAGAACAATTATTTATTGGAAAGCCTAAAAAGGAGCCGGTTGTAGGAGTTATTGATACCCAATTTGATAAAAGGGTATATTTGGGGGATTGGGTAGAGTATCAGAAATGTATAAGCGATGATATTGACTTACATGCAAAAGATTATTTCCATGGTACTGCTGTAACATCAATTATTGTCGATGGGCCATCATTCAATCCAAATTTGCAAGATAATTGCGGTAATTTCAGAGTTCGTCATTTTGGAGTGGCTACAGCAGGCAGATTTAGTTCGTTTGCAATATTGAAGCAAATTCGTGATATTGTTCGAAAGAACCGCGACATAAAAGTGTGGAATTTATCGTTGGGTTCTGCAATGGAAATTGATGCAAATTTCATATCTCCTGAGGCTGCTGAATTAGACAAAATTCAGTATGAGTATGATGTTATTTTTGTAGTTGCGGGTACAAACAAGAAGAAAAATTCAAATGTTAACAAAATAGGTGCACCGGCGGATTCGCTGAATTCATTGGTGGTGAATGCGGTGGATTTTAGTGGTAAACCCGCATCCTATACTCGAAAAGGGCCAGTATTATCTTTCTTTTATAAGCCGGATGTGTGTTATTATGGTGGAGATGGACCAGATAAAATAGTGGTTTGTGAACCTTTAGGTAAAGCAACTGTAACAGGTACATCTTTTGCAGCACCTTGGATTACTCGTAAAATGGCATATCTTATACATGTTATGGGATTAAGTCGTGAAGTAGCAAAAGCATTAATAATTGATTCTGCAGCAGGATGGGATCGACAAGATACCATAAAGTATGAAAAAGGGTATGGTATTGTACCGAAAAGGATTGAGGATATTTTGTATTCTCAAGAAGACGAAATTAGATTTATTATGTCTGGAAGTATTGATGAGTATGAAGTATATACTTATAATATTCCGGTTCCTCAGGATATGAATGCACATCCTTTCTTTGCAAAGGCCACGCTTGCCTATTTTCCACAAAGCGATCGTAACCAAGGTGTTGACTATACATCAACTGAGATGGATATTCACTTTGGTAGAATTGCGGAGCAGAAAGGAAAAGCAGTAATTAAAGCTATAGATTATAACAAACAAGCAGAAGAAGGTCTCAATACAATCTATGAGGAAGATGCACGTAAATTGTATCGTAAGTGGGATAATGTCAAGCATATTAGTGAAGCATTGAAAGAAAATGGTCGTCCACGCAAGGCATATCAATCGGGTATGTGGGGATTAAGTATTAAAACAAAGGAACGGCTCGATCCGAAAGCTGGTAGAGGGTTGCAGTTTGGAGTTGTTGTAACTTTGAAGGAAATGAATGGCGAAAACAGAATTGATGATTTTATAAAGATGTGTATGATGAGAGGATGGATAGTTACCAGACTTGATGTGCATACACAAATTGATATTTATGTCAAAGCAGAGGAAGAGGTTACGTTTGAATAAGAGGATTCAAGAGGGGATGGTGGTATAGATGGATGAGTTGGAAGAATATAAAGAATTGTATTATAAAGAGATTGAATATACTGAAAGACTAAATTCCAAGATAAATATGTGTATGACATTTCTAACAATAATTGGGAGTGGAGTCATATTAGTATGGTCGCAATTAGGCAAAGCATCCCCAAGCATATATTTTTCAAATTGTACAGATATAGATATCAATGTAAATAATTGTCAGTGCTGCGAAGGAGGTGAAAAAAATGGCAAATAATGAAGACGAAGTTAAGCTGACGTAAACAACTATTAATGGGATTCCGTTACCACAAACCCCTAAGGCAGAAGCCATTAACGAATCATTCAATTTGATTGATGATTCATATGTCAAAGTTATACCGAAAAAATGAAGACTAAGAATAATAAGGGTGCTACGAGTAGCATTCTTATTTTAGCAGATGAGAATGGGAAATAAAATATTGGGTACATATAATTATCGAGAAGGTGGAAGTATCTATATTAACATTAACGATAATATGAAATATGATACTTCGGTAAATACTCAAATTCACGAAATGAATCATATGCATTTAGATAATGCAACTACGTTGGGCAATGTCTTGAAGATGTTAGAAATGGAAAGATGTTGTACACCGTCAATAGACCAGAAACATATCTTGTTGATGATAAGGGGAAAGAGTATATTGAAAAACATAGAAATATTAATCTTTTGTGCTTTTATGCATTAGCAGTAGAAAAGTGTTTTGTGGAAAGTATTTTTGAGGAAAAAGATGAGGGATGGGATGTAAATAAATATTTTCAAAAAACTCTTTGCAATCCTAATAGTAGACTTGAATATGCTTTGAATTCTATGAGTGAAAATGATGAAAATAAATTGCTTTCATGTATTAGAGAGCAAAACGTAGAAGAGATTATAGAGGCATTATATACAGTTGGGATACTAAAATATTTCGAAGATGTAATAAAAAAATTAAAGGAAATAAGGGAGCTTATAGGTGACAGTTATATAAATGACGAGCAAGCAAATGGTTGGCTGGAAAATTACCAACGACAACTTGAAGAGCGTATAAAGGTTTTTGATTTTAAATTTTTGATGCGAATAGACAATAAGATGAAGAATATCAATCAAATAAAGAATAAAAATGTATGTATACTAAATCCGGGTAATGAAGAAAACGATAAAAAGAAGCTAAATGTTTATATACATGAGTGCGGTGAGTATGAATGCTATCAAGGCTATATAGAAGCAGTTAATGCATGTATAGGAGAATTTAATTGTATTTGTATTCCGAGTGCAGATTTCTCGTTTATAGATAGGTGTCCGAAATATTTTAAAGCATACGAAAAACTCTTTGTTTTGTTTGAAGATTATTCAGAATGCAATTATTGGATAAAAGAGTGTGTTATAAATGGGGATTTCTATATAGGCGACTTATATAATAGTGAAGTTAATAATTTCTTTTCTATTCTTTTAATCCAGAGCAGGACTCGGCAGCACAATTGAGTTATGATTTTATTGTAAATTTGTTGAATTCATCTTTCGATCTTTTAGAAAAGGATAATTACTATCTTAAATATATTCTACCGACTGAGAGGACAATTGGAAAACCATTTTTTATTCCTATGTTGTTTGAAAAGGGGTATAATACGGGAAAAATATATACATGTGATGAAAGATATATTATTTTATTTCCAAATAAAAGTATAGGAAAACAATGGATATCAAAGTATTGCCATAACAAAGAGGGAAAGGAAATACCAACCGTAGTGGGGTGGACAAAGTGTATTGGAAAGAACTGGAACCTAGATTAAGAAATGTTGTTAGGAAAATAATTTTGTGTATGCATGTGTTACCAACTAAAGATTCGGATGTATACAAGGAGCTTTCTTTACAACAATTAAATGAAATCATTAAGTAGTAGCAAAGACCTTTGGTTAGGGCAAGCTCCTTTAGATGGAGCTTGCCGCGAGAACTTAGAACACATCCCAATTATCTTCCGCATCCATCCATGCCTGCATTTCGCCATCCAGCGCAAGCAGGGCATATTACAGTGGGTTATCAATTCCAGAGCATTCAGGCATCACTGCGAATTGGGGGCATATCACAGATTCTGCCTAATTGCAATTAATCCGGAGGATGTAGCCGTTATAATGGTTAATGTTGATGCTGTTATGCATTAGGTTATATTCTGCATGTATCAATTTCTTTGTTATCAGTCCTTTCATTTGAACTGGAGATAAAAAGCCCATGGGCTCTCATTTCTTCTCGCCATAATAATGTTGTATAGCATGTGCAACATATTCAGAACAGCCTTTTCCAAACTGGCTGTCAGTTACTTCTGCAAGTTTTTGACTTTGCAAATATTCTTTTGCTAAATCGAGCAGGATATTTCTTGCATTATCAAGCGCAAACATTGTCTTATAATTCTCTGCAAGCAGTTCAACAGCGGAATGTGCCATATCCATATCGTCAGTTTCTTTCGCAGTCATAAACTGTTTGTAGATTTTGGCAGTTTCTTCTTGCTCCTGCTTTAACTCTTCGGTATTTCCGGTTGCTTGCATGACTGCGTCTATTGCCTTTTCTTTGCTTCCATACCATTTCAATAAATCTGCGGTAGCTTGGTCGTTGGCAAAGCCGGACACCAAATGCTCTTTGTATTTTTCCATACTCCCGTATTTCTGTACCTGTTCGCCAAGGCTTTCTTTTGACATGCATTCTAAAGTATGGTTTACCATTTTCTGTATTTCCTCGTTGTTAAATGCTCCAAAACTCATAGTATTGACTCCCTTCACTACATCTGTTATTAACTCGATAATCCCATTTAGCCGATTTCGTTTTTGCTCCAATAAAGATTTTTGAGCTAATAGAGCCTGCTCTTTATCATAATTAGGGTTATCCATGATTTTTTTAATGTCCATCAATGGAATTTCTAATTCTCTAAAGAACATAATTTCCTGCAACTTTTCTAACGCTTTGTTGTCATAGAGCCGATAACCGGCCTCCGTTAGTTCCGTTGGTTTTAGTAAACCAATTTCGTCGTAATATCTTAACGTTCTTATACTTACGCCGGTTATCTCTGATACGTCTTTTACGGTTTTCATTACATCCTCCTTTCGGTTCAATCGTAAACCGTTACGCTACGAGAGAGTCAATACTGAGTTTGAACTTTTTCGGTTATATAATAAATAATTTTTAGCAATATAGGAATAGACTCATAAGAGTTGTAATGAAAAGTAGGAAACAATACACCACTATTTTTCCATTAATGATTATTTATACATGGCGCTGGCATCATGTAATGAGGGTGGAGAAGGAGAAAGATGATATTTTGTCCATTTCAGATTTTATTTCCGAAAGTCCTTTCTCTTAGAGTAGCGCGCTTTATTAAATTTAGATATTCTCTAAACATTTCACATCCTTCCGTTGCAATTATTCTGAATAGCATAGAAGCAGGTTCGGATTAGTCGGTTAAACACCTGCACCATAGAACGTTTGCAGGAAAAAGCGTCTGACTTAAAGTGTTTGGAGCGTCATTTTGGTAGCAAACTGTTTATGGATATGTTATATTTAGAGCAGCAAATGAAAAGATAAAGCTGAATGAAAAGAGGGAGCATCTATGCTCAATGCAGGAGGCAGAATCGTAAATAATTGGATATATCCGGGACACGGCAACACAGAATGGACAATATATATAAGAAACGCGATGGCGACTATCTTAATGGAGGGAAAGAAAATGACGGCATTTTTACGGTTAAGAAATATCTAAGTACATGGAACTGTGTTAAATAGTTTTATGTACGAGCAGGACACTGGAAACTATTTGATAAGGGAGAAATTGCAATGATATTTCAAGATAATGTAATCAAAGAATATTTAAAAAATGTCTATTTTATAACCGGAACACCCTGCGGAGGAAAGACGACAATTTCACGTGAGCTGGCTAAACGACATAATCTATTTGTTTATGATGTTGATGAGCAATTTGAAAATCATCGTATAATTTCAAATTCTGCTTTTCAACCGTCGATGAACAAAGTCTTTAAGGACGCGGATGAGTTTTTTGGGCGTACTGTAGAAGAGTATAGAGAGTGGTTGATCAATAACACAAGAGAACAGTTAGATTTTGTAGTATTGGATTTGATTCGTCTTTCACAAAATAAAACGGTATTGTGCGACTGCCATTTGACAGTAGAAGAAGCCGAAAAATACACGGAAGCATCCAGAATTGTATTTTTGATAAAGGAACCATCGAATCTGATTGAGGACTATTGTAATCGTCCTGACCATCAAGGATTTAGTGATTTCATTAACAGTGCATCTGATATTGAGAGAGCAAAGACCACGTGTAATACAGTCTTAAAAACTCTCAATGAAAAAAGATATCATGATATCAAGTGCAGTAACTATTTGTGGATTGAAAGAACCAAACATAGTAAGGTTGATGAAACTGTAAGAAGAGTAGAGCAACATTTTGGCTTAGTACATAAAGATTCCAGCACGGATATATTAGAGATAAGGAAAGTTATACAAGGAATACGATAACTTTCAGTTAGACTCAAGAAAATAAAAGACAGGAGGGACAGTCCATGAGACGAAAAATGAGAGCACTATATAAAAACGGAGTCCAGAAAACTTTTGCCCATGCAGAATAGCAGGCATATAGAATTCTGTATGGGCGAATAACACTATATGTTCTGCTGTTTCTGCACTTTATTTATTTGAGAAATCACATTGCATGATGAGGATTTCATTAGCAGGTTATTTAGAACGGATAAATAAGGAGCGGTAGAAATGAAATATATCAATGCAGCAGAAATATTGCCGGAACGATTATTGAAAGAACTTCAAATGTACATCGACGGAGAGGTAGTATATATTCCGAAATCGTCAATGAAAAAGGAATGGGGAGCCGCAAGCGGTTCACGTACATTTTATCAGGAACGAAATAGGGAGATACAAAAGCTTTATAGAGAAGGTTCTTCCATCGATATGCTAATGAAGCGGTATGGTCTGGCATATAGTACCATTAAAAAAATTATATACGGATAATCTAAAAGACGCTTGTCGGGAATGGCAGGCGTCTTTTTGGCGCACGCTAAGAGCGCGTTCCAACGGGTGAATTTATTTATAACTATTCTTGCGCCTTGTGCCTTTGTTCTGCCGTTGCTAAAATGAAAAAAACAACGAGGGAGGCAGGAAGTATGGAAAATATAACAACGAAACAGTTTCAATTATTATCGGACAATCAGGTTGTATGGGAGTTACTGGTGGAGAATTATGAAGAAAACAAAGTGACAGCTCCGTTTTTTGAATATGCGCTCACATCGTCATGGCTGGACAAACGTTATCTTTATTTGAACAGACTTTGGTTTGACGGGGACAAAGCAGTAGGTTTGGTTTTCTATGAAGCGCCTTGCACAGATATCTACTTTTGTCTGCGTCATGGATATGAGAAACTGGCAGATGAGATGATTGAATATGCTAAGCAGCATATGCCGGGAAATGATGAAGAGAAGACGTTAATCCTACATCCGGAGCAGGAAGCGTTGATAGAAGCAGCAGAGAAGAGAGGGTACAGACAAAAATACGTCAATGAAGAATATGTGATTGATTTCGCATCTGCCAAGCTGAATTATCCGTTGCCGGACGGCTTTCATTTTGTTGACCCCGACAATGCAGATCCGGTAAAGCTTGCGGTTTGCATGTGGAAAGGGTTTGACCATGAAGACAAGGGTCCATTTGAGAACTGGGAGGCGGAAGATCCCGGAACAGATTGGAATCCGCAAAAGGCATATCAGGGTGTGATCAGTGATGTCATGGCGCCGCCGCCTCATGCCACTTATGAGTACAATATCATCATTGCGGATGAAAGAGAGGAGTATGTATGCTTTTCCGGAATGTGGTGGGTGCCGGAAAACAAGCTTGCGTATATGGAGCCGCTTTGTACCGTTCCGGAATACCGGCATAAGGGATTAGCGGCGGCTGCGCTTTCCAAGCATTATGCCATAATGAAAGAACTGGGCGCCGTATGTATGACCGGCGGAGGCAATGACTTTTATCGCAGAATCGGTTACAATCGCAAAGCTTTATCTTATGGCTGGAAAATGTTTGAGGCAGGGGGAAATCAGTAATGAAATATTTAGAGGAAAGAAATCGGAAGATAGTTGACGCCATTATAAATAAAGCAGATATTGTGTGCCCGGGAGCTCTCGCTTTAATAGGAATATACGGTTCTTTTATGACGGGGGAATATAATGAAAAGTCAGATCTGGATTTACTGATTCTGATCAACGACGACAGAGGCTGGCAATTGGGATGCGGTTTTATACAGGATGATCTGCAAGTCGGACATGACATTTATTGTACCACATGGGAACAATTACAGAGTGACGCCGGCTATGAACATCCGAACATTTCCAAGCTTATGGATGCGCAAATTGTTTACTGTGCAGATGAGAAATATAGGGAACGCCTTAATAAATTGCGGCAGAATGCAAAGGATATTATGACGGCGCCCTTTTCAGAGGAAGATTATGCAAAAGCGGAAATGATGTTAAAAGAGGCGGAGCATCATTATGCAATGGCGATGCTCTCAGAGCAGCAGCCTGAAGTGTCAGGTTTGGCAGGCGGGAGCATTTATTATGTAGAGAATGCAATCGCCATGCTAAATAAGCAGTATTTTCATTACGGAACAAAACGTGCTTATGAAGAGTTGAACGCCATGCAGAACAGACCGGACAAACTCTGTGCCATGATAGATGATATCATATCTGCAGATTCGCCGGCATTGGTAAAAGAACATTTGACCCTGCTTATGAAGGAAACAAGAGCCGTATTCCGTCAAGTGCAGGAAACGATTATGGTACAGAAGAAGCCGGTAACGGCTGACACACTTACCGGCACTTATGAGGAGATGTATTCGAATTGGCGAAACAAGATGTATGCAGCAGCCGAAAGTGGAAACAGACATCTTGCATTTATGAGTTTGGTAAGCTTCCATGCAATGCTTTTGGATGTTGGCAGTGAAGCGGATATTGACAGATATGACGTCATGGGGGTATACGATCCGCGAGATTTGCACAAGACGGCAAGGGCATATGACGACATTTTGACTGAATATCTGAAAGAATACCAAAAGGCGGGCATACAGCCAAAGCATTATTATGACATAGATGCATTTGTGCGTGGCTATGAAATGGATCCGCAGGGTGAAGAGCAGCCAGAAGAGTGATCGGGCAGCTTAATGAACAATATGTTCCGAGTACGATCGTTACGCAAACCATCATGATGATTCCGGTATATGGCGCCCCGAAATAATCCGTACCGTAATTCATGCCATAGTATATTAGCGGAGCATGGGCCAGTCCCCATAATGCGCCGTTTATGATAACGGCACGTTTGACGGGCAATCTCCTGCACAGCATAGGAAGCATATAGCCCTGCCATCCGATATCTTCTCCGAGAGCGATATACCATATTGGGAATGCGATGGCTGATATTGCATAGACAATGAATCCCATAAGGAACATAGAACCGATCGTCAGTTCGATATCCTGCGGGGCGCCAAATGCACCATATGTTGCGGAAATGTATCTGCCTTGAAAATCTAAATCTTCCGGAAATATCAAAAAGAATAACACTGTGCCCATAAAGATAGCCGCGCCCGGAAGCAGCGCAGAAAATAATAACGCTTTCTTATTCTTAAAAATTTTTGTGCTGAAATTCAGCGGCGTGGTATCTTGCGTCAGTTTTCGCGTGATGAAAACTGCCAGCGCGGGGGTGCCCATAAATACGACCGGAAAACTGATGACCGCATATACTTTTGCGCCAAGCGCCGGTATGAGCATACCAATGATCCAAGGAATATATAATATTCCGAATATGATGAAAAGAAATATGAGTATTCGTTTTGTCGTGATGTCTTTTGTTCTGATTTTCATCATCCTCCTTCTCGTTTAAATTCTCCCCGGATTAAAGTATAAATTCATATGACTCCGAACCATTGCATAAGCTTCTGCTTTGGTCGCATTGATTAAGCCGGACACAATAAAGCAGGCCAGTCCGTGAGTGTAGATTATGGAGTCCCTGAAAAGGACGTTCACTTTATCAATGGGTAACTTTAATTGTTTTGCAATCTGTGCCACTATGGCAGAGTTTGCCTCGGCAGTTGTTAAAATATCAAAACCGCCGGCGTGATATCCGCTTTCACCGCTCATATACAGATAGCGGAACAGGTTAGGCTCCTCAAAAGCAATTTCAAGATATCCGATTCCGACATTTGAAAAGGCTGACATGCCTTCCGAAGCAGAAAGCATTTTGGCGTTTGCATAATCCAATGCATATTCGGTAAGCGCGTTGCGGAAATTTTCCATATTTCCGAAATGCCATGAAATTGGCTGTGTGGAACAACCGATTTTCTTTGCCAATGTCTTGATGGTAATCGAAGAATAGCCATCTTGTATCAACATGTCCAAAGCATTTTTTAATATGGTTTCTTTCGGAATTTTAGGACTGCTCGGCATAGTGCCACCCTCTTTTTATAATACTATAAATAAATTTACTGTAAATACATTTATAGTATTGCGTATCAAATTGAAAATGTCAAGATTTTTTCTAAAACATTGTTACCTTTTAGTTGTTCCGATTGTATTATTAGTGAAAAGCTTTTCAAAAGAACAAAGGAGCAGGCTTATGAAACCATCAGTGGAGATGCTAATAGAAAAATATCGGCACAACCTTTATGTTATGGCTTTTAGTGTATGTAAGAACGCACAAGATGCAGAAGATGTTGTTCAGGATACATTCATTCAGTATTGGTCAGTCAGGAAAGAGTTTGAATCAGAACAGCATATACGTGCATGGCTGATGAGAGTGGCGATTAACAAGGCGAAAAACAAGATCAGCACTTTTTTCAGACGAAATTCATTGCCGCTTGAGGATTACATACAGACATTGACTTTTGAGTCAGAGGAGTCCTCAGAATTGTTTGAGGCGGTAATGAGTTTACCCGATAAATATCGTATCGTAATCCACTTGTTTTATTACGAGGATTATTCGGTAAATGAAATTGCAGATATATTGAAGCTGACGCAGGGGAATGTGAAAGTCAGGTTGTCACGGGGGAGATTGATGCTTCGCAACACATTGAAGGAGGGCTGGGAATATGACGAATAAAGAAAAATATAAAAAAGCGTTTTCTGCAGTTTATCCATCTGATGAAATTTCTTTGGAGGTAGAAAAGATGAAAAAAATAAAACAGCGACATATCTTTAAAACAATGGCGGCGTCCATTGCCGTTTGTGTGATATTTATGACGAGCGCTACGGTTGCATACGCTATGGACGTAGGCGGAATCCAGCGTACGATTCAGTTATGGATTCAAGGGGACGTAACCGATGCGACGCTTCAGTTTAATAATGACGGAACATATAGTATGGAGTATACGGATGTTGACGGGAATGAGAATTTCAGGGCCGGAGGCGGCGTTTCAATTTCGCCTGACGGAAGCACAATTCCCGTAACAGAGGAAGAACTCATGGAGCACTTGATGATGCCGGAAGTGGAATATAAAGATGACGGCTCTGTCTGGGTTTATTGGCTCGACCAGAAAATCGATATTACAGATAAATTTGAAAACGGCTTCTGCTATGTAAAACTCGTAAAAGACAAAGAGACTAAGTATGTGACGGTAAAATATCAAAACGGTTATGCAGTAGACAATCATAAATATGCGGATCCGGATAGCTGGGGCTGCGAATAGAATAAAAGGGCTCTCCGGGATTGCGGAAAGCCCTTTTGTATGAAGGCGCCTTGATCTTGCGCATGGTCAGTCTGCGGTAAAATCAATATCATATCTTGTTCCGTTGGAAAAAAGCACACCATCCGTAAGACGAATGCAAAGAATACATGTGTTTTCGTCATCAAAGTTATTGTGACCGTTATCAATCCATGCACAAAAGGCTTTTCTCAATTTCTCGGCGATTTCTTTATTTTCAGGCTTGCCGAAATAACCAAGATTGCTTCCGGTCCCATGAGCGGTAAACCAGTCGCCGGCAATCGCTACGGCAGGATTCTTTGCAATATGATTCATTTTGTTTGAAAGCGCATAAGTAATTACATAGAAGGCGCCTTCTTCATAAAAGGCGTCTACATTCCGGACATATGGGATGCCGGCATCTATAGTTGCCAATGCAATAATATTATCATGTCCGAACCGTTCATCCATGAGTTTTTTTGTTTCAAAAGTCAGTTTTTTCATCGTGTGGATTCTCCTTTTCCATAAGTGATATGAATGCTGTTCATTTCCAGCAGATTGTAATATAATGATTTCGGATGGTTTTATTGTAATTGTTCAGATGCGGAATGTAAACCAAGACAAACGTGCTGGATGTAAACTTCAGAGTGCGAAGAAAGGTAAGGGGAAGAGAAGGATGGTAGATTACAGTATTCAAAATAAAAAGGCATGGGAATATAATGCGTACGAGTTCTGGGTAAAACATGCGGGCACGCCGGCGGAGAGAGCAAAAAAGGATTTGGAAAATCCTATTGCAATGTTAAAGAGATATTCTGATTATTTTGAGACATATAGCGGTATTAAAGTAGCGAATATCTGCGGCTCCTGCGGAAAGAAGGCCATTCCTCTGGCTATTTTAGGAGCGGAGGTTACAGTGTTTGATATTTCGGAAGACAACAGAAAGTATGCGCTGGAAGTTGCCGCAGAGGCAAATGTTGATTTGCGCTTTGAAGTGTGCGATATATTGGAAATTGATTTAGAGAAGTACGGAAATTATTTTGACGTAGTATTTATGGAAGGAGGAGTATTGCATTATTTTCATGATCTTGATGAGTTTATGAGTATTATGTACTCCTTATTGAAAGACGGCGGCAAAATGATATGCAGCGATTTTCATCCGTTTACAAAAATAGCAGATTTATTAGATTTACAGCAGCCGGCTATGAGCTACTTTTCAACGGACATTTTTGAAGGCGAAATGGCGCATGCCCGTTTTTGCGAAGAGGAGATCCGCAAACTCATGCCTAAGTGCAGCTACAGAAAATATACGGTCAGTGAGATTATCAATGCGGTTATCAAAAACGGGTTTACGATGAGAAAGTTTGATGAACATCCGTCATGGACAAATAATATGGTGCCGGGTGAATTCACTCTGATAGCGGATAAGCAATAGATGGTATTCAAATGTTGAGTCAGGAATTGTTGGTCGTAAAATATTTTTATTTCAGGGGATAGTAATCGAGAAAGCGTTGAGAAGCAAAAAGTGTATTGACATGCAAAGTAATAATGGTAAAATGGAATTGCCTGAGTTCGGGCAATTCTTTTTTATTTCAGGGTTTATTCAAATATTAACTACCCATTATGAGGTCTTTATGTAGGACGAAAATTATGGTGCCGCGGGCATCATGGTAAATTAAATATATATAAAAATATAGGAGAGGAAGCTATGGAAAGAGGTAAACCAACACAAAGACATGAGAAAGCGGAGGTGGGAAACAGCAGAAAAGAGTTGGGGATATCAGCAATCGGTTCGATTCGCGTCAGAATCATATTCATAGCGTTGCTGGCTATTCTGAGTGTAAGCGTAACACAGATTGTTATATTTGGTTCGCTGTCAAGGAAGCAGTTTAAGGACATGGTCATCTGCTATATGGAGGACTTGGCGGATTCTTACCAAAAGACAATGAATATCCGCGTTGCGGAACTGGTAGAGGAGGGAAAACAGCCGGATACGGTTTTCTGGGAAGAGATGGTAGGCGGTTTAGATATTATGGGTATGGAAGGTTCCTATGCATATATTGTAGACCGGAACGGAACGATGTGCTACCATCCTACGGCGGAGAAAATCGGAAGCAGGGTTGAGAACGAGGCTGTGAACGGAGTAGTTACAGGGATAAGCGAAGGCAAGATTCCGAAAGAAACGGTTTCTATCAAATACAAGTATCAGGGAGCACAAAAATATGCCGCGTACAGCGTGACGGAAGACGGTTCTTATATTTTTGTTATAACAGCCGATGAGAACGCGGCATTGAAATCTTCAAATGAGAACATGAAGTCTTCGGATGAGATCGTGTTGATTTCGATTTTCTGGGGCGGAATAACGATGGTTATTTGTATGGTTATCGTATTTTTCGTCTGTGACGTCATTGTAAGACCTCTGAAACATATTGCAGAACTCGCTATGAAATTTGCAGGGCTTGATTTCAGGGAAGATCCGGGACAGGAGAAGCTCAGCGCTAAGAAGGATGAGATTGGTTCTATAAGCCGCGCCGTAGATACCTTGCGTGGTCATTTGTGCGGAGTTATAAGCCGGATTGAAGGACACAGCGATATCGTTATGCAGACTTCCCATATGCTGAACGAGGATACGGATTTAATCTTCGGATCGGTTAAGCAGGTTGAGCAGGCAGTGCAGGAAATGGCGCGCGGGTCTTCTTCACAAGCGGAAGAAACGCAGCGGGTTATGGAGAATATTGCCTTGATGGGAAGCATGATTGAAGAAAACGATACGGAGATGGATGAATTACATAGAACCGCAGAGGAAATGTATACTTCCAGCGAAGTGGCCGCTACAACCTTAAATACAATGGATACGGTCAACCGGAAAGCGCAGCAGGCGATAGATTTAATCTATGAACAGACCAACACGACTAATGAGTCCGCGGTGAAGATTAAAGCTGCTACAACATTAATTACGTCGATTGCAGAGCAGACGAATCTGCTGTCTTTGAATGCCTCCATCGAAGCGGCCAGAGCGGGCGAGCAGGGTCGCGGCTTCGCCGTCGTGGCAGGGCAGATTCAGAAGCTGGCGGAGGAATCCAACGAATCGGCGAAACAGATCGAAGAGATTATCGCGCATCTCATAGCAGATTCTGAGAAAGCGGTGCAGACAATGGATGAAGTTAAAGTAGTCATGGCGGATCAGAATGAAAATGTCGGGGTGACGAGAGAGCGTTTCTCTGAGATGCATGAAGGCGTCGCGAAGACGATAGAAGGTATCAGAAGTATTGCTGAGAAAATGGAACAAATTGACGAGACTCGAAACAGTGTGGTTGACATTGTACAGAACCTGACAGCACTGTCACAAGAGAATGCAGCCGGAACGCAGGAAGTGTCCGCTTCTGTGGTGGAAGTAGGGGAACATATGTCGCGTATCGCAAAGAATTCAGGAGAATTACGCCAGATAGCGGACGGACTGCAGGCAGAGATGGGAGTCTTTACCATTTGATGTAGAAAAGAGCTGGAAGGCGGATATCAAGAGGTTGTCGTACTAATAGAATTAGTGCGGCAGCCTTTTTATGTGATAAGAAATTGCTGTAATCGTGGTGGGGTTCGAGGAGAATGCGGAGCATTCTCTTAAGCGTCGCCGCCGGGCGACGCTTTTTGCATGTTACCCATCCTATTTTGCAAGGCACATACCCGTCAAAGCAGCTTACGGTCTCAAGTATTGTATGATGCGTATTTTCTGGTAAGATACGGTTACAAGATATATGATTGTAAATCTTGCAATGTTTGATGCTCATGGTGAGCATTTGACTTGGATAAGAAGAGGGGGAAGTATTATGGAGCAATTAAAAGGAATCAAACGATTTGCGCTGCCGGTTACGATGTGGCTGATTTTTGAAACAATAGCCGTTACACTCTGGCTGACGAAGCAGAATCTGTTCTATCTGTTTAACTTTAGTTATATCGGAACGTCGCTGGCGATAGGATTTCTCTTGTTTCAGTTTCAATACAAACATGCGCGCAGGGTTGCGCAGTTTTTGGTCGGAACTTACATGTTTGTTTATCTGGGACTGATTTGCAATGAAAACATGCAGATTGAAGGATTTTGGTACTATTTATTTACAGGGGTCTTTGAGGCGGCGACCATTCATTATGCGGTGGCGAAGATATTCGGGCCGCTTATTTTCGGACGGGGATGGTGCGGGTACGCATGCTGGACAGCGATGATTCTTGACCTGCTCCCATATAAAACGCCGCGGCAGCCTAGGAAAAAGTGGGGGTTTATAAGGTATATTACGTTTGCACTGTCGTTTGTTTTTGTCAGCGCCTTATTTCTTGCACAGGTACATCATATGGAAAAGATTATGTTCTGGACATTTTTGATTGGCAATTTCGTATACTATGCAGTCGGCGTTATGCTGGCTTTTGCGCTTAAGGATAATCGTGCTTTCTGCAAATACATATGTCCGATTACTGTTTTCCTGAAACCGATGTCCTATTTTTCTCTGATGAGAGTCAAATGTGATAAGAGCAAATGTATCTCCTGCGGTAAGTGCAGGAAGGTTTGTCCGATGGACGTTGACATGACTGATAATTCAAGGAAACGGGAAAACGGTACGGAATGCATCTTATGCTTTGAATGTGTGAAGGCATGTCCGAAAAAGGCGTTATAAATGTAGATTTGATTATTTTTATGCAGAATTATGGAGAGCGGCATGAACAGCATTGAAATCAATGAACTAACAAAAAAATACGGAGACTACACGGCGGTCGATCATATTTCTTTTCAGGTGGAAAGAGGGAGTCTGCTCGGATTCTTAGGGATTAACGGCGCCGGAAAGACGACGGTGATTAATATGTTAGCTACGCTGCTTAAGCCGGATGAGGGCAAGGCGGCGATATGCGGATATGAACTCGGAAGAGACGACATGGAAATCCGTAAGAAAATAGGAATCGTGTACCAGCAAAACTGCTTGGACGAGCTGTTAAGCGTGCAGGAGAATCTGCTCTGCAGAGGCGTATTGCACGGGATATCAGGCAAGGAAGCGAAGAAACAGTGCGATAAGCTGACGGAAGTTTTGAAGTTAGGCGAGATTCTTAAGAAAAAGTATAAGACCTTATCGGGAGGACAGAAGAGACGATGCGAAATTGCAGCGGCACTGATGCATGCGCCGGAAATACTGTTCTTAGACGAACCGACGACAGGGCTCGATCCGGCGACCAGAATCGATGTGTGGAATATTGTGGAACGGTTGCAGAAAGAGGAGGAAATGACGGTATTTCTGACCACGCATTACATGGAGGAGGCGGCGAAGGCGGATGACATTATTATCATAGACCACGGAAAGATCATCACAGCCGGAACGCCGTTTGAGTTAAAGGAAAAGTACGCCAAGGACAAACTGAAACTCTATTATAAAGAGGAGCATGTCAGCATACCGATTGTTTCGACACTGGACGCATTGCCAATCCTTAAGGAGCACAAGGATGAAATCGAAGGTTTTGAAGTGATTCTTGGCAATATGGATGATGTTTTTGTAAACGCGGTGGGAAGAGAGTTAAACAGCGTGAACGATAGCGCGGAAACGGAGTAGAATATGGAACAGCTTATGATGCTTTCGGGAAGAAATGCCAAAATATACATTAGGGACAGAGGAGCGGTCTTTTTTTCCTTTTTATCGGCGCTCGTCGTAATCTGCCTGATGGTATTTTTCCTTGGAGATATGAACGTTGATGATATTACAAGAATTGTGGGAGCCTTTTCCGAAAAAGAGTACGCGCAAATAAAGAGGGAGGCAAAGCTTCTGGTGCTTGCATGGACGTTCGCGGGCATTCTATCCATCAATGCGGTGACTGTGAGTCTGGCAGTGTACTCGGGTATGATCAAGGACAGGGTAAACGGGAGACTGAACGCAATCTATACGGCGCCTATCAGCCGGTTAAAGATTTCGCTGGGGTATATTGTCTCTACATGGCTGGTTTCGGTCTTTATGTGTATTGTAACATTGGCGCTTACGGAATTCTACGGAGTGACGCAGGGAATGGCGGCATATACTTTGACAGTCCATATCAAGCTGGTGGCGATGATTATGTTAAATTCTTTCGTATACGCTGCGTTAATGTACCCGTTATCGATGATAGCAAAGACGGAAGGGGCATGGAGCGGTTTCGGAACGGTCATCGGTACGCTGGTGGGATTTCTGGGCGGCATCTATATTCCGATAGGCGCTTTGTCGGACGGAATAGCGGGAGTGATGAAGTGTACGCCCATTATTTACGGAACTTCCATGTTCCGAACAGTTATGACGGAAACCATTCTGGGAGAAATTTTTCAGGGTGTGCCGGAGGATATTGTGGATGAATATCGTGACGCAATGGGCATCCGGCTGACGGTGTCAGACTACGCGCTAACGCTTCGGGATGAGTGGCTTATCTTGTTTGGTTGTGGTATGATTTTCTTTGTAATAGGAATGTGTATGTTAAAGTATGAAAAAAGAGCGGACAGGTGAAAGTGTGAAAGAGCGCGAGAACGTCAGACGGGATTGCAGCAAAGAAGATCCGGGCAATGTGAGGGTATGGGATGAAAATAACAATTGAAACGCCAAAGCCGGGCGAGGAAGACGAGGTCATCATCAGGTGCGCCGAGGTAGACGATAAACTAATGCGCCTTATTTATGCCTTGCGGGAGGATGAGAGACTGACAGGATATCTTGATGATAAGATTGTAAAGCTTTCTCTGAAGGATATCTACTATTTTGAGGCGGTGGACAATAAGATTTTTGCCTATGTGTCGGAGGAAACTTATGAGATCCACCGGAAATTATATGAACTGGAGCAGGATTTTGAGCATACGGATTTCCTGCGCATCTCAAAGTCGGCGATTGTAAATACGTCCAAAATCGCTTATGTGAAGCCTATCTTTAACGGGCGATTTGAGGCGAAGCTAAAGAACGGTGAGAAAATCATCATTTCGCGTCAATATGTAGCGGAGCTTAAGAAAAAGATAGGAATATAGGAGGCGGACACCATGAGAATGTTCAGTAACTTTGTAAAATGGTTTCTCTATATTACGACAGGCATACTGGTGATATGCGGAATCAATTATAAGCTGGCAGGCGTTGAGACAGTCACTGTGGACATCTTTCGGAAGATTTTGTTCTGCGGGTTTGTGACGACTTTGGCAACGGTGTTGCTGCTTCCGAAAGAAGAGGACGGAAGGACAAAATCTTGTATCAAGTTTGCGCTGCACTATGTGGTGCTGTGTACGATCATGATTCCGCTTGGCGTCCGGTTCGGATGGATAGAGCTTCATCTGACCGGAATCGTGACGATGATGATTGATGTGGGAGGCGTATATCTTTTATCACTCGGCGCGCATTATTTTATCGACTGTAAGCAGGCTGATGAGATTAACAGGATGTTGAAGGAGAGATACGGTGATTCTGAGCGATAAGCCGCAAGAATTTGTATTTTTAATATGGTATGATGGACGTATTGAAGAGGTATATTATGAAACTGATTATCACGGATATAGAAGACCCTGCCTTTCTTGTAGAGGGAGAGCATAAGATTATCAAACCGCAACGGAATATCCACCATTGCATCGGGTGTTTCGGCTGCTGGATTAAGACGCCCGGAAGATGTGTGATTCATGACGGCTATGAAAATACAGGGATTGATATGAGCAGATGTAAAGAGCTGATTTTTGTCAGCCGCTGTTGCTACGGCAGCGTAAGCCCTTTTGTAAAAATGGTGCAGGATAGGGCCATTTCCTATATTCATCCGGATTTTGTGATTCGTAAAGGTGAGATGCATCATAAGCGCAGATATCAAAATGTAATCGAACTTTCCTTATATCTCTATGGCGCAAATATTACGGATGCGGAAAAAGAGACGGCAAGAAGCATTATAGAAGGCAATGCGGATAATTATGACGGTCTGGTGAAGGATGTGCGGTTTTACCAATCTATGAAAGAACTGGAGGGCTTGGTTTTATGAGAATTGCATTAATAAACGGAAGTCCAAAGGTGAAGGATAGTTCCAGTGGGATTCTTCTGGAAGATTTGCGAAATTTTCTTCAGGGAAGGTGCGAAGTGACAAAGATTGCAATGCATTCGCCGGATGTTTCGGAAGAAACGATCAAAGAGTTGTGCAGTGCTGATGCGTGGGTGTTCGCTTATCCGCTCTATGTAGATTGTATGCCGGCACATTTGCTGTCTTGTCTTGTACAATTAGAAGACAGACGTTTGTATGAGAGAGAGATCTCTATTTACGGAATTGTTAATTGCGGATTCTATGAAGGAATTCAGGCTGAACCGGCGCTGAATGTATTGCAGAACTGGTGTACAAAAGCCGGATTATGCTGGGGCGGAGGGCTTGGTGTCGGAGGCGGAGGCGGAATTGCCATGATGTCCGGACCGAGACCGGATAAAGGGCCAAAGGCACCAATCAATAAGGAACTGGAAATGATCGCAGATGAAATACTTCGTTGCAGGACACGGGAAAATCATTTTGTTTCGGTAGCTTTTCCGAGATTTCTATACCGACTGGCAGCGCAAATGGGGTGGCGTCAGCTAATCAGGACAAATGGCGGAAAAGCGAAGGATTTAGGATGGCCGGGCGGTCAGCAAGATGCCGGCGTAGAACGATGTGGTAAGCGCGGGCATTTACATCAATAAGGGGAAGTAGAAACGAGGTACGTATGGCATATGATTTGAAAGAAGACTGGAATCAGTTCAAGAAAGTAACGACGCAGTTAGTGAATGAGAATCGCTACAGTGCGTCCTGCCAGATATGGAATGATGATATGACCAAGCTGGTCAATGATTACAAGCAGGAGGAGATGGCATGGTACAACAGCCCGCAGATTACGGAGAACGGGTTTAAGACGACCACGCAGAATCTATGGTATACGCACTATCTTAATAAGAGGCGGCTTATGGCGCTTGGATTGACGGCGCATTATGATTACATAGAACCTACCGAGTATGAAAAGGGTGAAAACCGGCGCTATCCGTATTGGAATTATAGCCACGACGGGAAGAATCTGATCTGCAAGATCAGTGACGAGATGAATTACAGGAAATCTTTTTATGACGGGAACCGTCGCGTATGGGCAGACGAGAGGAAAAAGTCTCCGGGAGAATATTATATGATCCAGTCCAGAAGCATGAACGGGAATTATATTTGTCCGAGCTGCGGCTGGGAAGGTGCGTTGGAATGTTTTACGGATGGCTGTGATTATTGTCAGACCAAATTCCATATTGAAGATTTGAAACAGAAGGCTTCTTCTGTATTTAATCCGGGAGATTGGACGCAGCGCAGGGATGGTTTTACGATTTATAAGAATTTTGTGCCCATGTATGTGCTGCTTGCAATCATTGTCATTGCAATTTTGGCGGTTGTGAGCAATACGAGCGGCGCCATGATGATGTTGGCTCCAATGCTTGGAATCGTAGTGATGGTGGTATTCATGATGGTCTTTGTGGGAAAGAAGTCCAAGGAGAGCGTGAAAGGCGGACCTGCCAAGACGAGGCAGACGCTGGAGAAGATACGAAGAGTGGACAAACACTTCTCGGAAGAGACTTTCATCGGCAATCTTTCCAACAAGCTGCTCAGCATCTGTTATGCGGGTTCAGCAAGAGAAATCGAACCGTTTGCGGTATGCGATATGACAGCGCTTGTTACAAGATATCGCGGTGTGATCGACTGCAAATTGTTAGAATGCGTTTTGATGGATTATCGGACGGACGGCAGTTACCAGCACTTGCAAGTGAAAGCCGGTATGATGCTGACTAAATATGATAATGGCGAAGCGCGTCAGGAGAAGGTGTACCTGATGCTTAGCCTTGTCAAAAGTATCCGCGCGCTGACGCAGAGCATCAACGACGTGAACGTATATCACTGCAATTCCTGCGGCGCGAGTCTGTCACTGTTAAACGGCGGGAGGTGTGAATACTGTGGGCAAGGGCTGGATTTAAAGGAGTATGACTGGGTAATTGAAGGATATCAACATGGATAAAAATATCTATATGGAACCGCGCATACGGATATATGCCGTACGGTTTTGAAACATGGGATTAGGGAATTGCAGATGTTGTGCAGTTCCTTATTTTTTATAGATAAATTGTGATATTTTACCATTAATATGTAATTATATGCAATGACATGGGATGGACTATGCGATATAATCTCATTTGTGAGGAGAAGATGAGTAGGATTTATTCATTCCTTGCAGGATAACATAAGGAGAATTCTCATATGGAAGGAAAATTGTCTGTTGAAAAAGGAAAAGACGGATTTATGTTCATCGTATTTACTGTAAAACAAAGAGAAGATGTAAATGGATTGACGTTAGATATGATTGGAATGGGATTAGATGTGTTGTATGAGCCAAAGAGAGTGTTTGAAAGATATGAAAGTTGTGTTCTATGTAATGAAAAAATAGGTATTAAAATGATTACTTACCAAGAATAAAAAGAAAGAGAGGAAACAAAGATGGATTTTTTGAAATGTAGTCCGAAATGGACACGCCAGCCCAATCAGGTGGAGATTGGTGAGAATGAAGTTGTTATGATTACGGAAAAGGGAACTGACTTGTGGGCACGGACTTATTATGGATTCCAAAATGACAATGCTCCGGTTTTACAAATTGGAACAAGTGATAAGTATTTTTCTTTTATTGTAAAAACGGAGTTTGAAAGTTCCTGCCGCTTTGACCAGTGCGGAGTTGTTATGTATCTGAATAGCGACAATTGGTTTAAAGCATCTATCGAATATGAGGATGAAAAGATACAGCGGCTTGGAAGTGTTGTAACGAATCATGGATATTCTGATTGGGCTACGACAGACATATCTTCGGACATTAAAAGTATGTGGTATCGTTTTTCACGCAGAGGCAGCGACTTTTGCATTGAATGCAGTCAGGATGGCGTCAGTTTTAAGCAGATGAGAATTTTTCATATGTGGGAGGGTACGGAAGAGATTACATACGGGATTTATGCCTGCAGCCCGACGGAAGGTTCGTATAAAGCAACTTTTTCCAATCTGCAGATTACGGAATGCCAATGGGAAGCAGACGCTGATTGGAAAAAATCTGAATAGGAGAAAAGCAGCAGTTTATTTCGATATATAATAAGCCGGACGGTTGTGAATCAGCCGTCCGGTTTATCATTATTCCTTACATCAAGATGGCAAAAGACAAGATTAGCGACAAAAAAATGTTGACATATACATTCGGCAAGTGTAGAATATAAAATAATATATTCGGCAAATGCAGAATGAAAAATGTGCATTGATAATACATATTGGGAACGGAGGCAATGATGAAACGATTACCTGATTCGGAACTGGAAATCATGATGATTATATGGGATTTGGACAAACCCGTGACAAGATTTGAGATAGAGGAGCGTATGGACGCAGAGAGGAAGCTTTCACCCACAACAATACTATCTTTTCTGTCAAGACTGCAGGAGAAAGGATTTCTTGAGGTGCAAAAATCGGGGAAAAATAATGTCTATCTTGCGCTGGTTGACAAGGAGAGTTATTTGCAGGCGGAGAGCAGAAGTATCTTGAAGCGTATTTACCAGAACTCCGCTAAGAATTTTATAGCTGCGCTCTATGACGGCAATAGTCTTTCTGAGGAGGAACTGAAGGAATTGGAGGAGTATATCAGTGAGAAGTGCAGGAAGAAATGAAACAGATTATATCGGATAAGGGTGTGTCGGCGGATTAACATGATCAGTAAATGGAGAGTTGTATGAGAAAACAGGGGATTTGTAAGATATTCGGGATTGCGCTTGCAATGGTATTGCTTGTGGGCTGTGGCGGGCATGAGAGTAAGGAAAGAACGGCTGACGCCGAAGACATAGCGCAGGAACAAGAAGAAAGACAGACCGGAAACAATCAGGAACAGATTGGAAATGATGGGGCAGGTGAGGAACAGGACAGACTGGTTGAGAGTAGAATTATACAGGAGCAGTCTTTTCCGGTAGAATTAAACGGTTGGGGAGAAGTTACATTTGTGTCTTATAAGCCGGACGATTCCCAAGGGGCAAATGCTTGGGAAGATGTGTCTTTCTATCTGCTGAGAGACGGCGTAATTCTATATCAGTTTCCGTATATCGGTTCGGGGAAGGACAGTGATTACGGTGTATATTACGATCTGTCGTTTGTCATGTTCATGGACACGAATGAAGATGGAAGAAAGGACGTCGTCGTCGGGGTGCAGTACATGACGGGAGCAGGACCGCAGGGGGCGATTCCGCACACCGTTGTGAGAATTTATGAGGACTGCGGAGATTATTTTACATATAATGAAGGGCTGAGCGAGAAAATATACGATTATCTTCCGTGGGAGAGCTATGTGATAGCCGAAGATGTAAAGAGGCTGCTTAAACTGGTGGGCAGAAACGAGCCTTTGACGGATTACGAAAGCTATTCTGGCAAATGGGCGGTGGGCGCCGGAGCTATTTCCGCGTATGAGAATCCGGAGCCGGTAAGCAGAAACGAATTGACGTGTACAATTAATAACGGCAGTGAGTTTACCGGCAATTTGTTTACTGAGCAAGGGGGCACGGAACGTTTTGCGTCCATAGAGGGGATAACGGGAACGATAGAGAACGGAGAACTGTTCTATCAATTTGCGGATGACGGCTGGGGCGGGACGGGAACGCTCCATATTGTATTTCTACCAAACCAGATTACGGTGGAAGTATTAGAGTATAAGATGGCGGAGGAAAACGTAATCGGTTACGGAATATCGGGCGACTATGAGATGATACGGGCATATGAGTAGCGTAAACGACGTGGAAGGCGTCGATATCGGATGGGAGATGTGGTAAGATGGGCGGAATCTTTCTTGATATGTTGGAGATTAATATTGTGGCGGCTGCGGCGATTATGCTGCTATGCATTTTTGCGGACAAGCTGCGTGGACGCTATGGCGCAGGATGGATGAAGCTGGCTTGGATGCTGCTAATGGTGAGGCTTTTGATTCCCTACAATTTCTCGTTGCCGGTTATGGAAATCAGGCTGCTTCAATATGCCGGATTTGAGCAGGAAGCAGCGGCTTCTGATTTAATACTGGGGAACGTTCAATCAGAAACGGAAAGTCCGGAGCACAGTCAGATACCGTATAAAGATGTGCAGACAGCAGATGGCATAGCAGATGCGGGTGCGGTAAATGATGGAACAGGTAATTTGACGAATCATCAGCCCGTAAGCGCGGGGAGCGGTATGATAACGGCTGAAAAAGGAAATGACGATGCCAATGTGCAGACAGAGGAGACACAGAACCGCAATCAGACAACAAATACCGATGAAGAAGTTCAGGAAAATCCGTTGGTCACAATCTGGATAGTGGGAGCAGATATTGGTTTCCTTTATTTAGCGGGCAGTTATCTGTTTGTTACCACCGGATATGGGAAAAGTCTGCGCCCGGTGGCGGATGTGCAGTTGATTAGAAGAATCTGTATACTACAAAAGAGGACAATCGGGCATGCGCGGTTGATGGCGTACCAGAGCGCGGCGGTTACAAGTCCGTGTCTGATGGGACTCATCCGTCCGAAGCTGGTTCTTCCCGCAGACCAGAGTAAATGGAACAGGGCGGAGCTGGAACTGATCATGGAGCATGAGATGTATCACTACCGTAAGAAAGACCTTTGGCTTAAGATGATGATGGCGGCAGTTTGCTGCGTCCATTGGTTTAATCCTTTCGTATGGTTGATGAAAAAGCAGTTTTTCTACGACATGGAACTTGCATGTGACGGCAGTGTCCTTTCGGGCAGGAGCAAGGAAGAACGGGAGAAATATGCTAAAGTTATGCTTGTTTTTGCAGGCAGTGGGAAGGGAGCGTCCGCGTTTTCCACAAGTTTCGGCGGCAGCCGGAAGCAGATGAGGGCAAGAATTGACTATATGCTGGATACAAGCAGAAAGAAGAGAGGAAGACTGAGTATTATTCTTGCCGCTATGCTGGTTCTGATGACTGGCATTGTTGTTTCCTGCGGGTATAAGCAGGAGAATGACAGTGACGGGAATCCGTATACCGATGGCGATGGGACAAAAGATGAGAGCGTGACAGAAGATGGTAGAGCGACAGAAGACGGTAGAGCAACAGAAGATGACAGAACAACAGAAGATGGCAGAGTGACAGGCAGTGATGCGGCGGAAAATCCGGCGGGACAGAACGGGTTTGACTATAACCATGTTTATAATGATGTACTCAGATGTTATGAGGGAGATTTATATCTGTCGAAAAAGGACGGTATTTATTATGTAGAAGGCGGTCAGGGAGAAGAACAGCTTCTCTATGCCAACACGTGCGAAAGACCGAGGGGAATGGAGATAGACGGCAAGAACCTCTATTTCAGCGGCAGCGCGCCGGCAGAAAGAAACAGCGTGGCGACGGTTTACCGGATGGACTTAAATACGCATGAAGTAGTGGATGCGCTGGCAGGATTTGAGTTGGAACTGCCGGATTATCTGATTACGAATGTGTCTGTCTATGAAGGGAACCTGTATGTGGCGCTTGGCACGGCGTCCGTACGAACCGGTTTTGCGTTGGATGAAAAAGGCGACGCGGTAAGCCGATTGGATGACGAGGCGTCGGATTTTCTCTATAGAGAATACAACGATTATATGAAGGGGGAAATCTCACAGTTCAATTCCGAGTACGATTCGGAAGAATACTGGAAACTTACAGAGGCAAAGCATCAGATGTATCAGGCGGTAATGGACGTGGCTTCCTGCAAGAAGCTGTTAGACGGCAGGCAGGTTGTAAGTCAGTACAAAGACGAGTCGTTGGTCAGCATCTATCTGGAAAATGAAGACGGAACATACGAATATTTGTGTGATACGCCGGGCGTTCCTATGCTGGTCACGGAATCGGGGATTTATTATAAAGATCTTTCGATGGAAATATGGTACATAGATTTTGAGACAAAACAAAAGGATGTATTTTACAGAAGAAGCGATAGAGACGACAGGGAATGGTCTGATCTGTCGATGGTCACGTATGACGCCGATTATGTTTACATGATACAACATAAACATATAGGTGATTATTATCACAATGACGGCGTAAGTATCGATAAGGGTACGGTGGAAGAGTATTATCTGGTACGCGTTTCCAGAGAGGGCAAAGAGCTGCAGAAAGTATACCGCTTCCCGGAAAATGTGAGTATGTATGGCGATGGCGGCTGGTACGGGCACTGCGGCGTGTACAACGGGCGGATGTATTTTGACAATCGGGAGTCCTTCAGCCTCGATCCGGATGCAAACGGTATGCAGGCGGTCAACAGTGGTGTGCCATGCGAGGACGCGGTGGCAATAAAAGAGACGATACGGGCTTTTGCCACGGCATATTTTACAAATGACGAAGAGACGCTGCGCGGGCTTTTGGCGGACGACTTTGAAGAAACCATAGAATTGTACAACTATCCGGAGCAGGCCGACAAGATAAAGGAAACCTATGCCGGCGGCAGTGGAATGCCCACTACCAATATCGACATAGGAGTCAGGTTAGAGGTGTTTTATGAGTTTACCGGTTTGGCGGAAATCGAAGATAACACGGTGGCATACCTGAGTATGTCGATGATTAAAACGCAGGATGGATTCAAGGTTCAGTGGTATGGTATCCAGCTATAACCTCCAATATTTTCTCCGCCGCACCTTCTGCTCCGGCACAATTGCGAAAACCGTCTGAAATAGCGGACGCATTTTGGCGGTAGGAGTCGTTTTGTAAGATTTTATTCACGGCGGAGCGGATTTGTGCAGGTGAAGGTACGGGTTTGCGGTCTGCGGACGAAAAATATCCGGTATGATTCGAACCCGTGCCGGATTCAAGAAAGATGCCGGCGTCAAGTTCGGCGACTCTGTTTGCCACGCCGCCCTGCTCGGTGGTCTGCGGGTACATGATCAGCGGGACACAATAGTAAAGGCTTTCGTTGACGCTGTTCATGCCGCAGTGAGAGAGAAAAACATCCGCTTGTGCAAGTACGGCGATCTGATCCACATGCCGCGCTACGGTAATATTTTCGGGTAAATTCCGGAATGCACCGGCGTCTACCAGTTCGCCAACGGAAAGAATCGCTTGATAATCGGTTTGCTCCAGCGCGGCGATGCAGTTTTGATAGAATGGCAGCATGTCGTTGTTGACAGTGCCCATGGAAATATAGATTAATTTCTCGTGTGTTTTAGTAATCTGTGCGGTAATGGGTCTGACAGAGGGACCGACAAAAGTGTAGTTGTCGGGAAAAGTTTCGGCGCACGGCTGGAACTGAGGCGAGGTATAGACGATGGTATTCGTCTGAGGATCGCTCTGCATTAAATCCAGCATGCTCCGGAACGGGTATCCGTTAGACTGCAGACGTTTGACATCTTTGTTTATCTTCGGCATGGAAAAGGCCATGCGGAGCAATTCGCCGAGACCTTGTTTCATTATTTTGGCAGAGTACTTGTTAAAGGCAAAAGTGGTAGTGGAGGAGACGAACGGAATATTCAATTTCAAAGCCGCGGCTTTGCCCCAGATGGCCATGGAATCTGCCACAATACAGTCCGGACGATATTTGGTCATATCTTCACAGACCGTATGGTCTATAGCCAGCGTGGTTTCGACCAGTATATGTGTGGAAAAAGCTATATCTTTGCCGATTTTCTCAGCATCCTTGGGCGTCAGCCCAAGTTCTGCATCATAGGCGTCGCAGGAGATAAACTCAGCGCCCGCCTCTTCAATTTTCTCCCGAAAAGATTCATAAGAATAGTAGCGCACCTGATGTCCGCGTGCGGTTAATTCCCGTACGACTCCTAATGTGGGATTGATGTGTCCGTGTGCCGGAATGCAGAAAAAAACAATTTTGCTCATAAGTAATCCCTCCCGTTATATGTGCAGTCATGACAGTTCCCCAAAAATCATGGAAATATATTTATCCATCATTGACTTTGGCGGAATTGCAATGCCTCTGTCGATGTCTCCAAGTACCAGAATCGTATCTCCGGGATGAATGTCAAACATGTCACGCGCTTCTTTCGGAATGACAAACTGACCTTTTTCACCGATTTTAACGGTCCATGCGTTTTTGCCTGCCGGTTTATTCATAACTGTTCCCTCCGTTTTCATTGAGTTTATGAATGGCTGTGTGTTGTAGTTTGTGCCAATAAAACAGTAATTTGCTGTAAAATCATTTTGATGAAAAGTATGATTTGTATAACCAATCATACTATTTTGATGCAAAAATTTCAATAAAAAGACAGAAACAATATACGAAAAATGGAAAATATACTGCTTTTATGATAAAATGAATGGAAATTTATAGATTTGTCATGTGAGGAAAGGAAATGAAAACTGACATCAAGGATATGACATCTGGAAGTCCGGCGCGTTTGCTGCTGGCATTTTCTATGCCGCTGATGCTGGGAAATCTGTTTCAACAATTATATACGTTTGTGGATGCGGTTATCGTCGGACGCTGTGTGAGCGCCAATGCGCTGGCGGCGCTTGGTGCAACGGAATGGCTGACGTTTATTATGTTCGGCGTGATTCAGGGAATTACACAAGGCTGTTCGGTGGTGATTGCCGCTTATTTCGGTCAGAAGAAGACGGATTCGCTGCAGAGGGCAATCTATAGCGGCTGTCTGATTGCGGTTGTGGGAGCCGTAGTCTTTACCGTTATAGGACAGACGGTGATTGAGCCGATGCTTAAGCTTTTGCGTACGCCGACGGAAGTGTTTGCACTGACGCGGACATACCTGCGTATTTTGTATGCGGGAGTGCCGGTTACGTTCTTATACAATATTGCAGCCGCCATACTGCGCGCGCTTGGGAACAGCAGAAAACCGCTTTATGCCATGGCGATTGCGTCGATCGGGAATATTGCGTTTGATTTGCTTTTTGTGATGGGATTTAACATGGGAATTGCGGGAGCCGCATACGGTACGGTGGCGGCGCAGATATTAGCGTCGGCTTATTGTGTGGCGGCGCTGGTAAATCTGCGGATTGTGGAAGATGGAGCAGTTAAGGAGCGAACAAATGGTTATGATATAAAAACGTTTGGCGTGCTCAGGGAACAGTCCGCAACAAATAAGATCAGTAAAATATGCCGCATGATAGACAAACAGATTCTACGTGAACAGATTAAGATGGGTATCCCTATGGGCGTACAGAATATAATCACAGCCATCGGCGGATTGGTTGTGCAGGCTACGGTCAACGGATTCGGGGTTTTGTTCCTGACAGGATATGCAGCGGCTAATAAGCTGTATGTGTTATTGGAGATTGCGGCAACCTCGTATGGTCACGGCGCGCTCACTTACACAGCGCAGAATAAAGGTGCAAACTATGACGGGAGAGTACGGGAAGGACTGAAGGCGGCGCTTTCTATTGGTATGGCCACGGCGCTTGTCATGTCCGGAATCATGGTTTTTGCCGGGGAGCAGATACTGGGGATTTTTATCAGTGAGACGGAAGCCGGTCTTAAAGAGATGATTCGGATCGGATGCCGGTATCTGCGCGTGTTGGTGCTTGGCTTTCCGCTTTTGTATTGTCTCTATGTGCTCAGGTCTTGTATTCAGGGTATGGGGGATGCCGTAAGTCCCATGCTGTCCAGTCTGATGCAGGTATTTATGAGGGTGGCATGCGCCCTGCTGTTGACGCGGTTCATAGGACAGGAAGGCGTTTTCTGGGGCGAGGTGTTCGCATGGACCTTGGCAGATGTGTTTCTGGGAATCATCTGTGTGAGGCGCTTAGAGAAAGGCTAGAGATTTCTTTGCTATAATAGGCGCAGACTCCGTATAAAGAGTTGAATAATGGCAAAGAGAGGAAAACACAATGAAAAAAGGAACTTTGATAACAGCCATGGTATTAGTATTTGTAATGCTGGCGGCAGGATGTGGAAGCGGGCAGGAGGCGGACAGCGCAAATATCGTTATGTCTACAGAAAATGAGCAGAATGACGATAAGCAGGAAAATGTGGAAGGAATGAGCGGAGACAGGCAGGAAGAGAAGATTGAAAATGAAGGAGTGGACGGACAGGGGGAAGAATTGCAGGCAGATGTGACAGGAGAAGACTCCATTTTTATCGGAGGTAAAGTAAGGAGTATTGCCCAAGATTCCTTTGTGCTCAGCCGGACACTGGTAGATGATGACGGTATGATAATCGCGATGCCGGAAGCGGGCAGCCCGGAGGAAGAACTGGTGACAATCCGTTGTACAGATTCGACGGTGTATGAGCGATGGACGATCCAAGGTGGCGGCGCAGGTATTGATAAGACGGAAGCCGATTTTACGGAACTCGAAGAAGGGAGCGGTTTGGAAGCGCAGGGGAGCTTTAAAGGAGAAGAATTTATCGCCGAGAAAGTGATCATTGAAATTTATGAGTAGAAAGCATATATTTAAGGGAAGGGGTGAGAAAACGATGAAATTAATGAGTGCATTAGCTCCATGCAAAGTCTGATTGGGCAGTGACTGCATGGAGTAGGATAACTGCTCTTAGACTTTGCATATTTCAAAGATGATAAAATTTGAACATAAGGAGCAAAGTCTATGAAAAATATAATAAAAAATAAACAATTCTTCCATGCGTTGGGGGAGATGAAACAGTATCTGCTGCTTTGGAGCACACAGTCCTTTTCAGGGCTGGGGAGCGCAATGACAAGCTATGCGCTTGTCATCTGGTCTTATACGCAGAAAGGTTCCGCTCTTATGACGGCGCTGCTAATGGTGAGTTCCTATGCGCCTTACGTGCTGCTCAGTATATTCGCGGGAGCATTGAGCGATAGGTGGAATAAGAAGGCGACAATGTTAGTGTGCGATACGCTGGCGGCGCTTAGTACGGTAGTTATGCTGATTTTACTGCAAAACGATGCACTGCGGATTTGGCATTTATATTTGATCAACGGAATCAACGGTGTTATGAATACAGTGCAGCAGCCGGCGTCCGAGGTGGCGACCACGAGAGTGCTGCCAAAGAAGTATTATCAGCGCGTAGGGGGACTGCGCTATTTTGCCAGTTCGCTCAATTCCATTATGACGCCGATTCTTGCGACGGCAGTTTTGGGAATTGCCGGAATGCATGCAATAGTGGCATTTGACTTGTTTACTTTTGGCGTGGCGTTTATGACGCTGGCATTTGGTATACGGATTCCGGAGAGTGAAGAAACGGGAGAAAAAGCGGAAAAACTGTTGAACTCAGCGAAGAAGGGGCTTGTTTATCTTCGTGAGGAGCGGGGAATCTTCGGACTGATTATGTTTCTGGCGGCGATTAATCTGGTAGCTTCCGTCTATGACGCGGCTTTTCCGGCGATGATGCTGTCAAGAAATGGCGGCAGTGAGAGAACGCTGGGGCTGGTGAATGCGGTGATTGGCGCGACTACTTTTGCCGGAAGTATTCTGGCGTCGTTTGTTAAGAAACCGAAGAGCAGGGTGCGGGTCATCTGCAACTGCCTGTTATTTTCCATGAGTACGGAGAACTTCTTACTTGCTTTCGGAAGGACGCCGCTGATTTGGTGTATCGGCGGATTCTTGGGATGGATTGCGATTCCTCTCATGAGTACGAATTTGGACGCTATTTTGCGTCTGCATGTGCCTGAACAAATGCAGGGGCGGGTATATTCCGTGAGAAATTCGCTGCAGTTTTTTACGATACCCATCGGGTATTTCCTCGGCGGTTTACTGGTGGACCAAGTGTTTGAGCCGATTATGGCGGCGCAGCGTGAGGGCAGTATACTGACGAAGATGTTTGGCAGCGGCAAAGGCAGCGGGGCCGCATTTCTATTTTTTGTGATTGCATTTGCGGGAATATGGGTTTGCCTGCATTTCAGGCGGAACGAGGATATCTGGGCGTTAGAGAAACAGGCGCAATAGGTAATCATGCCGCTGTTTCGCTTTCTAATGAACATCGCTCATCATTCCTGTTCCGAATAGGTCTAATGTATTGACGTAAGCCGCCGCCGCCATGGAAGCTGCAATGCCTTCCGGGTCTGGTCTTGCCGTATCATTTGCTGCAGCCGTCGTACCGGATGTAAGGAAGCTGTGCTGTCTTTGACGGCTTAAGTACTGCTGTCTTGCATATTCTTCTTTGGCGGCAGCTTTCCCGGCGGCGTCTTTTTTCATGGCGCGCTCGACCTGCTCCTGCAGTAGTTTTTTTATTCTTTTATGTCTTTTAATCCACCAGTCTTCTTCCTCGTCGTCATCATCGTCTTGATCCGCGTTTCCTTTTAATGCGGCTTTACTGAATCCTTCACCGTGGTGCTCTTCGATAGAAGCGCCGAAATGCTCCGTGATCATGCTTCCGGCATCGTTGCCCCATCCGAAGAAAGGATTGTGTACCGAGCGGTCCTCTACAAAATATCCGAGAATCCATGACTCATAATCGGGGTCCTTACGCATCTGTTCCCATCCTTCTTCGGAAATGGTGATGATGCTGGTGTCGTTGACTCTGGTGGAGTCATAAGGGATTGTCTCAAGCAGACCATAGAAATATGCCTGATATTCTTCCATTGTCATATCTTTTGTGGAAAGACCGCTGACGCCGTTTCGTTCTTTCACGGCCCGCCCCGCTTTTACTTGTTGGTCTACATGTCTCGCGCAGTCGGGCCGCCGCCTTTTGAAGGTGTCAACGACGCTTTCCTCTAAAGCATCTTTAAAACTATCTGAAGACTCCGGTTTCTTCGTAGAACTTATTTTGGGGGTATTGTATATAGTCGTGGGCTGATTCAGCCCCATAATGTTTGCCAGATTCATAATATGCCTCCTTGTTTGCGGTAGATCACTTACTTGTTTCTTTCTTCGTCACAAATAACAGCGTTATAAAGAGGATAGTAATAAAATGGGAAATCTGTGTTACAAATTGTATACGAAACGGGGAGCAAAGTGTTATAATTGCAATATTGCAGATACAGATCAGGAAAACGATAAGGAGACTTACGACGATGAACACCGCAACGGAATTGAGAAGTAAATTAAAGAATATCGACCATAAAGGATATCCCGCATATAAGGAATTAAGAGGACAATACAACTTTGGAGACTATGTGCTTTCCATCGATCATGTGCAGGGCGACCCTTTTGCTTCGCCTTCCAGACTTTCCGTACATGTGCAGAAAGGGAAAGCCGGTTTTCCGGCAGAGTATTATGACACGGCGGCAAAAAGGATAACCTTGCAGGACCATTTGACAAGGTTATTCGGCAGATGGATATCCGGCGGCAGTTTTCAGGCAAAGGGTTCCGGCAAGAGTGGGCTGATGACGGTTTCGCGCTGTGGCCAGCAAGTGCTGGAGCGCACGGCGATGCGTATTGCCGGCGGAGACGTGACGCTGCGGTTTGAGGCCGGATTTCCGGCGAACGGGCGGACGATCAATGCAAGAGAACTGGAGAAGATGCTCTTTGAGATTCTTCCGGACTGCGTGCGAAAGAGTCTGTATTACGCCAATATAGACAAAGATAAATTACAAAAAGCCATCTGGCTGTGCGAAGATCAGCAGTATATCAGAGAATGTCTCTGTGAGAAAGAATTGTGTGCCTTCGTTGCCAATGGTTCTATCCTTCCAAGAGAGAGTGGAGTATCTGAAAAACCTATGAAGAGCGCCGTAACTTTCCTATCACCGGAGAGTTTGAAGACGACGTTAAACCTTCCCCATAGGGGAGAGATTAGCGGCATGGGTATTCCCAAGGGGATTACATTGTTCGTGGGCGGCGGTTATCACGGTAAGTCCACGATTTTGCAGGCATTACAGAACGGTGTGTACAATCATATTGCGGGGGACGGCAGGGAACTTGTCATTACGGATGCGACCGCTTTTAAGCTGCGTGCCGAAGACGGACGGAGTATTACCGGCGTGGATATTTCCCCTTTTATCAAGAATCTTCCGAACAGAAAAGATACGGTGCGTTTTTCCACGGAAGACGCAAGCGGTAGTACTTCGCAGGCGGCTAACCTGATGGAAGCATTGGAGAGTGGCAGTGAATTGATTTTGATAGACGAAGATACTTCGGCGACGAATTTCATGGTGCGCGACCGACTGATGGCACAGGTGATTACGCCCGGTGAGGAGCCGATTACGCCTTTTATCAGCAGAGTGAGGGGAATGTATGAGGACTTAGGGGTATCATCCGTGATAGTGGCGGGAAGTTCCGGTGCATTCTTTGACATGGCGGATACAATTATCCAGATGAAGGAGTATGTCCCCATCGACATTACCGATAAGGCAAAGAGAGCGGCGCAGGAATATGACAATGCGGCAAAAACCGATGCGGAGAACGCCGCACATTTTCCCGATTTTAACAGGAAACGATGTCCGCTGCCGGATATGACGCTTCGCAAAGAAGAGCGGATTAAGATTAAGACGATGGGTACAAGTGAGTTGCTGCTTTCAAAGGAGAGCGTCGAACTGCGTTACCTTGAGCAGCTTAAGGATCAGGAGCAGACGGCAGCGCTTGCTTATCTGTTAAAATGCGCGCAGCTTAAGATGATGGACGGTAAGAAGGAAATCAGGCAGATTGTGGATATGTTGAATGAGCAGCTTGACAGTAAGGGGCTGGAGAGCCTTTTTGAGCACGGCGATGTGTCTTCGCAGCTTGCCAGACCGAGAAAGCAAGAGATTGCCGCATGTATCAATCGTTACAGGAGACTTCGGATATAGGAAAAAATATGTAGTTGTCAACCAGAATAAAAGTATGGTTGACAACTAGGACTGTACATGTTACGATAGCTTCGTCGAAGGTATAAGAGAATTAACGTGACTGAGGAGGAGGCTATGAACAAAGAAATAAGTACACAGGCGGAAAACACACATGTGGGAACATCGGGGAAGGGTAAGACCTATGACATGGCATATATTGGTATTTTTACGGTGCTGATTGCTATTTGTTCATGGATATCCATTCCGATGCAGATTCCTTTTACCCTGCAGACTTTTGCGGTATTTCTGGCAGTGGCCGTACTTGGCGGCAGGAGAGGTACATTGTCGGTTGTGGTTTATGTACTGCTGGGAGCGATCGGTGTTCCGGTTTTTGCAGGATTTACAGGCGGATTTGGTATTATCATGAATAATACGGGCGGCTATATTGTAGGATTTATCTTTACGGCGTTAGCGATGTGGCTTATGGAGCGTCTGTTTGGAAGAAAATTATGGGTGCAGGCAATCTCTATGATTCTCGGACTGGTTATTTGCTACGCGTTCGGTACGGTATGGTTTATGCTTGTATATATGAGAAATACCGGGGCGGTGGGATTGATGACGGTACTTGGCTGGTGTGTGATTCCTTTCATCATTCCGGATGTGATTAAGATCGTGCTGGCGCTTGTATTGAGCAATACATTGAAGAAACCGCTTGCTTCCATTATAGGAGAGGCGCAGCATCATCTGGGAGCAAAAGATTAGGTTGTAGATTGAGGCACATATTATACAAATATAAGGAGTTTGATATGACATATAGGATTAGGGCACATCATGGTATGTGCTTTTCCTTTTTTCAGGGAAAAGGCTACAGTGGTGAATTTACGGAGAATATGTGGAAGATGAAGGAGAAGTTGGAGGGTAATCCGGAGGTGATATTGCTCGGGGAAACGGACGACGTGTGCGCGCATTGCCCCAACAATCAGCAAGGGGCGTGTGTTTCCGTGGAAAAAGTGGCAGGTTATGACAAACAGGTACTTAGCTTATGCGGACTTGAGCAGGGGACGAGGATCAGGTGGAAAGATTTTGATAAGCTGGTACAAGAGAATATTATAAGACCCGGCAGGCGCGAAGAAGTCTGCGGAGACTGTGAGTGGAATAAGTTGTGTGTTTTGAGGGTGATGCCGCAGATAACGTCTGCTTACAACTGATAAAAGTCTTTTGGCGACAACTTGCTTTATATTCCTATCCGACAAGACGAAATAAGATACAGAACAAATTATGAGAGGCATGGACGCCTCGGAACGGAGGGCAATATGACAATAAACGGAGTTAGCGGCATAGGTATGCAGCCCGGTACGGCAGGAGTGGGAGCAGGTGCCGGTGCACAGATGGATGCAGTCAGTAAAGATTTACAAAATCAGATAGAGAATCTGCAAAAACGGATGCAGGAACTGTCTTCAAATCAGGAGATGACGGCGGAAACGAAGATGAAGAAGCGTCAGGAACTGCAGAAACAGATCAGCGATCTGGAAGTACAACTCCGCCAGCACCAAATGGAAGTAAAACATGAAGCGGCGATGAAGAAACGTGAGAAGACGAACGGCATGGACGAATTGCTGGGAACAAAGAAACAGGAGAAATTGAAGAGCAAACAAGGGACAGGTATGTCTGCCGGCAACATGGAAGCTTTACTTTCAGCGGAGGCATCTATGAAACAAGCAGGTACTCATGGCAGTACCGCAAGGGTGATGGACGGCAAGGCAGCCGTGCTGGAAGCCGAGATTGCACTGGATTCTGCAAGAGGCGGCAATCCTGTGTCTAAGAAAGAACAGCTTGCCGAGGTGAAAGAGAAAGCGCAGCAGGCGACGGCCTCCCAGATGGAGTCGCTTGCGCAGGCAAACAAGACCATAGAGGATGCGGCCAAGGAAGAGCAGAAGGACAAAGAAGACAAGACGGAAGAGAAAGCAGATCAGGCGGCAGAAAGCACTCAGAATATCGATGCGGTTAAGACACAGGGAGAAGATGGCAAGGAAGCGAAAACGCAGATAGCGGAGACAGGAAATGACGGTAAGAGCGATGCGCCGGACCAGAATACGTTTGACGTGCAGATGATGGGGGTGGCATTCAGCCGCGGATATCAGCCGGTGGATGTTAAGCTCTAATTGAGAGAGGCGGACTTTTGTCTAATAAGCATTTTACCTTTAGAAGCTTTTGTAGTAATATATAAATATGAAGAAAGGTTTACTTAGTAGTGCGGTATTAAAAAATATAGCATATTTGACGATGTTTATAGACCACTTTTTTGCCGTTGTATTTACCAAAATGATACAACGGCATTCTTTGGCGGGATATGCGACTGATTCGATGGGTATGTGTTATACGGTGGGGAGAGCGATCGGGAGGATTTCCTTTATTCTTTTCTGCTATCTTGCGGTGGAGAGTTTTATGCATACGAGGAGCAGAAGAAACTATCTGCTGCGGCTTGGAGGATTTGCGCTTGTTTCGGAAATACCGTTTGACCTTGCTTTTTCGGAAAAAATGATTGACCCAAGTAGTCAAAATGTGTTTTTTACATTACTGATAGGGATTTTCGTTCTGACAGTGTGGGAGTGGTCCGGCAGAAATGTCCGTGTACTGGGAAAGCACAAGGGTAGAAGAGACGCCGGTTTCTATATGTGCATGGTTGTATTTTGCGCCGTGTGGTTATGTATTCTGCCCGTCGGCTGTATAGCGGCATATTATTTAAATACGGATTACCGATACATGGGTGTGCTCTTGATTTTTGTATTATACTTTTTATATGAGAAGCAGAATGCCGTTAAGATGGCAGCCGCCGCATGTGTGATGCTTCTTTGTACATGGAGCGTGAACTGTCTGCGGTATGCGGACGTTTATGAGGCGGCGTATCTGTTTCGTTTCTCTATGCGGGAAATGTACGGGCTGTTCGCCTTTGTTCCGATTTATTTGTATGACGGCAGTAAGGGGAAGCAGCTTCCGAAAGCTTTTTATTACGGATTCTACCCGGTACATTTGTTTATACTGTATTGTATAGCAAGGATGATATGATTTCGGCGAAGGGCGATGGCGAAGCAGGATGAAGGGAGACGGGACAGAAAGAAACGTGGGGAAAGAAACATATAAAGGAGCATGATAGACAGATGAGAAGATATGTGAGGGCAGTCTGCGCAAGAATTGCGGCGGATGTGAAGAAATACGGCATGGCAGTCGTGTTGTTTATCGCATATGCAGTGATTGTCAATTTGGTTTTCCGGGCTTTCTGCCCGGTTGTTATTTTCTGTGGCTTTCCCTGTCCGGGATGCGGCATCACCAGAGCGGCGGCGTGTTTCATAACCGGCAGATGGCAGCAGGCGTGGAGGCTTAACCCTGTTATTTTTGCGATAGCCGCTGCGGCAGCGTATTTCATGTACCGCCGGTATCTGCTCGGGACAAAAGCTGTCGGTCTGAAATGGCTGATCGCGGCGGTATTTATTCTGCTTGTCGGAGTCTATGCTGTCCGCATGTACCGGTATTTTCCGGATAGGGCGCCTTACGTCTATACGGAGAACAATATTCTTTCACGTATCCTGCCCTTTTATAGGCAATTGCTGCATCAGGCAGGAATCCTATGACACCCATCTGCCGGAAGCACCGCAGGGCAGCGCCAGACCGCTTGCAGTGACGGGCAGTCCTACTTCCGAGGATTCCACATGACCGCCGAAGGCGGGAACAAGGGCGCTGTGAATCATATAGGTCAGTACTGCCGGCTGCAAACCGGTAGTGTATGAGTTTACCAGATAGAAAAGGGCGTCTTTGGAGAGAATCTGTGTGGTGAGCCGGATGAAGGGGAAGATGCTTTCCTCGATTTTCCAGATTTCACCTTTGGGGCCTCTGCCGTAAGAAGGCGGGTCCATAATGATTGCATCGTAGGTATTGCCCCTGCGGATTTCACGTTCCACGAACTTCACGCAGTCATCTACCAGCCAGCGGATTGGCGCATCGGCAAGTCCGGATGCCGCGGCATTCTCCTTCGCCCATGCGACCATGCCTTTAGAAGCGTCAACATGCGTGACGCTTGCCCCTGCCATGGCGCATGCCAGAGTGGCGCCGCCCGTATAGGCGAACAGGTTCAATACTTTGACCGGTCTTTTGGCGCTCTTTATTATAGAAGAAAACCAGTCCCAGTTGACAGCCTGTTCGGGAAAAAGCCCGGTGTGTTTAAAGCTGAAAGGCTTTAAGCGAAATGTAAGTTCTTTGTAACGGATGCTCCATTCTTCAGGAAGATTGAAGAATTCCCATTCTCCGCCGCCTTTGGAACTTCTGTGGTAATGTCCGTTCATATGTTTCCAACGCCTGTCGTCGCGTTTGGTGTCCCAGATGACCTGCGGGTCGGGACGCACCAGAATATAATCGCCCCATCGTTCCAGTTTCTCTCCCAAGGAGGTGTCAATTACTTCATAATCTTTCCAATTGTCCGCTATCCACATTGCTTTTTGGTTCCCTTTCTTCTATAATATATGCGTCAGTAACACAGTGCTGAAACTAAGGATATCACATTTTAACTTTTTAGGCTATATGGCGCTTGTGATAATATTTTTCTGCTTTTTACATTTTTATAAAGTTTTTTAATATTTCTGAAAAAAATACTTGCATCTTTCCCAAACATCATTTATACTAGTCATTGCTGTGGCATGATAGCTTTGAAGCGTGAGGTTGCTGCCCTTGTGGCAGGTTTTCCGTGGAGCGAATGTCAAGTTAGGAAACTGACGACAAGTCACTGTACAAGCAAGAACGTCCGGTATAGCCGGAAACAACGTGGTTGGTGTCTCGTGAGAATAGGACACACACGGGAGAGTGTACAGTCACCGCTTGTCGTACTTATGAAACAAAAGTGCGAAAAGGAGGCGACTTTTTTTATGGCAAGTCAAGTAATGAGAATTACATTAAAGGCCTATGATCATCAGTTGGTTGATGCATCTGCAAAAAAAATCATCGAAACAGTAAAGAAGAATGGTTCTCAGGTGAGCGGACCTGTACCGCTTCCCACTAAGAAAGAAGTAGTTACGATTCTTAGAGCGGTTCACAAGTACAAAGATTCCAGAGAGCAGTTCGAGCAGAGAACTCACAAGAGACTCATCGATATCATCACACCTACTCCTAAGACGGTGGATGCGCTGCAGAGATTAGAGATGCCGGCAGGTGTGTATATCGACATCAAGATGAAAAACAAATAAGACCCCTACTAGGACGATTTCTTACACGGAAATCCGCTGTAGAATAACAGGAGGTAAAAGGAATGAAAAAAGCTATTTTGGCAACAAAAGTCGGAATGACTCAAATCTTCAATGAAGACGGAACACTGACACCTGTCACCGTACTTCAGGCAGGACCTTGTGCGGTAACACAGGTTAAGACAAAAGAAAACGACGGTTACAGTGCCGTACAGGTTGGCTTCGTTGACAAGAAAGACAGAATTGTCAATAAGGACAAGAGCGGTAAGAAAGAAGTAATTCACAGACATGGCGTTAATAAAGCGCTGAAAGGTCACTTTGATAAAGCGGGTGTATCAAGTAAGAGATATGTCAGAGAACTGAAGCTTGAGAACGCGGAAGAGTACACGCTCGGAAGTGAGATCAAGGCTGATATTTTTGAGGCGGGAGACAGAGTTGATGCAACTGCGATCTCCAAAGGTAAAGGATTTCAGGGCGCGATCAAAAGACATGGTCAGCACAGAGGACCTATGACTCACGGTTCTAAATTCCATCGCCATCAGGGTTCCAACGGTGCGTGCTCTTCACCGAGCAAGGTGTTTAAGGGCAAAGGAATGCCGGGACATATGGGCTGCGTAAAGGTAACGGTTCAGAATCTTACGGTAGTAAGAGTTGATGCGGACAAGAATCTTATTCTTGTCAAAGGCGCTGTGCCGGGCCCGAGAAAAGCCTTAGTAACCATTAAAGAGACAACTAAGGTGAGTGCGAAATAGTGGCTTAAGTCACAGATGAAAGGAGGACCATTCAGATGGCAAACGTATCTGTTTATAATATGGAAGGTAAAGAAGTCGGCAAGATGGACTTAAACGATGCGGTATTTGGTGTTGAAATCAATGAACACTTGGTACACATGGCAGTTGTCCAGACGCTTGCTAATAAACGTCAGGGAACACAGAAGGCTAAGACCCGTTCCGAAGTTTCCGGTGGTGGTAGAAAACCTTGGAGACAGAAGGGAACCGGTCATGCAAGACAGGGTTCAACAAGAGCTCCTCAGTGGAAGGGCGGCGGTGTTGTATTTGCACCCGTTCCGAGAGACTACTCTTTCAAGCTGAATAAGAAAGAGAAGCAGGCAGCTCTCAAGTCTGTCCTCACAAGCAGAGTACAGGATAACAAATTGATTGTCTTAGACGAGTTAAAACTTGACGAGATTAAGACCAAGAAGTTTAAAGAGGTTATGGATAACCTTAAAGTAGAGAAAGCGATGGTAGTGATCGGAGAGCAGGATAAGAACATCATCCTCTCCGCAAGAAATCTTCCTACAGTCTCTACAGCAGTAGCAGAAAATATCAATGTATATGATATCTTGAAAGGTGATACTTTGGTACTCACTAAAGATGCCGTAGCGAAGATCGAGGAGGTGTATGCATAATGGCAGCAATCCAATATTATGATGTAATCCTCAAACCGGTCATCACAGAGAAGAGCATGGCTGGCATGAGCGAGAAGAAGTATACTTTTTTGGTTCATCCTGAAGCTAATAAGACACAGATCAAAGAAGCTGTGGAGAAAATGTTTGAAGGAACAAAGGTAGCAAAAGTCAACACCATGAACATGGACGGCAAGACAAAGAGACGCGGCATGGTATACGGCAAGACGGCTAAGACCAAGAAAGCAATCGTGCAGTTGACACAGGACAGCAAGGATATTGAAATTTTTGCAGGACTCTAGAATATAAGGAAAAGGAGATAAAATCATGGGAATTAAGACATACAACCCATATACACCTTCCAGACGTAACATGACTGGTTCCGATTTCTCTGAGATTACGAAGAAAACACCTGAAAAGGCACTCTGCACTTCCCTTAAGAAGAATGCGGGACGTAACAATCAGGGTAAGATTACAGTCAGACATCACGGCGGCGGAAGCAGAAGATTATACAGAAACATTGATTTTAAGAGAAATAAAGACGGCGTTGCTGCCAAAGTAATCGGTATTGAGTATGATCCGAACAGAACGGCAAATATCGCGCTGATTTGTTACGAAGACGGTGAGAAGGCATATATCCTTGCACCGGAAGGACTGACAGACGGTATGAAGGTTATGAACGGACCCGGGGCGGAAATCAGAGTGGGTAACTGCTTACCGTTATCCGAGATTCCGGTAGGTACGCTGATTCATAACATTGAGCTGCATCCCGGCAAAGGCGGACAGATGGTTCGTTCTGCAGGTAACAGCGCACAGTTGATGGCGAAAGAAGGTAAATACGCAACGCTCAGACTTCCTTCAGGCGAAATGAGAATGGTTCCGATTGTATGTCGTGCGACAGTAGGTACAGTCGGCAACGTAGACCATAACCTGATTAAGATTGGTAAAGCCGGACGTAAGCGTCACATGGGCATTCGTCCTACAGTTCGCGGTTCCGTTATGAACCCTAACGATCATCCGCATGGTGGTGGTGAAGGTAGAGCGCCGATCGGTCGTCCCGGTCCGTGCACACCTTGGGGCAAACCTGCACTCGGCTTGAAGACGCGTAAGAAGAAAAAGGCATCTAACAAGCTGATCGTAAGAAGAAGAGACGGCAGAGCTATCAAATAACAAAAAGATTTTCTAAGGCGTCTTAAAGACGCCGCCTAAGAAAATCTAAGTTTTGTCAGGAAGAATTGCAAAGCAATTCTTCTGAGGCTGTGAGACGTTAGAATATGAAAATAAATCAGGAGGTTTAAAATGGCTAGATCATTGAAAAAAGGTCCGTTTGCAGATGCGAGTTTATTGAAGAAAGTAGATGCGATGAATGCGTCGGGACAGAAACAAGTTATTAAGACTTGGTCACGCCGTTCTACAATTTTTCCTTCCTTCGTAGGACATACATTTGCTGTTCATGACGGAAGAAAGCACGTACCGGTATATGTTACAGAAGATATGGTTGGACACAAACTCGGCGAGTTCGTAGCGACCAGAACTTATAGAGGACATGACAAGGACGAGAGAAAGTCCAAAGTTCGCTAATTTGAAAGGAGGCTTAAATCTATGGCTAAAGGACATAGATCCCAGATAAAGAGAGAGAGAAATGCGAATAAAGATACAAGACCCTCCGCTAAGTTATCCTACGCAAGAGTGTCTGTTCAGAAAGCGTGTTTCGTATTGGATGCCATCAGAGGAAAGGATGTACAGACAGCGCTTGCAATCCTTACTTATAATCCGAGATATGCATCAAGCATCATTAAGAAGCTGTTAGAGTCTGCAATTGCTAACGCAGAGAACAACAACGGTATGAATGCGGAGAACCTTTATGTTGCAGAGTGTTATGCAAACAAAGGACCGACGATGAAGAGAGTAAGACCGAGAGCGCAGGGCAGAGCTTACAGAATCGAAAAGAGAATGAGCCATATCACAGTCGTTCTCGATGAAAGATAGGATTATATAGGAAGGAGAACAAAATGGGACAGAAAGTTAATCCACACGGCTTGAGAGTCGGTATCATTAAAGATTGGGATTCCAAATGGTATGCTGATGCAGAGTTTTCTGATTTCTTGGTAGAAGACTACAATATCAGAGAATACCTGAAGAAGAAATTGTACAGTGCCGGTATTTCTAAGATTGAAATCGAGAGAGCATCCGACAGAGTGAAAGTAATTATCTACACAGCAAAACCGGGTGTCGTGATCGGTAAGGGCGGTGCAGAAATAGAAGTAACCAAGAAAGAACTTTCCAAACTGACAAACAAGAAAGTTTTTGTAGATATCAAAGAAATCAAGAGACCTGACAGGGATGCGCAGCTTGTTGCTGAGAACATTGCACAGCAGCTTGAAAATCGTGTATCTTTCAGACGTGCAATGAAGTCCTGCATGGGCAGAACCATGAAGGCAGGAGCACAAGGTATCAAGACTTCCGTATCCGGACGTCTCGGCGGCGCCGACATGGCTCGTACGGAGTTCTACAGCGAAGGTACGATTCCGCTTCAGACACTCAGAGCGGATATTGATTATGGTTTCGCAGAGGCTGACACAACTTACGGTAAAGTCGGCGTCAAAGTATGGATTTACAAGGGTGAGGTACTTCCTACAAAATCTAACGTGGAAGGGAGCGATAAATAATGTTAATGCCTAAGAGAGTAAAACGTCGTAAACAGTTCCGTGGTTCTATGGCAGGAAAAGCTACTCGCGGCAATACGATCACATATGGTGAGTACGGTATTGTGGCAATGGAGCCATGTTGGATTAAATCTAACCAGATCGAGGCGGCCCGTATTGCTATGACACGTCATATCAAGCGTGGCGGTAAAGTCTGGATTAAGATTTTCCCTGATAAACCTGTAACAGCAAAACCGGCAGAAACGCGTATGGGTTCCGGTAAAGGTACTCTGGAGTACTGGGTAGCAGTTGTAAAACCGGGACGCGTAATGTTTGAGATTTCAGGAGTGGCTGAAGAGGTGGCGAAAGAAGCGTTACGTCTTGCAACACATAAGCTTCCCTGCAAATGTAAGATCGTTTCTAAAGCAGATTTGGAAGGCGGTGTATCAAATGAAAACAAATAAGTTTGTAGAAGATTTAAAGAAAAAATCAGATGCAGAATTAGCAAAGGAATTGGTTGATGCTAAGAAAGAACTTTTCAATTTGAGATTCCAGAATGCAACGAATCAGTTAGACAATACGGCGAGGATCAAAGATGTCAGAAGAAATATCGCAAGAATCCAGACTGTGATCACTGAGAAGGCAAAAGCGGCAAATTAAGAAAGGAGACTCAATCGTGGAAAGAAATTTGAGAAAAACCCGTACTGGTAAAGTAACCAGTGATAAGATGGATAAGACAATCGTGGTAGCTATTGAAGACCACGTTAAGCATCCGCTTTACAACAAGATTGTGAAGAGAACTTATAAATTAAAAGCACATGATGAGAACAATGAGTGCAATATTGGCGATACGGTTAAGGTGATGGAAACCAGACCTTTATCTAAAGATAAGAGATGGAGACTCGTTGAGATTATTGAGCGCGCTAAATAAAAAGACGAAAAGAATTTCTAAAGCGTCAAAAAACGCCGCTTAAGAAATACTAAGTTTCGTCTGCGACGTTTGCTTCGCAAAGTCAGAAACAAGATGTTAAATATGGAAAGAAGGAGAAATCAGCATGATTCAACAGGAAAGCAGACTTAAGGTCGCTGACAATACCGGTGCAAAAGAGCTTCTGTGCATCCGAGTTGTAGGCGGTTCTACAAGAAGATATGCGCGTATTGGTGATGTAATCGTTGCTACGGTCAAAGATGCAACACCAGGCGGCGTTGTAAAAAAAGGCGATGTAGTGAAAGCCGTAGTTGTTCGTAGTGTTAAGGGCGCTCGTCGTAAGGACGGTTCCTATATTAGATTTGATGAAAATGCTGCTGTTATCATCAAGGAGGATAAGACTCCGAGAGGAACCCGTATTTTTGGACCAGTGGCAAGAGAGCTTCGTGATAAACAGTTTATGAAAATTGTTTCACTGGCTCCGGAAGTATTATAGGAGGTGCCGGTATG
>ERZ808051.355-NODE-355-length-53959-cov-6.715378_pt1 | contig 53959 bp, 47 predicted proteins | sample MGYA00380199_ERZ808051 | MGnify/ENA primary metagenome ERZ808051 (study PRJEB31490, sample SAMN06133391) | mouse gut metagenome | isolation source: J11 | host: mice | place: China: Chengdu | collected 2015-05 ... | reverse complement strand
GGTCAGCGTGGGCAACAACTTTTTCTACACCAAGTCCCTGCCTTGTTCCCTGTGGTTCTTCGACAAGGGCAAGCCGGAGGAGCTGCGGGATACGGTGCTGTTCATCGACGCCCGGAACTACTACACCGTGGTGGATCGCACCCTGAACGAGTGGAGCGAGTGGCAGCTCAAAAACCTCAACGCCATTGTTTGGCTGTATCGGGGAGAGACCGAGAAATACAGGCTGCTGCTGGAGGAATACCGGGCGGCGCTGGGCAGTGCGCCCTTTGAGCAGCAGGCGGAGGAACTCTCCAAGGAGATCAAGGCCCTGCGGGACGAGGCGAAGCAGGCCGTGGCGGAGGCCCCCAAGCGGGAGAAAAAGAGGGTGCAGGCGGACTATGACGGGCGGCTGGCGGCGCTGGAGGAAACGCTGACCACCGCGAAGGAGGCCGTCTGGCTCTACGAGAAATTCGGGGACGGCGAATACCGGGATGTGCTGGGGCTGTGCAAAAAGGCAAGCCTTGCTGATATTGAGGGAAGGGGCTATTCCCTGACCCCCGGCGCTTATGTGGGCGTGGCCCCGGCGGAGGATGACGGGGTGGATTTTGCCCAGCGGATGGGGGAGATCCACCGGGAACTGCTGGAGCTGCAAAAGGAGTCCAATGAACTGATGGAGACCATCTCCAGGAATTGGGAGGAGATGGGGCTGTGAATTGGGAATATATTCGTGCTGACCAATATTGTGATTCTGTTCGGGACGGCACACATGATACTCCAAAACCTACTGAGACCGGATATAAGCTCGTAACAGGAAAGCACGTCAAAGCAGGACAAATTGATCCTTCCGATGCGTACTACATTTCAGAAGCGGATTACAACGCCATCAATGAGCGAAGCCTTGTGGAACAGTGGGATGTGCTCATGTCGATGATTGGCACTGTCGGCGAATCCGCAGTTGTAAAAGAACCTCCCAATTACGCCATAAAAAATGTTGCTCTGTTTAAGTGCGGCGGTTCAGAGCTGAAAGGCCGCTGGCTAAACTATTACCTGCGTTCACCAACAGCACAGGGCCATATGAACGGAAATCAGAAGGGCTCCAGCCAGCAATTTCTTTCGTTGAAACAACTGCGTGGTCTGCCAATACCAGTTCCAGAAAAAGGGTTTATGCAAAAGGCGGTGCAAATTCTCTCCGCCTATGACAACCTCATCGAAAACAACCAAAAGCAGATCAAGCTGCTGGAGGAAGCGGCCCAGCGGCTGTATAAGGAGTGGTTTGTCGATCTGCGCTTCCCCGGTCATGAGACAACCCCTGTTGTGGATGGGGTGCCGGAGGGGTGGGAACTATGTCAGGTGGGTGATGTAATTGAATTTAACCCGAAAGTTCCTCTCAATAAAGAGCGAATAAAGCAAAACATTTCTATGTCTGCATTAAGCACCACATCAATGGTGCTGGATGCTGATGAATTTACGACTACATTTTCTAATTCCGGGAGCAAATTTCAAAACAGTGATACATTACTGGCAAGAATCACTCCGTGTCTTGAAAATGGAAAGACTGCCTTTGTTGCTGGTATTGAGGACGACGAGGGTGCTGTCGGTTCTACAGAATTTATTGTCATGCGTTCAAAAGAAATCAATCCATATATGGTGTACCTGCTTGCCCGCGATGGCAGTTTCAGGCAGTCTGCGATCAACAGCATGACAGGAAGCGATGGCCGCCAACGCGCACAGGCAGATAAATTAAAGGTACTCCCATATCTCAAGTCAACCGACCAAATAATGAAGCTCTTTGCGGGATACGCGGAGCCGATGTTTATACAGATACAAAAGAAGAATGAGCAAAATGTCCGGCTTAGGCAAGCCAGAGACCGCCTGTTGCCAAAGCTGATGAGCGGAGAATTGGAGGTATAAGTAATGGCAAGCAAATATGACACAAATAAGCTTATCAAGTTGTTGATCTCTCAAGCAAAGTCACTTGAGAAAAACATAGAAAGAGCATTGAATGATTCGGCAACACCGCCGCATAGCCGGTATGTTTCTTTTAAATCGTATGCAACAATGTATAACAGCATAGCACGTGAAACAGAACGGATATTGGGTTTTCCCAATAACTCACTTAAGAATTACTATACAGATAAAATGGGTAGCTCGGGAGATACATTGTGGGGTACACAAAAAGAAATTATTGAGGATGTCTCTTTAAGTATAGGATTCCTGCTGTCATATTTAGAAGGTGCAACAGACTTCGTAGAAGATGAATTTGAAAATATCACAAATTTCATCAAGTCCAAGTTGCGTGCTTCTATTTTCTCAGAACCCGAAAAGGAAATTGAAGTACAAAATGCGATCGAATCGCTCTTTATCGGCCGTGATATGACGAAAGGGATAGACTATGACCGGGAAACTGGAAAAATAGAATTTTCTGGAAAGGAATATATTCCTGATTTTGTGCTACCTAAAATGAATCTATGTGTTGAAGTTAAGTTACTTCGTGCAGGGAAAAAATCTCGAATTATTGATGAAATTAATGCAGATATTACGGCATACAGCACAAAGTACGAAAGGTTACTATTCGTTGTGTATGATCTCGGAGTTGTCCGCGATGAATCTGAATTCCGCCGAGACATCGAAAATTCAGGCGCAAATATAAAGGTTTTAATCGTAAAACACTAACAGAATTCGAGAAATTATACCACAAATGGGAAAGAAGTGACACCATGAGCCACGACTACTCCGAAAACATCCTGATTCAAGGCAGCGCCGGCGACCTGCTCCGGGACGAGCTGGGCTGGGAGGTCGTCTATGCCTACAACACCGAGCAGTTGGGCGAAACCGGCACCCTTGGCCGCAAGAGCTACAAGGAGATCCTGCTGACCCGCTATTTCAGGGAGGCCCTGCTGCGCCTGAACCCCTGGATCACCCCCGCTCAGATGGACGAGGCCCAGCGGCTCATGGAACACCGCCTGTCCACCGCCTCCCTGCTGCAAATCAACGAGGAGAAGTATTTCCTGATCCGGGACGGCATCCCCGTCACCGTGAAGAAGCCCGGCGGCAAGACAGAGAAGAAATACGCCGCCGTGATCGACTTCCAGAACCCGGGCAACAACCATTTTCTCGCCGTCAAGGAACTGAAAATCCACGGCGACTTGTACCGCCGCCGTACCGACATTGTGGGCTTTGTCAATGGCATCCCGCTGCTGTTTGTGGAACTGAAAGCCGCCGGGGTGGATGTGCAGGACGCCTACACCAACAACTACACCGACTATCTGGACACCATCCCCCACCTGTTCTACTACAACGCCTTCCTGATCCTCTCCAACGGGCTGGAATCCAAGGTGGGCACGCTGGGCAGCAAGTACGAGTTTTTCCACGAGTGGAAGCGGCTCTCGGAACAGGAGCAGGGCAGCGTGGCACTGGAAACCATGCTCCGAGGCATCTGCAAAAAGGAGAACTTCCTCGATCTGCTGGAGAACTTCATCCTCTTTGACCACTCCGGCGGACACACGGCAAAAATCCTGGCCCGGAACCACCAATACCTGGGCGTCAACGAGGCAGTCAAGGCATATCAGGCCCGCCAGCTGAACAACGGCAAGCTGGGCGTGTTCTGGCACACCCAGGGCAGCGGCAAAAGCTACTCCATGGTGTTTCTGGCCCAGAAAATCCGCCGCAAATTCTCCGGCTCCCCCACCATCGTGGTGCTGACAGACCGGGAGGAACTGAACAAGCAGATCAGCGATACCTTTGAAAACTGCGGCGTCCTGGGCAGGGCCAAGGCCGGGCAGTTTATCGCGTCCAGCGGTACAGACCTGATCGAAAAACTGCGGGGCAACCCCAGCTTCATCTTTACGTTGATTCAGAAGTTCAATAAAGCGGATGAGGCGCCGATCTGCCCCGATCACGATATTCTTATCATGTCGGACGAGGCCCACCGCAGCCAATACGGGATTTTTGCGGACAACATGATCCGCCTGCTGCCCACCGCCTCCCGGATCGGCTTTACCGGCACGCCGCTGCTGTCCAGTGACCACATTACGGAGCGTACCTTCGGCGGCTACATATCCGTGTACGATTTCCGGCGGGCCGTGGACGATGGGGCCACCGTGCCGCTGTACTACGAAAACCGGGGCGAAAAGATTTTGGATGTAAAGGACAACCCGGAGATCACAGATCGGATTCTGGACGCCATTGAACAGGCGGACTTGGATGTAGACCAGCAGGACAGGCTGGAGCGGGAATTCGCAAAAGAGATCCATGTACTGACCGCCACGCCCCGGCTGGAGCGCATCGCCCGCGATTTCGCAAGGCACTACTCTGAGCTTTGGACAAGCGGCAAGGCCATGTTTGTCTGCCTGAATAAAGTCACCTGCGTGCGTATGTATGACTTGGTGCAGAACTACTGGGCCGATGAAATCGACGCGCTAAAAGAGCAGATCAAGTGTGCGTCCCAGCAGGAGATTCAGGAGCTGGAGCGCAAGCTGCACTGGATGCGGGAAACCGAAATGGCGGTGGTCATCAGCCAGGAGCAGAACGAGGTACAGGCCTTCCGGAAATGGGGCCTGGACATCCAGACCCATCGGTCGAAGATGGAAAAGCGGGAGTTGGACAAGGAGTTCAAGGACCCGGCCAACCCGCTCCGGGTGGTGTTCGTCTGCGCCATGTGGCTCACCGGTTTCGACGTGAAGTGCCTGTCCTGTCTGTATCTGGATAAGCCGTTGAAGGCGCACACGCTGATGCAGACCATTGCCCGGGCCAACCGTGTGGCGGAGGGGAAGAGCAACGGTCTGATCATCGACTACATCGGAATTGTAAAAGCACTGCGAAAGGCGCTGGCCGACTACACCGCCAATGTGAACGGCACCAGCGGATCCGATCCAACGGTGGATAAGGAGCGGCTGATTGCAAGAATTCTGGAAACCATCGCCAAGGCGGAGTCCTTTCTGGCTGACCGAAAATTTTCCTTACAAACATTGATTGAGGCCAAGGGCTTTGACAAGCTGGCCCAGCTGCAGACAGCGGCCAACGCGGTGTCCGCCACACTGGAGGAGAAGAAGACATTCCAGACTTACGCCTCCGAACTGTCACGCCTGGTGAAGTATGCGAACCGGGAGGATATCGAAGCTGCTGACCGCAGAAGATATGAGGCCGTCAAGGCCATCCATGGACAGCTGAACAAGAAGCGCAGGGCGGCAAACAATGCAGAGCTGATGGTGGAGATCAACCGCATCATCAGCGAGTATGTCCAAATCGAGCAGGCCGCAGAGGGGATCACACCGTCCCGCCAGTTCGACATCAGCAAAATTGACTTTGATCTGCTGCGCCGGGAGTTCGCCCGGGCCAAGAAGAAAAATCTGATCCTGAAAGATTTGCAGGATTTGATTTGTGAGCGTTTGAATAAGATGCTGTTCAGCAATCCCAACCGCATTGAATACCATGAGCGGTATCAGGCGATTATTGAGGACTACAACCGCCAGCAGGATCGCGCCAATATTGAGGAAACTTTTGATGAACTGATGAAGCTGGTGCAGAGCATGGATCAGGAGGAACAGCGCTATGTGCGGGAGGGATTTTCCAGCGATGAGGAACTGTCCCTCTACGACCTGCTGTTCTCCGAGAATCTTTCCAAACAGGATATCCAGAAAATCAAGCAGGTGGCGGTTGATCTTCTGCAAAAGGTCAAGGCCAGAATTTCGGAGCTTGACCACTGGACGGACAAGCAGGAAACAAAGGCCACGATTGACAATCTGATCCGCGATACGCTCTGGAATGAGCTTCCGGAATGTTATGATGAATTGAGCATATCCGGGTGCCGTCAAAAAATCTATGAGTATATTTATATTCGTTATCCGGAAATTGCATAACGCAGACTCCGGCAGGATCAAATTTCCTGCCGGAGTTTTTATTTTCCCCGTCATATCCCGTCCAACTTCTGCTTAAATTCTGCATCATTGATCTCGCCCCGCAGCGCCGCATCCCGCCAATCCTGAATCATCGCCACCTGCCGGTTCCACTTGTCTGTACTGATCGCACCCCCGGCTCTTTCTACCCTTTAGGCGGTTATAGGCCTTGAAATATTCCTTGTGGATAGGCGCTTCATTTTTCCGCTTCTCCTTCCGATGCGCACCTACCTGACGGCAGGTGCGTTTCGTTTCGTCCGGAGCAATGCGGTTGCAGTACACTGTGTCATGCCCGCCCACCGTCAAGAAAAAATGCTTGCAGTTGTGGCAGCGGCGCGGCACATTCCCCGCCGCCATGCCCTTGTACAGATCCGTGTACAGAAAGCTGGCCAGCTCGTTAAAGGTGAGCTCCTCGCCAAATACCGCGCCGCCGTCTTTTGCCGCCATGGCCCGGAAGCCGAGCCGCACCGGGAAATCCAACTCAATGGATTCCAGATCCTCATCCATCTCATCTTCTTCCTCAGCGTACTGAAACGCTGTTTTCATCATCCGCCTGTATCTCTCATAGGCTTCCGCATAAGCCGCCGGAGAGCGGGTGGGAAGATCCTCAAAATAGTCCCCTAACATCAAAGACGTGTTGCGGATGAAATTGTCCACCGCGTCAGGCAGGCGCTCCAGCCTGTCCAGCCAGTAGGTCATCGCACGGTGAAAGTCCGTCCCTTCGGTGACGGAATCGTCCGTGCGGTCTGGATGTTCTCGCATGGAGTGAAACAAGCCCTCCGAACCATGGGAGTATGGAGCAAAATTTTTGTATGCGGGAAGCTGGGCCAGCACCGCCCAGACTGCGTCCAGCTTCTGCTGGGCCACAGCTGCGCTGGATGCAGTGCGGGCCGCCAGAAACACCTCCAGCTCCGGCTTGAAATCAGCAGCCGCGTCCCGTAACTTCCGCAGAAGGCCCGTATCCATCTCCAGGGCCTCCGCCGCAAAATGTCCCAACGGGTACCACTTTCCATTCAGCAGGCATTCCCCGGGGCCAAAGACGGCCGAGAAGGAATCAAAATAGTCGTTTGTGATGGCGTACATCGGGGCATCCCTCCCGTATCCGATTGAAATCAAGTTCCATACCCGACATGGCTTGGAGCTATTGAACTGGGAAATTCTCTCTGCTACAATCATAGCAGATTTGAAACCGGTATTCAATCTGATATTTTCAACGGCGCAATCTGCACCTCGATAACTGAATATCCACCATCGGAGAACATACTCCCTGGGTGAAGTAGCGCCAAGACTCTTGATACAGGACGAGCGTGCCGACAGGGTAAAAACGCCGCAGTGAAATTCTGGGGCAGGAAGGGATACGGTGCGTGGCCAATCAAAATTCAACGAAAGGATTCCAAATGAAATTATCTGAGTACAACAGCTATGATGACCTGCCGCTGTTCCTCAATGCGTCTACAGTGGCAAAGGTGCTGGGCGTGTCACCGTCCAGTGGTTACGAATTGATGCACGAGGCAGATTTCCCTGTGCTAAAAGTTGGCAGCCGCATGGTGGTGCCGAAAGAGAAGTTCGTGGAATGGGTGGAACGGCACACAGGAGGACAGCGATGAGAGGCGGGCGGTCATTGATAGCACCATCCTCTGATGAGTTCTGTTTGCCGCACGAAGTGTTTGGGCTCGGCTTGAGGCAGGGCCCGCTGCTGGTGTATCTCTATCTGATCTGCCGCAAGAGTTTGAAACACGGCGCGGATAAAATGAGCTGTGCTGTTATCAGCAAAGCGGTGGGCTTGTGTGAGAAAACCGTGCGAACACATCTGCGCACACTGGCCGACACTGGGTTCATCAAGGCAGAATATCATGGGCAAATCTTTTCCTACACGCTGTGCCCCATCCTATCCAAAGTGCAGGAGCATCGCGGCATGACGCCCCGCAGTCGCTGGATATCCAGGAAGCAAGCCTGGATTACTGGCGAGGTGTTCGATGCGGTGTTCCCTGTGCCCAATGAGGTGTTCCAGCTGGGTCTCAAAGCCGGTGAGCTGCTGGTATACCTTTACCTCCACTACCAAAAGGGTGTGCGAAGCGGACAGTGCTGGCCCAGCTACGCTACCATCGGGGCGGCAGTGGGGATGAGCCGGAAAACCGTCCAGAAGCACATCGGATCACTGGTGAATAGGGGCCTGATTCGAGTGGAGGAAACCGTGATCCGTCGGAAGAATGGCCGCAGCTACAACGGCAGTCTGCTCTATACGGTCAAACCAATTGAGCAGATTTTGAAGGAACGCGAAAAAGAATTTCTCGCAGAGTTGAAGCTGGAAGAAGCCCAGCGCAAATGGGATTGGCGCTGCCAACAGCGTGACCACCCCCGTTCCGCATTGTGAGGCCGTTTGTGGCCCTCCTATGAGTGGGGTGGCAACCGTACACCTCCCGCTCCCTAAAACGCGGTGTTGCCCCCGTGTGGCCCGCTGCGGGAGGGCGGGGGGTGCAGGGGCTGTTTAGCGGAAAAATGTACCACGCTGTAATCAGTAAAGGGACACGCGGGCGCAGGCCGAAGGGTAACGCAGAGGCCCGATTTAAGGACGAGCAGGAGAAAGCCCCGGCGCTTATTTGCGCCGGAGCGTCCACTTCTGCCCGCAGTGCGGGCAGTTTCCGGGGCCAGCCGCCGGCGCTTTTCTGGACGGCCAAAAATGCGGTTGACGCTGTTTTAACCCAGAAGGGCAAAAAGAGCCGCAAATTGCGGCTTTTCCCTGACGCTATTTCAAAAAATGGAGGATTTTCTATCGTGAAGGACAAAAAAGACCGCCACACCGTCTGGCTGGAACCTACGGCGTGGGGCATGGTGGAGGGCCACTACCGCGCGGACAACTGCTCCACCAAAAACGAGTACATCGAGAAGGCCATCCGTTTCTACTCCGGCTACCTGGACGCGGCGGGCGCGGACGAGTACCTGCCCCGCGTCCTCGCGGATGTGCTGGAGGGCAAGCTGGGCGCGCTGGGCAGCCGGATCGGGCGGCTGCTGTTCAAGCTGACGGTGGAGCTGGATATGAACGCCAACATCCTCGCGGCCCTGGGCGAGTACAACCCGGATGCACTCGAACGCCTCCGTGGGCAGTGCGTCAAAAACGCAAAGCAGACCAATGGTGAGATCAGCTTTGAGGACGCGCTCCGCAGGCAAAAGGGGCTGTGAGCCGTGGCCAAGCTGATCCAAAAGAGCGGCTTCATCAAACCGGGGAAGGCGGGAGGGTACATCGGCTACATCGCTACCCGGGACGGCGTGGAGAAACTGCCGGGGCCGGAGGGGTACGTGGAGTATATGGCCATGCGTCCCGGCGCGGAACGGCACGACGGCCACGGCCTGTTCAGCAGCCAGCCGGTGGATTTGGACGCGGTGATGAAGAAGGCGGAGCAGCATGACGGCCCGGTGTGGACGCTGATCTACTCGCTCAAACGGGAAGATGCCGCGCGGCTGGGCTATGACAACGCCAAGGCTTGGCAGATGCTGCTCAAGTCCCATCAGGTAGAACTGGCCACCGCCATGAAGATCCCGCCGGAGCAGTTCCGATGGTACGCCGCGTACCATGACGAAGGTGAGCATCCCCACATCCACATGACGGTCTGGGCCGACGATCCCAAGCGGGGCTTCCTCACCCCAGCAGGGATCAAGGCCATGCGCTCGGTACTCACCAACAGCATCTTCCAGGACGAGCTGTACTCACTGTACCAGCGGAAGGATATCTCGTACAAAGAACTCACCGCGCAAGCCCGCGCATCCCTGCGTGAGCTGGTTCAGCAAATAGAAAACACCATCTGTGACAGCCCTGTCATTGAGCTGTGGATGGTTCAGTTGGCAAACGGTCTCAAAGATGTGACAGGCAAAAAAGTGTATGGTTATCTGAAGAAGCCGCTCAAAGCACAGGTGGATGCCATTGTGGATGAACTGGCGAAGCTCCCCGCCGTCGCTGAGTGCTTTGAGGTGTGGAACCATCTGCGCGATGAAATGGAGAGCTATTACAAGGACACGCCCCGGCAGCATCTGCCGCTCTCCCAACAGAAGGAGTTCAAAGCCATCAAGAATATGGTGATCCAGGAGGCGGAACATCTGCGGCTGGGTGTATTGACCTTTGAGGATGAGCAGCTGGCGGACGAGCCGCCGGACAACACCCGCTTCCGTGATCCCGATGTCTCCAACGAGGACAAGCGTTCTGTGATTGAGGTGCTGGAGCGGGACTGGGGGGACGATGGCCCCGCATCCACCGCCTTCCTGTTGGGCCGGCTCTGGCGGGATGGTCTGGGTGTCATTTCAGACGATGAAAAAGCGGAGATGTGGTTTCACCGCGCCACAGAAGCAGGGCATAGCGACGCGCAGTATGCGCTGGCAAAGCTCTTACAAGAGCAAGGCAGAATTAGTGAGGCGATATCCTGGTACGAACAGGCGGCGGAGGGCGGCAATCAATTCGCTGGCTACCAGCTGGGCAAACTCTACCTCCAGGATACCCAGGTGGAAAAGAGCCCTGCTAAAGCGGTGGGGTGCCTCACCGCTGCTGCCGAGCAGGGCTGCGTACAAGCCCAGTACCTTCTGGGCAAGCTGTATCTTCTGGGACAGGACGTGGAACAGGACTATGCCGTAGCAGAGTATTGGCTCACCCAAGCCGCAAACCAGGGGCATGAGTACGCACAATTCTTCCTCGACCACATGGAGCCGGAGCGAGATCCATCTGTTCTGCTCTGCGCCACCCGACTTCTCTGTGCAATGGCCCAGATCATCCGGGATACCCCACCTCCCGCGCCGCCCGGGATACACATTGACCGCAAACAGCTTCGCCAGATTCAGGAGAAGAAGATCGCTATGGGCCACAAGCCGGATGATCACGAGGAGCAGGGCTGGGGCGGCATGACCATGTGACCCCGCGCAAAATCTGCACCGCCGAAAACAAAGAAAGGATCTTCCGGTAGAAGTGTTGTCCACTGTGCAATGTGCTTCGTTTGCTCCTCTGTTTTTCTCCGAGCCGCCGCCCCGATTGTACTTGACTTCCCGGCCCTCCTTCGGCATGGTTGTGTTTGCAAAACGCACAACAAAACCGAAAGGGGATCAGATCATGAACAGGAAAAGGGAAGCGATCTTTATGGGGATCGGCATCCTTGCCGGCCTTGCCCTGAGCGGCACCGCCGCCCAGGTAGCAGACTATCTCACCGCCCGGCCCAGTAGCCAGACCTTCTACATCAATGGTCAGCAAGCAGCCCTCACCGCCTACAACATCGGCGGCAACAACTTCGTCAGGCTTCGGGATATCGGCAAAGCTGTGGACTTCGGCGTGACCTACAACGCCACCACCAACTCCGTCTACATCGACAGCACACAGTCCTACCAGGAAGAAGGCCCTGCCGTACCCTCTGCTCCCACCGAAGAAAGTGTGCAGGCCGTCCTGGCGCAGCTGAAGCAGACCTACCCCACCGGGACAGAGTTCCCCACGCCCTACCGCTCCACCAGCGGCGGGCCCTACCACCAGGGGACCCACTGCTCCGGCTGGGCTACGCTGTGTTCAGACGCGGCGTTTGGCGACCTTCCATGGCGGAGGGTCGACAACCCAAGCTGGAATCAGATCCGCTCCGGGGATTTGATCCGCTACGATAACAGTAGCAATGGCCATGTGGTAGTTGTGATTAGCAAAACGGACGAGTACGTCAAGGTCACCGAGAGCGGTCTCAACAACCATGCCCGCTGGGGCGGGCAGTACTTCAAGTGGTGGCTGGAGGAGCAGCCTGGGTATGCGCTGTATACCCGCTACCCGGAATAAGCACTCACAGGCACAAATGGGCGGCGCCCTGCGTCCGCAGGGTACCGCCCAAGTTGTTTCCCCTGTGTTAGCCCCTGTGCGGCGGTTTGTGCCCACCCCACAGAGCAGGGGGGGCGTCCGTACACACCTTGCGCCAGTGAGGCGCGGCGTTGACCCCTTTGTGGGCCGTTGTGAGCGGCTGTGAATTGCACCAGTGTTACCAAAGAAAAGCCCTGCGGTACGCTACAAAAATATGTGTCTGTTCTGATAACTCTTGCCGATGCCCATGGCTATTTCCGCCAACCTGTGGTATGGTGTGTCGCTACAGGAGGCGAAAACAATGCGAAATACTTTGGAAGATCTCTATTACGGCAACATCACACCCAACGCACAGGACATGGCGCCCAATTCAGAGCTGAAACAGGCGACAGACCGGGTGACCCGCTTTGGAAAAGCAACTCACGGAGCAGCTCGACGAGGCAGGGCAAGCAACCTTGGCAAAACTCATCGAATCACAGCAGGAAATTGACAGTATCACCGCTATGGAAAACTTCATCCTGGGCTTTCGGCTGGGTGTTCGGATCATGGCCGAGTGTATGGATGACAACGACGGCGATATCAGAACTGGAGGTGACTGACCATGGCGAGGCGCAGACCATCCGGCGACGGTATGGTGCGCAAGCGGGACGATGGCCGCTGGGAGGGGCGGATCGTGGTGGGGCACAAGGAGGACGGCGATTCCATCTTCCGCTACCTTTACGCCGGCACCCAAGAATGTGAAAAGCTGCTGGCAGATATGATAGCAGAGATGAAGTCGAAAATCGCCGTCGAGAAGGAGCGGCTGAAAGCCGCACCCAAAGCTGGCTGACAAAGATCCATGGCCCATCGGGGACACCCCGATGGGCCATTTTTCTGTCTGTGGCTTGTTATGTGGTCAAAACCGAATTCCAAAAATTCAACTGCAAAGAACAGTGCTGAAAGCAAAAAGAAATCCGCCATTTTCAGCAGAAAACAGCGGATTTTATGGAGCTGCTATCCAGATTTGAACTGGAGACCTCATCCTTACCAATTACCTTTTGACTGTTTTCTTTTGTTCTGACCTTTTGTAACTTGTCGCCGCCATCCATTGAGCCGCAATGGGTTTGAGGTTTTTCTTGTTGTGGCTTGCTGTAAAATATTGCCTCTTGATGTTGCGCCTTTTAACCTATATGTTGCGCCTTTTGTTGCGCCTAAAAAGGAGGGGCAGGGAAAAGAGAATCCCCGCCCTCAAAACAAGTCGCTATGCGTCCCTGTCCGGGTCAGATATAAAAGCAGCTCCCCTTCGATGATCTCATACACCAAAAGCCAATCAGGTGCTATGTGACACTCCCTGCACCCGGTATAATCGCCGCTCAGGGCATGATCTTTATATTCCGGCGGAAGTCCCCGGCCATCTGCCAGCAGTCCCACAACCTTCTCCAGCAGCCGGGTATCATACCCGCGCTTTTTTATCCGCTTGTAGTCTTTCTTAAAGGCCGTTTGATATTTAATCGTCAGCATCCAAGTCCTCCATCAACTCAGCGACAGAGGAAAACCCCCGGCTTAACCCTATACCCTTTCTTGCGTCCTCAATGGCCCTTAAGGTCTCGCTGTTCGGTACGGGGTTTCCCACGCGGAACGGAATTGCCTGTTCCCGGACAGATTGACGCAAAAACATATTGATAGCCGTACTTAGGTTTAGGCCCAGTTGTTCAAAGAGGATTTGCGATTCCCTTTTCAAATCCGGGTCTATCTTGATATTCGTGCTTACCGCTGCCATAGCAAAGCCTCCTTTCTTTTTTCTATTATACGCCTATCATATCCACTTTGTAAACACTTTAGGCACAAAAATATTTGCCTGTAAAAAGAGGAGCCGGGGAACACCCCCCGGCCCTCTTTCCGTCACTCAGCAAATACCTTGCTTAACTCAATGAAATGTCAGCGCCAGTGATAAAATGTCCACAAAGAATGGGCCGCTGCATATTACGCTGCGCAAAGTGCCAATAGTTTTGCAAAGGCCATCGCCCCACTCTCACGGAAGAGAGTGGGGCAGTCTGTTTTCTGTGCCTGCTTAGTTGGCGTCTGCGATGGAGTACACGGTGGAAAGTGCGGAGGAAATGGCTCGGTCCGTCCGGATGGTGGTGCGCTGGATCATGCCGGCCGCGCCGCTGGGGATGGTGCCGCTCAGCTCCACGATCACATAGCGGCCAGTGCCAGAAAGCCGCTCCGCCCCGTCTACCGCGGCCGGGGCGTTGTTGACGTAGATGTTTTTGATCTCGCACGCCAGCTCAGCGCCGTCGGCGCCGCACAGGACATAGGGGTCCAGCAGGATCTCGTCGTCCTCCCGCTCGTTCCCGAAGTAGCTGACCACTTTGTCCCCTTTCAGGTGGATCACCGCGCCTGTCATATCCGTATCGTACTCAACGGCCAGAGCATTGTCCCCCAGCGCGGAGACCCCTACGATATGAGCCCCGCTCACGCCGGTCTCCCAGCTCATGCCCTCGGGGAGCCAGCCGGGCAGGGCGTCTGTGATCGTCGCCATATTGAGCCAGCTGGTATTATAGAACTGCGTGCCCGCTCCGGCCTTGCCCGTCAGGTAGTAGATGGTCTCCCCATCCCGGCCGGTGAAGTGGAGCGCCCGGTCCTCTGTTTGCAGCTGCTCCGCCGCCATGGCAAAGGGCTTGTTCAAGTCCAACTTTTCCCGCGTCATCGCCGTCTGACGGCTCTGAGAGAGCAGCCACTGGTAGGTGGCCTCCGGCTTGCGGCAGGAGTAGCCGTTGTCTCCATTGATGAGGGAAACAATATTGATATTCAATGCTTCTCCCCGGTCGAAGTACTCCCGCAGCGCACTGTTCTGGCTGTCCACGTCCAGCGTGCTGTCCAGCTCCAGCTCCGTCACATCGCAGCCTGCCAAATCGTGGTAGAGGTACTCCAGCTCGATCCAGGCGTTGCCGGAGCTGTAGTTCTCGTCGGCGTGGAGCACCAGGATGTTGTCATCCGAGATCAGGTAGAAGTAGTTATAGGGGTCGTGCCCCTCATAGACCGGCTCTCCACTAGCGTCGTAGTGGTAGTCCCAGGTGATCGTACCGTCCACGCGGGGATAGTGCATGGGCGCGGCGGCTTCGGTGGCAGGGTTTGCCGCCATATCCCGCTCAAAGGTGGTATCCATGTAGTAGTTCTGCCCCCACTGGTCCTCATAGAGGATGAGCCCCGCGAAGAAGTTGTCCCGGTTGCGGTTGGTCTCCAAAAGCTCCATCCCGCCCACAGACTGGCCCACGCCATAAACGTAGTCAGGGTCAACGTGGTAGGTCTCAATGATATTGTCCCACAGGTGCACCAGGGCCTGGTATTCCGCAGGGGTGCCGCCGTTATCGTCCACCCGCTCAGTGATCACCGGGACCAGCACGATCAGCCCGTCCAGCCCGTGCTGCTCCTTCACCTGCTCCTGGGCCCAGTCAGAGGCCAGCAGCGCTGGACTCCTGGTGGCCAATACGGAGATCAGGGGGTGGGTCCCTTTGGCTGTGGCGGGATTGTCCACCGTCACCATGGCGTAGCTCCCATCCTCATGGTAATCTTCCGGCAGGAACAGCGCGTAAGCCAGATGCTCGTCGGTATAGCTCCCGTCGATCATGCTGAAGCAGTTCTCCCAGACGAACGCCCCGCCATCAGAACCGTAGTCGCCCGCATCGTCCGTATAGTACCGGAAGCCCTTGATGTCGGGCATGGCAAATTTGACACTCTTCTTCCCCCCCTCCGGACATGGTTCCGTAAGAGGTGCCGCTATCCGCCGGAATGGTCCCGGCAGCACAGGCAATGTCCTTCACCTGGGTGACCTTGGCGTTCAGGCAGTTGGGAAAGCCCATCTGGGTCGCCGCCCGCCAGTCGGTAAACAGCTCTACGATCACATAGCGTCCGCTGCCGCTGCCTCCGGCAGCCGAAACCGCCGGCTCGTCATTTACATAGACCGCGGTCACGTCACCCAGTTCACCGTCACCCTTGTATTCCAGCTCCATCATAGAGTAAACGGAGAGTTCATAGGTGTCCTCCGCCAGTTCTGCCCCTGTCATGTCGCAGTCGTACTCTACCGCCACCGCTTGGAGCTTGGGGCCATCCATATCAGCGAAAGCGATGGCAGTGACCGACTGGATAGTCCCCCCGTTCCCGATGCTCTCAACGGGCTTCGTCGTTTCTTCCACCGCACTCTCGCAGGCAGACAATCCCAGCAGCATACCGGCGGCCAGGGCAGCTAAAATACATCTCAGGCTTTTTTTCATAGCTTTTCCCTCCATGGTTCGTGGGGAAAGGCCCGCTCCCACACGCCCCAGAGTTCCTGTGTAGAAGCGGGGCCTCTCCCCTCGTTATTGCATCCCGTCCTTGTCCTTTGAGGGATCGGAAGGCAGCTCCGCCCCCAGCTCACGCGTGTCCAGCACAGCGATCTTCGCGCTCTTCCTCTCCTGCATGAACCGCCACACAAACACACCCGCCAGCACCGCCGCGCCCAGATAGGCGATGACATTGATCGCGATAAAGAGCGCTGTCACGGCGGAGGAATCCACCTCGCTGACCGCCACCGCCCGGTTCAGGGCCGCGGAGGCGTAGGCGTAGAGGATGTGCTTCACCGCCGTTTTCATGGCGCAGATGCCCTCGTCCGTTTCCTTGATGGTGTCACAGCGGAGGTAGGCGCTGCGGGCGTTCTGGCCGTAGCTGGTGGCCAGCAGCATATCCGTCCCCGCGCACAGGGCCCGCTCCGCGCCCATGATGGACGAGCCCGCCAGATCTGTGTTGATGATGCCCTTGAAGCCCCACTCCGTGCGGACGATGCCGTGCATCAGATTGAAGTTTCCGCCGTTCCACTGGGCGTTCATCAACATGAAGGAGGACATCATGCCGGTGAGCTTTCCCTGCTTGATGGCCAGCTCGAAGGGCCGCAGATAGATCTCCCGGGCCGTCTGCTCGTTCATGACGCAGTTCATGCCGTTGGAGCGGTTTGCCTCCAGCTCGTTGAAGGCGAAGTGCTTGGCATAGGTGTACACGCCGTTCTGGAACGCGCCGCCGGCCACCGCCGCCGCCGCCATCCCGGTGATGTAGGGGTCCTCCGAGAAATATTCTCCCGTCCGGCCCTCGAAGGTGGTGCGATGGATGTTCATGCCGGGGGCATACCAGCCGTTGTTGCCGAAGGCGTTGCCCTCCATGCCCACCGCCAGGCCATACTCCTCCAGGAGCTCCACGTTCCAGGTGGCCGCCATGATGGGCTCGGAGCAGAAGCCGGTGGTGTCCTGCTCGATGTCCAGCGACGCCTTCAGGAAGTTGGAGAAGCCGGTGGGGCCGTCATAATCGGTGGCGGCCAGCTTCTCGATGGACTCCACGGCGATGGTGCCGTAGCCGCCCCGGCCGATCAGCTCCTCCATCTCGGCCACGCTCATCTGGCTGATCAGCGTCTCCCAGCGAGGATCGTCATAGTCCACGCCCGTGACCGTCACCTCGCCGGTGTTCCGGTCCACCTGGCGCAGGGCGGTCCCGTCGGCGCCGGTGGTGTAGAGATCCGCCAGGACATACCGCTTCTCCTGCTCCACCGACGGATCAGTGAACTCAGACACATCCGCCAAGTGCCCGGCGTTGAAATTGGTATGGGTGTTGTTGCCGTAGTTGGCCGTCAGCGCCTGATACAGCGTGCTGCCGCTGTCCAGCTCCACGCTGCCGTTGATGGTCCCGCCCCGGGTATTGGCCTCCTTGGAAATGGTCTCGGCCGCATTGGCGAAGCCGTCCGCCCGGGAGAGCGTCTGATAGCCCGCCATGGCGTCGTTGCTGGCCACCCCGGTGTCGTTGTCCGCAGCCTCCAGAAGGTTCACCGCCGTCACCGCGTCGGTGCTGCGCTTGTTGTCCCCGGAGTACTCCACCCTGGTGATGGAGAAGCTCTTGCAGCGGGCAGCGTCGCCCTTGTGGCTGCTCCAGCAGTGGGCGCCGGAGGTCGCCGATGCTAAGTAGAAGGCGTACTCACCCCCGGCCAGCACATAGCAGCCTGCTCCACTGTTAGCCGACGAGTCGTAGGAGGCCAGATCTTCCTCTTTCACAGTGAGCGTGACGGTCTGTTCCCCGCCGGGGTCCAAGACCTCAGTCTTGGCAAAACCGATGAGCTCTACCTGGGAGACTTCCACACCGCCGTTGGTGTAGGGCTTCTGGACGTACAGCTCGATCACGTCCTTGCCCGCCACGGCGCCGGTGTTGGAGGCTGTGATCGTAAAGGCGATCTCTCCGCCGCTCTGGACGGCGTCCGTGATCTTTTCGTCAAATGTGGTGTAGGAGAGGCCGTAGCCGAAGGGGTAGGCCACCACGCCCGCGTAGCCCGTGCCATACTCGTTGGATACATCCGTCCAGTAGCCCTCGGCGTCGGCGGTCTCATACCACCGGTAGCCCACGTAGATGCCCTCGCTGTAGTTGCTGTAGGAACCGATCTGCTTCCCCTCACTGTCCACGTAGAGGGCCTCGGTGCTGTCCGCTGTGTAGTAAGTGGACGAGGTCTCCTGCTCATACATCCAGGTGTCCACCAGCCGGCCGGAGGGGTTGGCGCTGCCGGCGAGAATATCCGCCACACCGTAGGCCCCGTAAAGGCCGGTGCCGCCGATCCACAAAATGGCGTCGGCGTGTTCGATGACAGGCCCCAGCTCCATCACATAGGAGCTGTTGATGAGCGCGATCACCTGGAAGCCTTCGCTGTCCAGGCGCTCCAGCAGCGTTTTCTCGTTCTCGCCCAGTTCCAGGGAGTTGACATCCCCCCGGTCGCCGTCCGAGCCCTCGCCGCCGTTGGTGCCGAAGGTGACGATGGCGCAGGGGGAGTACTCCTTGGCCGCGGTAAACGGAACGGTATTCTCATAGGTATCCAGGGTCAGCTCATACTGTCCGGCCACGCCGTTTTCCACGGCGGCCCCTGTCTGATAACCCAGCTCAGAGCTCTCCAGCAGGGCCCACAGCTCCGGATTCACCTGGAGCCCCACGCTTTCCAGGGCGGTCTTCAGATCCACTCCCTCCGCATTGTTGGAGCTGGAACCGGAGCCGCCCTTATAGAGGTGGGCGGAAAGGATTCCGTAAACATTGACCTCTTTCACGTCCTCCAGAGGCAGGAGCCCGCCCTCATTTTTCAGCAGGACCGCCCCCTCCTCTTCCAGCCGGATATTCACGTCCTTGGAGTTTTCCAGCGCCAGAGTCACATAATCCCCGGAAGCCGTGGCGGACGCGCCCAGGGCGTTGTTCACCACCTGGGAGTAGCTGGGGTACAAAATGTCCGCAACGATCCCCAGGGCCAGCAGTATGGCGATGGCGGGCAGGAGGAGATAGTACCGCTTTTTCCCCTTTGGTTTGTTTTTGTTGCCACCCATGGCTCGATTCCTCCTTCATAAAAAGAGGAAGCCGGGTAAACGAGCACTCGTCACCCGGCTTTCTCCGTGTTCAGGCCCCTTATTGCCAGTCCAAGATTTTTTTGCTCAGACCACCGGGAAGTCGATGTCGGTCACGGAAGTGATCTCCGTCCCATCCACGTGGAAGGTGGCGCCGCCGAACACGGTGGAGGCCAGGTAGGAGGGGACGATCTTGTTCTTGAAGCTGTTGGCCGCTTCGCAGTCATCAGCGTCATCGCTGGTGATGGTCACAGGGGCGCTGGGGATGTAGTCGGCAAAGTCGGAGCCGTCAGACAGGCGGGTGAAGCCGCCGTCCAGAGTGACCTCCACACGGTCAAGGGCAGCCAGCTTGTAGCCGTCGTCCACTTCCTCACAAGAGCCGGTGAACTTATAAGTAAAATCGCCCTCGCCGTCATAGACATCGCCAGCGCCCACGATGTGGGCGGTGGTATACAGGGCATAGTCGGTGCCGTCCACTTCCAGCTTGATGGTCCAGGAGCAGCCCACACCGTCACAGGTGCCGTCGTCGCCCAGGGCCAGCTTCTTGTTGCCCCAGCTCTGGATGTTCAGCATACCCACACCGGCGGTGTCGCCGAAGGCGTTGATGTTGGTGAAGGAATAATCCCAGCTCTCAAAGTTGTCGGTGGTAACGGTGTAGACGCCGCCGGCCTCCTGCTGCTCCTGGGCGGGCTGGGTCTCCCCCGCCTTGTCGCCCTCGCCCTCAGGGGCGGTGGAGGCAGGCGCCTGAGACTCCTTGCCGCCGGTGCTGCCGCAGCCGGTCAGGGTGCCGCACATCGCTGCCACGAGCAGCAGTGCCAGCAGGGACGATACAAGATTACGCTTTTTCATTTCACAGTCTCCTTCCGATCATGGATGACTACTCCGCATACTTCCCGCCGCAGGCACAGGCTGATGATCCGGCCCTCCGGGTCGGCGATCTCCTCCGCGGCCTCAATAGCGTTATCCAGCGCGTTGCCGAAGAACACATAGATATCCACATCGCTCATGCGCTCCAGCGCGGAGCCGTCCGCTATGGCGGAGAATTGAATGGACTTGGCCTTGCACTGCCGGGCCTTTTCCGTTAAAACAATGTCCAGTGCGCTGTTTCCTGTGTGGTAGCCGGTGTCCACGCTGTCTACGTACTTCTCCATCTCCCTCAGCCCGTCCTGGATCATGCCGCCCTTGCCCGACGTGCGGATGGCCTCCTTGATGACGGAGATCTGGCCGCGCAGGTCATGGGCGTTGATATTCACCATGTTGACGCTCTCCTTGGCCACCTCATACTGCTGGCGCTGCTGCTGCATCATATACTCCTGCTTTTCATATTCAAATTGCAGCTTGGTCCATTTGATGAGGTAAAACAGCACGATCAGTCCCAGCAGGCCCAGCAGCAGTCGGGCGGCCAGCATGAACAAAAAGAGCTGCGAGGCCTGGGCGCTGTTTTGGGGCGTTTCCACTCCGCCCAGGATCATATTGATCGCGGAAATGCACACGGCAATCAGGATGACCCTTCGGGTCAACGGGTCCTCACCCCGGTCCTCATAGTCCCGGATGAACAGGCGATAGCACAGGCCGTAGACCAGAAGGTATACAGTAAGGAAGGCTATCAGATGGATCGGCCTGGTAAAATGCTGTACCGTGAAAGAGCCCTGGTCTGATCCCCAGAGCAACAGCGAAAGGATATTGTCAGCGATGCTCTGCATGGAAAAAGCCACACTGCTGACAAAGACTACCGTGGAAACGTTAGTCTTGAATACCAGGGCTACTGTGACCCCGCACAGCGTGATAGAGAGCACTTCATAGACCACCGTCAGGAGATAGCTTATCCAAAAGAGCATCGGGTTAAAGTCGCCGGGCACTCCCTCCATCAGCCTGCCCTTGCCCAAGACATAGCAACAGATCGCACCGACCGCAGCCACCAGGCACAGCAGCAGCCGCGCCCACCACCATTTTCTCGGACGCAGCCGCTTCCAAAACAGCCCCGCCGCCGTCACCAGCTCCAGGAAAAACATCAGCCGGTTCAGCACCTTGACCGCAAACAGCATTGTTATCCCACTCCTCCGGAGCCCACATAGGTCGTAAACTCATCCACAAAGGTTTTTCGCTTCCGGAGGCTTGTCTGTAACTTGGTCCCGTCCGTCAGCGTGGCATACAGCGTGTCGATCTTGACTACATATTTCAGATTCACCAGGTAGCAGGAGTTGCACAGGGAAAAGCCATAATCGTGAAGTTCCTGCTCCAGCACCGACAATGTTCCGCTGACTTCCACCCTGGTCCCGTCGGTCTTGTGGATGCACAGCTGGTGCCCGCGCACCTCTACATAGAGGATGTCATGGGCGCTGATGCAATTCCGCTCCGACTTCCCGCAGGCCAGGATCTTTTTGTCCTGGCGCTTCTCCATGATGGCGATGGCCCTGGCCATCTTCACGGCAAAATTTTTGTAGGAAAACGGTTTGACTAAAAAATCCAGCGCCCCGACTTCGTACCCGTTTACCGCAAACTGGGCCAGGTTCGTGACAAAGATGATGGTCACCACAGAGTCGATCTCCCGCAGCCGGCGGGCTCCCTCCATTCCGTTCATGCCGGGCAGGTCGATGTCCATCATCACCAGATCAAAATAGTCCCGCCGATAGTCCAGCACCTTTTCCACCCGGGAATAGACGGAAATGTCGAACAGGATACCGGCTCCCTCTCCATACCGCACGAACATACCCTTTAATTTTTCCGCACTGGCAGGTTCATTCTCTACGATCGCCACCTTGTAGATATTGTTCATATGTTTCCCTCCCCCTTGAGAGCGTAAACAAACGACCGCCGCGGCAATATAAATTTGCTATTTATTATAGCAAACTTAGACATATCCCGCAAGGGCGAACTTTCTCCTTCTGTCCATATCATCCAAAGATCATGCCCTGCGTTTTCGCAGCAAACCGGGAGCATACCATGCGATGGGCTGGACATCCAACATCCGCACTGCATGACCTCCAGCGTCAGAAGCTCCAGCTGCTTCCGATCATCATAGACACGCCCCACTCCTCATCATGGTAGCAAATCATCTCCTCATTTCCCAGGCACCACGGACAACGTTCCACCTTACTTCCCCTCCCTATTGATTCATTATTGCAGATTGCGCCAGCGTATACAAACCTCACGCGAGCGAAGCTCTGCACCACAAAGGATGAAAAGGGGCGGACAGCGTGGTAGAATGAGGGAACACGGCACCAGACCGATTCTCTTTGCCGCTAAAAGCGCGATCTGCAAACTGGTACTATGCTCTCGCTGAACCACAAATTGTTCTGCCTGATTTTAGGCCAGGGGCGCATAGAAAAGTGTGCTATTTGAGGGGCACACCGTGATCCACACAGCCCACCGCCACCGTCCCGCCCAGCAGATCGTCCTGGTCGGTGATATCCCGCAGGGTCTTTTCCATCAGGGATACGATCTCCTCCGCCCGCTGCTGGAACAGGACGCCCGCCTCGGTCAGCGTGACCTGCCGTTTCCCACGGATCAGCAGCGAAGACCCCACCGTTTCCTCCAGCTCCATCAGCTGGCGGCTGATGGTGGGCTGGGTGACATGAAGCTGCTCCGCCGCCCGGGTGATGTTTCCGTATTTTGCCACCGCCAGGAAATACTCCAACAATCGAATATCCACATGATGCACCCCTTTCCATACCTTACTTATATTATCTGGAATGGGGGAAATGTCAAGCATAGACTCCAATGCCATGCAGAAAAGGCATAGTAAATAATTCAAAATAAGTATTTTACATTCAAAAGTGAAACAGGTACAATAGAGCCGTCAAACGGAACCCACCGCTGCAAGAGGAGAATTTTCTCCCCCGGCCTGCCCAGCCGGTTGGCAATCACCTTTGAAGCTATTCCAAAATAAAAGGAGCCTTACCCATGAAAAAATCTCTCTCTTTCCTTTCCGCCCTTGCGCTGTGCTGCGCCCTGTCCGCCTGCGGCGGGCAGGGCGGGGGCGCCGGCGCACCCCAGGCGCCCGCAACACCCCAGCCCACCCAGCCGCCTGTCAGTACGCAGCCTCTGGAAATCCCTGACCCTTCCGCCTCCGCGGAGGTGCCCGCCCTCTCCGCCCCGGTGGACGAGACTGCCGGTGAAGGCCGTATTTTGATCGCCTACTTTGCCTATGGTGAAAACGCGCCTTTGGCGGACGGTGTGGACGCCTCTACCTCCGCCAGCATCCAGTACCGGGATGGCAAGCTGACGGGAAACACCGGCCTGGTGGCGGGAATGATTGCCGATGCCACTGGCGGCGACCTGTTCTCCATCCTGACGGCAGAGCAGTACCCGGACAGCTATGATGATACCATTGATGTGGGGCAGGAGGAAAAACGCGCCGATGCCCGCCCGGAGCTGTCCTCCCATATTGAGGATCTGGATCGCTATGACACTATTTTCCTGGGCTTCCCCAACTGGTGGGGTGATATGCCTATGACGGTCTACAGCTTCCTGGACGAATACGATTTCAGCGGCAAAACCATCGTCCCCTTCTGCACCTCCGGCGGCAGCGGCATTGCAAACAGCGTGTCCAATATTCGCGGGCTGGCCGGCGGCGCCACCTGGATGGACGGGCGGCGTTTCAGCGGCGGCGCTTCCCGCGACGCCATGATCGAGTGGGTGAACAGCCTTAACCTGGGCATTCAGGCCAATTAGGGGCCAATCTGTCCGCCGGTTTGTAAGAATCCTTTACAGCCACGGCAGGCCGGAACCTCCGTCCTGCCGCGGCCGGGAGACGGGCGTATCTCTTCAAAAAGTCCGCCCGGTCAGGGCAAAACGCGGACCGTCAGCCAAGCCCCTCCGCCATCCGCGGAATACCGGCCCGCTTTTTGCCTCCGGCGGACCGCTGAACATTTAATTCTGGTAGCCCGCATTTCTGCGATACCTCTGGTAATCGAGGGCCTTCATATACTCAATCAATTCCCGCTTAAGCTCCTCGTCATAGACCTGAATGACCCGGTAAGCATCCTCGTGCCGGACCAAAAACTCGTCCGCCATGTCCTGCATCAGGTACGGCGCCAAAGACATTCCCGCTTCCTCCGCTATGTTCCGATACCGGACTGTTTCTTCCCCGTTCAGTACAGTCAGGTCCTTCACCGCCGCCCTGCTGGGGCTTCACATAATTGTCGGAGGCCGCCTCCTCTCGCTGAGGTAGGACGATGCGTTGCTCATCGCGCTGGTGCCGCAGCCGGCCAGCAGTCCCGCCATCAAAACGGCGGCGGTAAGGACGGCCGCGCCTTTTTTCCAGTTTTGTTTCATGGTCACTTGCCCTCCTTTGCCGGGATGAAGCAGGATACGATTTCCGCAAGGGTACCGAAGGATCAGGATAGCGATCACCGGGGGCAGCCCGCCCCGGGAGGCATACATGGTAATGCCGTTGAGCTCGTCCGCCCACACCGGGAAGCTGTTGAGAAAGAACAACGCGATGGCGCCGGAAAGGCACATGACGGACAGAAGGTTGCAGGCGGACGCAGCCAGGGCGGTCTGCCAGGCTGGGATGATGGTAACGACAATGGTGTTGCTGGACAGTCCGTTGACGGAGGTAGACCGGCTGGCCGCGTACAGGCTGTGCTTGGCGGATTGGCGCAGGAGCTGGAGAGCCAGCCCGTCGCCGCTTTCAATGGCCGCAGAGATGTCCTCGGTCTTGGTGTTCCAGCAGGTGTAGTCAATGCCCGCCGCCAGCTGCTCCAGCATGTGGCTTTTGTTGCCCGCATCGCCGGCGTCGGTGGTCACATGGCCCTGGAACGCCCACTCGCCCTTGAGTACGTCCGTGATCAAGTCGGTGTGGGTGGCCACATAGCGGCAGCCGATGCGGTTGAAGCCGGTCATAATGCCCAGAGAACCGCCTTTGCACATGGGGCCCTCAAAGGCGCGCAGATAGATCTCACGGGAGGTTCACATTCTCCGCGCCGTAGGTCTGGCCATGGCGTCGCTGAAGGTGACCATCCGGGCCCGCCCACTTGTGCCGGCCGCCCCTCGGATGGGAAGCGGCCCGGACAAAAGGGCGGGTTTTCAAGGCCCCGGGAAGAGCGGTTTCTCCGCCCCTCCCGCGGTCTGTGCCCGAACTATGCCCCTGGTGTGAGAGGGGCCTGTTCCGCGGACTCCTGGGCCGCTTCCGCCGTGGGCTCGGACCCGTAGACCCCGGGGCCCATAACCTGCGCGATCCGTTTCGGATACGTCCGTTTTCCCGCAGGCGCTTCATCGCAGCGCTGACGCCGGGCTTGAAAAAATTCACAAAAAGGCCACCTCGTTTTGGCGCCTCCCTGCGCAGGTTAGCAGATTCTAACTAAAAAGCAAATTTTTCTTCAAAGGGGCTTGACAACGGCGGTTAGCGGTAGTAAACTAAAGCCGGTTTCGAGGTTAGTTATCGCTAACTACATGACAGAGGGAGGCGAAGAAATGATGCCGCTGACAATGGCAAAGGCGGGCGAAACGGCCACCATCCGCAAGATCTCCGGGAAGGACGAGGTGCGGCAGCATCTGGCGGAGCTGGGTTTTGTGGTGGACAGTGATGTGACGGTAGTCAGCGAGATTGCGGGAAATCTGATTGTGCAAGTGAAGGACAGCCGAATTGCGCTGGACAAAACCATGGCAAATCGTATTATGGTTTAGAAGCGTCTGAATCGTTGTGAGCAGCGAGCCCGGACCGGAGGGAGGAGTACAAATTGTGCTCCGTGCCGGAGGGAAGGGAAGCGCCGCGAACAGGCGGGGCGTGACAACAAACAAAAGGGAGGACAGCAAATGAAAACGCTGAAAGACGTAAAAGTTGGCGAGACAGCGACTGTGGCGCGGCTCCACGGAGAAGGGCCGGTAAAGCGCCGGATCATGGACATGGGCATCACCAGGGGCGTGGAGATTTTCGTGCGCAAGGTGGCCCCCCTGGGCGACCCCATGGAGCTGAATGTCCGGGGCTATGAGCTGTCTGTCCGCAAGGGAGACGCGGGGATGATCGAGGTGGAAGCGTCCGAGCCGTTGTGAGCAGCGAGCCTGGACCGGAGCGAGGGGCGGTGCTTGCCAGTGGCAGGCGATTACCGCCGACCGAGCCGAAGGCGAGACCCGAGCGGCGGGGCCGCAGGCCCCAGAGACCAGCCCGCGTCGGAGGGAAGCCGGCACGTAATGCGCCCAAAAGGAGCGCGACAACAGTAAACCAGCGCGGCGGAAGGCCGCTGTTGTTTGCACCGAAAGTTGGCTAAAGCTAACATTTGAAAGGAGAGAACCAAATGGACGTCAAAATTGCCCTGGCGGGCAATCCGAACTGCGGCAAGACCACGCTGTTCAACGCCCTCACCGGCTCCAGCCAGTATGTGGGCAACTGGCCGGGGGTCACGGTGGAGAAAAAAGAGGGCAGGCTGAAAGGCCATCAGGATGTGGTCATTCAGGACCTGCCCGGCATCTACTCCCTGTCCCCCTATACGCTGGAGGAAGTGGTGGCCCGCGGCTATCTGGTGAACGAAAAGCCGGACGCCATCCTCAACATTGTGGACGGCACCAACATCGAGCGGAACCTCTACCTCACCACCCAGCTCATCGAGTTGGGGCTGCCCGTGGTGGTTGCGGTGAACATGATTGATCTGGTGCGGAAAAACGGCGATGCCATCGACCTCGCCAAGCTGGGGGCCGCCCTGGGCTGCGAGGTGGTGGAGATGAGCGCCCTCAAGGAGGAGGGCGGCGTGGACGCCGCGGAGAAGGCCGTGGCTCTGGCCCAGCGCCATCAGGCCGGGGAGCTGCCCCATGTGTTCACCGGCAGCGTGGAACACGCCCTGGCCCACATTGAGGAGTCCATCCAGGGAAGGGTGGCGGACGGATATCTCCGCTGGTACGCCATCAAGATTTTTGAGCGGGACGAGAAGGTTCTGGAGGAGCTGAACCTCGGCCATGACCTGAGGACCCACCTGGAGCAGCACATCGCCGACTGCGAAACGGAGATGGATGACGACGCCGAGAGCATCATCACCAACCAGCGGTATGCCTATATCAATGGCGTGGTGTCCAAGGCGGTGAAGAAAAAAGCGGTAAAGCACAGTCTGTCTGTCTCCGACAAGATTGACCAGATTGTCACCAACCGGATTCTGGCCCTGCCCATCTTCGCTCTTGTCATGTTTGCCATCTACTCCATCGCCATGGGCGCCTCCCCGGCGGCCCTCCTTGACGGCTCCGGCGAGGCCTGGGGCATCGGAATCGGCACCTGGGGCACCGACTGGGCCAACGATATCCTGTTTGGAGAGCTGGTTCCCGGCTGGTTCGGGAGCGCCCTGACCGCTCTGGGTGTGGCTGAGGGCACCTGGCTCTACGGCCTCATCATCGACGGCATCGTGGGCGGCGTGGGCGCGGTGCTGGGCTTCGTGCCTCAGATGCTGGTGCTGTTTCTGCTGCTGGCCATTCTGGAGGACGTAGGCTACATGGCCCGGATCGCCTTTATCATGGACCGGATTTTCCGCCGCTTCGGCCTGTCCGGCAAGAGCTTCATCCCCATGCTGGTGGCCACCGGCTGCGGCGTCCCCGGCATCATGGCCTCCCGGACCATCGAGCAGGACCGGGATCGGAAGATGACCATCATGACCACCGGGTTCATCCCCTGCGGGGCCAAAATGCCCATCATCGGCCTGTTTGCCGGGGCGGTGTTCGGCGGTTCGCCTTGGGTGGCTGCTTCCGCCTTCTTCATCGGCATCGCCGCCGTGGTGATCTCCGGCATCATGCTGAAAAAGTTCAAAGCCTTTGCCGGAGAGCCCGCCCCCCTCGTCATGGAGCTGCCCGCCTACCACGCGCCCTCCGCCAGCAACGTCCTGCGGGCCACCTGGGAGCGGGGCTGGTCCTTCATCAAGCGGGCCGGGACAGTGATCCTGCTGTCCACCATTGTCCTGTGGTTCCTCCAGAGCTACGGCTTCACCGACGGGGCCTTCGGGGCGGTGGAGGACAACAATTCCTCTCTGCTGGCCGCCATTGGCAACGCCGTCGCCTGGATCTTCTACCCCCTGGGCTGGACGGGCGACATGGCCTGGCAGGCCACCGTGGCCTCCTTCACCGGCCTCATCGCCAAGGAGAACGTGGTGGGCACCTTGGGCACCCTCTACCACTTTGCCGGCGAGATCAGTGAGAACGGCGAGGAGATCTGGGCGCTGGTGGGGGCTGATTTCGGGGCCATCACCGCCTATTCCTTTATGATCTTCAACCTGCTGTGCGCCCCCTGCTTCGCCGCCATGAGCGCCATCAAGCGGGAGATGAACAACGGCAAGTGGACTGCCTTCGCCATCGGCTATATGTGCTTCTTTGCCTATGTGGCGTCCATGATCGTCTACCAGCTTGGCGGGCTGATCGCCGGAACCGTCAGCCTTAACCTGTGGACCGTCGCGGCTCTCGCGGCCCTGGCCGGTATCCTCTACCTGCTGTTCCGCAAGGGATATCAGGGGGAGGAGCAGTCCCGCCGGCTGACCTCCGTGGCCGCCGCCGCGAAATGATGAAAAGGAGTGTCTGACAATGCCCGCGATATTGGGAAACATGATTGTGATCGCCGTATTAGCCGCTGCTGCCGCGCTGGCCGTCCGCTCTGTGTGGAAGTCCCACAAATCCGGCGGAGGCTGTAACGGCGACTGCGGAAGCTGCCGCGGCTGTCACTGAGAAAACCATTGCGTTCGCCCCGCCGGAGGGGGAGAGAATGCCAAAAAACAAAAGATCATAACATGATGAGGAGGCATGGGCAGCGGGATCTGCTCATGCCTTCTTCCATTGGGGAGGAACCAATTCATATGGCGGAATTGCGGGAAGCCCTTCCGCGCTATTTGCTGGCAATTTACGAATTGGCAAAAGCAATCCGGATGTGGGAATACAGGCTGCTGCAAAAGCTCTGAACCGCTCCAAAGCCCCCGTCACCAAATGGGACTGGCGGAGGAGTATATCCCCATGATATCGTGAAAATTGCGGACTGGGCCCTGTGCCGTTTTACCGGCATTGATATAAAAGATGTGGGCAGGCTGCGCCCGTCCACATCTTTTTGTCATTCCTCTGTTTGAGCCAAACCCAGCCGTTCCGCGATCTCCTCCGGCTTCAGCCCGGATTTGCTGGCGGACTGGATGAGCTCTTGTATCTTCTGCTTTTTCGTTTTGCGGGGTTTACGCGGCGGCTTTGGCGCAAGAATGTCCTTCTTCTGCTGCTCCAGCACCGCAATGCGCTCCTTCGTCGCCGCCGACTTCGCGTCGAATTCCTGGTTTGCGGCGGTCCGTCTCGCCTCAATGTTGTCCAGATCCTCGTTCAGCTTCTGGATTTTGGCGTCGATCTCAGCGGCCTTCTGTTCGGCGGTGCGGCGGGGGCGTCTCACCTTTTGTTCGTCCATGTCTGCAAGGCTCCTCTCCATGCGAATTTTAAGCAGAGCAATCAAAACGGTTATATCCAGAATTGACCGCCTTTATCATAGCTGCCTGGATTATATCACAAAGTATTATGAAATTCCACTACTATTTTGCACTTCATATCTTGTTTCTGTTTCATTTGTGCGCGGAGAAATTCGCTGTGGTCCTGGTGCGCCAACCGGCGCCGCTGTAAGCCGCTGCGGAGAACACTGATTGACAAGAACATGGGCAAAAAAGAGCTAGGGCTCCAGGCGCATTGGACAACAAACCATATCGCCAACATGGGCAGGGGGCGCGCAAGATCTGCGAAACGCTGAGCCGTGATAATTCCGATGGGATTGCGCTGGCGTCTGACGGTGCTCCATAAGCGAAATCTGATGAACTTCAGGATGGCCGCAAAAGAGAAAGCGGGAGCGGACATGACAAATAAAATGTTACTGGCCGACGATGAAGGGGATCGTGAAGCGGGCCCCTTCGGCTATGTCCGCGGGGAGAGGATTATTTTTAAGAAACCTCACTTGACAGGCGGCGGGGAAATGATAAAATTTATTTTGAGATTTTCCATGAAAGGGATGGGTTTATGCGGAAGCATGAACAGAACGAGCAGAGCCCTTTGATCCTCAGTGAACAGGCGTTCCCGATTATTGAGCAGATTACCGCGGGGATGCCCGGCGGCTTCTTCATTTACCATGCCGATGGGGAGGAGCGGCTGACCTACGCCAACCAAGCTCTGATCCGGATGTATGGCTGTGGCAGTCTGGAGGAATTTCAGGCGTACACCGGGTACACCTTTCCGGGGATGGTACATCCGGAGGACCTGAACGAGGTGGAGGAGAGCGTCCGGAGGCAGATCGACGCGGGCGAAAACGACCTGGACTACGTGGAATACCGCATTGTGCGCAAGGACGGCGCCATTCGGTGGATTGAGGACTATGGGCATTTTGTCCATACGGAGCGCTACGGGGACATATTTTACGTCTTTGTGGAGGATGCCACCGAAAAGAAACGCAAGGCTCTGGACGACGCCCGAACGGCTCTGCTGGCCCAGGAGCGCCTGAAGGCGCTGGAGGCGCTGGAGCACGAGACTACGGCGCTGAGACTGGTCCATGAGATCCTGCGCTCGGGTATGTGGACCATGGAGTTTGACCAGAAGGGGCAGATGGTCAGCGTCTCCTGGAGCTCGGAATTCCGCGCCATGATCGGCTATCGGGATGAGAGGGACTTTCCCGACGCGCTGTCCTCCTGGACGGACCTGCTGCACCCGCAGGACCGGAACCGGGTGATCGAGCAGTACTATGCCGCCATCGACGACTACACCGGAAGGCGGATTTTCGATGTGGAGTACCGCCTTTTGACCAGGGACCGGGGCTACCGCTGGTTCCGCAGTACGGGCAAGCTCTCCCGGCGTGAGGACGGCACGCCCGTCACCTATGTGGGGATGTTTGTGGACATCACCGACCGCAAGGAGGCCGACGAAAAATTTCAGGAGCAGCACAAGCTGCTGGAGGAGGCCCTGCTGGAGGCCCAGCGGGCTTCACAGGCAAAAACCAGGTTCCTCAACAACATGTCCCACGATATCCGCACCCCCATGAACGCCATCATTGGTTTCACCAATCTTGCCGCCACCCATCTGGATGATCCGGAACAGGTGCGGGACTACCTGGCCAAAATCTCCGCCTCCTCCAGCCATCTGCTGGGACTCATCAACGATGTGCTGGACATGAGCCGCATTGAGAGCGGCAAGGTGGTGATTGAGGAGGCTTCGTGCAGTCTGCCTCAGGTCCTGCGGGACCTTCAGGCCATCATCCAGGCGGACCTGTCCGCCAAGGGGCTGGACTTTCATCTGGATGACAGCGCCCTGGTCCACCCCTATGTGGTATGCGATCGGCTGCGGCTGAATCAGGTGCTGCTGAATGTACTGAGCAACGCGCTGAAATTCACCCCGTCCGGCGGGACCATCTCTGTTTTCGCGGATGAGAAAGCTGGAGACGCTCCGGACGCCGCCGTCTACCAATTCCACATCCGGGATACCGGAATCGGCATGGCGCCGGAGTTTCTGGCCCATATTTTCGAACCCTTTGAGCGGGAGCGGACCTCCACGGTCAGCGGCATTCAGGGGACGGGGCTGGGTATGGCCATCACCAAAAACCTGGTGGAGCTGATGCGCGGCCAAATCGCGGTGGAGAGCCAAAAAGGCCGCGGCAGTACATTCACCTTTACCTTTCCTTTCCGGTTCGGCGAGGCGTCCGGCAGCCGGCCGGCCCAGGACGCGCCGGCGTCCTCGCAGCCCCTCGCCGGCCGGCGCATTCTGCTGGTGGAGGACAACGACCTCAACCAGGAGATTGCCGCGACCATTTTGGAGGAGGCCGGCTGCGCCGTCGATGTGGCCTCGGACGGGGCAGAGGCGGTGGAGAAGGTGCGAAAATGCGGGGACGTTCCCTATGATCTGATCCTCATGGATATTCAGATGCCCGTCCTGGACGGCATTGAGGCGACAAAAATCATTCGGGCCATGGAGGACCCCCGTCTGGCCCGGCTGCCTATTGTGGCCATGACCGCCAACGCCTTTGAAGAGGACCGCCAGCGGGTGCTGTCCGCCGGTATGAACGGACATTTGGGCAAGCCCATCGACGTGGGCAAGCTGTTTGACACCCTGCGGAATGTTTTGCATGCCGCGCCTCCCCGCTCCGCTTCCGAACCCCATAGCCCATGAACGTCCGCACAGCGGCGGCGCCATCAAGCTCTCGCCAAAGCATGAGGCGGTTTGCGCTGTGGGGCCGCTGGTGGTATCATCATAAAACCGGGTGTGTTTTCGGCAAACACACCCGGCTTTTTTTAGAGGATGCGCTCCCTGGCTGTGCCAGGGATATTCCGCCCGCAAACAAGGGCCTCCGCAGACCGCATATGGAACCCTCCGTCTTGTCGTATTTGTCTTTATTATACGGAACAAGCCGTTTTCGATTAAGCGGATGAGGGGGCAATTTCTCAAACAGGCGGGGCGGCCGCACAGGCCGCCTACCGGGCGGAGACGTACTTATGCAGGGTCCGGCGCACCGCGCCCGGTCCGGCGAAGAGCTCGGCCGCCATTTCCTCAATCCGCGCTCCCAGGCCCGCCTCATACAAGTCCACGCCGAACACGTCCTTGCGGCGGTACAGGGCCTTGAGGCAGCTCACGTCCTGCTCTCCCTCCCTGACCTCCAGCGGGGCCACAATGGGCTGGAGCTCGGCCAGCAGGGGATCGGGAGAGGGGGTGAAGGGGTTCCCCTGGTCGTCCACGCCCTTGAGATACCGGGCATAGCCCGCCAGCACCAGGGGGATGAGCACCAGTTCGCCCTTGTCCAGCCCCTTGGCCCCATAGGCCTTGATCGTCTCGCCGAAACGGATGGGCAGCTTCTGGGAGGTGTCGGTGGCGATGCGCTGGGGGGCGTCGGGCATAAAGGGGTTGGGCAGGCGTTTGTTCAGCACCGCGTCGATGAAGTCGGCGGGCTTGAGCACCCCCGGGTCCACCACCACGGGCATGGCCTCGATGCGGCCCATCTTGGTGATGAGCCCCCGCAGGTCCCCGTCCTTCATCTCGGCGGAGATGAGGGTGTACCCCAGCAGGCAGCCGTAAATGGCCAGGGCGGTGTGCAGGGGGTTCAGGCAGGTGCACACCTTCATCCGCTCCACCTTGTCCACGGTGGCCTGGTCGGTGTAGAGCACCCCGGCCCTGTCCAGGGGCGGACGGCCGTTGGCATAGCGGTCCTCCACCACCAGGTATTCCGTCTCCTCCGCGTTGACAAAGGGTGCGGTGTAGGTGTTCCTCCCGGTGATGATGGCGTCCCGGTCCTCAAAGCCGTCTTGCTCCAGCATCCCCTGGACCAGCGCGTCGGGGCGGGGGGTGATCTTGTCGATCATGCTCCAGGGGAAGGTCACCCTGCCGCCGTCCTTCAGGTAGGCCAGGAAGCCCTCGTCCGCCAGCCCGGCCTTGACCCACGCCTCGGCGTAGGCCAGCACGGCGGCCTTCACCTTGTCGCCGTTGTGGGAGCAGTTGTCCATGCTCTGGAGGGTCAGCGGCAGCGCCCCGGCCTGATAGCGTTTGTAGAGCAGCGCGGCCACCTTGCCCATGATGAGCGCCGGGGACAATCCCCGCTCCAGATCCGCTGGGGCGACGGAATAGCCCTTCTCGGTGATGGTAAAGCTGACCATCTGGAGGGATGGGGCGGTCATGACGGCCTCCAGGCGGGCCCAGTCGGCGGGGAACCGGGGGTTGGCCTTCAGGCTCTCGGTGACAGAGGCCACCACCTTTTTCTGGATGGACCCGTCGGACTGGAGCACCACCAGCAGGCTCAGGTTGTCATAGGGGGCATAGGCCTTGTCGATGATCTCGAAGTCAAAGCCCTCGGCCACGATGACGCCCCGGTCATAAACGCCCTGGTCCAGCAGGTCCTCCAGCAGGGCGGCGGGGAAGGCCCGGAAGATGTTGCCCGCGCCGAAGTGGAGCCAGGTGGGCACGTCATGGGTCTTGGCCCGGACGGCCTCCAGATCGAATTTGGGCAGCTGGTAGCCCTTCCAGGCCCCGGCGTCATATCCGGGCCTCAGCAGATCGGTGAGTTTCATTTCCGCTCCGCCTCCTTGTCCATCATGTCCCAGGCGCCCAGCATATACATGACGCCCAGAGCGCGGTCGTACAATCCGTAGCCGGGCCGCACCTTGCCGGGAACCTCATCCCACAGGTGGCGGCCGTGGTCCGGCCGGATGTAGCCCTCCCAGCCCGCGTCGTGATAGGCCTTCAGGATGTCCAGAATGCCCGTGTCGCCGCAGCAGTCCCGGTGGGCCGCCTCGGAGAAGTCGCCGTTCTCAAAGTGCTTGATGTTGCGGATGTGGGCGAAGGCGATGCGGTCGGCGTGCTTGCGCACGATGGAGGCCACGTTGTTCTCCGGATTGGCGTTCAGGCTGCCGGAGCACAGGGTCAGGCAGTTGTACGGGTCGTCCACCATGCTGAGGAAGCGGTCCACCGCCTCGGCGTCCACCATCAGCCGGGGCAGGCCGAAGATGTCCCAGGGGGGATCGTCCATGTGGATGGCCATCTTGATCCCGCACGCCCGGCAGGTGGGCATGATGGCCTCCAGGAAGTACTTCAGGTTGTCCCACAGCTTCTCCTTGGTGACGGGCTTGTACTTCTCAAACAGCTCGTCCAGCTTGGCCATCCGCTCCGGCTCCCAGCCGGGGAAGGTCATGTGGTACTTCTCCGTGAAGGACATGACGTACTCCGCCATCTCCTTGGGGTCGTCGTGGATCTTGGACGCCTCGTAGTACAGCGCCGTGGAGCCGTCCCCCATCGGGTGGAACAAATCCGTCCGGGTCCAGTCGAACACCGGCATGAAGTTGTAGCAGATCACCTTCACACCGAAGGGGGCCAGGTTGCGGATGGTCTGCTTGTAGTTTTCGATGAGCTGGTCCCGGGTGGGCAGGCCGATCTTGATGTCGTCGTGGACGTTGACGGACTCCACCACGTCGCCGTTGAAGCCGTATTGCTCCAACTGCTTCATCACGGACGCGATCTCGTCAGGCTGCCAGATCTCCCCCGGCATTTTGTCGTGGAGCGCCCAGACGATGCCCTCCACCCCGGGGATCTGCTTGATGTCGGACAGCTTGATCTGATCGTTGCCCTCGCCGTACCAGCGCCAGGTCATTTGCATTGGCATAGTAGTCCACCTCACAAAATTGTTGAAGAGCGGGATGTCATTCCTGATCCGCCGCCTCGTCGGCCATGCCGATGAGGTCGAATTTTTCCGTGGAAACCACGATCTGGAAATCGTCCTTCCGGGGCATGGGGCATTTGACCCAGATGGTGCGGTCGGACAGGTTGTAGTACCAGCCGGATTCCGCCTCCTCCCAGTTGTCCCGGACCAGGAAGCGGGGGATCTGCGCCCCGTCCACGCTGACCCAGTAGGCGCCCTTCCGCTTGCTGACCACCTTCAGCGTCAGCCGTTCCACCGTGCCGGGATAGGACCCCTCCTTGTGGAAGGAGATCACCTTCCGGTCGCCGCTCTTCACGGAGATGGCGGTCTTGGCGTACACGCCGTTTTTGTAATCCTGGGTGTGGCCGTCGTCGTCGTAGAACACCATGCTGCTGTCCTCCTCCGCGCCGATGACCAGATCCAGCTGGCGCATGGTGTCGGAGAGGATGTGGGTCACATCCTCGCTGGTGAACAGGACGGCGTTCCCCCGCAGGAACATGGGGATGCTGTCCAGCGTCACCGGCACGGTGATGGTCTGTCCGCCCTCATATTCCCGCATAAAGTCGTTCATATCGTACCACCTGGTTCCGGCGGGCAGGTAGAGGGTGCGCTCCGCGGCGCCCTCCTCCACCACGTTGGCCACCAGCAGGGCGGGGCCGAACATGAAGGTGAGGTTCTTGTCCCGGTAGCACGCCACGTCCTGGGGGAACTCCAGGAACAGAGGGCGCATGACGGGCACTCCCGACACGCTGGCCTCGTACATCAGGGAGTACAGATAGGGCAGCAGGCGGTAGCGCAGGGCGTAGGCCGCCTGGACCCGGGGCAGGTGCTCCTCGTACATCCAGGGCTGGGTGACGGTGTTGTCGTCGTTGGCGGAGTTGATGGTGAACCGGGGCTGGAAGATGCCGCTCTGAATCCAGCGCAGCAGCAGCTCTCCGTCCGGCGCGCCGCCGGCAAAGCCGCCGATGTCGCACCCCATGTTGGCGCAGCCGGACAGGCCCATGCCCATGATGGTGGCCAGGTTGAACTTCACCGTCTTCCAATCGGTGAGGTTGTCGCCCCCCCACACCTGGGCGTACCGCTGGATGCCGGCAAAGCCCGCCCGGTTGATGACATAGGGGCGCTCGTTGGGGTACATCTCCTCCAGCGCCTTCCAGCCCACATAGGCCATCATGTTGGAGTGGATGATCTTCAGCTCGGCCATGGTGCCTTTGCCGCCCTCGAAATCGCACTGGGCGTTGCGGTCGTCGATCCCGTCCATCTCGCAGTTGTCGTTCCAGACGGTCCTGGCCCCCTTGCTCAAAATCGTCTCCTTGAGCAGGCGCTTCCAGGCGTCCCGGCCCCTGGGCCCGGTGAAGTCGATGAACCGGCCCTCCCCGCCCCACCAGCGGCCATAGGCGTCTCCCTCGCCGCCGGGGGCCTTGATGAATGCGTCGCGCTCCTCGTAATACCCGGCGTAGGGGTGGTGCTCCAGCACGCCGGGCTTCAGGTTGCAGATGACGTTGATGCCCTTGGCGTTCATAGTCTCAAAGAACGTTTCCGGATCGGGGAAGCGCTTGCGGTTCCAGTGGAAGGTGTAGCGCAGCCCGTCCTCCTCGCCGGAGGAGTAGCCGGAGGCCAGCCAGAAGTTGTCAATATAGAGCTTCTCCTGGAGGTGCTTGTCGATGACCTTGTAGATCTCCTGGTCACAGTCCTTTTCCAGCTCGGCGTAGTACATGGTGGAGGCGCAGAAGCCCAGAGACTGCTTGGTGGGCAGGGCCGGGCGTCCCGTCAGCCAGGTGTAGCGCCGGACCACGTCCGCCGCCGTGGGGCCGTTGAGGAGGAACAGGTCGATGTCGCCGCCGTCGGCCTGCCAGTAGCAGTAGCGCTCCCAGTAGCCGCTGATCTCCTGACCCATGTCGAACACGCAGTCATAGGAGTTGTGGTAGAACAGGCCCAGGGCGTGGAGATTTTTCTCGTTGACCCGAATGTAAAAGGGGATGTGCTTGTACATGGGGTCGCCGTTCTCCGGGTCGTGGCCGATGGCGTCCTTGGGGCTCATGCGCAGGCGGCGGCCTTTTTTGTCCAGGTGTCCGGTCTTTTCTCCGAAGCCGAAAAAGTGGTCCTTCTGACGGTCCATGCAGGAGTAGTGGCTGATGCGGCCCAGCTGGTCGATCTCAAAGGCCCGCTCGGCCAGGTCCCGGTAGATGCACGTGCCCCCGGCGGTGTAGAGGGAGAAGGACAGCGGCTCCTTTTTCATCACCAGCTTCAGGGCGGCGGTGCGGAAGGTCAGGGCGGACCCGCTCTCCTCGCAGGGGACGTCCAGGGGCCGGACGCGCCGGCGCTCACCCGCGAAAAGGGGGTCCAGGCGGTCCTCCCAGGCGGTGGTGACCAGGGCGTAGGACTGCTCGGGGAACGCCCGGGAGAAGGACACCCGGATGCGGATCACGTCGTCGCTGAGAAAGGCCAGCAGGATGTCGGCCTGATCCCCGTGGACCACATAGCCCACGGGGGTTTTCTCATGAGAGACATAGTTCTTTAGCAGCATGGGGAATGCTCCTTTCCGGGGTTACATCCCGATCAAATCGAAGTCCTCGAAGGAGACGGTGAGGGTGACCGGCTGCGGAACGCCGGCGGTTTTGGCTTTCTGGGGCTGGCCGATATCGGCGATGCCCCGGGTGATGTCCCTGCCGGGGTTGGGATATTTCACCAGCACGGCCTTCCTGGTCTGGCTGTAGTACCAGCCCTTTTCCGCGGCGTCGAACTTGCGGCGGTTCAGGAAGTGCTCCAGCTTCTCATCGCCCAGCGCCACCCAGAAGGGGCTCCGGTCCCTGCGGATCATCTCGATCTCCATATCCTTCACATAGTCCGCGTACTCCCCCTCGGAGGTAAAGTCCACCTTCACCACATCGGTGCCGGACATACGGATGGTGGTCTTGCGGTACACGCCGCGGCGGAAATCGTTGGTCACGCCGTCGTCGTCATAGAGGGTGTAGGCGCGCTCCACCCCGGGGGCCATGACGATATGCAGTCCGGTGGCGTGGTCCCGCTCCATGCTCATCAGCTGGTTGGAGGCCATGGGGATAATGGCCCCCTCCCGCACGAACATGGGGATGGTGTCCAGGGTCACGGGGACCTGGATGGTCCGGCCGCCCTCGTAGCACTTGAAATTGTCGTTCCAGTCATACCACTTGCAGCCGGCGGGGAGGTAGACGCTCCGGGTGGCGGCGCCGGGCTCCAGAACGTTGGCAACCAGAATGTCCCGGCCGCAGAGGAACTCGAAGCTCTGATCGTAGACGTTGGGGTCGTTCTGGAACTCGTAGACCAGGGCCCGCATGATGGGGGCGCCGGTCTGGCTGGCCTCATACTCGGCGGAGTAGAGGTAGGGGGTCATGCGGTAGCGCAGCAGGATGGCATCCCGGATGATCCCGGCGGAATCGCGGTACATCCAGGGCTCGGTGACGGTGTTGTCGTTGCTGGCGGAGTGGATGGAGAACCGGGGCTGGAACACGCCGTTCTGCACCCAGCGGACGAACAGCTCCTCGTCGGGGGCGGGGCCGGCAAAGCCGCCGATGTCCGCGCCCTCGTTGGGCTGGCCGGACAGCCCCATGCCGGTGATGATGGGGATGTTGTACTTGAGGGACTTCCAGCTGGTGTAGTTGTCGCCGCACCAGTTCTGGGCGTATTTCTGGATGCCGGAGGACCCGCTGCGGCACACCACGTAGGGCCGGGCGTTGGGGTCGTGCTCCACCACGGCGTCACCGCCGATCTTACACATGATGGTGCACATGATGGGCTTGAGCTGGCCGATGGTGCCGCCCTTGCCGTCAAAATCACAGCGGCTGTCCTTGTCCAGCAGGCTGTCATACTCGCAGTTGTCGTTCCAGATGGAGTTGGTGCCCACGTCGATCACGTTGTCGGTGAGATACTTCTTCCACGCCTCCCGGGCCCCGGCGCTGGTGAAGTCCCAGAACGCGCCGTCGCCGCCCCACCACTTGCCCACGGCGTACGCGTCGCTGTCGGAGGCCCTGACAAACACGCCCTTGTCCTTGAACTCGTCGAACCAGGGGTGCATCAGCAGGATGCCGGGCTTCACGTTGGGCACGTTCTGGGCCCCCTTCTCGTTCATGGCGGTGAAGTAGGCCCGGGGGTCCTTGAAGCGGGTGGTGTTCCAGGTGAACACGCAGCGGCGGTTGTGATAGCTGGTATAGCCGGAGGACAGGTGGAACCCGTCGATGGGGAAGCCCTCCTCCTTGATGGTGTCGATGAACTCCAGCACCGCGCTGTCGCTGTCCTTCTCCAGCTCCGGGTAGTACATGGAAGAGCCCTGATAGCCCAGCGCCCGCTTGGGCAGCAGGGCGGGCCGCCCGGTCAGCAGGGTGTAATTGTCCACAATGCGGGCCAGGGTGTTTCCGCCCAGCAGGAACAGGTCGATGTCTCCGCCGTCCGCCTGCCAATAGGTGTACCGGGGCCAGTAGTTGCTTTTCTCCCGGCCCATGTTGAATACGGATTCATAGAAGTTGTGGTAGAACAGGCCCACCGCCTTCTTTGTGGCCCGGCTCAGGCGGATGTAGAAGGGGATGTGCTTATACAGGGTGTCCATCTTCTCCGCGTCGTAGCCCATGGCGTCGGTGGCACGCTCCCGGAGAAATTCCTTGTTCTTGTTCAGCAGGCCCGCCTTCTCGCCGAAGCCGTAGAAGCAGTCGTCCTCCTCCATGCGGCTGTAGTGGGTCACGCGGTTGTTGGAATCCAGCACGAAGGGATTGCCCGCCAGGTCCTGATAGAGCAGGGTTCCCTCGCCGTCATACAGCCGGAAGGAGATGGGGTCCTTGTCCACCTCCAGGCGGAGCCTGCCGGTGTCGAAGGTAAGCTTGTCCTCCTCCTCGGCCACGCTGGGCTGGACCGGCTCCACCCGGGTGCGCTCGCCGGCGAAAAGGGGGTCCAGGCGGTCGGCCCAGGCGGTGGTGGCCAGCACATAGGACTCCTCGGCCAGCTCCTTGTCGAAGGAGGCGCGGACGCGGATGATCTCGTCGGTGACGAAGCACAGCTTGATGTCCGCGCAGTTGGTGTGCAGCAGGAACGCGCCGTCCAGACGCTCCAGGCCGGTGACGGCGGAACAGATTTTCATGGGGTATCACTCCTGTCAGAATTTAAAGTGGAGACGCATTCCCCAAGGCCCCCAGCACGGGGGCTGAGGGCCTTGGGGCGCGTCGGGAAAGAGGAGAGGATCAGCCCCACCAGAAGGAGGGCACCAGATTGCACAGATAGGGGACGATCAGCGGGATGGCGGGGATGAAGGTGACCAGGAACAGGGCCACCACCATGGCCGCGAAGATGGGCACGATGTACTTGGTGACGCCCTCGATCTTCACATGGCCCACGCCGCAGCCCACGAACAGGCAGGAGCCCACCGGCGGGGTGACGGAGCCGATGCCCAGGTTCATGATGAGCATGAGGCCGAAGTGGACGTCGCTCATGCCGATGCTCCGGGCGATGGGCAGGAAAATCGGGGTGAAGATCAGCACGGCGGGGGTCAGGTCCAGGAACATGCCCATGACCAGCAGGAACACGTTCATGACCAGCAGCAGCACATAGCGGTTGTCGGAAATGCTCATCAGGCCCGCGCTGATGGCGGCGGGGATGCCGGTGTAGGACATGACGAAAGACATGATGGAGGAGGCCGCGATCAGGAACAGGATGGTGGCGGAGCTCTTCATGGTGTCCGCCAGCAGGTCATAGAAGGTCTTGAGATCCATCTCCCGGTAGATGACGGCCAGCAGGCCGCAGTACAGGCACATGACCACGCCGGCCTCGGTGGCGGTGAAGAAGCCGCCCAGGATGCCGCCCATGACGATGATGACGGCCAACAGGGAGGGGATGGCGTCCACCCAGATCTTCCAGGCGGGATCGGCCTCTTTCACTTCGGACTTCTTGTAACCCTTTTTGACGGCCAGGAAAATGGCCAGGGCCGCAACCGCGATGCCCAGAATGGCGCCGGTGAGGTAGCCGCCCATGAACAGGGCCGCTACGGACACGCCGCCCGCGGTGATGGAGAACAGGATGAGGGGGCCGCTGGGCGGGATCAGGATGCCGGTGGGGGCGGAGCAGATGTTGACGGCGGCGGAGTAGTTGGGGTCATAGCCCTCGTCCAGCTCCAGGGGGCTCATGATGGAGCCCATGGCGGAGGTGGCGGCTACGGAGGAGCCGGACACCGCGCCGAAGAACATGTTGGCCAGCACGTTGGTGGTGGCCAGGTAGCCGGGGACCCAGCCCACCAGCAGGCGGGCCAGACGGACCAGGCGGCGGGCGATGCCGCCCTTGTTCATGATGTTGCCGCCCAGGGAGAAGAAGGGCAGGGCCAGCAGGGCGAAGGAGTCCAGGCCGGAGAAGCAGCGCAGGGAGGCCACCACGGCCAGGGTATCGGCGGGGATGCCGCTGGCCAGGGCGGTGATGATGGAGGCGATGCCGATGCCGGCGGAGATGGGCACGCCCGCCAGCAGCATGACGAAGAAGGAACCAAACAGGACCAGAACTGTGAGCAGCATTATGCGTCCCCTCCTTTTTTATCGGTGAAATACTGGATATACTTCAAAACCCGGGCGATGACGATGAAAACGCCGGACAGGGGGATGATGGAGTACAGGAAGTGGAAGGACAGGTGCATGACGGGGGAGTTGTTGATGGCGTACATGGCCAGCCGGAAGCCGCCGAAGATGAACACGAAGCACACGAAGAACAGGATCATGGCCTCGATGAACACCGCCGGCACGATGGCGGCGGGGCCCTTCACCCGGTCCTTCACCAGGTCCAGGGACAGGTGCTCGTCCCGGTAGAAGCAGTAGGCGGAGCCGATGAGAGACGCCCAGATCAGCACAAAACGCAGGAACTCGTCCGTGACGGTGGAGGGGTGGCCGGCCAGCTTGGTGGCGATCTGCCAGGTGCCGCCCACCAGCAGAGCCAGCATGAACAGGGCCATCAGGAAGCGCATGGCCGCGTCCAGAATTTTCTCAAATTTCTTCACAATGTCATCTCCTTATTTCAGATAACCGAACCTTAACCGGCGTTCTGGATGCGCTCCACAAAGGAGTACACCGCCGGGTCGCTGGTCTTGAGCTTCTCGTAAATGGGCTGGCAGGCCTCCTGGAAGGCGGCCATGTCCACATCCCGGATCAGCTCCACGTTGTTCTTCTGGGCCATCTCCAGCACCTCGTCCTCGAAGTCGGCCCAGGCCTGCTTGTATTGATCGGTCATCTCGGCGGCGGTGTCCCGCATGATCTGCCGCTGATTGTCGGACATGGCATCCCACACGGCGGTGGAGATGACGATGATGTCGGGGATGCGGGTATGCTCGTCGAAGCAGTAATACTGGGCCACATCGCTGTGGTCCCGCAGGGCGGTGACGTTGTTCTCCGCGCCGTCGATGTTGCCCGCCTGCATGCCGGTGTAGATATCGCTGTAGCCCATGACCGTGGCGGAGCCGCCCAGGGCGTTCATCATGTCGATGGCCATCTGGGAGTCCATGGTGCGGATCTTCAGCCCTTTCAGGTCCGCGGGGGTGCGGATGGGGGTCTTGGCGGTGTAGAACGAGCGGGAGCCGGAGTCCAGCCAGGTCAGGCCGATGAAGCCCACGCTCTCCGTCAGCTGGTACATATCCTGGGCGATCTCGCCGTCCATCACGCCGTAGTAATGGTCCTTGTCGTTGAACACATAGGGGACGGACAGGGCGTTCCACTCGTTTTTGAAGTTGCCCATGGTGGCGGCGGACACCTTGGTCATATCCAGGCCGCCGGCCCGCATGATGGTGATGTTGTCCGTCTCGCTGCCCAGGGTGCCGTTGGGGAAGATCTGGATGGTGATGGAGCCGTTGGATTTCTCCTCCACCGCCTGGGCCCAGGCGGTCATGGCGATGTGGACCGCGTGGTCCTCCGCCAGGCCGTGGGCCAGCCGGAGGTGGAACACCTTCTCGCCGTCGGCGTTGGTTTCCCCGCCGAGCCCTTGTCCGCCGCAGGCGGCAAGAGAGCAGAGAAGTGCGGCGCATAACACGCCGGCCAGGAATTTTTTGACGCGCATTTCTGACTCCTCCTGTTCTTGAATCTGGGCTTTGTGCCCCGCTCGACCAATATTTTAATATATTAGTATATCATTTTCAACTGACACGCCCTGAAAAAAATGGCTTCAATTTTTGTGCAAAACGCTAAATCATCCGCCGCATTTCCCCACTCATTTGGAAATTCTGCGTGTATTATATACAAAAAAACAGCAGAAACAAGTCGTTTCTGCTGCAAAGCGTGTGCAAATATTCTGTGGCTAAGATTTTGGCTGGAAATAATGGGGATAGACCGCCTTCATTTCCCGCAGGTGCTTCTGGTACAGGGTCAGGTGGGATTCCAGCACACCCTCGGCGGTTGTTTCATCCCCGGCCGCCATGGCCTCGGCGATGGCCCGGTGCTCGTCAATGAGGCAGCCGTCCAGGTTCATCACAAAGCTGAGCACACGGACCCGCTCAATGTGGTGCCGCAGCCCCTGCATCCAGTCGAAGTGGTGTTCCATTCCGTTGACCTCGAAGGCGATGCGGTGAAAGGCGTTGTCCAGCTCAAAGAGCCGGGTTTTCCGGTTCGGGTCATGGGAGTCCAGATAGAACTGATAGATCTGGAGGTTCTCCCGATACCGCCGGACCACCTCTTCGGTCAGGCGCGGGATTGCCCGGAGGATCATCTCCTTTTCCAGTGTATAGCGGCTGAACTGCTCCATTTCCACGGCCTCGGTGTCGATGGGGGCCACATAGGTTCCGCTCTGGGGCCGAACCACCACCAGCTTGACCAGCCCCAGCATCATGATGGCTTCGTGAACGGGCGTGCGGCTCATCCCCATCTGCTGGGCCAGCTCCTTGTCGTTCAGGCTGTCGTTCGGCTTCAAATCAAGGTTCAGGATGCGGGAGCGCAAAGCCAGATAAGCCGTCTCCCGTGCGCTGAGTGCACCTGCCATAGCTGCTTCCTTTCTTTAAAATTATGGTTATCCGGTCCGGCGGTCCCGAAGCATCTGGCGCAGATCAGCCAGATTCATGGTGAAGAAGGAGCGGCTGCGCCGCCAGGTCAGGCCGGTGCGCTCCGCCACAAACGCCTTCAGCTCCTCGGCGCTTCCGCCCTTGATGGTGGCTTTGTCGATCATACAGACCGATCTGCTGCCCAAAAACAGATAGAGGTATTCGTTATCCTCAACCAGCCGCTGGAACCGGTCGTACCGCAGACGCATGCTCCCCTCGCCGGACAGCTCAAGGGAACTGCCGAAGAAGGCGCACACATTTTCCGGCAGGTTCCCCTTTCGGTCGTCCACGGCCTTGTCCGCCCGGACGGAGGCGGGAAAATCACCGCCAATCATGAGCAGGCAGCCGGCCAGAAGCAGAACCGCCTGGAGAATTCGGTCCATCTCGGCTATCAGCGCCAGCGCGGCCATGGCAAAACCGATTGCCAGCTGAGTCAATATGCGCAGCTGGTGGTAGGTTCGGTATTCCGTTTTGAAAAGACGCTGGAGGGTGTCCTCCGTATGCTGGATGCCGCCGACAAATTTTGCCTGATTCGCCATAACCATCCCCCTGATATGTTAATATTTTAATACCTCAGGGCAGGCCTGTCAATCCCCATTGTGGCGGCCGGCGGGGCGGCAAATATCGCGGCAGAATTCACTTTTTCGGCGGGAAAAGGCTGGCGCCGTCATTCGCTTGGAGGAGATGATCAGTCAGCCCGGACCAATGGGCCGCTTTCCCGTATTCGGGCTGATCAGGAGCGTCAAAGCTGCTGGCGGAAGCCGGAACGCAGTTTTCCGTCAACGGCTCATATGGCCGGTCCTCCTGGTTTTCACTGAGACAAAGTGCGGCCCCGCTCAATCGCATGGTATACCAGGCCGCCCGTCCGGACCTGAGCGCCAGGTATATCCTCAATATAAAGGGCCATGATGATATCGGGATTTTACGAGGATTTTCAACACCGTGGTAGCAAATCTTACAAATAAAATCTATGATTAAATTGTTTCACGGAACAAACGCCAATCCCAATTATTTTAGGAGGAGACAAGTTGAATATGAAAAAAATCTTAGCGATTGCATTGACTCTGGCGCTGACAGCCACCCTGTTTGCCGGCTGCTCCGCTGCGGCAAAAGCCGGAGGCGCGGACTCCGTTCAGACTGGCGGAGCCGCAGCGGCCTCCCTTTCCAACCAGACATCTTTCCGGCAAGCCGTTAAAGCCCCTAAATATGTATTCCTGTTTATTGGCGATGGCATGAGCTTCCCCCAGTTCCAATCCGCCGCGGACTATCTGGGGGCGATGGCCGACAGCGACTACATGAAGGCCGTTCCCAGCCTGGACGACAATCAGGGGGCGGTGCTGGACGGCCCGGTGCCGCTGAACTTCATGGCCTTTGACACGGTGGGCTCTGTGGTCACCTACGATTCCAACAGCTTTGCCCCCGATTCCGCCTCCACCGCCACCTCCATCTCCACTGGGCATAAGACCTACTCCGGCTCCATCAATGTGGACGAGACGGCCACGGTCGCTTATGAGACCATCACCGAAAAGGTCCACGACCAGCTGGACATGAAAGTGGGGATCATCTCCTCGGTAAACCTGAACCACGCCACCCCCGCCGCCTTCTACGCCCATCAGGCCAGCCGCTCCAGCTACTACGAGATCGGCCTGGAGCTGATTGACTCCGGCTTTGAGTATTTCGCGGGCGGCGGCCTGCTGAAGCCCACCGGCTCCGACAAGGACAAGGAGGACCTGTACGCACTGGCGGAGAAGGCCGGCTACACAGTGGTCAAGACCCAGGCCGAGGCGGAAAAGGTCACCGCCGGACCCGTGATCGTAATTGACGAGCATCTGGCGGATTCCTCCGCCATGGCCTATGAGCTGGACCGGACGGAACAGCTGTGGTCCCTGGCCGACTATGTGGAGAAGGGGATTCAGGTTCTGGACGGCGATAAAGGCTTCTTCCTCATGTGCGAGGGCGGCAAGATCGACTGGGCCTGCCATGCCAATGACGCGGCCTCCACCATCCATGACACCCTGGCCCTGGCGGACGCGGTGCAGGTGGCCATTGACTTCGCCAAGACCCACGCCGACGAGACGCTGATCCTTGTCACCGGCGACCACGAGACCGGCGGCCTGACCATCGGGTTCGCCGGAACGGACTACGACACCTATCTTTCCCTGCTGGACGCGCAGAAGATTTCTTTCGCGAAGTACGACAGCGGCTATGTTGCCGGCTATAAAGAGAACAAGACTTCCTTTGAGGACGTCCTCTCCGACATTCAGAAGCTGTTTGGACTGAAAGCCGACGGGAAAGACGGCGACAAGCTGGTGCTGACCGATTACGAACGGGAGCTTCTGAAAACCGCCTATGAAAAGAGCGTGAACGAAACGGATACCGGTATGGCGGCGCAGGAGGAGTATGTGGCCTATGGGACCTACGAGCCGTTGACGGTGACCATCACGCACATTCTCAACAACAAGGCCGGAGTCTCCTTCAGCTCCTACAGCCATACCGGCCTGCCGGTCGCCATGTTTGCCGACGGCGTGAATGCGGAGCAGTTTGACGGATACTATGACAACACAGAGATTTATGAGAAGCTGGCTGCGATGCTGGAGGTAAAATAACCGCCCGCCTCCGCGTTCTCATGGCGAGGCCGCTCCCGCCTTTCGGCGGGAGCGGCCTCGCTCCGAGTGTATTTGAACGGCTGGAACCCCATTTGGGTGGGGCTGGCAATCACTCTGGCGCTGACCATATTGATCATCGCTCTGGTATACGGCTTTGACCGCCGGTGCGCCGCCGCCGTATCCGGCTCCTTTTTGGGAATTCTCGTTACCTGCGTGATGGGCGGCATATTTACAGACCTTTTTCAGATCCATGGAGCGGTCATGTCTTACTCGGAGAGCCTGCTCTATGCCGGCTACCAGCACTTGAACCTGACACGGATTTTTATGGCGTCCATTTTCATTGGCGCATCGGGGGCCATTATGGACTTGTCCGTGGACATCACCTCTGCTGTCCATGAGGTGGTGGAAAAGCGGCCCGGCATCAGCCGCCGGGAGGCGGTCCGCTCCGGTATGAATGTGGGCCGGGCCGCTATGGGAACCATGACCACCACCCTGCTGCTGGCCTACTCCGGCGGATATGTGGCGCTGCTGATGGTATTTATGGCCCAGGGGACGCCGCTGTCCAACATTCTCAACTACAAGTATGTCGCGGCGGAGATGCTCCACACGGTGATCGGCTCCTTTGGATTGGTGACGGTGGCTCCGTTTACCGCGCTCTGTGCGGGGATGCTTTTGGCCTGCGATGACGGCGGTGCATTCAAGCCATAGTCATCGGGCGGGGCGCCGGGAAAGAAAAAGAGGCGCTCGGCGATGGAAGCCATCCGCGCCGCAAAAAAACTCCCGCCTGCGCGAGCAGGCGGGAGTTTCAGCGTTGAGGTCTGTTTGCGCCGGGGTATTTTTGCGCGGCGGTATTCAGTCGGCCAGCGCCGCGGTGATGATGGACATGGAGTAGACCTCCAGGGCGTTGCAGCCCCGGGACAGGTCGTTGATGGGGGCGTTCAGGCCCAGCAGAATGGGGCCGTAGGCGTCAAAGTTGCCCATGCGCTGGGCGATCTTGTAGCCGATGTTGCCGGAGGAGATGTCCGGGAAGATGAAGGTGTTGGCCCGGCCGGCCACGTTGGACTTGGGGGCCTTCAGACGGCCCACGGTGGGGGACACGGCGGCGTCGAACTGGAACTCGCCGTCCACCGGGTAGTCCAGGTCCAGGGCCTGGAGCTTCTTGCAGGCGTTGCGCATCTTGTCCACCATGGGACCCGCGCCGGAGCCCATGGTGGAATAGCTCAGCATGGCCACCTTGGGGTCCGCGCCGAACCGGCGGGCGCACTGGGCCACCTCCTGGGTGATCTCCACCAGGTCGTCCTCGGTGGGGTCGATGTTGATGGCGCAGTCGCCCATGGCCAGCACCTGGTTGCCGCCGGTGGCGAAGGGACGCACCAGAATGAAGCAGGAGGACACGATCTTGTTGCCCGGCTTGGTCTTGATGAGCTGGAGCGCGGGGCGCACGGTGTCGGCGGTGGAGTAGGTGGCGCCGCCCAGCAGGCAGTCCGCCTCCTTCATGGCCACCAGCATGGTGCCGAAGTAGTTGCCCTGCTGGAGCGCGGCGCGGCACTGCTCCTCGGTCATCTTGCCCTTGCGCAGCTCCACCATTTTGGCCACCATCTCGTCCATCTTCTCATAGGTGTGGGGCTGGAGGATGGTGACCCCCTTCACGTTGAGGCACTCCTCGTCCGCGACCTTGTAGATCTTCTCGGGGTCGCCGATGAGGATGGGGGTGAGGAAGGTGCCGGACAGCAGCCGGGCGGCGGCCTCCAGGATGCGCGGGTCCTCGCCCTCGGTGAACACGATCTTCTTGGGGTTCTTTTTCAGCTTCTGGATCATCAGTCTGAACATGGGTTTGCTTCCCTCCATTGTCTGGGGCGGCGGAAGGGCGGCCCGAGGCCGCGTTAACGGCGCCCCGCTTTTTAAAAATGCCGTTACTGTCATCTAATTTACCACTGCCTCGCATTTTTTTCAAGAGGTTTCTGGGCAGAATCACAAAAAAATCCCGGAGCATTTTGTTGTAGATTCTGAGGCAAACAACTCTTTACAAAACGTATTGCGCCCGCTATACTATACTTACTGTGTTGCGGGGCGGCGCGCCCCGCAGGAAATGCTGAAGGGATTCCGCACGCCTGGGAAGGGCCTGGAAAAGGCCGGACGGGCGTGCCAGAGGGGCAGCCGTACCGGCCCCCCCTGACCGCATGAAGCACCGCGGCGTCGGAGGCGTCCTCCGGCGCAGTTCGGCTCCGGCGCCCTGTGCCGGAGAGGTCCGGCCGGGTGTGCTCTCCTCCGAGGGGCGCCCATTGTCCGTGTGTTCGTGTGTCCCCCAGCCTTTCCGAATGTGCACAACTGACGGGGCCCTCCCCGCGAAGCTACACTAGGAAAGGGGTCAATCAGGATGACCAATCCCGATTTTGCACGCACCCTCTCCCTGCTGCGGCAGGAGAAGGGCATTTCCCAGCGGCAGGCCGCAAAGACGCTGGGCATTTCTCAGGCGCTGCTCTCCCACTACGAGAACGGGGCCCGGGAGCCAGGGCTGGTGTTTGTGGTAAAGGCCTGTGATTTCTACAATGTGTCCGCCGACTTCCTGCTGGGGCGCACCCTGAGCCGGGACGGCACCACCATCATCGACGCGGACACCCTGTACGACGTGTCCGACGAGCGGGACAACGTGATGCGGGGCTCGGTGCTGGCCACGCTGTCCAAGAAGCTGGTGGTGAATTCGGTGGGCCTGCTGTTCGACCTGCTCAGCAAGGTGGGCAGCAAGAAGGCCATCCGCGCGGCGGCCAACTATCTGTCCGGCACGGTGTATATTCTGTTCCGCCATCTCCACCGGGCCAGCGGCAACGAAAACGACGACTTTTTCAATATCCCGGAGGAGTGGTTCCTGGCGGGCCTGCCCCGGGCGGACATGCTCATGAGCGAGGCGGAGTTTGTGGACGCGCTGGCCAATCCGGGCAAGGAGGCCAGGTTCCCGCGCCTGGATAACGACGCCATGAAGGCGGACTATCCGGGAACCTATCAGTCCCTGCTCCAGATTGTGCACACCTGCGGCGAGCGGCTCAACGGCGAGATGGCCAGCCATCTGGAGAACACCCGCTGAGCGGCGCCCTGCGGGGCCTCAAATCTGATTGCGCACACCCCGCCGCAGACGGGGTGGAGTTCCCTTCGGAGGTTTATCAAATATGACCGAGCAAAGCAAGATCCGCAACTTTTCTATTATTGCCCATATCGACCACGGAAAATCCACCCTGTCCGACCGCATGATCGAGATCTGCGGCGCGGTGGAGCAGCGGCAGATGGAGTCCCAGCTGCTGGACAACATGGATCTGGAGCGGGAGCGGGGCATCACCATCAAGGCCCGGGCCGTCCGCATGGACTACAGGGCCGCCGACGGCGAGACATACTGCCTCAACCTGATCGACACCCCGGGCCACGTGGACTTCAACTACGAGGTGAGCCGGTCCCTGGCCGCCTGCGAGGGGGCGGTGCTGGTGGTGGACGCCGCCCAGGGGGTGGAGGCCCAGACGCTGGCCAACACCTACCTGGCTCTGGACCACGATCTGGAGATCCGGCCCGTGCTGAACAAGATCGACCTGCCCGCCGCCGACCCCCAGCGGGTGAAGCGTGAGATCGAGGACATCATCGGCCTGCCCGCCCTGGACGCCCCCGAGATCTCCGCCAAGCAGGGCATCAATATCCCGGCGGTGCTGGAGGACATTGTGAACAACATCCCCGCCCCCTCCGGCGACCGGTCCGCCCCCCTGAAGGCCCTGATTTTCGACAGCCAGTACGACCCCTACCTGGGCGTCATCGTCTACTTCCGGGTCATGGAGGGGACCATCAAGCCGGGGATGCAGGTGCGCCTGATGGCCTCCGGGGCCCAGTACACCGTGCTGGACTGCGGTTATCTCCGGCCCCTGGGCATGGAGTCCGCCTCCGAGCTGTCCGCCGGGGAGGTGGGCTGGTTCACCGCCTCCATCAAGACCGTGAAGGACACCCGGGTGGGCGACACCATCACCGGGGTGGAGCGGCCCACCGCAGAACCCCTCCCCGGCTACCGCCCCGCCCAGTCCATGGTGTACTGCGGCGTGTACACCGAGGACGGCTCCAAGTACCCCGACCTGCGGGAGGCTCTGGAAAAGCTCCAGCTCAACGACGCCTCCCTGTCCTTTGAGCCGGAGTCCTCCATCGCCCTGGGCTTCGGGTTTCGCTGCGGCTTTCTGGGGATGCTCCATATGGAGATCATCCAGGAGCGGCTGGAGCGGGAGTTTGATCTGGACCTCATCACCACATTACCCTCCGTTATTTATGAGGTGACCAAAACGGATGGTACTCTGGTGCGGGTGGACAATCCCCACAACTACCCCGATCCCGGCTCCATCAAGGAGGCCATGGAGCCCTACGCCAAGGTGTCCATCATCACCCCGCCGGACTACGTGGGCAGCATTATGCCCCTGTGCCAGGACCGCCGGGGGGAGTACAAGGACATGCAGTATCTGGATACCACCCTGGTGGAAATCCGCTATCTCATGCCGCTGAACGAGATCATCTACGATTTCTTCGACACCCTGAAAGCCAAAACCCGGGGCTACGCCTCTCTGGACTACGAGCTGGACGAATACCGCCCCTCCGACCTGGTGAAGGTGGACCTGCTGCTCAACGGGGACCAGGTGGACGCGCTGAGCTTCATCGCCCACCGGGACAAGGCGTACAAGCGGGCCCGGCGGATCTGCGAGAAGCTGAAGGAGAACATCCCCCGCCAGATGTTCGAGGTGCCCATCCAGGCGGCCATCGGCGGTAAGGTCATCGCCCGGGAGACGCTGAAGGCCCTGCGCAAGGACGTGCTGGCCAAGTGCTACGGCGGCGACATCACCCGGAAGAAGAAGCTGCTGGAGAAGCAGAAGGAGGGCAAGAAGAAGATGCGCTCCCTGGGCACGGTGCAGATGCCCACCGAAGCCTTTATGGCGGTGCTGAAGCTGGACGACGAGGGGTAAAACGCCGTTGCGGGCGCGCTCCCGGCGGAGGAAGCGGCAAGGGCCCAGGCTCCGGCGGGGGAACTCCATACCGGCACATAGTCGGGCACCCACGGCCAACGCCGTGGGTGCCCGACTTGTGTTTACCTGCCCCGCTTTTTCATGTCCCTGCGGATGGCCTCCAGCGGGGCCTGGGGCATGGCCCCGCCGCACCGGAAGGCGGACACCGCCTCGCTCATCATCTGGAAGTTCAGCTGGGTGCCCGCGCTGTCCGGCACATAGTCCACCGCCCGGTCGGGGTCAATGCCGAACCGGCCCGCCGTCTCCACCGCGTCGATGTTGGCCCCCAGAAATACGAATTCCCAGCCGTACCGTTTCTCCTCCTCGATCATGGCCTTGACCTTCCCGGCGGAATACTCCCGGCTAGAGTTCTCCTCCCCGTCGGTGATGATGACGAACATCACGTTTCCGGCCCGGTACTCCTCCGCCGTATTCTTCTGGACGCCCGCCAGCTTGCGGATGGTCCGCCCGACGGCGTCCAGCAGAGCGGTGGAGCCCCCCACCTGGTACTCCCGCTCCGTCATGGGGCTGACGGCCCGGATGTCGATGCGGTCGTGGAGCAGCTGGTACCGGTTGTCGAACAGGACGGTGGTGATCCGGCACTCGCCCGCCTCCTGCTTCTGCTTGTCCAGCATGGCGTTGAAGCCGCCGATGGTGTCCCCCTCCAGCCCCGCCATGGAGCCGCTCTTGTCCAGGATGAATACCAGCTCGGTCAGATTCTTGTTCATGGGAAAACCTCCTGTGTGTTTGATGGCTTAATGATAGCCCGCACAGGAGGTTCTTTGGTCGCTTGCAAAGCGACAAGTTCAGCAGCCCAGCAGCGGCTGGTCGTAGGCGAACAGCACCTCGTTGATCTGGAAGATGTCGTACTGGCCGCTGACGATGAAATACTCCACGATCACGTCGAATTTGCTGGCGTGGGAGAGAGCGTACCCCGCCCGCTCCAGCAGGGCGTCCGTCTCGTCCAGGGTCAGCTCCAGGGCGACGGCCAGGGCCAGAATGGTGGGCTTTTTGGGGGTGTAGCCCTTGCCGGTGCGGATCTTGGAGAACAGCTTGCGGTCGATGTTGGCCCGCTTGTAGACCTCCGCGTCGGTCCGGCCCTTTTGGTCGATGAGCTTCAACAGGGCGGCGGAGAAGGGCTCGTCCAGGTTTTTCATCAGGTCGCTCAAATTCGGCGGCATAGCCGCGGCCCCCGCCATGGGCATGGCCGGGGGCGCCGCGCTGAAAGGCGGAGCGTTTTCCAAAGCGTCCTCCTCCACCTTGAGCAGACGCCGCCGGCCGGCCTGATGCCGGTCCACATAGTGCTGGTCAATGTAGCTCTCAACCCGGCCCAGCAGGGCTTCGCTGATCAGGAAGGAGGATTTGTCAAAGACGGCCAGGTAGACGTCCATGTCGTGGCTTTGCAGAAACTCCCCGATGGACTGCCGGGCCACCTCCAGCGCCTCGTCCTTGGGATAGCCGTAGATTCCGCTGGAGATCAGCGGGAAGGCGATGCTCTCACAGCCGTTTTTCTCCGCCAGCTTCAGCGATTCCAGGTAGGCGCCGCGCAGAAGCGCCCGACTCTGCTCTTTATCCCAGCGGCTGTACACGGGACCCGCCGCGTGGATCACATACCTGGCGGGCAGAGCAAACCCCGGGGTGATGGCCGCCCCGCCGGTCTGGATGGGGGCCAGCTTGTCGCAGGCGGCCTGGAGCCGCTCCGCCCCCGCCGCCCGGAAGATGGCCCCGCACACCCCGCCGCCCATTTGCAGCTCGGTGTTGGCCGCGTTGACAATGGCGTCCACCTGCATGTTCGTGATGTCCTGCCGGACGATGGTAAAGGGCATAGCGCCACCTGCTTTCCTCTGTTTTTGAGTAGGTCTGCCCTGATTATACGATATTCGCCTCCGGATTGCAATTCAAAACCGCAAACCGGGACTGGGCTGTGCGCGGGCGGGGAGGACGTGAGGCCGCCGCGTACGGCAGGGCCCGGCGAACCATCTCGATCCCCCCGAACCGGCGTCTGGAAGGGCGCCGGTTTTCTGCACTTTTTTGGACGGTTGCAGGGGATGTTTTTTCCTCTCGTTTTTGCGTTTTGGGGGAAATCCAGAACCTTTTGGCGGACAGGGAGAGGATGGCCTATCCTGGGCCCGCCTTCCGGGGCTCCGAACAAAATGGCAAAAAAAACAAGGAGGAAACAATCC
>ERZ808051.354-NODE-354-length-54049-cov-8.292003_pt1 | contig 54049 bp, 56 predicted proteins | sample MGYA00380199_ERZ808051 | MGnify/ENA primary metagenome ERZ808051 (study PRJEB31490, sample SAMN06133391) | mouse gut metagenome | isolation source: J11 | host: mice | place: China: Chengdu | collected 2015-05 ... | reverse complement strand
CGGTACCGAAAAATGCCCCGGAGGGGCTCATCCAAACCACCGGCAGAGCCGGTGGTCAAGCCGCACGGCTGTGATTTTAGATGTACCACAGGGAGGGCAAAGATCATGAACAAAGAGCAGGAACAGCAGATTTTGGACTATTACAGTACCGCAGACAAATATATCCACAGCAAGTTACACTCCAATACGCATCAAAACGTATTCACCAAAGAAAATGACAAATACCAGTGGCTTGTGTTGGAGCAGAAAAGCCATAACCAAGTTGAGGTAAGGCAGACCGACAGGCATGGAACTATCACAGCAAGGGATAACTACGAACTCACAAGAAATATTCCTAAGTGCGTGGGTGTTGAGCGCTTATGTGAGGGCACAAATATACAGATACCCTTTAATGCTGATGAAATCAATCTAATTTATCGGTTTGGGGAAAAGAGCAAAGCGGAAACGTGCGCCAGTTTATCTGCAATCCTACCACAGATAAAGGACAGCGACACCAAACAGATTGTAAGCACCACATTGAAGAAATTAAATTCCCTATCAGAAGAAAGCTGTATGGAATTGACCGCCACCACCAAAAGGCAGAAACTGACCGAGCGTGACTATTCCATAAAGGCAAGGTTGGCAAGGGCAAAGGAACAGTTAAAACAGCCGACAGTTGCCGAGGGAAAAAAGCGCAGAACCCACAGCAAAGGGGATATGGAACTATGAAATTCTCACGATATGAGCAGGAAACCGTAGTCAACTACAATGCAGGGGAACAAACCGCCACTCTCTATACAAGGGATAAGGCAGTTATTGAGGAAACTTGACACACTTGTTGCCGACTTCCCCGACACATACAAGCTGATAGGGCAGGACGAGGTATCTAAGACCTATTTCTTTCCGAAATCATACATCAGCTACCGTAAGCCGAGGGCAGTCAGTACAGAGCAGAGAGAACGGGCAAGACAGATGATGATTGAAGGAAATAAGGCAAAAGAAGATTAAGGAAATATTAATAGAATTGTGAGTGTGTTTGTGGTAGAATAAGGTAATTAGCAATTGGGAAATTTATTGGTATTTCATGGAACATAGGATTATAAGGAGAAACCAAATGGCATATATTGATTTGCATTTTCATTCTATATACTCAGATGGAACTTATACGCCTGAGGAATTATTGTATTATGCAAAAAAGAAAGAGTTGTCGGCCGTTTCGCTGACTGACCACGATACAATAAAAGGATTAGAAAGGGCTAGAAAACAATCTGAAAAACTTGGAATTAAGTTTATTAATGGTGTTGAAATAAATTCTTGTTGTTATGTTAGTAATAGGTTAGTTAATATTCATGTTTTGGGATACAATTTTGTCATAGAAAAAATGAATGAATATATGAAGATGCTAAAAGCGTTAAGAGACGAACATAATGATGCGATTATAAGAGCGCTTCGAAGAATTGGAATATGCATTGATTATGCTGATGTGGAAAAACAAGCCGAAGAATGTATCCTGACACGTATGAATTTTGCAAGAACATTGGTTAAAAAAGGGTATGCATCAACAGAAGGGGAAGCACTGGCAAAATATCTTCATAAGGGAGGTAGTGCTTATGTTGAATGTAGTTATCCCTTATTTTCAGTCGTATCTCAAAAAATACATGAGGCTGGTGGGATTGTGTCTTTGGCACATCCGGCAGAATATGGGTTGAATGATAACCAAACAGAGATATTAATAAAAAATCTTATGGATTATGGTTTAGAAGCAATTGAGGTAATACATCCGTCTCAAGATACTATATATTCTAAGAAACTTCAAGATATCGCTACTAAAAATAATTTGGCTTTTACTGGAGGAAGTGACTTTCATGGTAGTAATGATAACGGAGTTGACTTGGGCTTGGGGGGAGAAAATATGATGATTCCAGATAGTATTTTAGCAAATTTATTTTAACTGTTATGTAATATAAATCACAAAGATTAGTTTGCTGGGGTAATAAATTGAGTACTTGGGAAATCTAAGTATTTTTTTATCCTATTTACAGCATTAAAGCAGAAATGAGGATATGAAAAACTGAATATTGTTTACTTTTGGTAGCGGTTTACCCTTGCGGAAAATCAGCTACCTCTTTATTTTTCAGCAACTAGCAACCCAGCACAGAAAAAACGAGGTATCAAGAATGATTGAGAACAAGAACGAAGTCAGCAAGGATTTAAAAAAAGCATTGCAGGCATTGGAGCAGGCGAAACAGCGTGTAGCCAATGAGAAGAAAAAGCAGAACGAGAAGAAACGGAAAGCCGAGAACCACCACAAGTACATCATGGGCGGCATTATTGTAAAGCATTTTCCCGACTGTTACCGTTACGACGAGGACGAGTTAAACCGTATCTTATCAGTGGCATTACAGACAAAGGAGTGTCAGCAGATTATATCTAAAATCAAGTCGGAAAGCCGAGAAACCACTCCCCCACAATCCATTATGCCTAATACCGAAAATGAAAGTGAGGGCAATACGGAATGACGAGGGCAAGAAAAATCAAATGCCGAGGTAACGCATTCACCCCGTTTACGGGGTGCGCACAGATATACCACCAGAGGTGGTATGTGCGCCCTCCGGGGGGCAAGTTTCACTTGCATGGACTCCTGCGGAGGGCGGTGCGCCAAAGGCAGGCGCACATGGGGGAGTTACAATCCCCCATCGGGGCGGAAGTGCCGCCCCTGCCCCCTAGTGAACTTTGCATTCAGACAAAAGCCAAAGTGCGGCTTTTATCTGTCCACAAAGTCTATGAGTGCGCCCCACCACCCTATCGGCAGAATGTAGGTATTGTGTATGGGTAGTATCACGAAATAGGCAAGCACACGTTTTTCCATAGTCAAGCGGAGCAAGGGGCAGTCGGCAGTTGAGAAAGCATCATACATCAGCAGGAGCATTCTTGTGAGTGAGTATGACGGACAGACCTACCGCCCCAAATACCATGAAGATTTAGTCCACAATGAAATCTCTCTCCCACCCAATGCACCCAAAAAATATGCAGACCGAGCCACCTTATGGAACGCTGTTGAACTGTCCGAGAAAGGACAGAAATCGCAGCTTGCAAGAATGTTAAAAGCGTCACTCCCCAACGAATGGAGTTACGAACTTGCAGAGGAAGTCGTGAGGGATTACGTTAAGAGGAATTTTGCTGATAAGGGAATGTGTGCAGATTGGGCAATCCACGACAGCGAGAACGATAAAGGACAGCGCAATCTCCATATCCATGTTTTACTTACCATGCGCCCTATTGCGGAAAACGGGGAATGGGGAGCAAAGACAAAAAAGGTCTATGTCCTTGATGAAAACGGGGAGCGTGTTCCACTTATTGACAAAAAGACAGGTCAGCAGAAAGTGGATAAGCAAAACCGCAAACAGTGGAAGTGTCAGACCGTAGAAAGTACCGACTGGAACAGCCAAGAGAACGCCAAGAAGTGGCGCAAGGATTTAGCCGACACAATCAATGCCACCAATGAGCAGTTGGGGATTTCGGTTCATTGGGAACATCGCTCTTTTAAGGAACAGGGCATTGACAGAGAGCCAACTATCCATATCGGGGCAGTTGCAAACGCTTTAGAACGTAAGGGAATACAGACCGAGCGGGGAAATATCAATCGGGAAATCCTCAGACATAATAGGCTGTTGGAGCAGGCAAAAGAAATGCTCATGCTTGCCAAGCAGGAACTTCAGAGCGTACAGTATGCCAAGATTAAAGATGCAGCAGTCAGTGTGAGGAATGAAGTCATGGAGATGATTGCAAAAGTGAGGGAACGCAAAGGCAGATTAGATTTGCCGATTGTCAGCGGAAAGTACTTAAGAAGAATATCCGACAGAACCGCCTTGCAGTCAGCCGGCAATGCGGAGACATTCATCACGACAAGGAAGATAGACAGTTTTGAAAGCCTTGCGAAATTCACAGCGGACAGGGAACAGAAATATCAGCAGTTGGAAACGGTACATCTTTCAAAGGGGCAGAAACTAAACCGATTAAAGGAACTGTCAAAAATGTATGCCCTCTATGCGCCAATTCAAGCCACCTATAAGGAGAGCCAGTCGCTCAAAGGATTTGCGAAAATGAAATATGATAAGGAGCATAAGGACAGCTTATCGAAGTACCCCGAATTAAAGGAACGTATGCAGAGCCTTTTACAGAACGGCGAGAAAATAACGCCGAAACAGTGGAAAGCCGAGATACAGTCCTTACAATCCGAGTATGACAGTATCGGCAAGGAACAGACCAAGACCGCCACAGAATTAGCGTATGCGGAAGTTATCAGCTACAACAAAAAGAACCTTGAGAGGGAACTTCAGAACGAGAGCCGACAGCAAGCTATCCAAGGGATAGCTGACAGGCAACAGGGCAGACCGAAACAGAGAGAGGAAGAAATTTAATAGAAATCCAATAGAAATGTGCGTGTGATTGTGGTATTATGGTAAGGATTAGGAGGAAATTCAATATGATTTATAGGTTAGCTAAAGAAACGGACGTAGATAAAATATGTTCTTTGGTTGAGAGTGCGGTGAGAAAAATGGAAATTTAACAAATTTTTCAATGGGATAACTTATATCCAACCAAGGCTGATTTTCTTAATGACGTTCAAAAGCAACAGCTTTTTATAGGTATGTCTAATAATGATATATCGGTGGTATATGTGTTAAATAAGGATAGCGATAAAGAATATGAAAATGGTGCATGGAAATATCCCAATAGTGAATACCGTATCATACATAGATTGTGTGTCAATCCCGAATATCAGAATAGGGGCATAGCGAAAAGCACTCTTATACACATTGAAAAAGAATTACGGGAAATGGGGATTGAAACAATACGTCTTGATGTATTTAGCAATAATCCATTTGCTTTATCCCTATATCAAAATAACGGATATAAAAAAGTAGGCAATGCTGATTGGCGAAAGGGAAGATTTTATTTAATGGAAAAACATTTATAACTCATTTATCTAAACAGCATTGTTGCAATCACACAAAATAGTTACACAGCGTTAAAAGCGTATAGAAACTTGAGAAAATTTACGAGAAATTTAGTTTTCAAAAGGTATTGTCTGATGTATAATAAAAGCAGTGGAAGAAGGTGATATTTTTGAGTACAACAGAGCAGACACATCAACAGGACTTAGAACGTCTGAAATCACTCCGATATATGGACGATGATTTTATGTCTGTCTGCCTTGCAGATAATTTTGAGGGTGTGGAACTAATACTTCGGATTGTTTTAGGGCGGGAGGATATAAAAGTTAAATCGGTTAGGACACAAGAGCCATTGAAGAATTTGCAGGGACGTTCGGCTGTTTTAGATGTTCATGCGGTTGACAACGCCGATAAGGAATTTGATGTTGAAATTCAGAGGAAAGACGCAGGAGCAGGCGCAAAGAGGGCAAGGCATAACAGTAGCTTGTTGGATGCGCACATATTAAAGGCTGGTGATGATACAGAGGATATTCCTGACAGCTATGTTATTTTCATAACAGAAAATGATGTAATGAAAGGAAACCAGTCGATATATCTGGTAGAAAGATATGTCACTATCGGGAAAAACAAAGTATTGTTTGGCGATGGTTCGCATATCATATATGTTAATGGGAAATATAGGGGTAACGATGAGATTGGAAAGCTGATGCACGATTTTTCATGCACTAATCCCGATGATATGAATTATGAAACTCTTGCTAAAAAAGCACGTTATTTTAAGCAAGACGAGAAAGGAGTTGCGGCTATGTGTAAAATTATGGAAGATATGAGGAATGAAGCGGCATTAAACAACGCAAGAGAAACCGCAGAAAGATTGATAAAAAAGGGAAAGATGACGCTTGAAGAAATTGCGGAGTGTGTTCCTCTATTATCAATTGATGAACTAAGAAAAATGGAAGCCGAAGTTATGCAGTTAGCATAATCAACAACATAATTTAATATCAATAAAACAGCGTAAAGGCGCATGGAACAGTAAATTGTAAACCATGCGTCTTTTTTGCGCTCAAAAGGAGGAACATGAGCGACAACATTCAGACCAACACCACAGGGCGATTAACGCCCTGATTACAACAGAAGATTGACAAGACAAGATATTTAGTCGAGGTACACTTCTCTGATACAAGCACCCAAAGCGTAGAGGACAAGCTAAAGCGTGTCATTCTCCATGACTTAGAGCATGGAAAACAGGGAAAAGCAAGAAAAAGTGATGAAAAATGATGAATACGTCCTTGACAAGCAGCAACAGGTGAAAGCGGAAAGTACGTTGCAAGCAGTCCGCCATACGGTTATCTGAAAGACAGCGAGGATAAAAATAAATGGGTGATTGATGAAGTGGCAGCACCCATTGTCAGACGGATATTCTGAATGACATTAGAGATGGAAAGCGTGTTCCCATGTATGTGGAAATTATGCAAAACAGTCAGTCGGCACATTATGTAAGTCAACGCACCGCATCAAAGCGGATCATGTTATGGAGATAGTGGCAAAGACCATTAAGGAAGTCATTCAATATGCCAATCTTGATAAAGGGCGTTTTGCGGAAGAAATACAGTCGCATATTGAAGACAAACAGGAAGTAGACTTTACCGAGCAGAGAAAACACATGACAGTATGTGAAAAGCGTACCGGGGAACTGGAAATGTTGATTGCCAAGATTTATGAGGATAACGCATTAGGGAAACTGTCAGACACGCGTTATATCATGCTCTACAACCAATATGAGGGCGAGCAAGAACAGTTGCAGGAAGAACTGGACAGTTACAAGGCAGAGCAGACACAGTATGAAAATGACCGTAAATCTGCTGCACGTTTTCTGAAACTGGTTGAGAGGTACAGCAACGCAGAGGAAATGGCAACACTCATGCTGAATGGTATTCCGCAATCTCAATATCCGATAATTAACGGGCAAAAATCAAAAAACAGCTACTTCCATAAGCGGCATTATGTTTATATTCATTATTTGGCAGATATATCTATCAATCCTTATACATCTATCTTTAGATATACTATAGGGGGAGGGCAAAGACTATGAACAAAGAGCAGGAACAGCAGATTGTGGACTATTACAGTACCGCAGACAAATATATCTGCAGTAAGCCGCATTCTAATGCGCATCAGAGCGTATTCACCAAAGAAAACGATAAATGCCAGTGGCTTGTGTTGGAGCAGAAAAGCCAAAACCAAGTTGAGGTAAGGCAGACCGACAGGCATGGAACTATCACAGCAAGGGATAACTATGAACTCACAAGAAATATCCCTAAGTGCGTGGGTGTTGAGCGTTTATGTGAGGGCGCAAATATACAGATACCCTTTAATGCTGATGAAATCACTCTAATCTATCAGTTTGGGGGAAAGAGCAAAGCGGAAACGTGCGCCAGTTTATCTATAATCCTGCCACAGATAAAGGACAGCGACACCAAACAGATTGTAAGCACCATATTAAAGAAATTAAATTCCCTATCAGAAGAAAACTGTATGGAACTAACAGACACCGCCAAAGACAGAAATTGACCGAGCGTGACCATTCCATAAAGGCAAGATTAGCCAAAGTAAAGGAACAGTCAAAACAGCCAACAGTTTCCGAGGGAAAAAAGCACAGAACCCACAGCAAGGGAAAGGGGGATATGGCATTATGAAACTTTCACGATACGAACAAGAAACCATAGTCAATTACAATGCAGGAGAACAAATCGCTACTGTCTACACAAGGGATAAGGCAGTCATGAGGAAACTTGACACGCTGGTTGCCAACTTCCCCGATACATACAAGTTGATAAAGCAGGACGAAGTATCTAAAACATATTCTTTTTCGAAATCATATGTCAGCTGTCGCAAGCCGAGGACGGTCAGCACAGAGCAGAGGAAACGGGCAAGACAGATGATGACTAGACGGAATAAGGTAAAGGAATTTTAAGCAATTATTAATAGAATTATGTGGGCGGTAATGCTATAATGGTGGAATTAAGTAAGTGAATAGATTAGGGATAATAATGAGAGATGATATTTTAGCGTATTTACGCAATGAGATTTATTCAAGGTGTAAGAAACCTGCAAATAAATTTGGAATGGGAATCTATTACCATATAGAAGCAGTTGTCAAAAACGGCGAATTGTTAGCGCAAAAATACGGTGCTGATACAGAAATTGTAATGATTGCGTCGTGGCTGCATGATATCGCATCCATTACTGATTATGACTTATATGAAAATCATCATATTTATGGTGCAGAGATTGCATATGACCTTTTAACACAATTATCTTATGATAAATCTAAAATACCTTTGATACAGGCGTGCATAATAAATCATAGAGGAAGCGTGTGTCTGGATAAAAACAGTATTGAGGAGTCATGTGTTGCTGACGCTGATGCAATTTCACATTTTGACAGCGTTCCCAGTCTGCTGTATTTGGTATATGCAGAACGAAAAATGAACTATAAAGAAGGCAAGCAGTATGTGAAAGAAAAATTAGAGAGAAGCTTCACTAAATTATCTGCCCCAAGCAAAGAATTTTATAAAAATAAGTATCAGCAAGTAATGGAAATACTGGGTTAAATAAAAACATATTTGTTTAGGAAAATTGAAAACATAAGTGTTCTTCCACCCTATTTGAATTTGGGGCATTAAAAATTTTTTATCTTGCTGATGGTTTTGCTTAAGGAATAAACAAATACCGGAGATTTTTCGTCCGATTTATAAATTTCTGTTTGTTAATCTGGTATTTGAATTCTCAAACAAAGGTTAATATTTGCACTTGTGATATTCTCTAAAAAACTGCCGATTTTCCAGAGGAGGTAAGAATTGAAGCTTTATTTAATACGTCACGCAGAAAGTTATGGAAATATAAAGGGAAAAATAATATCCGCCACAGATTTTGAACTGACAGAAAAAGGGATAGCTCAATCACAACGCATCGGACAAAATATGTTCAGAATTGAAAGAAGAATCAATATCAGCCTACTGCAGTTCACTTGCCAGAGCCAGACAGACGCTCATAGAGATTCTGCGTTGCATTGGACAAGAAAATGCTGAGATCACAGAAACTGATTCCTTAAAAGAAATGGATCTAGGATTGCTTGAAGGAATGACCTGGGAAGAACGTCGACAGAAATATCCAGAAGTAGATTTGGATAAAAAGCTGTCGATACTTCAGGCTCCCTGTGGGGAATCTTATCAGGATGTAAAGAATCGGTGTAAAATGTTTGCAGAAAAGTATTTAGAAAAAGAAGCAGATGAAAAAAACATAATTATCGTTTCCCACGGCATTACATTAAGAATATTAACAAACTTTCTTTTAAAACGTCCGGACGAAGATATAAATTTTTTGAATTGGATGGAGAATACTGCGTTGACAGAACTTATTCTGGAAAAAGGAAGCCATACATATCAATTGGTTCGATTGAATGATTATTCGCACCTTAGAGAGTTGCAAACCGTTGGATATGAAAAATGGGGATTATTTGCAGCGCGTGATTATTGGGCAAAACAACCCAACTTTTAGACCGGCTAATTCCAGCTAGTCGGGAAGAAAAAGCACCTAGGAAAAAATCTAAGTGCTTTTTTTATGTCCTATTTACAGCATCAAGGCAGAAAGGAGGATATAAAAAACTGAATATTGTTTATCTTTGGCAGCAGATTCCTAACGGAAAATCAGCAGCTTTTTTTATTCCCAGTAACTATCAACACAGCACAGAAAGAGCGAGGTATAAAAAGTGATTGAGAACAACAGTCATTACAAAGTGAGTATGACAGTATCAGCAGAGAGAAGTCAAAGACCGCCACAGAGTTAGCTTATGCCGAGGTAATCAGCTATAACAAGAAGAACCTTGAGAGGGAGCTTCAGAACGAGAGCCAACAGCATAACAAACAACAGAGCAGAACTAAGCGGAGAGAGGAAGAAATTTAATGTGAATTTTATTGTAAAGATAGGCGTTTTTTGTATAATTTTAGTGTGGCAGGAGTAGGCTATATCGTAACTTGAGCCACACATTTTTAGAAATTGAGGTGATAAAGTGCAGGACGATACAAAGCAGACATAGGAGGTCATGGCAAAGCGTACCGCAAAAAACAGCGTATTCCTTGACCTTTTTCAAAATAAGAGTTATCTGCTAAAGCTGTATAAAACGCTCTATCCAGAGGACACCACATCAACAGAAGATTCTCTTACAGATGTGACGATTACAAATGTATTGACGGATAATCTGTATAATGATTTAGGCTTTATAGACAAAACAGCATGGAATGACACAAAAGGCAGTTACGGAAACGATTCGCATATGCAAGGACAGGAATGTTTTAAGGGAATATTTAGCGCAGAGAGAAAAGGAGGTTGTGACGATTATGATGAGTTTGTTTGATGAAGAACAGATAATGAAATCATTTATTAAGAGTGAAAGGCATGATGAAGCGAGAGAAACAGCAGAAAGGCTAATAAAAAAGGGGAAAATGACGCTTGAAGATATTGCGGATTGTGTTCCGTCATTGTCATTTGACGAATTAAAGGAGATTGAAGCCGAGATTATGCAGTTAGCATAATCAATAAACAATTTAATGTCAAAATAACAGCGTAAAGGCGCATGGAACAGTAAATTGTAAACCATGCGTCTTTTTTGCACCTAAAAGGAGGAACAATGAGCGACAACATTCAGACCAACACCATAGGGCGGTTAATGCCTTGTTTACAAAAGAAGATTGATAAGACAACCTATTTAGTCGAGGTACATTTTTCTGATACCAGTACCCAAAGCGTGGGGGATAAGCTAAAGCGTGTCATTCTTCACGACTTAGAACATGGAAAACGAGGCAGACCAAGAAAAAGTGCTGAAAAATGATGAATACGTTCTTGACAAGTAGCAATAGGAGCACACGATAAATTTGCAGTCTCAAAAATACTATGAAATATGGTTTTATGGATGTAGATGGCATGATGCTGTGTATCCATAGGTAGCTGAATGTCTATAGTGTGGGGGAGTGCTTGGACAGCGGGAATTACATATTAAATTTCTATAAAGATGAGCCTGAAATCTTGAGTATTGTATCTTGAGATTTCAGGAGCTTTTTTTGCATTAAGAATTGAATAAGACATAAGAGTATTAAGGGGTAGGAGCTAGTAGTCAAGTCCGGAGGAGAAACGGCAATGGGGGCTGTTCCCTTTTTCAAAGGGTTGCATTTTCCGCGAGGCAATGCTATACTGTCACTAGGCAAATAAGATTAAGGTTAAGGCTCCTTGTGTTTTTCCGGCTTTCCCTAGTGCCGCTCAGACGGTATAGCGGAAAATATGGAAGAAAATGGCGGATGGGGGTAGCGGGCTTTATGCGTCGTAATAGTATTTTTGCCATTGTCCTTGCAGGATTGTTGTTCTTGGGCGGATGTTCTGGAGTGGAGGCCGGGAACCCGGACGATGCTCCGCTGCAGAGCGCGGGGATGCATGGAAACAATTCAATATCCAAAGGGTCTGAGTCAGGAACAAAAACACCGTCGTCTGAAACGGATACGGCGTTCACGCCTTATGAGGCGCCGGAGTTTGCTGACTCTTCTTTCCATGGGGATTTGGCGGAGGGAGACCAGAATGTACAGATAGACTTATCGGCATTGAATCAGGGCTATGTGGCGGTCAGCGCGAAGGCAGATACCAGACTGAAGTTTCAGGTTATCAAAGGAGAAGTCACATATAACTACAACATCGCATCGGACGGCACTCCGTCCATCTTTCCGATCCAAAGCGGAGACGGCAGGTATACCTTTCGGGTCATGAAGCAGGTGAGGGAGGGCAAGTATACTTGTTATTATACCACGGAGGGGGATGTGGTTTTGGATGATGAGTTTCAGCCCTTTCTGCGTCCCAGCGATTACGTGAATTATAGTAAAGACTCTGACTGCGTTAAGAAGGCGGCTCAGCTGGCCGAAAAGGAAGAGGATGCTTTGGGAGTGGTGACGGCGGTATTCCAATATGTATGCGACAGTATCGGGTACGATAAGGAGAAGGCGGCGATGGTTCAGACCAATAAGTCCTATCTGCCGGATCCGGACGAGATCATGGAGCTAGGGGAGGGTATCTGTTTTGACTATGCGGCCCTTACGGCGGCGATGCTTCGCAGTCAGGGGATTCCCACCAAGATGGTCTTCGGGGACGTGTCTTCGGGAGACACTTATGTATATCATGCATGGAATATGATTTATATTGAAGAAACGGGTTGGATTACCGTGGAATATTCGGTGAAGGCTGATGAGTGGAATAGGCTGGATCTGACATTTTCAGCGGGAGGAGCAGACGGTGCGTTCGTAGGGGACGGAGGAAACTATACGGATTCCAAATATTATTGAGGGTGAGGCAGATATGAGGAACAAAAAGCTGAACGATCTTGGAGTAAGCGCATTTTGCGAGAGCATGGCGATGATGGTGCAGTCGGGCATTCAGATGGATGAGGCCGTGATGCTTCTGATGCAGGAGCGTGGACGGGGAGGTATTCTGGAGCAGGGGCTTGCTGTCATGAAGGAGGAGACGGAGCAGGGAAGAAGCTTGTCGGCCGCTATGAAAGCCGCGGGGATTTTTCCGGAGTATGCCATCAAAATGGTTGCTGCGGGAGAAGCCACGGGACGCATGGAGGACGTGCTGTTTCGGCTGTCCCGGTATTATGCGGATCAAAGTACCATAGCCGGAAAGCTGAAAAATGCGGTTACATACCCGGCGGTGATGCTTCTGATGATTATTGCGGTACTTGCCGTGATGCTGACCATGGTGCTTCCGGCCTTCACGGGTGTGTACGATCAGCTTACGGGCAGCCTGGCAGCGTCTTCCTACAGCTATATTCGCTGGGCTTATGCGTTCTGCTGGATTGCGTTGGGAGTTATGGTGGTTCTGGCGGCAGCGCTGATTCTTGGATATGTGCTTTGGAGCGGCAAGAGGCGGCAGGTGGTGGAGAGGGCTATCGGAAGGATACCTATCTGTTCTTCCATTCTGGAAAGCATGGGGATGTTCCGGTTCACGGCGGCGTTGTCCACCTTTCTGGCCAGCGGCGAAATGCAGGATACGGCTGTGATAGAGAGTATGGGCATGACGGATTATGAGCCGGTTGAGGAAAAGGTTCGCCGCTGTGTGGGCCATATGGAAGAAGGCCACAGCATTGCGCAGGCCGCCTATGATGAGGATCTGTTTGAACCTGTTTACGGGCGTATGCTTTTGGCCGGGGAGCGCAGCGGAAGTTTGGAGCAGGTGCTGGGGCGTTTGAACGGTCTTTTGGAGGAGCACTGTATGGAGCTGGTGGACCGGCTGGTGGGAGTGGTGGATCCGCTGCTGTCAGGGGTTCTGATGCTGACGGTGGGCGTGTCTCTCCTGAGCGTGATGCTGCCGCTGATCGGCATGATGAATTCCATCGGCTGATGTTGCCGTGGGCTGACGGCGGCTGTTTTGGCTGGTCTGTATCCGATATGGCTGCAGGTAGGGAGCAGCTGTAGCAGGAACAGGCGCTTTGCATATCCGCCCCTTGGGGCGGGAGCCGCAAGGTTCGGGCAGCAGGAAGCAGGAAGTGGCGGTGTCAGAGGGACGGTTTGAAAGGGCTTTGGCGGTTTGGAGAAGCCTTTCTTAAGGAGGATGGCTCATGTATGTGGACAAAAAGAGAAGGCGTTGGCCGTATTTCATATCGGCTGTCTTGATATTGGCGATAGCGGGGCTTATCGTGTGGCGGGGGGCACAAGTATCGGCGGCGAACCTGCAGGAGGAAAGCGCGGTGGCGCTGCGCGCGGCCATACAGCGCAGCGCCCTGCAGTGCTATGTGGTGGAGGGGGCCTATCCCTCCAATCTGGCTTATCTGGAAGAAAATTATGGTCTTCAGATCAATACAGAAGATTTTCATGTGGTTTATGATGCGTTCGCATCCAACCTGCCGCCTTATGTTCAGGTGACAGTCAGGCCATAGGCCTATGGGGAGGAGACGGAGGAGGATGAGACAGGACAATAGATCGCCAGTGACTTTAATGACAATGGGCATTGCCGGCTTCTTTTTGGCTGGCTTTTTCTTGCTTGTGATATTCGGCGCTCAGGTGTATCAGGAAATCGTAGGAGGGCAGGCCCAGAACAATCATACCAGAGAGCTCATGGGCTATCTGATCACTTGTGCAAAGGCCAACGACAGTGAGGGATCAGTGATGATTCTGGAGCGGGAAGAGGGGCCTGTGCTTGTGATAGCGGACGGGGACTCCGGCTATGCCTTTCGCATATACAGACATGAGGGCGCTTTGGTGGAAGACTACGGGGCTTTGGAGTCAGATCCGAATCCGGGAGTGGCCATGGTCATTGGAGAGACGGAGATTTTCGAGGTAGAGGATCGGGGAGACGGAACCTTTGCGGTGACGACGGACGCAGGGGTGGTGCTGTTCCATGCCAGAAGCGGGGCGTGAGATGGGGGCAGAGATGAAGAAGAAGCAGCATATCACCGCATTTTACATGGAAATGCTGGTGCTTATAACAGTTTTCATCGTGGTCATATTGATTTTGACAAAGGTATTTGCTTTATCCAGACAGCAGAGCGCAAAGGCCAGAATTCTGACCAATGCCGTCTGTCTGGCCGAAAATACGGCGGAGACGGCGGCTGCGTCCCCAAATGAAGAGACGTTTCTTATGCTGTTTGGCAGAGAGGGAAACGCATGTATGGTGGAGGAAGACGGACACAGAATCTATCAGGCCCGGTATGACGACAAGATGGCCCCTGCGGCGGAGGGAAACTTTCTGGTGAATGTGGAATGGATACCGGAGGACGGAACAGAAGGCGATTTTGTGACGAGCCGGATCACTGTATACTGGAACGGAAGCGCAGAACCTATTTATACTTTGGAGACGGGGATGTATTTGCGGTAAGCGTAAGGGGCTGATTCAGTGATTTCTTCTATGTGAAAAATAGGAGGGCTTCACTGTGGGAGGACGTATTATAGGAGGCATTTCATGAGGCACATTCCGATTAAGTTGGGGCCGCTGGCGCTTTTGCTGGCTGTTATCAGTATCTGTATGACGACTCTGGGCATTTTGACCTTTACCACTGCCCGGGCCGACTTGGTTATGGCGGAGAAATATGCCGCTACAGTGCGGAACCGTTATGAGCTGGAATATCAGGGGCAATCCTTCCTCAGGACCGTGGGGGATATGCTGGCGGAAGGGACAAATGCCGGGGATATTTCCGGCACGGAGACAGATGAAAACGGCGTGATCTGGAAGACCATTGCACAAGACGATTCCAAGCTTGTGATTGGGATTTTGCCGGATCCGGAGACAGGATACAAGGTGGTAAGCTGGAGGCTGCTCAGGGAGTGGAGCGCTGACGAGAGCATGGGCGACTTGTGGGACGGCGAGTAGAGAAAGAGGAGAGACAAAACTGGAAAAACAGTCTCGGAACGGAAAGCGCCGGGAAGAATTTAGGGGCGCATGAAGAGGAGAGACGGAACTGGAATAGGAGGAACCCGAAATGGGCATTCAGGAGATTTTGGAGCAGGCGGTGGCTTCTGAGGCATCGGACATCTTTTTGATATCCGGCCTTCCGGTCACCTTCAAGCGCAATGGGCGGCAGGAGAGGCAGGAGGGCAATATCCTGATGCCGGATATTGCCAAGCAGGTCATAGAGGAGATATATGAGGTCAGCGGGCGGGACAGAGTGAATCTGGATAATGGGGAGGACGATGATTTTTCTTTTGCCATATCCAGACTGGGGCGCTTCCGTGTGAACGTGTTCCGGCAGAGAGGCTCTCTGGCGGCTGTCATCCGATTGATTCATTTCGGACTTCCGGATCCGCAGCAGCTGGGGATTCCGGAGGCGGTGCTTTCTCTGGCGGAGAATAAAAAAGGATTGGTGCTGATCACGGGCGCGGCAGGAACGGGAAAGTCCACCACTCTTGCTTGTATGATCGACCGAATCAATCACAATCGGGACTGCCATATCATAACCATGGAGGATCCCATAGAGTATATTTATCGCCATGACAGGGCAATCGTCACTCAGAGGGAGATTTCTATAGACACGCCGGGATACTTGCATGCGCTGCGTTCGGCCCTGCGGGAGAGCCCGGATGTGATTCTTCTGGGGGAGATGCGTGACTACGACACCATATCTGCAGCCATCACTGCTGCGGAAACGGGTGTGCTGCTGTTCAGCACACTGCATACCAGCAGTGCGGCCAACACGATCGGCAGGATTTTGGACGTGTTTCCGGCGAATCAACAGCAGCAGGTGAAAATGCAGCTGGCGCAGATCCTCAAGGGAGTGGTGTGCCAGCAGCTTGTGCCGTCGGTGGACGGTACGCAGATACCTGTGTTCGAGATTATGAAGACTACTAATGCAGTTCAGAACATGATAAGGGAGGACAAACTGCACCAGCTGGATCAGGAGATGCAGTCCGGAGGCGATCAGGGAATGTGTACCATGGACGGAAGTCTTCTGAAGCTGTATAGGCAGGGCAGGATCACGAAGGAGACGGCACTTGTATCATGCATTCATTATGATGCCATGGTTAAGAGGCTGAGTATCTAATTCCATGATTGTCCATGGCTTTTATCATCCGGATATGCTAGAATAAATGCGTAGTGAAAGACGGATTTTGCATGAGGCATCATCCAAGGGAACGTCATGGGATCGGGCGGGAGCATCGCTTGATGAAATGAAGAGACAATAGATTAGTGAGGTAGATGAATGACCAGAGTGATCGGGGTAAGGTTCCGCACGGCGGGCCGGATATATTTTTTTGACCCGTTAAATTTTGCTATCAAAAAAGGTGATCACGTGATTGTGGAGACCGCCAGAGGAATTGAGTATGGGACGGCGGCATCAGGCATTACGGAGGTAGAGGAGGAAAAGGTCGTTCAGCCCCTGAAGCCGGTGATACGCATTGCCAATGCAAGGGACACGGAGCAGGAGACGGGCAATCGGGAGAAGGAGGCGGAAGCGTTCCGGATCTGTACGGAAAAAATCAGAGAGCATGGACTGGCGATGAAGCTGGTAGGTGCGGAATATACATTTGACAACAGCAAGGTTCTGTTTTACTTCACGGCGGACGGCCGTATCGATTTCAGAGAGCTGGTAAAGGATCTGGCGGGAGTGTTCAGAACAAGGATTGAGCTGCGTCAGATCGGTGTCCGGGACGAGACAAAGATCATGGGAGGCATCGGAACTTGTGGACGTCCCTTATGCTGCCATAGTTATCTGTCGGATTTCGTGCCGGTGTCCATCAAGATGGCAAAGGAACAGAATCTGTCTCTGAACCCCGCCAAGATATCCGGCGTCTGCGGCAGGCTTATGTGCTGTCTGAAGAATGAGGAGGAGACCTATGAGGAGCTGAACAGAAGGCTTCCGGGGATAGGGGATACCGTGACCACGGAAAGCGGAGCCAGAGGCGAAGTGCAGAGCGTCAATGTGCTGCGGCAGCTGGTGAAGGTGGTTATAGATGCGGGGGACGAGAAGGAGATCAAGGAGTATCCCGTGGAGAAGCTGCGCTTTAGGCGCAGACACAGCAAGAAGGAAAAGATGGAGCTCTCGCAGGAGGAGCTGCAGGAGCTGGAGCGTCTGGAGGAAGAGGAGCAGCAGGAGCAGGAAGCTCAGGAGGGCGGAAAGAAGGAGGCTGGACAGAGGCAAGGCGGCAGGAACCGGCAGGAGGGCAAAAACCGGCACGGCGGACGCGGCGAGGATCAGCGGCATTCGGCAGGAGAGAAACGCTTTGGGGAGTCGAACCGTTTTTCTGAATTTCACCGGGAACAAAAGTATACGGCGGAAAACCAACGCAATGCGGAAGGTCAGCGTAACGCGGAAACTCAGCGTAACGCGGAAAACCAGCGTAACGCGGAAAACCAGCGCAACGCGGAAGGTCAGCGCAACGCGGAAGGTCAGCGCAACGCGGAAGGTCAGCGTAACGCGGAAACTCAACGCAGCACAGAGAACCAACGCAGCGCGGAAACCCAGCGCAATGCGGAAAACCAGCGCAATGCGGAAACCCAGCGCAGCGCGGAAAACCAACGCAGCGCGGAAAACCAGCGCAATGCGGAAAACCAGCGCAGCACAGAGAACCAACGTGGTACAGAGAATCAGCGCAGCACAGACAGAGCCGAGCAGCGTTACGGCAGCGGAAGACAAGGCGGACATAGACAGTCAGGGCAGCGCTTCGGAGGCGGACAGAGGGCATATGGGCAGCGTCCCGCAGGCGAGCGCTCGGAGGAAGGCTATAGACAGCAGGAGTACCGCCCCGAGGGTGGACAGCAGCCCGAAGGCCGTTATGGCGGGAATAGGAGCCGGCAGGACGGCAGGAGGCGTCAGTATGCCAACAGCGGAGAACGTCAGGGCACAAGGAACCGCCGGGACGGCAGGAACAATAGGCACGATGGGAGAGCCGGTCAGGAGGAGCGGCTGAAATCTGATGGAAATCAAGCTTAAGGAAGACGAGCGTTTGGACGAGCTCCAGAGAAACGGCTACCGCATTATCCAGAATCCGAATAAATTCTGCTTTGGGATGGATGCGGTGCTTTTGACTGGATTTGCCCATGCGGAGGCGGATGACCGTCTGCTGGATCTGGGGACGGGTACGGGAATCATACCGCTTCTTATGGAGGCCAAGTACGGCTGTGCTCATCTGGTAGGTCTGGAGATCCAGCAGGAGAGTGCTGACATGGCTGTCAGGAGTGTTGCGTTGAACGGCCTGACAGACAAAATAGAGATTGTGGTTGGGGACATCAAAGAAGCAGACCGTTTTTTCCCGTCTGCTTCTTTTGATTGCATCACATGCAACCCTCCATATATGATAGGACAGCACGGTGCAGCCAGCCCCAATATGCAAAAGGCCATTGCGCGTCATGAGATTCTCTGTACCTTTGAGGATGTGGCGGCCCAGACGGCGCGGCTGCTGAAGCCCGGAGGGCATTTTTTTTTGGTGCATCGCCCTTTTCGTCTGGCGGAGATCATGGTCACCCTTGCGCGGCATAGGCTGGAGCCTAAGCGTATGCAGCTGGTGCATCCCTATGCGGATAGGGAGCCCAACATGGTTCTGCTGGAGGCGGTGCGGGGAGGGCGGCCCAGAATGAAGGTGGAGAAGCCTCTGGTGATATTCCGGGAGCCGGGGGTGTACATGTCGGAGATCAGAGAGATATATGGGTATTGAGGTTTCGGCGCAGCGGCAGTTATCTTGATCACGAACCTGATTAAGTGCATTTCGTTTATAGGGAAATTGCTATAGTAACCGTCTGCTGCAGTGCAAGGGGGACATGGCTTTTTTTGATCTGGGCATGGGAAGAAAGTAAGGCGGACTTGTATGGGGGAAAAATAAGGAGCAGGAAAGGATAGGTGAGCTTATGGCGGGAACCTTGTATCTATGTGCCACGCCCATCGGCAATCTGGGGGACATGACGCCCAGAGTGATTGAGACCTTGCGGGGGGTGGATCTGATCGCGGCGGAAGACACCCGCAACAGCATCAAGCTGCTGAATCATTTTGATATTCACACGCCCATGACCAGTTACCATGAATACAACAAGGTGGAGAAAGGAAGACAGCTTGTGGAGCAGCTGCTGGCAGGGAAGGAGATTGCCTTGATCACCGATGCAGGAACTCCCGCCATCTCGGATCCCGGAGAGGTGCTGGTGGCCATGTGCCATGAAAACGGCGTGCCCGTGACGAGCCTGCCGGGCCCTGCCGCCTGCATTGTGGCCCTGACCCTTTCCGGCCTGCCGGCCAGAAGGTTCTGTTTTGAGGGTTTTCTGCCTTCTGACAAGCGGGAGAGGAGAGAGGTTCTGGGGGAATTGGAAAAGGAGACCCGGACAATGATCCTCTACGAGGCCCCTCATCATCTGGCGGGTACGCTGGGGGAACTATGTGACTGTCTGGGGGATCGGCGGATTACCCTCTGCCGGGAGCTGACCAAGAAGTTTGAGACCGTGATTCCCACCACGCTGGAGGAGGCGGTGGAGCGGAATCAAAAAGAAGATCCCCGTGGGGAATATGTGCTTGTGATTGAGGGAAAAAGCCTTCAGGAGGTACGTCTTGAAAAGATAGCCGCATGGGAGACCATGAGCCTTGAGGAGCATATGGCCTATTATGAGGCTCAGGGCATGGACCAAAAATCGGCCATGAAGCAGGTGGCCAGAGATAGGGGCGTGGGCAAGAGAGAGATTTATGCGGGGCTTTTGGAAGGGCGTAAACAGCCATGAAGAATATTTGAAATTTTGAAATGACCTCTGAATTTACCGGGATACAGTTTATCAGAACACAGCCGCCGCTTGGGCAGAAATTTCTGCCAAAGCGGCGTTTTATATCTGTCCCGAAGGAGGAAATGGGAGGAAAGCCATATATATCCAAAGCGGCGTTTTATATCTGCCTCGAAAGGGGAGCTGTGAGCAAAGCCGCTTTTTTTACGGCAGGATGGCGGGAATAAACAGAGTGACCACGGTTCCCTTTCCGGGACGGCTGCTGCAGGACAGGCCGTAGGGGGCTCCATAGGCCAGAACCAGCCGCTCCTGAATGTTTCGGATTCCGTAGCCGCCAAAGGCCGTTGTGCCCTCAGGGGCCGCTGCCTTGGAAAAGCTGGCAAGGAGCGTGGCCGCATCCATTCCCACGCCGTCATCCTCCACAAAGATGCGGATGCCGTCATCTAGCCGCCGCACCTGCACCTTCAGCCGTCCGGATTTAGAGGGCTTTTCAAAGATGCCGTGAAGGATGGCGTTTTCAATCAGGGGCTGCAGGACGATCTTGATGATCTGGCAGCAATCGGCAGAGGGGTCCGTGTCCCATTCTGCGGCTATTCGGTTTTCAAATCGGAGGTTTTGGATCTCCACATAAAGCTTTGCATGTTTCAGCTCCTCGGACAAGGAGATCACTTCCCTGCCGTTGCTGAGGGACAAACGGTAAAACTGGCCCAAAGCATTGACCATGCGGCTGATTTCCGGAACATTGCGGCTGATGGCGGTGCAGTTGACCAGATCCAGAGAGTTGTACAGAAAGTGGGGATTGATCTGGGCCTGAAGGGCTTTCAGCTCCAGATTCTTGATCTGTCGGCCATGTTCCTCCCTTTCTTCCATCAAAGCGTCCAGCCGGTCCATCATCTGGTTGAAGCCGTCCATGAGCTGCGCGATCTCATCGTTGCCTGAGGGCTCCAGCCGTACCGCCACATCGCCGCTTTCCACCGTATGCATGGTCCCGGTGAGCTGCTTGATGCGTTTCAGGGTGGACTGGCTGATGAGGTACGCTATGAGATAGGCGGTGACTGCCACGGATATGACGGTCATAAGCATCTCCGCGCCCATCTCCCGGCTCAGCCGGAACACGTCACGATAAGGAAGTATGCTGGCGATGCACCAGCCCGAGGGGCCGATTTTCTTGCAGCGGGCGTAGTATTCCATGCCCTCTGCCTGAATCGTCTCCCATGTGTGGGGAGGCAGATCCTGCACCTGCCTTGCAAGAGCCTCAGGGCAGGGCAGGGAGGATGCGGCATGGGAGGAGAGCAGAATGTCCTCTCCACGGAAAAGCAGCAGCAGGCCGTTATCCGTGATAGAGCTTCCGCATATAATCTGTTCTATCCGTTTGGCATCGATATCCGCCCGGAGGATAGCCAGTGGCTCCTTCACGCTGCGGGGATTGTATATCATCTGGACGGAGGAAAAGCATGGCTGGGGGGACTCGCCCTCCGTGTCCTCCAGATCGGAGGGCGCGCACCATAGACGGCCGTTGTTTTCCCTGACAGCATGATACCAGCCGCTGTGCTCTACCTCGCTGATTTGGATGATATTGGTCGTGGTGTTGGAATAGGAATAATCATTGCCCACGTAGAGCCTGATGAAGTCGATGTCCGCAAGCATACAGAGATGTTCAAAGGTGGTGGCCAGCTGGGCGGAATCCTCCAGCCGGTTGATATAAGTGTAATCCCTTGGATCGTTGGAGGCCATCATATAGATCAGAGGATCCGTGGATAAGATATCGATGACCCCGTCCAGACGTCCCAGCAGACTCTCCAGAGACATGCAGGTATCGTCGAAAGCGTTTTGCGCGGCGGAGAAGGTCTGTTCCTGAATCAGCTCCCTGACCCGCAGATAGGCATAAAAAGAAAACATCCCAAGGGGAAGGACGATGAGCAGGAAATAAATACACATCAGCTTGGCACCCAGCTTTCCGCAGGTCAGCCACCGCAGAAATTTATTCCTCATAGGCATGCCTCTTCTGGTATTCTCTGGGGGAAAGTCCCATCTCTCTGGTAAACAGCTTGACAAAATATTTTCCGTCGCCATATCCCACGGCGTTTGCCACCTCGTAGAGCTTGCAGCTGGTGGTGGCGAGAAGCTTTTTGGCGTGGAGGAGACGTATTTCCGTCAGACGCTGGTTGACGGTCTTTCCGCAGCTTTTCTTGTAGGCGGAGCAGAGGTAGGTATTGGTGAACCCCAGATCGCTGGCAATGTTCTGTACGGTAAGGGTACAGTCATGGTAATGGCTCTCTATATAGCTTTCCACCTGAGAGGCGATATCGGGACAAGAGGGATCCTGAGAGGCAAAATACTCCGTTGCTGTCCGCATCAGAATGTTCTGCAGCCCCGCAAGGGTCTCTTGGCTGGATACGGCATACAGCAGCCGGTCTGCTTGGGCGGCGATGCTGCGGACGTTGCGGCTTTCTGCGGCATGCAAAAGCAGAAAGAGGATCCGGCAGTATAAACGGCGCAGCTGTTCGGGAGCCGTGCCCTGACAGCGACTGGTTCTCTCGTAGAGACTTTTCAGCGCAAAAAGGGCCTCCTCTTTTTTGTTGTGCCGAATCTGTTGATCCAATTGATTTAAGACGGTTTCTTCATCGCCAAACACGCTTGTATTCAGCGGCTTGTCGGGGAAATGGCCGCCCTGAAAAAACAATTCCTCAGCCGTGGGCTTTGCCTGACACAGCAGCTGTGTGGTGATCTCCCGAAGGGCAGCGGTGATCTCCTCCAGATTCAGGGGCTTTTCCACATAGTTCGCTGCCTTTAGCCGAATGGCGCCCTTGAGGTATTCCTTGTCGGAATAGCCGCTTAGAAAGACGAATTGGCATTCGGGCAGAAATTCCCGCACGGCGGCAGCCATCTCCAGCCCGCTTAAATGGGGCATCTTGATATCGCTGATGATGATCTGGGGCCGCACCCGGCGGGCCTGTTCGAGAGCTTCCTCCCCGTCGGTGGCAAGATAGACGCTGGTTACGGAGAGCTCCTCCCAGGGAATGTATTTTTGCAGCACGGTGCGGGGCATGGCCTCGTCATCGGCGATCAGTACGGTAAAATTCATCATATTCACCTCATATTTCTATTCCTTGATTCAATCATATATAAAATAGCACAAAATTTCAAGCGGATTACGCCGATTCTAAGCAAAATTGAATAAAGAGCATAAGATTACCCTCTTTTCATAATTCTGTCCCGTTGTTTTCGGGGAGCCGTTTTGTTAGGATAAATACATCTAAAGGAACAGCGGGATTATAGAGACAGACAGGAATTCTGCACCACCGGATCCACGGGGAGGGAAGGCGATGAAAAAGAGATCACATCCGTTTTTACGCGATCTGAAGGAAAACCGCACAAAGTGGCTGATGATTTTGCCGGCTGCTGTGGTGGTGATTTTGATGTGCTATATTCCTATGGCAGGCATTGTGCTGGCGTTCAAAGAGTTCAACTATCACGGAGGAATTTTCGGCAGTCCTTGGGTGGGCTTCAAGAATTTCGAGTACTTTTTCCAGTCGGGGAAGGCTTGGACCACTACCAGAAATACCATCCTCTACAACATTGCTTTTTTGGGCGTGAACACATTTCTGCAGATCACCTGCGCCATACTTCTCAGCGAGCTGGGGGGGAAGTATTTCAAGCGGATCACCCAGTCGGTGATGTTCCTGCCCTATTTCATCTCATGGGTGGTGGTAGGCGCGTTCATCTACAACATGTTCAACTACGAATTCGGAGCGGTGAACAGCTTTCTGCGGTCCGTGGGTATGAAGCCGCTGGATGTGTACTCCAACAAGGCTGCATGGCCGGTGATACTGATTGTGGTCAGTGCTTTTAAGAATGTGGGGTACGGCACGGTGATGTATCTGGCCAGCATCGTGAACATTGACGGGGAGATGTTTGAGGCGGCGGATCTGGACGGCGCTACCATGTGGCAGAAGATCAAGTATATCACGCTGCCCTGCATACGGCCTACGGTGGTGATCTTGTTTCTGATGGCCATAGGCACCATCATGAAGGGGGACTTCCAGATGTTCTGGCAGGTCACCGGCAATAATCCCATGGTGCTGGAAGTGACGGATGTCATAGACACATATGTGACCCGTTCCATGCTCAATCTTCAGGAATTCGGCATGACCAGCGCGGCGGGTCTTTATCAGTCGGGACTGTCCTTTGTCTTGGTCCTTATCGCAAACCATGCGGTGAAAAAAGTAGAGCCTGATTATGCCTTGTTCTGAGGAGGGCAGGAATCGGAGCCGGAGAAAGAAAGACAGAAGGGAGGCTGTGCCCATGGCAAGCACAAAACACCGCGGCAGAAAACCCGTGGGACGGGACCGCATTTTGTTCAACATATTTTCCTATGTGATATTGGCCATACTTTCCGTCGCATGTCTGCTGCCTTTTCTATTGGTGCTGAGCGGATCCGTGTCGGAACAGTATGCCATCCAGCTCCACGGCTATAGGCTGATTCCGGAGACCTTTTCCCTTGACGCATATAAGATGCTGTTCAAAATTCCGGAAGAGCTGCTGCGGGCCTACGGCATCACGATCTTTGTGACGGTGACGGGGACCCTGCTGGGGCTGTGGCTTACCAGCATGGCGGCCTACGTGCTTGCCAGCAGGGACTTTCGGTATCGGTATCAGATATCCTTCTTCTTTTACTTTACCTCGATCTTTGGAGGAGGTCTGGTGCCATGGTACATTTTCAATACGAAATATCTGCATTTTCATAACAGTATGATAGCATTGATTCTTCCGATTTTGATCAATGTGACCTATCTGCTGATACTGAAAAGCTACATGATGAGCATACCGGATGCTCTATATGAATCGGCAAAGCTGGACGGTGCGGGAGATTTCCGGATCTATCTGCACATAGCGCTGCCCTTGTCCAAAGCGGGGCTGGCCACGGTGGGACTGTTCATTGCACTGAACTATTGGAACGATTGGTACAATGCCATGCTGTTTCTGGACGAGGGCAGGCGGGATATGTACCCTCTCCAGTATTTCCTGAACAATATTCTTACCAAGGCTCAGGCCATGAGCGCCGCCGCCGCGAGAAGCGGCATTCCTGCCAGCGACGTGCCCAGCGAGCCTATGAAGCTGGCCATGACGGTGGTTGCCACCGGCCCCATTATCCTGCTGTACCCTTTCCTGCAGAAATACTTTGTAAAGGGCGTTACCATCGGTGCGGTAAAAGGTTAAAAAACCTTATTATTCCAAAATTTATAAAGGAGGAAGGATTTATGAGAAAGAGAACAAGAATCTGTAGTTTGCTCATGGCAATGCTGTTGGGAATCGGCGTTCTGGGCGGATGCGGCAGCGAGCCTGCTGAGGGCTCGGGCACGCCGGAATCTACAAAGGCTTCCGTGCCGGATGCAGGTCAGCCGGAGGGAAATGGGCCGGATATCTCCAAAGAGGTGGAGCTGACAATGTATCTGATCGGAGACCGCCCGGTAGACAATGACGAGGTGTTTGAAAAGATCAATGCAAGGCTGAAAGAGGAAATCAATGCAACCATTAACGTGAAGTTCATGAGCTGGGGCGAGTATGAGGAGAAATACCCTCTGATCTTTGCCTCCGGCGAGGAATGGGACATCATCTATACCGCAGACTGGTGTTTCTACAATGGTCAGGCCACCAAGCAGGGCTTCTGGGAGATCACGCAGGAGGCGCTTGACACGTATGCGCCTATGACGGCGGCCACCATCTATCCTGAGGCGTGGGAGCAGGCAAAGGTGAACGGTCAGGTATTCATGCTGCCTATGAACTATAAGGAAATCACTTCCTATGTGTATATGGTTAGGGGTGATCTGATGGAGAAATACGATATCAAATCCGTTTCGTCTCTGGATGAGGCGGAAGCCTATATGGATGCAATTGTGGCGAACGAGCCCACCCTGATTCCTTTGGATGTAGGTTCTGATTATGACAAATTATTCGTATTTGACCGTATGTGGGAAAAGGCAAACTGGGAGTCCGAGGAAAAAGTGGCCGGTATCGGCACATGGCAGGCCATGGGCAGCGTCAGTGAATTGGATGACAATGCAGAGGTAAAAGGTAATTACGATCAGGCGCTGTTTCAGGGGGTTATCGAGCGTCTGAAGGATTGGAAGGACAGGGGCTTCTGGAGCAAGAATGCCGTTGTGAATACCCAGAACAATACGGAGAGCTTTCTGGCGGGAAGATCAGCTATGGCTCTATGCAATGCCAATACCGCCAAAAGCATCTATTCTCAGATGTCCACCGAGCATCCTGAGTGGAAGGTTCAGGTATTTGACGCACAGGACGGCGCTCCGCCCGTATTGAATTCTTATCTGGCAAACGGCATGAGCATTTTCTCCAAGTCCAAGAATCCGGAGCGCGCCCTGATGGCTCTTGACTACCTGCGCAATGATGTGGAGATCAACAATCTGTTCTGCTACGGCATTGAAGGCAAGCACTGGGAAGCTGCCGGAGACAACGCTCTGGTATCCCTGCCTGACAGCGCAAACTATGCCTATGACGGCAACTGCAACTGGGGCGTGCGCAACGACGCGAACTGGAGAGTGCTGGAGGGAGGCATTCCCAATCTGGAGGAACTGAACGCTGTCTGGAAGGAAAATGCCCGCAGCAGGCGTTATCAGACATTCGTGTTTAACGATGCCGATGTAAAGAACGAGATCGCTACCATTACGGAGATCTTCAACTCTGATTACAAGCTGCTGGGTCTGGGCTTCACGGACGATCCCGCAGGGGATATTGCAAAGCTGAAGAGCAAGATGACGACTGCAGGAGCGGACAAGGTGTATGCCGAGATGCAGAAGCAGGCTCAGGAGTTCCTGAAGGCAAACGAGAACTGAGATAGGGAATCGTATTTCCGAAGCAAAAAGGCGGGGCAGGGGCCCTGCCTTTTTTTAGCATTATTTAATAGATTTGGGTATGCACATATGGTAAAATAGTGTGGTTAAGCGATGAAAAAAGGGGCGGAACCGACGGTTCATTTTGTGGAGACGGATATGTGATTTCCGGTTTCAGGGACAAAAATTTTCACGGCTGGGGAAGGGGAGGAAAAGGGGATGGAATATGTCTTGGAAAAGGGGAGGCCCAAGGGAGGGCGCTTGGAGAAGGAGATGAGGCTGTATGACCTTCTGGACGCTCTGGACATCCGGTATGAGAGAGTGGATCATGAGGCAGCCCGAACTATGGAGGACTGTCTGGAGATCGATAAGGTACTGGCCCCTGCGGTGATCTGCAAAAATCTTTTTTTATGCAATGCCCAGAAAACAAAGTTCTATCTGCTGATGATCCGTGATGACAAAAAGTTCAAAACCAAGGAGATATCCCATCAGATAGGCAGTGCAAGGCTGTCCTTCGCTCCGGCGGAATTTATGGAGAAATATTTAGACATTGTTCCGGGTTCCGTCAGCGTCATGGGTTTGATGAACGATAAGGAAAACAATGTGGAGCTGCTTGTGGACGAGGATGTGCTGACGGAGGAGTATGTGGGCTGCCACCCTTGTGTCAATACCTCCAGCCTGCGGCTGAGGACGGAGGCTGTTTTTGGGAGGTTTCTGGAGGCAGTGCATCATGGATACCGGGTAGTGCATTTGGAGGGGGAGGAGAACCGGAGAGATGAATGCGTTTGAAATGCAGCAGGGTCATAAGGGGATTCTTGCAGGGATAGAAGATAGGGGTATAATATGAGAGTACGCTCTGGTTTTACGGTCAAAATGTCGGGGCATTCATTTTACTTGGGGATTATAGGTATTGGATGTGCTGCATTGGTCTTTATTGTGCAAATGATATTCAATAGGGAAACAACAAATTTTGCCTTGATGTTCCTTTTCTTTTTTCCCTATCTATTGATGAATATGTGGCTGATACTCATGGCAAAGGTATTCAGGATCACGGTAAACAAAACCACGATTTCTGTGAGAACTTGGATGGGCCGCAAATATCATTTTGACGTTTCCGACGTGGAGCATGTTGAATGGAAGAAGGCGCTGAACAATTATGTTTATACGGAGCAGATCAAGATCAAAACCTTGTCGGGAAAAAAGGTGAAGGTGGAGAAATTGATGGATGGCTTTGGATCTATGGCAGACTTTATCTCCGCAAATGTGGACGCATCAAAAATACATAGTTATTATACCGTGTATAAACCTCCTGCCGAGATATCTTGTACAGAAAAAGAAGGTTCTGACGGTTTGGCAGGTGGGCGAAAAGAGGAGGCTGGACAAGAAGAAAAGGGGGCAGAAGAGGAAATAGTTTGAGAGATACGTTTATACGTAAGCTTCCTTTTGGGGGGAAAGAGGGCTGGGGTCACGGCCTATCCGGATCAGAGTATGTAGCTTAGGCAGAAATTGCCTTTCAGGCTTATCAAAGCGTATAATGTAGTGTACAATGAAAAGAAGTCAAAAGAAAGATTTGGCCGGTTCTGAGGGACGGCCGGCCCGAAAGGGGCCAAGGATGCCCGGCGGGCAGGGAGGTATGCGAATGGAATTTGGAAGAGAGAAATTGAAGCAGATCAGGCATCTGATGCTGCTGGCGGCGCTTTTGGTTCTGGGAATCATCTACAGCCAGCAGGTGTTCTGGGGAGTGGGCTTTTTGGTTAGGATCATCACTCCGTTTCTGGCGGGCGGGGCCATAGCTTTTGTCCTGAACATTCCTATGAAGGCATTTGAGGAGAAGCTGCTGGGACGCTGGAGGGGAAAGGGGGCCGGAAGTGTCAAGAGGCCTCTGTGTCTTGTGCTTTCCATGGTGTCCGTGCTGCTGGTGCTCTCGGTGGTGGTGGGCACGGTGGTGCCTCAGGTGGCCTCCACGGCGTCGGAGATCGGCAAGAAGGTTCCTGTCTTCATGGACAATGTGGCGGAGGAGCTGGACAAGCTGGCAAAGAATAATCCGGAGCTGATGCGGCAGATCGACAAGCTGGATCTGGAGGAGATCAACTGGGATTCCCTTTTGGGCAATGTCATTGACTTTCTGAGAAACGGCGCAGGGGACGTGCTGAACTCCACGGTCAGCGTGGCCAGCGGCATTATATCGGGGGTGGTCAATGCCGTGATCGCCTTTATTTTCGCGCTCTATATTTTGGCCCAGAAGGAAAGGCTGGAGGATCAGGGGCGCAGGATTGTTTCCGCCTATCTGCCCGCAGCGGCGGGGAATAAGCTTCTGGAGATATGCAGTCTTTTGTACCGGAACTTTAGCAGCTTTATCACCGGGCAATGTCTGGAGGCGGTGATTCTGGGTGTTATGTTCGTCATCGCCATGAGCATCTTCGGTATGCCCTATGCGCTGATGGTGGGTGTGCTGATCGCGTTTACGGCGCTGATTCCCATTGTAGGAGCCTTCATCGGCTGCGCGGTGGGAGCATTCGTGATTCTCATAGACAATCCTCTGCAGGCGCTGTGGTTCGTGATACTGTTTCTGATTCTGCAGCAGGTGGAGGGGAATCTGATCTATCCCAGAGTGGTGGGAAACTCCGTAGGCCTGCCCGCCATATGGGTGCTGATGGCCGTCAGCGTGGGCGGCAGTCTCTTTGGCGTTTCGGGCATGCTGTTTTTTATTCCGCTGATGTCCACCGGATATACGCTGCTGCGGGAGAGCGTGAACAACCGGAATAGGGCCAGAGGGATTCCGCTGTCGGCCGAGAAAAGAAATGGGGAGGATGCGGCCGGGGCCATAGGAGGGGCTGCAGGGCGAAAGGATATGGAGGCCACGGGAGATCAAGCCGGTTTCGGATCCGATGATGGTGAAAAGAAGGCAGGGAAGTCCCATGGAAGTGTAAAGGGATATTCCGGGGACAGAAAAAAACGCTGAGACGAAAAGGAACAAAGACGATCCGTATATTTTCACGGATGCCGGCTCAGAACACGTCCATCCGGGGCGGCATGCCGTATTCTTTCTGGAAAGCCCGATAGAAGGAGGAATAGTCGTTGAACCCGGCTTCCAGCGCGGCGTCGTTGATGCGCAGGCCCTGAGAGCGCAGCTCCCGGACTCTGGTGAGACGCTTGCGCCGGATATACTCATGTACGGTGAGGCCGGTGGCTTTGCGGAACTCTCTGCATAGGTAGTATTTGGAGATGAAGAATCTCTTCTGCAGGGAGTCCAGAGTGACAGAAGTGTCATAATTGTTGTTCAGATACAGAATCACTGATTTGATGGGATTGGTAGAGCAGTCCGAAGAGGAAAAACAGCTGATCCGATTGATCAGATACAATATTTCCACAATGACAGACTTTAAGACGGGGGTATCGGCAGACAGCCGATACCCTTCGGAATATTTTCTGTAACGAAGGAAAGCGTCATAAAGTCCGCTGGACCGGACGGCGTCCGCAGCGATCTTGTTTCCCGTGCCGGGGGCGGAATTGAGAAATTGCTCCTCATAGTCGGCGCAGCCGTTCTCCTGAAAGAAGGCCGGGGAGACCATGAGCACCGCGCGGCGGTAAGGCGTGGGACTGTTGTGGTAGATGCGGTGGAATTCATGCTTGCGTATGATAATGAGATCTCCGGGTTCCAGAGTGTACATCTTATCCTCCACCACGTATTTGGCGTCTCCTTCCAGAAAAAAGAGGATCTCATAGTCGTTGTGGTTATGGAGCTGGAAGTATGCGTTGGTGGGGGCGGCGGTAAAGGACTCGCCTATGGTGTAGCAGGATTCCATAGCAAAATACCTCTCTTCTCTTAAAAGGTTTCATCTCTCCGCTCTGGGCCTCCTCTTTATGCTGCAGCGGTGCTTTTGGCGGATGCTCCTATCAGTGATGTTACCATTGTCATTTTATGATAGGCAGGCAATAATTGCAATACTTTTCGCAAGAATCAGTATTTTATTTGTGAAAAAGATGGATTATGATGAATGAAAAGAAAATAATCAGAATGCGGAGACGATACTTAGGCCGGTTTCGGGATTTCAAAAGGGAGGTAAAGGTATGAGATATGCAAAAATCAGCGGATTTTCGGATGAGATTGCAAGCGATGTGGACACCCAGTTCAGTGTGTTGAAAAAGCTGGACATCCATTATTTTGAACCTCGGGGGATCGATGGCAGGAACATTGCGGATCTGAGCGACGGGGAGGTGGAGAAGCTTCGTGACAAGATGGAGGCTCAGGGGATCCGGGTGTCTTCGATAGGATCCCCCATCGGCAAGGTGATGCTGGAGGATGATTTTGAAGTACATTTCCGGCAGTTCCAGAGAGTGGTGGAGATTGCAAAAAAGCTGGATGCAAGGTATATCAGGATGTTCAGCTTTTATCATGACGGCGGAGACTGGACCGAGGAGGAGCGGGATCAGGTGCTTGGGCGGCTGGGCAGAATGATTTCCTATGCGAAGGAGCAGGACGTGGTGCTGCTCCATGAAAACGAGAAGGATATCTACGGGGACACGGCGGAAAGATGTGCGGATCTGATGCGGGAGTTGGGCTGTTCACATTTTCGGGCGGTGTTCGATCCTGCCAATTTCGTGCAGTGCGGTCAGGACACCAGAGAAGCCTATGACAAGCTGAAGGATTTCATCGCCTATGTGCATGTGAAGGATGCGTTCTTGGAGGACGGCAGGGTGGTGCCTGCAGGCTCAGGGGACGGCAATGTGGCTTACGTGCTGAAAAGCCTTTTTGCCGGCGGATATGACGGGTTCTTGAGTCTGGAACCTCATCTGGGCAGCTTTGACGGGCTGGCAGGTCTGGAACTTGACGACAAGATGCTGAACCTTCCGCAGGGAGGAGAGGGAACCTTTACCTTGGCCTATCGGGCGCTGGAGGAGATAGTGGACGGAATCATGGCGTGAATCCGGTGAAGATAATCGGACAAAGATTCTTCCGAGCCGTTTCGGGTCATGGCGGAGTATGTGCTGAAGAGATTTCGATATGTGACAAAAACTGATGAAGATTAAGTAGTGTATCCGGAAATGGAAAGGAGCAGTATGGAAAAAGGACATGTAAAGGGAGCGGATAACAAGGTGAGGCTGGGGGTCATTGGCTTCGGCAACATGGGCACGGGCCATGCCGGAAACGTTGCAGGCGGCAAGGTGCCGGATATGGTGCTGGGGGCTATCTGCGATATCTCCCCCGCCAGACAGGAGGCTGCCAGAAGGCAGTATCCCGAGGTGCCGGTATTCGGGGATGCAGGGGAAATGTTTTGCAGCGGACTCTGCGACGCAGTGATCATCGCCACGCCCCATTATGACCATCCGGGCTTGGCTATAGATGCGTTCCGGCACGGGCTCCATGTGATCACGGAGAAGCCGGCGGGGGTACATACCAAGCAGGTGAAGGAGATGAACGCAGCGGCGGCGCAGTCCGACAAAAAGTTCGGCATCATGTACAACCAGCGGACCAATCCGGTGTACCAGAAGCTCCGGGAGATGATTCGCAAGGGGGAGCTGGGGCATATCAAGAGGATCACATGGATTATCACGGACTGGTACAGACCTCAGGCTTACCATGACAGCAGTACCTGGCGTTCCACGTGGAAGACGGAGGGCGGCGGCGCTCTGATCAATCAGAATCCACATCAGCTGGATCTCTGGCAGTGGCTGTTCGGCATGCCGGACAGAATTTTCGCCAAGGCCAGCTTTGGGAAATATTATGATATCGAAGTAGAAGATGACGTGATGGCGTTTTTTGAGTATGACAACGGCACTACGGGAGAATACATCACCTCCACGGGGGAGGTGCCGGGCACTAACCGTCTGGAGATCGCTTGTGACATGGGCAAGGTGGTGGTGGAGCATAACCGCATTCTCTTCCATAGGAACGTGATATCCGAGAGGGAACACAACAAGATCAATCAGGAGCCCTTTGGAAAGCCGGAGTGCTGGGAGTGCAGCATTCCTGCGGACTTTTCCGGCGGCCCTCAGCATGTGGGAATCCTGAAGGATTTCGCCTCTGGGATTTTGCGGGGCACGGAGCTTCTGGCCAAGGGGGAGGATGGCATTCTGGGCCTGACCATTTCCAACGCCATTCATTTGAGCGCTTGGACCGGGGAGACGGTGGATGTGAAAAACTTCCCGGACGAGAGATTCTATGAGCTGCTGCAGGAGAAAATCCGCACTTCCACGGTGGTGAAGAAGGAATCTCAGGTGGTGGTGGACAACAGCAAGACATATTGACTCTCCTGACGCCCTTTGTCTCTTGGAAGGGCTTAGGGCGTGCTGGCAAATGCATGCGGCATGGGAGCGGAAGCAGAGGAGCCGGGCGGAAGTCGGAAAAGCGGAAGCAGAGGAGCCGGATGGAGCCCGGAAAAGCGGAAGCAGAGGGATCGGGTGAAACCAAAAGAGCGGAGCGAAAGGATCAGGTGGAAACATAACATGGACAAGAGGATAGGCGCGCAGTATTATACATTGAGAGAGTTCACCAAGACCATAGAGGACTTTGAGGAGACCTGCAGGAAAGTGCGGGAGATGGGTTATAAGCTGGTTCAGATTTCCGGCACGCCGCTGGAAGCAGCTCCCATGAGGGAGGTTCTTGACCGCCATGGGCTGGAAGCGGTGACTACCCATAGGAGCTTTGACGACTTCCAGAAAGATCTGGAGGAGGTCATGGAGTACAACCGGATTCTGGGCTGTCAGCTCTGCGGCGTGGGCTGTATGCCCGGCTGGGCAAAGGAGAGCGGGGAAAACTTAAGCCGCTTTATAGAGGAAGCCAACCGGATGGCGGCAAGGCTGCGGAAGGAAGGGCTGTACTTCGGATATCACAACCATGCCTTTGAATTTGCCCGTCTGGAGGGCAGGCAGATCATGGATCGGCTGATTCGGGAGACAGATCCCGAGGAGTTCTATTTCATTGCTGACACCTATTGGGTGCAGGCGGCGGGGATGGAGCCGGCGGCCTTCCTGAAGGAGCTGGGCAGCAGGGCCATGGCGGTTCACTTCAAGGATCTGAAGGCGAATCTGGACAATACTTCGGAGATGGCGGAGATCGGGGAAGGAAATCTGAACTGGGACGAGATCATTTCCGTATGTGAGGAGGCGGGAGTAAAGTGGGCGCTGGTGGAGCAGGATACCTGCAGGCGGGATCCATTCCAGTCTCTGAAGATGAGCTATGACTATTTGGCCGGAAAGGGATTTTGCTGAGAGATGAAAAAGGTATGCATTGTAGGATACGGGGCTATCGGCCCCATTCATGCCATGGCGCTGGAAAAGACAACGCAGGGGCGGCTGTACGGGGTCTGCGACATCGACCCTGCAAGGCGCAGGGCCTGCAGGGAACGGTACGGCGCGGTAGAATACGATGACTTTGATGCCATGATTCGGGATGATGAAATACAAAGCATCCATATCTGTACCCCCCATTATCTTCATTTTGAGATGATAAAAAAGGCTCTGGCGGCCGGAAAAGATGTGGTGGCGGAAAAGCCGCTGGTTCGCACCAGACAAGAGTGGGAGGAACTGCGGCGTCTCCCCGGAGCGGACAGAATCTGTGTGGTGCTGCAGAACAGGCTGAACCCTTGCGTGCAGAGAATGCGGGAGCTGGTGCGAAGCGGGGAGCTTGGGGCAGTGAAGGCGGTGCGGGGGATTCTGACCTGGAACCGAGACGAGGCCTATTATAGAAGCGCTGACTGGAGAGGGAAATGGGAGACGGAAGGCGGCGGGCTGCTGATCAATCAGGCCGTGCACACCCTTGATTTTTTCAGCTATGTGGTAGGGGACGTCTGCAGTGTCAGGGCAGACATGTGCAACCATACTCTGGAGGGGGTCATCGAGGTGGAGGATGCGCTTGTGGCCCATCTGAAATTGAGATGTCCTTCCGGAGGGCCTTCAGAGCACGACAAAAGTGTAAAACAAAACCCTTGTGATTTTGGTTTGTCCAGTAGACAGGAGCAGGGCGGTTCAGCTAAAGACAAAGGCTTTGGCAGAGGTATAGCTGAGATTGGGAAAGACAAGGAACAAGTCAGAGGCGTGTTTTTTGCCACCAACGGCTATGGGGAGAATTCTTCTCCTCTCTTTGAAATCTCCTTGGAGAAGGGTGTTGCCAGATACATGGATCAGAAGCTTTGGATAAACGGGGAGCTGGCTGCGGAGGACGTTCCGGCTGCCGCCGGAAAGGATTACTGGGGCAGCGGCCATGAGAGGCTGATACAGAGATACTATGACGAGGGCTTTCATTTTTCTGCCGAGGATGCGGCAAACACTATGGAAACCATGTTTGCAATATACGAGGACGCTGCAAGAGGCGGCTTCGGAACCGAAAAAGGCGTTCTCCGGAATTGATCCGGAGGACGTCTTTTTCGATAAACCATCTCTTTTTTGACGGGACATTAATATATCATATAGGTTCGTTTTTGTTTTGGAGCCTCTGCTGTTTGGGATGGGGCCTAGGACTGCTGTCTGGGGGGCAGGAAGGAGAGACAGCATTTTTCGGGTCTGCCGGGAATCAGGCGTAGACCGTCGGTGTAGCCCTCCTCCCGTCCCGTCAGCTCTTGGATCAGAAGGCTGCGCAGGTGGGCAATGCGCTCCTGACAGTCCGGCTCTTCAATGGCATCGTGCAGCTCCTTCGGATCTTTGTCCAGCCGGAAATACTGTTCCCGGCCTGACTGAGTAAACCAGCAGTATTTGTCGGTTTTGGTGACGATGTAGTGATTTCCCAGATCGCCTCCGCTGTGTTCTCCGTGAAGGTATTCCCGGTCAGGATCCTGGAGCAGGGAAACGCCGTCGACTCCCTCCGGGGTATCCACTCCTGCCAGTTCCGTCAGAGTAGGTAGGATGTCCCGCAGCTCCGTCAGCCGGTCAGAGACGGATCCGGGTTTGATTCCCGGGACTCTCGCCATCAGCAAAGGGATGTGGATGCTGCCCTGATAGGGGCGGGTTTTGCGGAAGGTATGATGATCCCCAAGCAGCTCTCCGTGGTCGGATGTAAAAAGGATTACTGTGTCCTGATGGCAGCCGTCATCCCGCAGAGCGTCCAGAAGCCTACCGATCTGGTTGTCCAGATGGCTGATGCAGGCGTAATACCCTATCCGGGCCTGACGCATCAGCTCCGGGTCGCAGGAGCCGGTGTCCGCATCCGTGAACCTGCCCAATCGCCGGAGTCTGTCGGCATCCGCCCAGTCCCCTATGGGAGGCGGCGTCAGTTCCATGTCCCGGTACATGGAGAAGAAGTACTCAGGCGCATCGAAGGGGGGATGTGGCCGAAGGTAGGAGGCCATGAGGAAGAAGGGCATGGATCGATCCCGGCGCCGCAGAAAGTCTATGGAACGGTCCGTGACCCAGTTGGTGGGATGGAGGCGTTCCTTGTACATCCAAGGACGGGCAGTAAAGGAATTGCATTCCAGCCCCATGTCAGTCACATCTCTGTCGATGCCTAGCTGGGTTTTCAGCCAGTAGAAATAGTCGTCTGCGATGCGCTGATTCTCTACATAGGGAACATTGCCGTTCCTATAGGCGTGGAGATAGCCGTCATGGAGCTCCACGTTATGGAAGCCCATAAGGTTCCGCAGAGGATGTACATGCATTTTTCCCACACACTGGGTATAATAGCCGGCCTTTGCCAGCGCGCCTGCCATGGTGACAGGATATTGCCAAGGCACTCTGTCCTGATAGCCCACCCGCCCATGATGTTCCTGCTTCAGGCCGGTGTGCAGTGCGCAGCGCGCCGGGATGCAGCTGGGGCAGGCGGTATAGGCGTTGGTATAGCGCACGCCACAGGCGGCCAGATGATCCAGATTGGGGGTCTTCACATCCGGATGCCCTGCCGTGCCCATGCAGTCTCCGCGCATCTGATCCGTCATGATGAGCAAAATGTTTGGCTGTCTTTTTGTTGCATTTTCCATATGAAATCCTCCATAGAAATCAGAAATACCTGAACCAGAAGTTGTCAGAGTCAATTATAGCAGAAAACCGTTTGAAGGGCGATAGAAAGGCACAAAATATTATATCGGATTGCCATTTGGCTTAAAATCAAATATAATGCTTGTATCGGAGTGTGAGTCGGCAATAAAGACACTGATTTGGAATGCTAAGAGGTAATGATAAAACTGGTATCATTGCGGAATTGCTGCGGAACTGTCAGGAGGAAACGAAATGATCTACACGGTGACTTTCAACCCGTCGCTGGACTATATTGTCTCTGTGGAGGATTTCAGGCTGGGACGTACCAACAGAACCAGCTCCGAGCTGCTGCTTCCGGGCGGGAAGGGCCTGAATGTGTCCATGGTTCTTAGAAACCTTGGGATCGAGAGCGTGGCGCTGGGATTCGCGGCTGGGTTCCTAGGAGAGGAGATCCTGCGCCGGGCGGGGGAGATGGGGGTGAAGGCAGACTTCATTTCCGTGGAAAAAGGATTGTCCAGAATCAATGTGAAGCTGAAGTCCGTCGACGGCACGGAGATTAACGGATGCGGCCCCATGATAGAGGATGCGGCGGTTAAAAAGCTCATGGACAAGCTGGACATATTGGGGAAGGGGGATGTGCTTGTGCTGGCGGGCAGCATTCCCGGCTCCATGCCGGACGATATATATGAAAGGATTCTTGGGAGGCTTTCGGGACGGGGTGTTATGGCGGTGGTGGACGCTGCCGGAGAGCTGTTGGTGAAGGTGCTGAAATACCGGCCTTTTCTGATTAAGCCCAATATCCACGAGCTGGGTGAGATATTCGGAGCCGCGCCGAAGACCCGGGAGCAGGCGCTGCCCTATGCGCTGAAGCTGGCGGAAATGGGGGCGGTGAACGTGCTGGTCTCCATGGGGGGAGAGGGTGCCTTTCTGGCGGCAGCGGACGGCAGAGTTTATGGGGCCTTAGCCCCGGAGGGAAGGCTGGTGAATGCCGTGGGAGCCGGGGATTCCATGGTGGCAGGATTTCTGGCAGGCTGGATGGAGAGGCAGGATTATGAACATGCATTCCGCATGGGACTTTCCGCAGGGAGCGCCAGTGCGTTTTCTGAGCTGCTGGCCACGGGGGATGAGATTCGGGCGGTGTATGAGGGTCTGGGTTCGCAAGGGGCAAAATGCCTGCAGTGACAGCGGCTTTGGGGAGGAAGAGGCATTTGCACAAAGGAGGGATTACTATGAGCATCAGGAGAAGAATAATAGATTACTCCAGAGGGATCAATATGGATCATCTTTGGCGGCTCTATATGAGGCAGAAGAAGGCAAAAAACAAGCTTTGGCGGGATATTGTTACTTTCCGCATGAGCAGATGTGCCTTCAGGCACGGAGGATACATTGGCCCTGATGCCGAAATAGAGGGTATGCCGGAATTTCCTCACGGACTGCAGGGGATTTTTATATCTCGTTATGCCCGGATAGGGAAAAACTGTTGGATCTATCAAAATGTAACAATCGGAGAAGTGAACAAGAAAGCGCCGGTGATAGGGGACAATTGTTTGATCGGAGCCGGGGCCATCGTTATCGGCGGCGTAAGGATAGGAAATAATGTGAAGATCGGCGCAGGGGCGGTGGTGAACGGGGACGTTCCCGATGGCTGCACGGTTGTGGCCCAGCCTATGCGGGTGATCGGCGGCGGAAAGGAAGCTTGGGCAGAAGAATCGAAGAGATAAGCCGCTGGCTGCAAGGGAGAACACGGCACATGAAAAATCATGCTCTGCATGGTGAGAAAACAAGTCAATATGATTGCTGACATGTATCACGAAGAAATTCATAGGCAACGCACAACCAAACATAAATCGACACCGGCAGCGGAGGGACAAGTACGTTCTTTCGCTGTTTGCTTTTTCGATTCTCAATCCCCATAGGCAAATATCACAATCAGCAACAGACTCATTTTCAAGAGATTTATGATGCCTGAAAAAAGAAATCTGTTTATGGATTATATATTTTTGTCAGATTTACCCGCAGAAGCTGTGTATATAGGTGAAGGGAGGATTTCTATGGATGACAATAGTATTATTCAGCTGTATTGGGACAGAGACGACCAAGCCATCACGGCCACGGCGGAAAAATATGGCCGCTACTGCAAAGCCATAGCAAGGAACATATTGGAGAGCGAGGAAGACGCAGAAGAATGCGTCAATGACACGTATCTCGGCGCATGGAACGCAATGCCGAAACATTGGCCGGAGGAGCTGGCCCCGTTTCTGGGCAAAATCACGCGCAATCTATCTTTTAATAGGTATAAGTGTAATCATGCTCAAAAGCGGGGCGGCGGTGAAATGGCATTGGTTCTGGAGGAGCTCGGGGACTGCGTATCGGACAATGACGATGTGGAGCAGGCGATGGATCGTCAGGAGCTGGTCAGGGTCATAGGCGAGTTCCTGATGAGTCTGTCAGCAAAAAAGAGAAGCATATTTCTTCGGCGCTATTGGTATGCGGAGTCCGTTTCCGAGATTGCATGTGACTGTGGAATGCCGCAGAATACCGTGTCGAAGACTCTGGAGAGGGCAAGGAAACAATTGAGGACATATTTGTGCGAAAGGGGGTTTGCGCTATGAGGAAAGAAGATTTTTTTGAGATTCTTGGCGGGCTTGATGACAATATCATAAAAGAACAGGGGCTGAGAGGCGTCAGGATGCCATTGAAAAAGAAAATGCTTTTGAATAAGACGGGCATGGTTTGGATGGGGATGGCGGCATGTCTTGTTTTTCTGATTGTCATTGCAGGCTTTGCGGTCTTGCTTCGCGGCAGGACTGCCGTATCGGTTCACGCCTGCGGCACCCACGAGGAGATTACCGCGGCGGGGGTGGTGATGAGCGGCGGCAGCATCAGCGACAAGGGCGAGATGAAGGGACATCCGCTGATGTTCTACCTCTTGGGCAGGAACATTTCCAGCGTTCGGTTCTCCTGCAAAAACCAGCAGATCAATTTCATGGATTGGACGGAAAAGAGAGAAGAATATGGAAATGCACGGAATTTTACTGTGTCCTATGGAGATGACGAGAGCGAATACTATTATTTGACTATAGACTGGATTCCGGATGTCACCATACGCCGATTGACCGACCATGAAAACAGCTCCATTGCAGACCTGCCGGAGGAACTGCGCAGTGATATCATTGTGATGGAAATTGTGTTTGCAGACGGAAGAACTGCCACCAAGGGTATCAGCGTTTCGCTTCTGGACGACGGGACGTTCTTTGCCGTTTTTGACGATTATGAGATTGGAGAGGAGGATGCTTTTGTAAGGCGCCCAGACAGTCAGGGGATTCCCCGCAATGTCCTATATGCCCAAGGTTCCGGATCTGTTGACGGCATATCGGAGGACGCGCCGCCTATGATCCGTGTCAATGACAGATTGTACCGGCGGTCAATGAGTCAAAAGACTTCATATGAAGGGTCTGGAGAGGAATTTGTCTATCTGGGGAAGATCAAGAGGGATGTCACCGACGGGGAGGCTATGGGAAATGTGGAAAAGGATACTGCCCAAGGACAAGATGAGGGAAAGGTTCAGGAGGGAGCCGCCATTGGAGTGAACAGCGGAGTGCCTCAGGAGAACTTTCAGGCAAATCACCCCATAGTAGGAGCAAAGATTTATCAGTGGGGCGATGATATTATAATAGAAGACAACGGGGAGTATTGGCTCTATGAGCCTTTGGAGGAAGGGGAGGCCTTGGAGGAGGGAAATGTTTCGACAAAGGAGAAGGATCCGTTCTATGGCGCGCCTGCAGAAGAGGAAACCGGGGCAGCCGGTTTATGTGAAATCGACGTACAAGGTGCCGAGGAAGCGGCCAGAGCATATTATTCCAATACTGTCTTTGAAGTGATCTCCATGAAGGAAAAAAGCCGGGCGGAGGCGGGAATTGTTTTTGAAGTCTGCGTAAGCAAGGGGGGCATTGTTCAGGAGCCCAACCGCACCATTGAACTGGGGTTTGCGGAAGGGATGTGGGAGGTTGTGAACGAGGGGTATTGATATCGGGCCTAGAGTTATTAAATGGGATAACGGGAACCAATAGAGCCGGTAGACTGTGGCTGCGCGCAGCTTACCGGCTCTGTGCCCTGACAAGCCTAAATCTGATTTAAACAAGTATAGTATTACAGTGCATTTATCATGCTCTGGATGGAAAGGCATACTTCATCTAAATCATCCCGATCAGCAACTACATGTAAATCGTGGGATTCGTCATCAAAACATCCGTGCTTTTTTTCCAGCATGGCTGCCACGGGAGCAGGAAGATTGCCCCCCATTCGCTGTGCAAATCTTTCCTTAATGACATCCAGATCCGCTGTGACAAGAATCCTAAAAGCTTTTTGGGGCAGCAGCGGCAAATGCTCTTTATCCGAAATCACATAGATAATGTGCAGGCCGCAAACAGCCGCATTCAGTTTCTCCTGAAAAAGTTTTATTGCATTGGCTTCATTCTTTGCAAGGCGCAAATAATCCTTGCCGGTATAGACTTCTGCAGGAAGCAGACATTTTAGCTTGTCTGCAAGGGTGGACTTCCCCGTGCAGCTTTCACCAATCACTCCGATAACCATTTGATTTCTCCTAATTTTATTCTTTTACGCGCCAGTATCCTTCTGTATCACGGGCCAAAAGCCGTTCACCGATCATATCCCTGCGGATCGTGCAGAAATCATCATGATAATCCGCAATAATGATATTTACCTCCCGCTCGGAGTAGATACGGTCAAATTCAAATGCCTGAACAATGACTTCCAGCACGATGCGCTCCTTTTTGTGCTGGGCAGGTATGGACTTCAGTTTACCGTATTCAAAGAAGGCGTTAATCACTTTTTGACGGTATTGTGCATCCCGCCGGGCCTGAGCTTCTGCTTCGTCAGACTTCTCCTGCAGAATTTCCGATATGCTGGTTTCAAAGATTTCCTTTTTGAGAGAGTACATCATGTAATACTGACTTTTGTAGGAAGTAACCGCTCCGGCGTCTGCCAGCTTTTTGAGATGAAAAGATACTGTAGGCGCAGTAATGCCCAGCCGTTCGGCCAGTCGTTCCACATACATATCCTCTATTGCAAGGGACTTCAAAATCTGTAAGCGAGACTTATCGGATAGGCACTTAAATAGACGTATTGCTTCTGTCTCTGTCATTCTTCTTCCTCCCAAATCTCTGCAAAGGTTTCTCTGATTTCTCCTGCAGTGTCAAGCTTGATTTGTTCGATCCGCATTTTCACCCCATCGTTATGCTGCTTGGCCTTATTGTAGGCTTCTGTCCAGCTTGTAGGAATCTGCTGGATTTTGAGCATAAAAAAACGTTTCACTGCTTCCGAGTCATCTTTGCAGCTTTTGGCCCCCGCAGAAAATATTGTGCGGAAAATATCATAGATATTTGCTTTTACCTTTTCAAAGTTAGCCTCGTCTGTACGGTCGTCGGCCAGCAATTTTTTGCCTCGCTGTTCGCATAGTGAAATCTGTGCGTCAAAGTAGTCGTTTAGCCTTGATGCTTTTTGTTCGATCATTGGATAACCTCACCGTCTCCGTGCCCCACAAAATCAATGTGGCCGGATGTTTTGCCTGCGCCGTCAGACATTCTGCTTGCGTCTGCGGCGATATGAAATGTTTCTGCCGTTTTTTATCCAGCACAGTATCCTATTTTGTGAATAGATCAAAACGGCCGTTGTTGCTGCAGCTTTTCCCTGCGGAAAATGGGCTGCCTTTTTGTCCATGAGTACCCCTCCGACTTAGCACTATATTGATTTTATCAATTTCTTTTTAAAAAGTCAATATTTATTTTGATATATATAAAATTAAATTCAAATTGACCTTTTTTTGACTTTTAGGTTTTATCATATTTTAAAATAGGAGGTTTTTGCTATGGCATATAAGATACTCATTGTTGATGATGAAAAAATGCTGACAGAATTATTATCAAGTCACTTACAGAAGTGCGGATATACCACTTTTGTAGCGGAAGATGCTGAGCAGGCAATGTCAATGCTGAATACGTATCCAGATTTGATTCTGCTTGACATCAATATGCCCGAAATGGACGGATTGGAACTATGCAAAATTATCCGTAACAATGTCACCTGCCCTATTTTGTTTTTGACAGCTCGGATTACTGAGCAGGACAAGGTAAACGGTTTGCAAGTCGGCGGTGATGACTACATAACCAAGCCGTTTAGCTTGCAGGAATTGACTGCAAGGGTAGCGGCTCACCTCCGGAGGGATGAGAGAAGCAAATCTACACCTAAAATCGTATCTTCACAGGGCTTAATTGTAAATCTTGCAGAACGCAAAATTTTTTATGGAGAAAGGTCGCTGAACTTATCAAGCCGTGAGTTTGATATTGTTGAATATCTGATGAGTAACGCTAATCAGATATTTGATAAAGAACGGATATATGAAGCCGTTTGGGGTTTTAATGCCGAGGGGGATAGTAATGTTATTAAAGAGCATATCCGAAAAATAAGAAACAAGCTGACCGAAGCTACGGGCAGAGAATATATAGAAACCGTTTGGGGGATGGGATACAGATGGAAAAAATAAAGAAACCCAAATCAATCAAAAGAGCTTTTATCTGGACTGTTGCCTTTACAATGCTAATTGTCTTTTTATCCTCTGCTCTGACAATTTATGTCTGTTATCGTGTGCAGAAGCAGATACTTCCCGACTCACAGGAGATTTGGCTGCATACGCAGACGGCTATGGCAGATGGGACGGTATCTGAGGCAAAGCATAGATTTACGCTTGACACACCTTCTAAGGTATCTATACTTGCTTCCACTAAAGCTGATGAGGAAAGAATATTAGAGAATACAGAATTTACAGTAGAGAGAATCGAGTCCAGCTTTTCTGCACTTAGCCCAAAGCGACAGTTACTATACAGAGTGACAGGCATTTCTATGGTGGTGCTTCCTTTTATCTATTCGGTTATAGGCATCATTTTGTGTGCATGGTGGTTTTATAGGAAAGAGCTGTCGCCGCCAATTCAAATCCTTGCAGATGCAACAAAGCATATAAGAGGGCAAGACCTTGATTTTACGGTTGACTATAACAGAAATGATGAATTAGGCAGACTCTGTACGGCTTTTGAAGAAATGCGGCAGGCTCTTTATGATAATAACCGACAGCTATGGAACATGATCGAACAACGGAGACTTTTGCAGGCTTCAGTAGCACACGACCTTAGAAATCCGATTGCGATTGTTGAGGGATATGTGGAATATATGCAGCAATGCTTGGCAAGTGGAAGTCTAAATAACGAGGAACTTCAACATACGCTGTCTAACCTTGCAATTACTTCAAAACGGCTTGAGCATTATACAGATTATATCCGTGACTTGAATACTATTGAAGAAACGGAAACAAAGTATTCTGTTGTTAAGTTACCAGGCTTTTTGAAAAGGGCTACGGAAAGCCTTTCGTTTCTTGCTGAACAACATAGTCTGGAAATTGAATACCATTCCACCGTATCTGACTGTCAAGTTAAATTAGATGAGCAAATATTCTACCGTATTGTTGAGAATATCTTTTCCAATGCCATTCGATATGCCAAGAGTAAAGTGAGTTTTCAGTACTCCCTTACCGATGATATGCTTACTATAACCATATCAGACGATGGCAAAGGATTTTCAAAGGCGATGCTTCGTAAAAAGAATACCTTTCTTTATTCTGAGGATAAAACGGGAGAGCATATGGGCTTGGGATTGGCAACAAGCCGAGTCCTTAGTCAAAAACACGGTGGAAGTTTGGAGCTTTCAAACATTGCTCCCATTGGAGCCTGTGTAACAATTAGGCTTGCAGTCCGCAAAACAAGTTAATATTTTGATGCAGCAATGCATCGCCCGAGATTCGTGGCGGTGCATTTTCTATTTTTTTCTGTTCCTTGACCACATTTTGACATTTGGTTTTTATAATTAAGGTCAAATCTAAATCATAGGAGGAAAACAGAAAATGCGAAAGCGATTATTATCATTGGTTATGATTTGCGGCTTGCTGTTCACTGTAACAGCTTGCGGAAATTATGATATTTCGGACAAGGATGCTTCTCCCCCGCAACAAACAGAAGAAAACCCATTCACGCAATCAAAGGAGGACGGTTCTTTAGGTGCAATCGGTCATGGGGAAGTCAATCCTGCCAGAGCGGATGACCAAAGTGTTTTGCCGTATGAGTATAATGGCGGAGAATTTACTTTGGATTATCAGTTTATGACAGAGGGGAAATTGGATAACATTGGCTTCTTGCTCTTTTTGGACGGAAAACCACAAGCATACAAGGTAAACGATACGGGGACGGAATATAAGTATCTCCATTGCTTCCAAACCTCAGATAAGCACGAAGAAAAATTTTCATTTGTGTTTACACCGAACACAGGGAAAAAAGGCGATACTCCCAATATTACAATCATCAGCATTACCAACCCCAATTTTCAGCCCGATATGAAAGAAACATCAAGCTACGGCTGGTATCACCAACCCCTTGCAAGAGTGCTGAAACTGCATTTTAATGAGGATGCTCCAGACAGCAACAGCATTTATGGAGAAAATGAAAATATTTTTTCTGATGTCAGCGTTACAGAAGAAAAAGTCACTAATTCTTTTATTGAGAATGAGCTTGCAAAGAATGGTTGGAATGGCGTTACAATGGATACCTTGGATAATGGCGTTTATTCGACTATTTCGTATGACGGTGAATCAGTGTATGACAATATAAATCTTACCAATAAAGATAAACTTACAGTGCGTTACACTATTTGTGGAACGGCAGGCGTGAGGTATGGTGTATCATTCTTCTTAAACCATAAGCCGATGTCGTTTGATGAAGTGATTTCATACAATACAACATTAAGCAAAGGAAATGTGTGGATAATTGAAGCAACCATAGATACCTCAAAAATAGATAACTTCAATACCTTTTACGCGGTAGCTGTTGCTGCAAACAATGATTATCCTGCAAATAAAACAAGCTCAGTTTTATTCTACAAGGAGGACTAAAAAATGAAAACGAAATTCATGTGTATGATACTTATGCTTGCTTTTGCTCTTAATCTGTCGGCTTGCGGTAATAGTAAGGAAAATATGAACAGCTCCGAAAATGGAATTTCCATAGATATGACACAATCCGAAAAAGATAAAGCATTAGAAAATATAGGAAATGAAAGCAGCGACAATAATACAAAAAATACAAAGGTTGGCACAGTTAATGATTCCGCTTTTTCTGGAAAGATCAAAGGCTGCTATTATGCCGATGACAATAAGATTATCGTTGCAGCGGATAAGCTCTATCTTTATGATACGCAAAAGGGCGAGAATATAGCGAGTGCGGATATTTTCTTGGAAGAATTATGTATACAGACCTATTCGGACGGCTATCTTATTGTCGGTCAAGAAATTGGCGGCGGCAATAATGGCTCATTTATGACATCACAAAACAGCCAAGGTATAAACGGATACATATTAAGTAAGGATTTTAAGATTGAAGATACGATTTCCTTTAATGGATTATTAAGTGATGATTTTATTCTCGGAACAGCAGATGCCGCCATTTCACAGGACGGAAAACAGATTGCATTCGGTGGACTTCAAGGGCTTTATCTATATGATGCTTCTTCCAAAAAGGTTAGTACTATTTTGAACTATTCCGAAGACGGCAGAGCAAATAATATGCAGATTTCAACAATAGATTGTCTTGCATTTACAGACAATAAGACTTTAGCTTATGTGGGTGCAGGAACAAGCAGTTCCAGTGGTGGTGATGGGACTTCTATTTATGGCACAGTATCCATAGACAATGCAAATCTCAGTATCACAAGAAAAGCAGACTACGAGGTTGGAGAAGTACAAAGAGGCGGGAACTTGCTTGTCATGCCGCAAAGCTTTAACAAAAATAATGGAACACTGCTGATGTTTGATACTGTATCCAACACAGAAAAAATGATGACATTCTCAAGCAGCGGTGAAGGGAAAGACGGTGTTTTCTGCTCTGAGCAAGGTAAATATGTAGCTACTTCCATTTTGGGAGATACCAGCGTAACAATAAATATTTATGATACGGCAAGTGGAAATGTCATCCATACCGAAACTGTAGAGGACAGCAACAGCACCTATTTCCTGCGTGTACCTCAGATATTGATTTTGGATGATTCTAATACCTGTATCGTTGTACTTGGACGAGGCATTAGCGAGGTAAACACCTTGATAACAACATTTGGTTTTGAGGGGTAATTATCTATGAAAGTATCATTTCAGAATATCTCAAAACAGTATAAAGGCAAGTATGCCTTAAAGGATTTTACCACTGAACTCACGGAGGGCGTCTATGGTCTTTTAGGAGCTAACGGTGCAGGAAAAACAACGCTGATAAATATATTTGTGGGCATTTTGGGCAGCGATAACGGAACGGTTTTGATTGACGGTCAAGATGCGAAGAAATTGGGGAAAGAATTTCTGTCAAAAATCGGATATATGCCGCAATATCCTATATTCTACCGAGATTTTACGGTAATGGATTTCCTGTTATATATGTGTGCATTGAAAGGAATACCTGCTGAACAAGGAAAAAAGCGGGCTTTGGAGCTTCTGGGCATTGTCAATCTCTTAGATGCGAAAGATAAAAAGATTGGTGCTCTTTCTGGCGGTATGCGGCAGAGAGTTGGCATTGTTCAGGCAATGTTGGGCGACCCTAAATTTCTGATATTAGACGAGCCGACAGCAGGGCTTGACCCAAGTGAACGTATCCGCTTCCGTAATCTGATTTCACAGTTTGCACAGGGACGGACGATTCTGTTGGCTACCCATATCGTTTCTGATGTCGAGTGCATTGCAAAAGAGATTATCATTCTAAAGGAAGGCACCTTGATTACACAAGGGACTACTGATGTATTAGAACAGAGTATCTATGGCAAAGTGTGGGAAGTGATGGCGAATGTGGAAGATGCTACCTGCCTCAGCAGCCAATATTATGTCAGCAATATGAAACAGCAGGGCGAAAATTTTTCTGTAAGAATTGTAAGCGATAATTCGCCCGCAACAAACGCAGTAAAAGCTTCCCCGAACTTGGAAGATGTATTTCTATATTATTTTGGAGAGAGAAAAAATGACACGCTTAATCAGATATGAATTTTATAAATTATTTTGCAAGCGGTCAATGCTTGTTGTACTCATACTGTTCAGCGTAATAAACTTGTTCAAAATAAATGACGAATTTCATTCCTATTCCTACTTGGCGGACGGAAATGACAGCCGCAGTTGGAACAGCGTGTATTGGCAGCTCTATGAAAATTATAGTGGGGAGATTACTGCCGAAAAAATCAACCATCTTCTTGGACTATATCAGCCGTTAGCAGATGCTACGGCTGATATGACAGCAAGCACAGCCACGGGCAACAATCCCAATACAATGACGGGAAATATATATAGTGACCGAAATATCTTAGAAAAGTACTATGTCCAGCCTATGGAATATTTCTATAATTATCGGACTTATTCCTCGGAAGTGGCAAAGAAAGCAAAAGAAAATGCCGCATTTTACAAGGAACAAGGACAGATTTATGAAATGCGTAAAAACAGTGTTATATACAATCTTTATTCCGGACGGAGCATATCAGCCTTTGCCTATCAGGAAATGTATAACTATTATTTGAACTATGACTTTTCGAACATATTAGTCTTATTGCTTTGTTTGTACGGAATTATCAGCACTTTTGTCTGTGAAAAGGAAACGCAGATGGATATGCTGTTACTGACAAACCCGAATGGTGGCAAAAAGACCACATCAGCTAAAATTGTTGCAGTTACTTTGTTTGTAATAAGTGTCGTGATATGGTTTTCTACCTTGGACTATATCGGTTTTGCCTTATCGTTTGGAACAACGCAAGGGTATAATCTGCCGCTGTATGCCATCGGTAATTTCAGCACAGCTGCGGTAAACTGTAATTTATGGCAATATGTGATTCTGTCCGCAGTTACAAGAACAATCGGTGTATGGACTATGAGTATGGTATTTTTATTGATTTCTATGTTTTGGCGCAATGCTCTTATCCCGTTTGTCGCTGACTTTGGAGCAGCCTTATGTTTGATTGTTGCGGGTGCATCGCAGAGCCATTTAAGCAATGTTTGGCTAAAGATAATAAACCCATATTCATTGCTTACTAACCGTGTTCTGTTCGGCAAGACTGAATTTATCGGTTTTGCAGGCTATCCGATACAGAGTTTTTTGGCAGCTATTATTTTTGCCGTAGTGGTGGGACTGATTGTTATAACGGCAATGCTGATTCTTTCTAAAAGGAACTATCATTGCCGAGACAGGAGGATAAAATGCCTGGATTTGTGTACGAAATAAAAAAGATAATGCTCCACCAAAAGGCGCTGCTCTATATCGTCATTGTCTTGTTGTTTAGCACTGTTTGGCTCGCTGTATCAGATAGTCCTTATGATAATGCAATGGAGCAATACAAAAGTGAATATGAATGGTATCTTGAAAAAGTAGATGGATATTGTACCGATGAATACTCTCTCTATCTGGAGCAGGAAGCGGCGAGAATCGCAGATGCTAAGGAGAAGCAAAGTAATCTTTTGGAAAGCTACTATGATGGAAAAATCAGTGAAAGTGAATATAAAAAAGAGAGCCAAGAAATCGGAAAGATTTTGGAACATCAAAACGGCTTTGAGGTCATTTATCAACAATACCTCTATATCTGCGAAAATGCAGAAAACCGATACTTCCTTCAAACAAACGGATGGATGGGGCTTCTTGGCGATGGTACGCTCAATTTTGTCCTTTTTTTCGGTATTTTGCTTTTGGTTACGCCCGTATTCTGTTCCGAGTATAGCTGCCGAATGGACGCTTTGATTTTGACCTCAAAAGAGGGACAAAAAAGCTCTTTGCATAAGCTACTCATTATAATTGCAGGCGTCCTCTTGATGTGTGTAAGCATATCGCTCATTGAATATGGATTTTACAGTCTTAAATATGGTCTGCCTAATGGAAATTATCCCATTCAAAGCCTTAGTTACTTTGCAGCCAGCAGCAAAAGCATAACTTTATTTGAGGGATATGTATGTATAGCATTGCTCCGCCTTTTTGGCGGCCTATTTCTTGCTAACTTTTTGATGTTTATTTCTGTTGTAGCAAAAAAGTATGCGGTAACATTGCTGACGGGTGCGGTATCGGTGATTATTCCCTATATAGGTCTGTCAAAAACAAGTATTTACCGTCTTCCGCTTCCGCTGCCGTTTTTGCTCGGAACAGACTTCTTTGCAGGAGATATTGTTTCAAATGACGCTCTTATAGGTGATGAAAAAATTGTTTTTGCGGAGATTGATACGAACACAATGTTGATTTTGCTCTCAGTATCCGTACTCTTATGTATTTTGGCTGTCGCTTGGATTTTACGGTGCAATTCCAACAAATGGCAACTGAAATCAAGGAAAAGGCGAAATGCAGCGGCTCTTGCTATTATGCTTAGTTTGGTATTGACAATGGCAGGATGTTCAAATAACGAAAAAAGCCAGAATTATGTTTATAATTCATCGGCAGACTATGATTGTATGGGATATGAAATAACACAGGATGCAGAGACTTTTGGCTATTACCTTAAAAATGCTTCTACGGGAGAAACGCTCAATTTAGTACGCTCTCCTATGTTTGGTGCGTTTTCTGATGAAGAAAAGGTGTGTGCATTTTGTGTATGTTCGCCATATCTGTATTATACGACATCGGTTACGGAAAGCTATGTCAACCGTGTCGGCAACTATAACAGCAGCATAACAAAGGTAGCGGTTGTAGAACTGAATTTAGGAACTTTAGAGGAAAAAATTGTCTTTGAGCAGATTACAAATTCTGGTCGTTCCCTCTTTGGCATTGATTATGAAACGGGGGATAAATGGAAATTCTTAGAGTTCCATTATGCTTTTTTTCTAAATAGCAACAGTATATTTTTCATTGGTAACGACGGCATAACACAAGTAAATCGCTCTGCCAAAAGCATTACAAAACTTGACATCCCCACAAATGGAACTATATCATTCGATGGAGAAAGTATCTTTTACAAAAACAGGCAATCCGTTTTAACAAGGTACTGTGTTTCAAGCGGCGAAACTTACGCTTATGAAAATATCGTTGCGTATGATTTCTGTATTGATGAGCAGTCAATTTATTATGTGTCAAGAACAGACGGCAACCTCGTTTATTCCTGCGACAAGGACGGGAACAACAAAGAATTGATTGGTGATATGCCTGCAATGTTGGTTACTTGCGATGCAGATGGCATTTATGTATTAGCAAAAGAAGACGGCGAAAAAATCGTTTTGAATAAAAATCGTTGAATGTTTCCGATTGCAAGAGATGCAAAAACCGAAGGATACTATGTTTTGCGAAATACTTAAATGCCTGCCGTTTTGGTGGAAATATTCCTCAAGAAAGCGGGGAAATGAAAAAAGTCCACAAGCGGCAAACCCGCTTGTGGACGTAAACGCCTAGCGGAGAGTGTGGGATTCGAACCCACGTGCCCAGTAAAGGACAACTGCATTTCGAGTGCGTTACCGTCAATGGACTTTACTGGAATTTATTTGATTTTGACGGGTTTTGATGGAAGTTAATAATGGCGAAAAACATAGAAAAATCAAGGGCTTGCGGCGTAAAAGCCGCTTAAATACAGGAAATATTCGAACCCATCGAAAACCATCCGAAAATGGCTCAAAAAACGGAAAAAAGAGAGAACTTGGAGAGAACGGAGAGAACTGAGGAGAGAACAGAAGCCCGGTTTGGACTGGCTTCTCAAGATTCCTAAAAATATTTAGAGAGAACTACGGCACCAATCTTCTGCTGTTGACCAAAATACTGCGGAGAGGTGCGTAGAATGATTACAGAAAAATATTGCAGGGAGATTCTGGAGCAATATCCCGAATACATAACCAAAGACCAGATGTACCGTATCTGTCATATCAGCAAAAAGACCTGCCTTTTTCTTTTGGAGAGCGGTCTTGTGCCAAACATAGACAGCGGGAAAAAGACACGGCGGTTTAAAATCAAGACAACCGATGTCATTCAGTACCTGCATGACAGAGACGATTACCCAGAGCTGTATAAAGCTCCAGATGGATTCTATATGAGGGATGGGTGCAAGAAAGTTCCGTCTTTTGAGGATGTATTTACAAAAGAGGATTTAACCAGTATGCGGCAATATTATGAGATGTTGCTGAAAGACTATCCCGATGTGCTGAATGTCAGGCAGGTGGCGCAATTTACGGGCTATGGAGAAAGCTCTGTTACCAAATGGTGCAGCAAACAGGACTTAAAGAACTTTTTTATACGGCAAAAATTTCAGATTCCCAAAGAATATCTTTTAGATTTTCTTGTGAGCAGATATTTTATTGGGATTGCTGTCAAATCGGAAAAGCACAAGATGTTCAATGAGCAGCTTAAAAAACTGCATGGGGAATTGCCCGAAAGTCGAATTCTATAAAAACGAGGGCTTCAGCCCTGCTTATCTCTGGAGGATGAGCGGGGCTGTTGTTTTTTGAAGTTTGTGCTGCTTTTGCATTGTGAGATGGGGAAAAATGAACTATAATAGAATTTAGATAATAGAATCCGCTCTTTGATTCTATTATAGTATTCAGATAACGAAAATTGAAAGGCAGTGTCTGCTAGGGCATATGTGGATAATTCTACCATTGCAAGAGTGGTTAAAGGGCTGACCGAAAAGAACTATAAGTGGATTTTCATAAATGTGTTGTGAAAGGGGAATTTGTAGGTGAATCAGAACTTTTATAATGAAATAAGGAATATATTGCTTGCTGCAAGAAGCAAGGTCTACCAAACTGCTAATTTTGCAATGGTGGAAGCATATTGGAATATTGGTAAATCCATTATAGAAGAGCAGGGCGGTAATGAAAAGGCAGAATATGGCGCAGGATTGCTGAAAGAACTTTCCAAGCAGATGATGCATGATTTTGGGAAAGGTTTTACGGTTACTAATTTAAAATATATGCGGCAATTTTATTTAACTTTTCCAAATGGTCACGCACTGCGTGACGAATTGAGCTGGACGCATTATAGACTTTTAATGAAAGTAGAAAACGGTAATGCAAGGGAATTTTATATGCAGGAAGCGGTAAAGGCTGGGTGGAGTACCAGACAGCTTGAACGCCAGATAAACACATTTTTTTATGAAAGGCTGTTGTCCAGTAAAAATAAAGAAAAGGTTGCTGCTGAGATTCAGACATCAGAAGCAGCGAAAACACCCGAAGATATTATACGTGACCCCTATGTACTTGAATTCCTTGGACTGAATCCGAATGATGATTTCTATGAGAGCGACTTGGAACAAGCTTTAATTACCCATTTGCAGAAGTTTTTGTTAGAACTTGGAAGAGGATTTTCCTTTGTCGCCAGACAAAAAAGAATTACCTTTGATGGACGCCATTTCTGGATTGACCTTGTATTCTATAATTATATCTTGAAGTGTTTTGTACTGATTGATTTAAAAGTCGGAGACTTAACCCATCAAGATTTAGGACAGATGCAGATGTATGTTCATTATTATGAGCGGGAGCTGATGAATGAGGGAGATAATCCGCCGATTGGCATTGTGTTATGTGCAGACAAGAGCGAATCGGTAGTTAAATATACTTTGCCAGAGAATGAGACACAGATTTTTGCATCAAAGTATAAATTGTATTTACCAAGTGAGGAAGAGCTGTTACAGGAATTAAGGCGGGAATATCGGGCGTTGGAGAATGGAAAAATTGAGGGAATTGAAGATGAGAAAACAGAATAACGCATGGTGGAGTATTGTTTGTACAAAAACAGCTATGTCGATAATTGGTAGATAGAACTATTAAGTTTTATTCAATTCATAATATAACAGTGATTCAAGTGATAAAAGCAACTTTTATTATGGAATGGAATAAAAATGAAAGGAGTTCCTAATTATGAGTAGAGTACTTACTGTTGAACAGCGTGAACAAGCAGGTTCCGACTCTTATAATAGATTTGAGTATCAAGTCCATTGGATTGTATGCCATATAATAAGTAAACTTCAAGAGGATGCGGAGTGTATTGTTTTTTGCGAGTTTCACGACGATATGGCAGAATTTTCTCCCGATACTCA
>ERZ808051.353-NODE-353-length-54065-cov-5.536119_pt1 | contig 54065 bp, 49 predicted proteins | sample MGYA00380199_ERZ808051 | MGnify/ENA primary metagenome ERZ808051 (study PRJEB31490, sample SAMN06133391) | mouse gut metagenome | isolation source: J11 | host: mice | place: China: Chengdu | collected 2015-05 ... | reverse complement strand
TAAAAAATATACAGGCATTAAAAAAATCCTTATTTTTCAATGTTTGTATTACTATTTATGACTTTGCGATTGCCCTAAGTCGCTTTCCGGAGACAGAGGAACCACCTGCTGAATTACTGCATCCGTAGACGTGGGCTCTGTCTCAAAACCCGGTCCCATTGAGCCTGAAGGATAATAGGCGGACGGCTTGCTGGTTTCCGGAACGGTGGACTCCGGAGCAACAGGCTCCGGAACTGTCGTCTCAGGAACAATGGCTGCCGGAGGTGTTGTTTCAGGAGCCGGAGTTTCCAAAGGTGACGGGACTGTTGTCTCCGGGGCGGCGGTCTCAGGTTCTGATGTCCCGGAAGCAGCAGGTTCCACGGGCTCTGTGACCGGCTCTGTCGGCGGTTTCACAGAAGATTCCTGTACACTGGTCTCAGGTACAGCCCCGGTCTCGGCCGGAATTTCCTCGTTCTCTTCCTCCCGCCTGTTCTCTGCGTCTTCTTCTCCTTCGGGTTCTGTTTCCACTGCCTCCTCTGTCTGTGCCTGTCCGCTATCTTCCCCGTCACCGGACTCGGCTCCCATGTGGGATCCCGTCAGGCTCCCGGTCTCTTCCTGCTCCGCTTCTGACAGGTTTTCTGATGTCTCCCCTTCTTTCCCTTCTGTTACCCTCACCGTTTCTGATGCCTTTTTCTGGTAAATCTTTCCGGCCGTTACCATGGAAAATGAAGTATTATACTTCTGTTCCAGGATTTCGGCCGACAGCTCTCCCATGGAAAGACTGCAAAGCCGCTTCTCATCGGCTGTTTTCAGTCTGATATTTTCGTCCACAAGATCTGCCGCCAGCGCCGCCTTGGAAAGGGTACAGCCGTTTTCCATTGCAAGAGACCGGATCCTGGCATCCTCAGCCAAAACTCCCACATACACAGTTCCCTTGGCCTGCTTTTTCTTCAATAATGCATCTGCATAAACGCAAATGTCCTCAGCCATACGTTCTGCATTGAGCCGTACTCCTTCTCCACAGGCTTCTATGGTAAATACAACGCCTTCCTTTTCCTCCAGCCAGCCATTTTCCAGACAAAGAACCAGAATTTCCTGGCAGCACTCCTCCAAGTCCGTCTTCAAAAGTCTCCTGTCGCCTCTCTGTACATTAAGAACCGTCCCTTTGCGGTTCAAAGTAAATTTCATAACAATATCCGAATCCACTTCCAGAATGGCTGCTTCTTTTCTGTTTTGTCCGGAGAAAACCACCGCCAGAATGCAGACCACCGCCAGACAGATAAAAATAGCCAGTCCCGCCCACAAAAGCCATGATTTAAGGGCGCCCGCCGATGGTTTCCCTTCTCTGTCATACCCTGCTTCCCTGTGCTTCGATGTTTTTTTCTCCTGTTTTGGCTCCTCTTCAAGCTTTGTATTTTGTCCGCTCATATCATTCCCCTTCCGTCCCTGTGATTTTATCCCAGTCATACTCCACATTCATGAGGAACAGTCCCTCTGGCGGCACTGTTATTCCGGCCGCCTTACGGTCCTTTTCATTTAAAATTTTTACCATTTCCCCGGGATCCCGCTTCCCAAGCCCCACTTCCAAAAGCGTCCCGGTCATAATCCGCACCATATGATACAAAAAGCCATTTCCCGTATAAGTAATAACCACCTTGGTCCCGTCCCTTTTTATCTCAACGGAATCCAGCCGCCGGACTGTGCTCTTTTTCATTTTCCTGTTAGCGCAGAAGCTCTTAAAATCGTGCTGACCCACCAGATATCCGGCCGCCTGCTCCATCGCCCGAAGATTCAGATCCTGTCCCAGCCCATACACATATTTTCGCTCAAACACCTGCTTCTTATCCGAAGTCTCCACATAGTAGGCATACGTCTTTCTGTCGGCTGAAAGCCTGCTGTGGAACCTTTGAGGAACCTCCCTCTCTTCCACCACACGGATATCCTCCGGAAGATACCGGTTTAAATATTCCATGGCCATTCCGGATATTGGACAAAGTTCCTGATCTATGTGGAAATTGGCCGTCTGCCTTCTCGCATGGACCCCCGCGTCTGTACGTCCGGATCCATGAACCTCAACGGGACTTTGATTCCATTTTGAAAGGACAGCCTCAATCTTCGCCTGAATGGTGTTTTCCGTATTTCCCTGCTTCTGCCAGCCGTCATATCTGGTGCCGTCATATTCCAGCACCAACATGATATTCTTTTTCACAGTCTTTCCTCCCAGCTTCACGGAATACAGTTCCTGTGATAAAATCCCGGTCCTCAAACCTTTCCCCGAAATAAAAGCCCCCGATAAAGCGTCCCTTTACGCCTTTCTCGAGGACCTCCATGTTCCTTAAATCCCCTACTCTGTCAGCTCAGACGTACAATGGGGGCATCTTGTGGCATGAATATCAATTTTGGACTTACAGTACGGACAAACCTTCTCCGTTGGCTCGGCGGGAACAGCAGGAACATTCTTTTTGGGCGACAGCGCCGCCTTCAATTTTCCAATCTGCTTCACCACCATAAAAATAACAAACGCCATAATTACAAAGTTAATTACCTCTGTAATGAACAGTCCATAGTTGATCGTTGCGGCATTTGCAGCCTGCGCGTCCGCAAGTGTCGCATAACGCTCCCCGTTTAAAGAAATAAACAGGTTGCTGAAGTCCATTTTACCGACAAAAAGGCTGATAATGGGCATCACCAGATCACCAACCAGTGAGTTTACCAGATCCTTGAAAGCTGCACCGATAATCATACCAACTGCCATATCAATCATATTTCCCTGAATGGCAAATGCCTGAAACTCCTTTAGTATCTTTTTCATACATTCCTCCTAATGTATTCCCATAATCCCGAACTGAAACTCTTCTGTAACAGTTCAGCCTTGCACTATTACATTATTTTACCAATTTTTTTCCCCCTTGGGAATACCTGTCACAAAATTTTTTCCAAAAAATATGATATTATAACCGTTTAACATGCATACATGGTGAAAAATGAGTGATTTTTCGTCCCTGCTGTTTCTGTCCATCGCTTTATGTGCGGATGCCTTCACTGCCGGTTTTGTCTATGGAGCCGGGAATGTGAAAATCCCTCTGGTCTCAGCTCTCATTATGACAGCCCTTTCCTCTGGAATTTTATCCGTTTCCCTGATTTCCGGCTCCCTTCTTAAGCCTTTTCTTCCCATGGAGATTCCTTCCTTTTTAAGCGTCTGCCTGTTAATTCTTCTGGGCTTCTCCAAACTCACAGCAAAGCCCACGAAGGATACCGCCAGCCATGCCAACCAAAAGGAACCCGAGGTTCTGTCTTCTTCTGAGGCCTTTTGCCTGGGAATCGCTCTATCTCTGGACAATGCGGCTGCCGGACTGGGGGCCGGACTTTCCGGAAGTTCCTTCCCCATACTTATCACTTTGTCCCTGGCCCTGGGGCTTTCCTCTGTTCTTGGAGGCTGCTTTCTGGGAAAAAAAGCCAGCTTCTGGTCCGGCGTGGACTTTTCAAAATACAGCGGAATCATCCTGATAATCCTTGGACTTATGAAGCTTGTTTAAAAATATCAAAAATTCATGGGCCGCCATGGGCGCCGCCGCGAGAATCAAAAGCTCTCCCCACTCCCCGCCTGTAAGAGCTGCTGTCTGAAACACTGCCACCAGCTGGGGAACTTCCGTCACCATAACCTGAAGAAATACGCCGGTCACAACCGCGGCAACCATCAGTTTATTTTCCAGATGCCGCATCCGAAAGACAGATTTTTCCACATTCCGCATTCCAACGGCATGGAAAAGCTGTGAAAGCCCCAGAACTGTAAATGCATAGGTCTGGCAATGGGCCAGAATTCTGGTGTCCGATAAGATCATGGCCAGATTCTTTATAGTGACAGCCATTCCCTCATGGGCCAGCAGACTTACCGGAAGCTTCAAAAAGGCCGTCAGACTGATGATGGCAATAAGAAATCCATAAAAAACCGTGCACGCTAAACCGCCTCGGGAAAACAGACTTTCTGTGGACTTCCTGGGCGGCTCCTTCATAAGCGCTTCCCCGTCATTTGCATCTGTTCCCAGCGCCAGTGCCGGAAGGGAATCCGTAATCAGGTTAATCCATAAAATGTGGCTTGCCTTTAAAGGAGACGGAAGAGAAAGAATGATAGCTGTAAACATGGTCATAATTTCCCCGAAGTTAGATGAGAGGAGAAAAATCACGGATTTTCTGATGTTTTCATAAATTCCTCTTCCCTCTTCCATGGCCTTTTCTATGGTGGCAAAATTATCATCTGTGAGAATCATATCAGCGGCCTGCTTTGCCACATCGGTGCCACACCGACCCATGGCAATTCCCACATCCGCAGCCTTTAAGGATGGAGCATCATTGACTCCGTCGCCTGTCATGGCCACAATCTTTCCCGACGCCTTTAAAGCCTTTACAATGCGGACCTTGTGGTCAGAGGAAACCCTGGCAAACACGGAAACCTGCTCTGCCCGCTCCTTAAGCTCTTCCTCATCTGCCCGGTCAAGCTCTTCCCCGCTCATGCACTGAGACTCACGCGAGGCAATGCCAAGCTTTCTCGCAATGGCAAACGCGGTATCCTTATGGTCCCCTGTGATCATCACCGTCCGGACATGCGCCTTCTGAAACATCGAAACTGCCCGTGATGCCTCCGGCCGCGGCGGATCTGCCATGGCCGCCAGTCCCAGAAAAACCATGTCTCTTTCTTCCCGCCCGTCTCCATCAGACATTGCCGCTCCCAAAACTCTCAGGGCCCTTCCTGAAAGAACGTCAATCTGCTTTGCAATCCGCTTTTTTTGTCCTGCCCCCAGTTCTTTCACTTCTGTCCCCGCCAGATATCTGCTGCACCGGGACAAAATAATATCCGGCGCGCCTTTTGTATAGGAAATTAATCCATTCCCTGTTTTATGCACCGTGGTCATCATCTTTCTTCCGGAATCAAAGGGATTTTCCATGACCCTTGGAAATTCCTTCTCCAGCGCAGAAGCCTCCACCTGCATTTTCCTTCCATATTCCAAAAGAGCAAGCTCCGTAGGGTCCCCTAAAGGGCCTTTTTTCGTAAGCTTTCCATCATTGCACAAAAGGAAGGCATGATACAGCTCCTCCTTATTTCCTCTTTGCATTAAAAGCTCTCCCGCATCCAGAAACTCTTCCACAGTCATTTTATTCTGTGTAAGGGTTCCCGTTTTATCGGAACACACCACACTGACGGCTCCCAGAGTCTCTACCGACGGAAGTCGCCGCACAATGGTATTTACCCTTACCATTCTGGATACGGAAAGCGCCAGCACAATGGTCACCACCGCTGGCAGCCCCTCGGGAACCGCTGCCACTGCCAGCGAAATGGCTGTGATAAGCATCTCCCCCACATCTCTTTTCTGAAGCACTGCCACAAAAAACAGTATGCCGCAAAGCGCTACCGCCAGGATGCTTAAAATCCCTCCCAGTTCTCCCAGGCGCTTCTGTAAGGGCGTGGTCTCCTGAGGCGCCTCATGAATCATCTTTGCAATCTTTCCGATTTCCGTATCCATTCCCGTGGCCACAACAATTCCCTGCCCGCGTCCGGCCGTCACATTGGTGGACATATAGGCCATGTTTTTCCGGTCTCCCACCGGAAGGCTTTTTTTCGCTGTGAACCGGGCATCCTTTTCCACCGGCACCGACTCCCCGGTAAGCGCGGATTCTTCGATCTTCATGTTTTCTGTAACAATAAGCCTCAGATCTGCCGGAACCTGTCTTCCGGCATCCAGAACCACCAGATCGCCCGGGACCAGCCCGGCGGCATCAATTTCCTGCTCCACGCCGTCCCGGATCACGAAAGCCTTAAATTTTGTCATCTTTTTCAGGGCATCCAGGGCTTTTTGCGCCTTCCCTTCCTGAATGACCCCCACGGCCCCATTGAGCAGCACCACGGCCGCAATAATACAGGCATCCCCCGCCTCTCCCAGAAAGACAGAGATCACCCCTGCCGCCAGCAGAATATAAATCAGCGGATCCATGAACTGTGACGCAAAACGTGCAGGAAGGCCTGGTCCCTTCTCTTCCAAAAGCTCATTGGGACCGCAGGCCTGCCGTCTTTTTTTTACTTCTTTTATGGAAAGCCCTCTGCCGTCCCCGGAATTTAAAATATTTATGGTTTCAGCAATGGTTTTTTCTTCAAACAAAAAAGCCCCTCCCATCCTCTTTTTTCTGTTGCCAGTTTATGAAGATGAGAGGGAAATTATGTACTGCTGCCGTCACAGTTCAGAAGATACCCGAACTGTGACCGGCTATGTGTCACTATTCATACAGCGGATATTTCTCACAGATTTCTGTCACGGCACCGCGGATTTCATCCGCTTTGTTTTCAAAGTCTGTGGCCGCCAGCCAGATCAGGTGGGCAATCTTTTCCATATCGCTTTCCACCAGTCCTCTGGAAGTAACCGCCGGAGTACCGATGCGGACGCCGGAGGTTACAAAGGGACTTCTCGGGTCATTGGGAACCGTATTCTTGTTAAGGGTGATATACACTTCATCACAGCGATTCTGGAGCTCTTTTCCGGAGATATCCATGCCGCGCAGGTCAAGGAGCATTAAATGGTTGTCCGTACCGCCTGTAAGGACATGAAATCCCTCTTTCTCCAGCGCTGCTGCAAGGGCTTTGGCATTCTTCAATACCTGCTCCTGATAAACTTTAAATTCCGGCTTCAGCGCCTCGCCGAAACAAACAGCTTTTCCGGCGATCACATGCTCAAGAGGACCTCCCTGGCTTCCCGGGAAGATGGCCTTATTAAAGTTAAATTTTTCATTCGCCTCTTTGTTCGCCAGTATCATGCCTCCTCTGGGGCCTCTTAAAGTCTTATGGGTTGTGGTAGTTACCACGTCTGCATAGGGAATCGGGCTTGGATGAAGTCCGGCTGCCACAAGGCCGGCAATATGTGCCATATCCACCATCAGATTTGCGCCGCACTTATCGGCAATCTCACGGAACCGTTTAAAGTCAATGGTACGGCAATATGCGCTGGCGCCTGCAATAATTAACTTTGGCTTTGCTTCCATCGCCTTTTTCTCCAGCTCCTCATAGTCAATATAGCCCTCATCATTGACACCATAAGGAACAATGTTGAAATACAGACCTGAAAAGTTCACCGGACTTCCGTGGGTGAGATGTCCGCCGTGATCCAGATTCATGCCCATAACCGTATCGCCGGGTTTTAACATTGCAATGAAGACAGCCATATTGGCCTGTGCGCCGGAATGGGGCTGAACATTGGCATAATCACAGCCAAAAAGCTTTTTTGCCCTCTCAATGGCCAGTGTTTCCACCACATCCACACACTCGCAGCCGCCGTAATACCGTTTTCCGGAATAGCCTTCCGCATACTTGTTGGTGAGAACCGTTCCCATCGCCATCATAACCGGCTCAGAAACAATATTCTCAGATGCAATCAGTTCCAGATTCCTTCGCTGCCTGGCGCATTCCGCTTTAATCGCCGCACCGACTTCCCTGTCATACCCTTCGATAAGTTCCATCACTTCATTAACCATTATGACGTCCTCCTTCATTTTAATATATAATTTTTTATTACAGCCTGCAGAGTTCTTGTACCATTGTACTCATTCACATCCGGATAATACACGATGTCAATCTTCTGTCTGCCTGCCTGTTTTTGTAAGAAATCATCTCCATCCGTAAAGAGAAGTCCCTCCATGGAAAAGCCGCTCTCCGTCACCAGGCTTAACTTTACCAGATTTTTGTTTTTTCCCAGCACCCTCACCCTCCGTATCATAAGGTCTTTCTGGGCGAACTGGGGTTTTTCATTTCCCTGACCAAAGGGCTCCAGACACTTTAATTCCTCTACCAGTCCCTCGCTGATATATTCAAGCGGCATGGGCACATCGATCCATATTTTCGGGATAAAATCTTTTTCTGTCAGAGCCGCATCCTCATTCAGCCGCCGCCGGAATTCTTCAATATTTCTTTCCTCAATGGAAAGTCCCGCCGCCATGGGATGCCCGCCGAATTTCGGAAGTAAATCCGCCACCTTCGAGAGGGCATTAAACATATGATACTGCTCAATGGAACGGCCGGAACCTTTCACCATATCTTCTCCTCTGGTGAGAACGATGGATGGCTTATGAAAATGCTCCCGCAGCCTCCCTGCTATGATTCCTGCCAATGACTCATGACAGTCCGGAAGAAACACCACCAGAACCTTATGCATCCTGTATTTTTCCTCCACCTGCCGGATAGCCTCTTCCTCGCCCTTTTTTGTCATGTCCTTTCGCAGATCATTTAAAGCCTTAAGCTCATCCGCCAGACGGTCCGCCTCCTCTTCCTCATTGGAAAGGAGCAGATTCAATGCCACTTTCGCTGTCTGAAGCCTTCCTCCGGCGTTGAGACAGGGGCCAATCACAAAACCAATATGGTAGGCGCTTAAAGCTTCCAGATCCAGGTCTGCCTTCTCCACAAGCTTTCTGAGCCCCAGATTCGTCGTCCGGCCCATCCGCTTAAGTCCATACTTTACAATCAGCCGGTTTTCGTCCTGAAGCTTCATCACATCACCAACTGTGGCGATGGCCGCAAATTCCAGAAGCTCCTCCCATTCCTTTATGGGAATCCCTGCTGTTTCATAGAGTTTTTTTAAAAGTTTATAGGCCACCACAGCCCCGCAGATTTCCCGAAACGGATAAGAATCCCCTTCCTGCTTCGGATTCACTACCGCATCCGCCGGCGGAAGAATCTGGCCGCTCCCGCCCGTCGGTACCTCGTGATGGTCGGTCACAATCACTGTCATCCCGCAATCCTTCGCAAGGGCAACTTCCTTCGCGGCCGCGATTCCATTGTCACAGGTAATCATGGTATCAATCCCGTCCGCGGCCGCTTTACGGATTATGGATTCATTGATCCCATACCCGTCCTTAATCCGATCCGGGATCTCATAATCAACCGTCCCTTCTCTCCCTGTCAGTTCCAGGGATACACGGCGCAGGCCTGTAAAAAGCAGATAAACCGAACATACGCCATCAATATCATAATCTCCGATGATCCGTATTTTTTTCCCCTCATTCAGCTTTTTTATAAGGATCTCTACGGCCTTCCCCATATTTTTCATCAGAGCCGGATCATAAAGCTCTCCTATGGTTCCGTAAAGGTATCTGTGCATCTCCTCTTCTGTCTCCATGCCGCGGTTTCTCATGATGCGGACTGAAACCGGACTGACTCCCAGCTTTTTCGAGAGCCCTTCAAAATCCGCCCGCTTCGTCTGCACCATCCAGATTTCCTTTTTTTCCTCCTGCTGCATGCCTCTTTTGTTCCTTTCCCTTTCTGCTGTGGTCAAAACGCCTTAAGTCGAAAATCTTCATTAAAAAATCATCTGCTGTGGTCCTAAGTACCGACGATATCTGTTCCCTTACTAATATTTCGCTCCATTCTTCTTCAGCCACATTCTCCGTTCCCTGTAATCCGGGATCTCCCGTTCCACCACACGCCAGAACGCCGGGCTGTGGTTCATCTCAATCCGGTGCGCCAGCTCATGGACCACAAGATAATCAAGGATCTCCTCCGGCATCAGAATTAACTTCCAGTTAAAGTTCAGATTTCCTTTCGCACTGCAGCTTCCCCATCGTGTTTTCTGCTCTCTTACCGTGATATGACCATAAGAAACACCCATCCGCTTTGCGTAAAACCGGCATCTTTCTTCCAGCCTCTTCCTGGCCCGCTCCCGTCCGGCCGCCCGCTCCTCCTCTGAATAGACCGGCCGTTCTTCTTTTAACCTTTCATATGCCTGAATCCTGGACAGGATCCACTCCCTGTGTCCCTCTACAAACGCATCCGCCGTTTTCACCGCCATCCCGTAAGGCGCCCGGACCGTGATCATTCCATCCTCCGCAACATTTAAAGACATGGTCCGCCTCTTTGTCCGGATAAAATTATAAGTAAAGGTGGCTGTTTTCCTCTGCTGCATCTCCTATCACCCATCTCACTTTCTTCAGGTACTGCCGTATTTTTTCGTCAGCCATTCTCTTTGCTTCCTTAAATTCCGGAACTTCCTTTGCTTCCCCGGATTCCTTTTCTTCCTTTGTTCCCCCGGATTCCTTCTGTTCCCCTGGTTCCCTGGATTTCTCTGCTTCTTTTATTCCCTCTGCCTTCTTTTGGCCTTCTGCTTCCTGTACCTCTTTGCAGCAGGCATCCCCGCCATTTTCCTCAAAGCAGATTTTCACATCCTCCGCAAGATCTGTCAGGCAGTCATACAGGGCATCTAAATTCTCCCCATAATAATCAGGAAATCCAAACTGTTCTTTCAGATATGCATGAATCTCCTTCTTTGTACTGCATGTCCCAAAATCTAATACGATCTTTTTCATCATTTCATTCCTCTTTACTGCTCTTTTGGACTACTGCCGTTTTCATACAGGCCGCACAGTGAAGACGCAGAGCTGTCGTAACAATTCAGATAACCCTTGAACTGTTACGAACTGTCACCATTCTAATACAATTTCTCAAACGTCTTATAGTGATCTCCGGTATAGAAAACCAGGCCATCATTGGAATAGATAATCCGTTCCGCTCCCCGGTTTCCCTTCACATAGTTAATATCACATTCAAAATACTTCCTGCCCTTTTTCTCCGGCAGAAGCTTTTCATAATTTCCGAACCGGTCGCCGCCGATACTCTTTCCCGGAGCCACATTCTGAAGCTCCCCTGCTTCCCCCGATTCCTTTTTCCATCCAAGAGCCTCTGCTTCTTTTTTTGTTATAAAGTTAGAGGGAAGCTCTTCAAAAAGGTGCAGATATAAGGCCACTTCTTCTTTTGAGGTATAGGACTCCCCTTCCTCAACCATGAGCCCTGTGTCCGCTGATTCCTCTGCCCCAGAGTTCCCCGACTCCTCTGTGGCGGAGACCTCCGGCTCCTCTGTCCTGAGAGTCCCTGAGTTTTCTGTCCCGCGGGCCTCCGATTCCTCCATCACAGGAGCCGCCCAGGTCTCCGTCCCGGAGTCCGCAAAAGTATTCCTGTCCGAACTCTCCGTAGTACCTGCTTCCCGGACGGGCGTTTGACTTTCACCAGATGGCAGAACATCCCCACCCGGGTATCCTGCATTGTCTGCCCCCTGGACGGCCGCCTGGCTTTCACCGGGCAACAGAGCATGCGTTTCCTCCGTTCTTACCGGTATGTCTCCCATACCCTGTCCGCTCCCGCACCCGGACACTGACAATAATATCAGAATCATAACCAGAAACGCCGAAAGCCATCCGGACATTCTTCTGATTCTCTCCCCCATCTTTGTCCTCTCCATTCCTTTTCCTTATTTCATACCTTTCTTTCATCTTTTAGCTTTTATCTTTTAGCTTTCATCTTTTAGCTTTTATCTGTCATCTATTCTTACAGTCAGCACATAAAGCGCCCCCGCTTTGCCAGGGCAGGCTCTGCACAGACCACTGAACCGCTACAACTTTTTCATATTTCTATCATAGCAGATTTTCCCTGTTCCGTAAAGTAATCCCGCCGGAAACCTTTTGCCGTGAACTGTAACTGTTACGGTTGTTTCCAAACCCCCGGAATTGTGGTAGACTTATGGCAAACGACAAAAATATTTGCCGTTTGCTATAAGCCCTCCGGGGGATGCATACGGAATAGTCAGAAAAGGGATTTACTCCCCCTATGATAAAACAGAGTACTCAAAACAAACTTGTTAAGGAGAAGATATGACAATAGGATTAAAAAGAGGTACTGTAAAACTGATGGAGCATCAGGACGAATGGTGTGAAATTGCAGAAAAAACAATTAAGAACTTAAAGGTGCTTTTATTAAACACTGCCATTGACATTCAGCACATTGGAAGCACCGCCGTTCCTTCAATCCATGCAAAACCAATTATTGATATTGTCGTTGGCGTTTATCATTTGAATGACATTTTATCTTCTGTTGAATTACTCGAACAAAATGGTTTTCTTTTCCGTGGAGAAGATGTTGAGGGACAACTACTGTTTGTAACCGGTGATTTTGAAACGGATATACGGACACACCATATTCATGTAGTCGAATGGAATGGAACAGCATGGAATAATTATATCAACTTCCGCGATTATCTAAATGCTTTTCCTGAAAAAGCCATGATGTATGACCATTGCAAACAAAAACTGGCCTCCCGGTTTTCAGAAGACCGGAAGAGCTATACCGACGGAAAGCAGGAATTGATTGACCATCTTTTGGAGGAAGCGAACATATGGAAAGCTGAACAATAAAATTTTAAGGGCATCAACTACGATGCCCTTATCAGGCTGGTAAAATTTTATAAAGTGTCTGCTGACTGCACGCCAGACAATCCGCAGCAAAAATCACCCTCAGAAAATCAGCGTAAGCACCAGCAAAATTACCAGGAAGCAGACATTCGCCACTGTAAAATACCGAAAGTACGCCCCCTTCCTCTGGCTTTCTTCCCTCGCGATAAGTTTGTAGGAAATCAGGCTGGCCATGGACGCAATCAGAGTCCCGAGCCCGCCGAGGTTTACTCCGATGATCAGAGCGGACAAATCCTCTGTAAAACCGGACAGTAAAAGCGCAGCCGGGACATTGCTGATAACCTGGCTTGCGGCAACACCGACCAGAATTTCATGACCAGAGACAATCTGCTGCAATACATGGGAAAACGCCGGGAGTCTCCCAATATTGCCGATGAAAAGAAAGAATCCAATGAACGTCAGAAGCAGACTGTAATCCACCCGGCCGAAAATACTTCTGTCTGTCAGCAGCAGGGCAATGGCAGTCACACCAAGCATTATTCCATAAGGAATCACTCTGGCTACCGTAAACAAAGCAAGTACAAAAAGGGCGGTATAGACAGCCAGATGAACCTTATTCCCGGAAAGCTTTGCCTTTCCCGGAAAAGTAACCTGTACCGGCCCGCGGCAGGCCCGGGCCGCAATCAGACTCCAGGCAGAGGCAAGCAAAAGCGCCGCTGCCGCATAGGGCAGCATCAGCTTAAAAAAATCGCCCAGGGAGAGTCCGGCTCTGCCATACAGATACAGATTCTGGGGATTCCCGATGGGTGTCAGCATGCTGCCAAGATTTGCGGCGATGGTCTGTAAGACCACAACAGGAATAACCAGCTGTCTTTTTCCTTCCGGCCCGATCATACCCAGAGCAATGAGAGTAAAAGGTACAAAAGTAATGAGAGCCACATCATTTGTGACCAGCATACTGGAGAAGAAGCAGAGCAGGACAAGAATCAGCACCAGCTGCCATGCTTTGTGCACCCTGCCCAAAAGTTCCCGGGCAACATACTGGAATACCCCGCTCTTTTGCAGTCCGGCCATAACGCTCATCAGACAGAACAGGATGGCCAGCGTCCGAAAATCCACGTAGCCTATGTATTCTTTGTCCGGATGGACAAAAAGCATGGAAACGATGGCAAGGGCAAACGCCACACATAACACTGTTTCCTGTTTAAAAAGACAGATTATTTTCTCCTTCATCGTACTCTCCCCTCCCCCTATGATACCTTTTTTATTTTTATCAATGTTTTTTGTATATTTTCTTTTTGCTCAAGATATAAAAGAAAAGATAATCTATTTAGAAAGATCATATACACAATTTCTTCAAATACATTAGGCATTTATCTCCTCCATGTTTTGTTTAGCCAGCTTCTTAAACCGTACATAAGAAATTTTCATGGGAAAAACCTTTTCACGTCTTACTTTTTTATACAGGAACGCAACAAGATTTCCCTATAAAAGAAAAAACTCCAAGGCTTTTCACCTTGAAGCTTTTTAGCGCGCCAGAGAAGATTCGAACTCCCGACACTACGGTCCGTAGCCGTATGCTCTATCCAGCTGAGCTACTGACGCACACTGAGCGGTTCCAATCACCCGTCCCTCACTCAACAGGATAGATTTTACTACATTTTTCTTTCCCTGTCAACCATTTCTTTGCATTTTTTACTCGTTTATCCTGACTCATAGTAACAGTTCACGGGGCGGGGAAAACCGGACGAAAATAGACATTAAGCTTGTTTATAGGACAATTTTCGTTCAGTTTTTCACATCGGGCGTCTGCCTTATAGGATAAATTCTATATATTTAAATTGGCTTTCTGCTTAAATTCCTCTATACTTGCAGATTTGGCGGCCATATAAAGCCAGTTTTGCAGTACCTTTGTCTCATTTTGGGACAAAATAAGCTTCTGCAGTTCCTCTGCCACCGTACCCAACGCCCTTAAAAGATCAAGGACGGCCTCTGCTCTTCCTTCTGCTCTTCCTTCTTCTTTCCCCTCTGTTTTCCCATCTTCAATTAATTCATCAATCGCCAGGCACATATCAAACTCCTCCTCTCCCTTTTCCTCCAGTATCCGCATCAGTCTTTTTTGTTCTCCCATCATGACCATGGCTGCAGTCAGCTCCGCCCGGTCCATTTGCATCAGCTCTTTTCGGTTCTCCCTTACATATTGGTACAGCTTTTTCTTCTCTTTTCTATATTTTAACATGTCAAAAATTTGTTGTAAACAACTGGTAAACACATTGGTATTTTCCACATTTCCTGCATGCACCAGATTCATTTTATAATTTGGAAGATATGTCTCCAACTCTTTACTCCGGGCTCCTTCTTCGTTCCATCCTATCATCTCATACAAGCTCCTGCTGCCATCCCACTCTCCCCCGAAATAAAATACAATGGTTATCACAGGGGTCAGCCGGTCTCCCTTTGTAATGCCGGATAAAAACTCTTCTCCCTTCAAAGGCTCTCCCCTCTCTTTGTGGCCCTTTTCAATCTCCTGAATCTGTCTCACATATTCCAGGGCATCATACAGCATACTCCGCACCGGCATGGCATAATGTACCCTGCTTTGGCTTTCCTCAGCAAAGATCACCGAATACATGCCCATATCCGCTTTCATCTGGATATCCCTCCTCCGCTCCAGGGCACATAATTTTCCGGAAGCCGCCTCGTATAAAATTCCCGGCTGTCCGGAAATGCATTCCAGCCCTTCCGGTTTCAGAATCTGCTCCCCATGATACACAATTCCATTGACAAAATCCGCAAAGATTTCTTTTCGTCCCATCATCTGATTCACCGCCACATCGGCTTTTCCCATGAAATCCCTCCAGTTTAAACAATTATTTTTTGTTACCATTCACAGGGAGCGGAGAAAATCAGATGAAAGCAGACGTCAGGCCTGCTTATAAGACAATTTTCACCCGTTTTTTCACACCAGGCGTCTGTGAACAGCAACTATCTTATCAAATCAGGAATTTTGCGGCCACTTGCCGCCAGAAACATGACGCTTATACGCATCACAAGATAAAAAGACTATACCACTTATGGTATAAAATAAGGAGAACTCTTTTGTAAAAAGAATACCATACTTCCAGCAAAATAACAAGAAATTTTTGTAACAGATAATATGTAGTGACGGGAAGTGTAACACCTTCCCGGAAGTAAAAAAGTAACCTCAACTATTTGAACAATCGTGGATTTACCTGTATACTAAGATTGACAAAAACCTGGAAACAGGGATTACCGCATTCAAAATAGGAGGTTACTTATGAATACTATTATAATCAATCTTGGCATGGATGTCCATACTACAAATTTTACTCTTTGCTGCTATACCCTTTACAACGGTGCCTTTTTCGGTGAAACCTCAGTCGCCCCGGATTACCGGGAGGTGGTCAAATACATGGACACCATCCGGAAGGCGCAGAAGCTATCCACAGGTTTGGATGTTGAGTTTGTCTGCGGTTATGAGGCAGGCTGTCCCGGCTACACCCTTTACCACCAGTTCAAAGAGTTTTGAAGCTGGAGAACACATCTCCTGTGGTCCATATACAGGGGGAACTCCGGGCGCCAGGACGGTTCGATTTGAATCGGTCCCTGGAGGAAATGAACAGAGAAATCATACAGCTTGTACTGGAAGAATGCGGGGGCAATCTAACAGCTCAGCCCTGTAAGAATTCAGGGCTGAGCTGTTTACAATTACCATATAGCCGGTCTTACATCTGCAGGAAGAGGATTGGGATAAGTTTCACCATCCAGCGCCTCTTCCCAGTCTTTTTTCGCCTGAGCCAGAAGATCTGGCTTTTCCAGAAGCTTCACACCCGTACAGGCCATGACCTTGGCCGCTGTAAGCATACCTTTATGGGCTATGGATGCCTTTCCCTGTGCCACGGCCTGCCAGGAATGCAGGGCCGTTCCCGCCGCATAACAGTTCACGTTCACCTGCCCGGTGGGAACCACCCAGCTCACATCACCCACATCCGTGGAACCGCCGCCGCCAAAAGTAAATTCTCTGTCCAGAACAAAATCCAGAAGCGGCATTTCCATCATTTCTTTCTTTTTATCCTTATCCGCCAGAGCGTTAATCATATCCTTAAGGCCTTCTTTATCCAGCTCCGTAATGGCCTCTTTAAACTTCGTCGCATAGGCAAGCTCTTCCTCTGTATAGCCAATGGGAACAAAATGCCTTAAATTTTCGTCCATGACACTCTCCAGCGCAGGATTCCCGATCACATTGGAATAGGCTGCCACCTGTTTAATCTCCACCGTGGTTCCGGTAATCAGGGCCGCGCCCTTTGCAATGTCGCACATTCTCTCATACAGCTTTTTCACCTGGGTTACCTTCGGCGCACGGATGGCGTAAAGAATCTGGGCCTCTGACGGAATCACATTGGGGGCGATTCCCCCAGTGTTGGTGATGGCTCCGTGGACTCTTGCCTCATCAATCATATGTTCTCTCATATAATTGACACCGATATCCATGATCTCCACCGCATCCAGGGCGGACCGTCCCAGCTCCGGCGCCCCCGCCGCATGGGATGAAATTCCATGGAAGGTAAAAAACACACGGAAGTTGGCCAGAAATTTATCGTCGGACACGGTTTTGTTGGTGGTGTCAGGATGCCAGGTGATGGCGGCATCGCAGTCGTCAAAAAAGCCGTCCCGGACCAGATAGGCCTTTCCTCCTGCGTTTTCCTCTGCCGGACACCCGTAGTACCTGATTGTGCCGGAACAACGGTTTTCTTCCATATAGGACTTCAAAGCATCCGCCGCGGCCAGAGCAGCCGTACCAAGAAGATGATGACCGCAGCCATGTCCGTTGTCCTTTCCTTTAACAGGACACCGCACCGGCTGGTCCGCCTCCTGCTGGAGGCTGGATAAAGCGTCAAACTCTCCAAGAAACGCCAGTACCGGCTTTCCGCTCCCATATTCCGCAATAAAAGCCGTCGCTTCCCCTGCCAGATCAAACCGTATGGAAAATCCTCTGGATTTTAAATACTCCTGCTGGATTCTGGAGGAATTCCATTCCTGAAATCTGGGCTCCGCGTATTCCCAGATCTCATCACTCATGTCCGTATACGTCTGTTTTCTCTGTTCAATCAGGTCATTGATTGTCGTTCTAAAGTCTCTTTCCATACATAACTCCTTTGTCGTGAGACCGTCTTAAAATTCGCTTTTTCAGCAATATGTAGACGAAATTCAGATTTTTCTCTTACCAGACGGACGGCTTTAAATCCTTTGGAAGCGGATTGGGATATACCTCTCCATCCAGCTCTTCTTTCCAGTCTGCTTTCGCCTGTTCCACCAGCTCCGGTTTCATTAAAAGCTCCGCCCCCGTATAAGCCAGAACCCTGGCGGCTGCCATCATGCCTTTATGGGCCACAGAAGCCTTTCCCTGGGCCACAGCCTGCCAGGAATGGAGAGCCGTTCCCGCCGCATAGCAGTTTGTATATACATGTCCCACCGGAACTACCCAGCTCACATCGCCCACATCTGTGGAGCCGCCTCCGCCGTAAGCAGAATTTTTATCCACAATGAAATCCCAGAGAGGAGTCTCCAAAAGTTCCTTTCTTTTCTCCTTGCCTCCGATATTTGCGGCTATGGCTTTAAGCCCTTCTTTATCAAGCTCTGTGATGACCTGCTGGAATTTTTTCGCATAGGCAAGCTCCTCTTCTGTAAAGCCCACCGGAATTACATGCTCTAAATTTTCCTGAATCAGATTATCAAGGGTTTCGTTGTCAACCAGATTGGAATAGGCCGCCACCTGCTTAATCTCCACCGTGGTTCCGGTAATTAAGGCCGCGCCCTTTGCAATGTCGCACATTCTCTCAAACAGCTTCTGTACCTGGGTTACCTTTGGCGCACGGATCGCATACAGAATCTGTGCCTCTGACGGAATTACATTGGGAGCAATTCCTCCGGAATTTGTGATCGCCCCGTGGACCCTGGCCGCGTCAATCATATGTTCCCTCATATAGTTGACGCCGATGTCCATGATCTCCACTGCATCCAGGGCAGACCGTCCCAGCTCCGGCGCTCCTGCCGCGTGGGAAGAAATTCCATGGAAGGTAAAAAATACCCGGAAATTGGCCAGATGGAATCCTCCCTTCATGACCTTGTTCATGGTATAGGGATGCCAGGTAAGGGCAATATCGCAGTCGTCAAAGTATCCGTCCCGAACCAGGTAGGCCTTTCCTCCTGCATTCTCCTCCGCGGGACAGCCATAGTACCGGATCGTGCCGGAAAGGTGGTTCTCTTCCATATAAACCTTTAAAGCATCTGCTGCCGCCAGAGACGCTGTACCAAGAAGATGATGGCCGCAGCCATGTCCATTGTCCTTTCCTTCAATGGGACACCTGGTCACCTGGTCCGCCTCCTGCTGAAGACTGGATAAGGCATCAAATTCTCCCAGGAGCGCCAGCACCGGCTTCCCGCTCCCATATTCGGCAATAAACGCCGTTTCCTCCCCGGCCAGATCAGCCCTGATGGAGAATCCCCGGGACTTTAAATATTCCTGCTGGATTCTGGAAGAATCCCGTTCCTGAAACCTGGGTTCCGCATACCCCCAAATAGTATCACTGATTTTCGTGTACTCCCCTGTTCTCTGCTCCAGAATCTCTGAAATTGCAGCTCTGAAATCTGTTCCCATATGCATACCTCTTTCTTTTTATGTTTTTCATCATGGATGGCGCTTTCCTGTCACCGTATCCACTGTGATTTTCCACACTGCCACAGCCTGCGTTTCCTGCTCCGAAAAGGCGGCTTTATCATAAGAAATCCCTTCCGGCGCACCAATGTGATTCATAATAACAGCCAGGCCTTCCCGCTTTTTCTCCGGCTCACCGATTATCTTTGCATTTCCGCTTCCGCATACACTTTCAAAACTGGTACTGGATTTACAGGCATGCTCTTTGACCAGCTTCATTTTATTTCCGCCATAAATCGAAAACGAAACATGGGGATTCTTTTTTAACAGTTCAAGCTTTGTCCCCTGGGCTGCCCCATGGAAGTAAAGCACCAGCTTCCCGTCTTCCATTCTGGCCCCGTAGTTTAGCGGAACCAGATACGGGAACGGCTCGTCACAAAAAGCCACGGTACAGACAGTTTCCCGTTTTACAATCTCAAAAATTTCCGCCATGTCTGTAAGTTCTCTGTCCTTTCGTCTCATACGGGTTTCCTCCAATCACTGTTTCTTATAAATAACGGTCCCGCCCACAATGGTCATCTCCGGAAGAATATCCCGGATTTCCATGGGATCACAGGTAAAAATATCCCGGTCAAGGACGACCATGTCCGCAAGATATCCCGGTTTGATGCGTCCTTTAAAGCTTTCACAAAACTCGTTGTAGGCCGAGCCCGCCGTGTAGGCATCGATGGCGTCAGAAACATCCACGCATTCCTCCGGATAAAATCCCTTTTCAGGATATCCATCTTTATCCTTCCTTGTAACGGCAGAATACAGATTCGGGAAGGGATTTAAGTCTTCCACCGGAGAATCCGTTCCATAGGAAACATGGATTCCCAGCTCCTTTGCAGTCTTAAAGGCATAAGAAGTAGAGGAGAGAGCCTCCCCGCACCGGCTGGTTACCACATGCATATCATAATCCAGGAAAATGGGCTGGTAAGCCACCAGAACATCATCTTTCGCGATACGCTCCAGCATGGGCCTGTCGGTGATCTGACAGTGAATCAAGGTATGACGCAGCGGGTTTTTTCCGTCATGAAGCACATGCTCATAATTTCCCAGCACATCTTCTATGGCCTTATCTCCAATCACATGCGTTACCACCTGAATCCCCGCCTGGTCTGCCATCCGGCAGATGGTCTCCATTTCTTCGTTACTTCTGGCCTCCACACCATAGTTTTCCGGATCGTCCCGATATCCCTTTCGCATGGTCGCCGTTCTTCCGCCCAGAGAACCATCCTTAAAAAGCTTCACCGGGCCCAGAGCCAGCATTTGGGGATTATCATAAACGCCTGTTTTAAATTCTCCGTTCTCCACATAATTTTTAAATTCTTCCACGGAATGGACACAGACCTGATGGCGGTACCGGAGCTTACAAAGGCCGGCATCATAAACTTCATGGAGCAGCCGGAAAACATCATCCATGGGAAGCTGCCCGTTCCCTACATCGTTGGACTGTACACTGGTCACTCCATGGGCCAGAGCATAGTCCGCCGCCCGAAGAAACAGCCTCTTATTATCCTCCAGTGTGTATCTGGGAATCCGGTCCGCCGCAAGAGCAACGGCATTCTCTGTAAATATTCCATTGGGTCTGCCATTTTCATCGGTTTCTATGGTTCCGCCATCCACATGAACCATTGTTTCATCCAGCCCCAGAAGCTCAATCACCTTACTGTTTGCGGAGGCCACATGGCCGCAGACACGCTTCAGTACAATCGGGATTTCCGTTGAAATCCGGTCCAGATCATCCCGGGTCGGCATACGCTTCTCATCCGTAAAGAAATCCTGGTTCCATCCTTTACTGAGGATACCATTCTTTGCCTCCTCCGGATGCTCTTTCATGAATCCCCTCACCCGGTCAATCAGCTCAGATATAGAAGTCACTCCGATGATCTTTGCCTGGGCAAATCCCATTCCCACATTCAAAAGGTGCATATGGCTGTCGTTAAGACCGGGAATCACTGTTTTTCCCTGCAGATCAATGATCTCTGCTTCCCCTGCCATTTTAAGAATCTCCTGATTTTTCCCAACGGCACGGATCCTGTCATTTTCTGCAAACACCGCCTCTGCAAACACACCACGGTTTATGTAAATCTTTCCATTTACTAAAACCAGCCTGCTCATTTTTCCTCTCCCTCCCGATTTAATATTACCTCTATTTTATCGGTTTCTGTCTCTTTTCGCAACCTTATTTAAAAAGAATCCTGCTTTGCGGGATTCTCTGCCTGCGGCGGGCCGCAACAGCGGCAAAAAGAAACGGACAAAAAAGCCTTCGCTTCCTGTCCGTCTTCTCTGTAACAGCTCAGATACCCCTTAAACGGCTGCCCTTTGCTTCTATATCTTCTCCATACAAATGACATGCCACAAAGTGTCCTCGTTCCATTTCAAAAAGCTCCGGCTGTTCCGTTCGGCAGCGTTCTTTGGCGTACTGGCACCGGCTGGCAAACCGGCAGCCTTTTGGTGGGTTAATGGGGCTTGGCAGCTCTCCCTGAAGCCGGATTCTTTCCTTTTCCTCTTCCACTTTCGGATCTGGAATGGGAATTGCCGAAAGAAGGGCCTTTGTATAGGGATGTAACGGTCTCTGATACAGTGAATCAGAATCCGTGATCTCCGCCACTGTTCCAAGATACATCACTGCCACCCGATCCGAAATATGCTTTACCATAGCCAGGTCATGAGCAATAAACAGATACGTAAGTCCCTTTTCCTTCTGAAGCCGGATCAGAAGATTTATGATCTGGGCCTGAATGGAGACGTCCAGTGCAGAAATTGGCTCATCGCAGACAATAAACTCCGGTTCCACAGCCAGGGCACGGGCAATGCCAATGCGCTGCCTCTGCCCGCCGGAAAATTCATGAACATACCGGGTTGCATGCTCCGCGTTCAGTCCCACAGTTTTTAAAAGCTCCTGCACCTTTTCCTGCTCCTCCTGTTTGCTCTGACACATGTGATGAGCCCGAAGCCCCTCGGCAATGATATCGTGAACCTTCATTTTAGGGTCCAGGGAAGAGTACGGATCCTGAAAAATAATCTGTACCGCCTTAGTAAATGCCTTTCTCTCTGCTCCCCGAAGGCCATGGACATCCTTCCCCTTATACAGCACCTGCCCGTCTGTTCTTTCATAAATTCCAATGCAGGTCCGGCCGCAGGTGGTCTTTCCGCATCCAGATTCCCCAACGATTCCCAATGTTTCTCCTTTATTAATATAAAAAGAAACATCGTCCACCGCCTTCAGCGTCCCTTTCCCGGTCTTAAAATATTTTTTTAAATGACTGACTTCCAAAATCCTATCTGTGTTTTCCATCCTGTCCACCTCCCTGGGTTTTTGTCTCCTGTCCGGCAAACGGATGATACAGCCAGCACTGGGCCCTGTGACCATCCTCAAACTCATAAAGCGGCGGTTCGCAGTCCCGGCAGATCTTCATGCACTGGCTGCATCTGGTACTGAATGCACAGCCCTCAGGCGGGGCGATCATATCGGGCGGCGTACCCTCAATGGATTCCAGAGGCTGCTCCCCATCTATGTCCAATCTCGGCACAGCCTTAAGAAGCGCTCTGGTATACGGATGCTTCGGACGATAAAAAATGTCATAATGGCTTCCCGTTTCCATCACCTTCCCTGCATACATCACCACAATCTTCTTCGCAATATTGGCAACGATTCCCAGGTCATGGGTAATCATGATCACTGCCATGCCAAATTGCCTCTGAATGTCCTTCAGAAGATCAATGATATCTGCCTGAATGGTCACATCCAGAGCCGTCGTAGGTTCGTCCGCGATCAAAAGCCTGGGCTGGCAGGCCAGGGCAATGGCGATCATCGCTCTCTGACGCATACCACCGGAAAATTCGTGGGGATACTGCCTGAGCCTCTTTTGGGGATTCGGGATTCCCACCAGTCCAAGAAGTCTCCCTGCCTCCTCATAAGCCTCTCTCTTTGACATATTTGTATGAACCAGGAGCTTCTCAGCGATCTGCCGTCCAATGGTCAGTGTGGGATTCAAAGCCGCCAGAGCGTCCTGAAACACGATGGCGCAGTCCTTTCCCCGGTATTTCTGCCATTCCCTCCGGGACTGTGTTAAAATGTCCCTTCCTTCGAAAAGAATTTCACTTCCCTCTTTAATCTCCCCCGGAGGCGTCTCTAACAAGCCCATGATGGCTTTGGCCGTCACGGACTTTCCGCAGCCGGATTCTCCCACAATGGCCACAGACTCGCCGTCCGCCACTGTAAAAGACACGCCCCGCACAGACTGCACCTCACCGGCATAGCTATGATAGGAGACCTTTAAGTTTTTTACTTCCAAAAGCGTGCTCATTTCGTACCTCCTATTTATGAAGTCGCGGGTCCAGGGCATACTGAAGAGCATCCCCCAGTATATTCAGGCATAACACCGTAAGCAGGATAAACATACCGGGAATCAGCGCCAGAAGAGGATCATACAGTATGTACTGCTGTGCATTCTGTAACATGCTCCCCCAGGATGACTTGGGGAGCGCCACGCCATATCCCAGGAAGCTTAACGCCGATTCATCCAGAATGGCCCCGGCGATGCTTAAGGACGCTGCCACGATAATCTGGGTTGCCATATTGGGAATAATATGTTTTAAAATGATGGTTCCATTCCCAACGCCCAGAGTCTTTGCGGCAATAACAAAGTCCCTTTCCTTTAAGGTCAGTGTCTGGGCACGGACGATCCGCGCCACGCCTGTCCAGGAAAACAGCGCCAGCATAAGCACCAGTGTAGCCATATTGTTGGGGATAAAGGAGAAAATAACAATAATCATCAGAAGACTGGGCACGGACTGAAACATATCCACAATACGCATCAGCAGCATATCCGCTTTCCCTCCGGCATATCCGCTGACAGCACCCACGAAGGTTCCTGCAACCACCGACACTACCATGGTTGCAAACCCTACCAGCAGGGAAACCCGGCTGCCATAAAGCACACGGGTAAAGGAGTCCCGTCCCAGTTCATCGGTTCCAAACCAGTGTTCCTTACTGGGACCTGCCATCTTATTTAAAACATCCATATAATCCGGATCCTGGGGGGTAAGAGGTGCAAGCAGGGCAGCCCCAATGATAATTCCAAGAAGCGCCAGACACACCACAGCCATTTTATTTTCTCCCAGAGCTTTTTTCAGGTGGTAAAGAAATCCTCTGTCATAGCTCACGGAAATCTCAATTTTTTCGCGCTCCGCCCTGGAGAAATCCTCCGCACGCAGAGCCGCCTGATTTAAAGGTGATAACAGCTTCGCCATTTTCTATTCCCTCCCCTGTTTAATTCTCGGATCAGCAAACCCATAGAGCAGATCAGCCAGAAAATTCCCCAGCAAAAGGATGGTGCAGGAAAACATGGTAATTCCCATAATCATCGGATAGTCTCTGTTGTTGATTGCAGACATTCCCAGGGTGCCAAGACCAGGCCAGGCAAATACGGACTCAATGATGAAAGAGCCGGTAACCAGTGTTCCAAACCGTGAACCCACAGTGGTGATAACCGGAAGCATGCAGTTCTTAAGAACCTGTCCATACATGATTCCCCTGCGCGAAATTCCTTTGGAAACTGCCGTCAGAACATATTCCTCCTCCAGCTGTGCAATGGTATTGGAGCGGATATATCTGACAAACACTGCCATATTATTCAGGCTCAAAACGATGGCCGGCAGAATCCCATGTTTAATCACATCCCAGGTGGAAGTAACTCCAATGGTCCGCATTCCGGAACTGGGGAGCAGCTTAAGCTGCATGGAAAACACAATAATCAGCATGATTCCCAGCCAGAAAGCAGGCACTGAAATTCCCAGATAGGTGAGTCCGCTGATGACATTGTCCGCCAGCTTATTTTTATGAGTTCCCGCTATGAGTCCCAGAGGAATGGCCACCACCAGGGAAAGCAGTAATGACGCCCCCATCAGCCCTGCTGTGCAGGGGAGTTTTTCCAAAATCTGTTCCAGCACCGGCTGCTTATTATTGATGGAAATCCCAAGATTACCATCCGCTACCTTCTTGGCCCAGCTAATGTACTGCTCCGCCACATTGCCATTGAGTCCCAGGGATTCCCGCATCCGGTACAATTCCTCGTCTGTCATTTTATGTCCTGTGGCTCCCGGAGTCATATAAATATAGAGCGGATCACCCGGAGCAAAATAAATGACGGAGAAGGAAAAGACAGAAACCAGAATCCATACAAAAATCATTTGAACAAATCGTTTGAAAATAAAATTCCTCACGATGTTTCTCCTTTCCAACCGAAATGCCGCCCTCTTATAAAAGAAGGCGGCACTGCTCCGGAAATCTATTCCATTACCAGCTTCGTATAATCCTCAAAAATCGGAGTTCTCTTAATTTCATCTGCGCCTTTGATGTTTGCGGTTGTAACAAATACATAGTTCGGATATGCAATCGGATAGCAGGTCATCTCTTCTCTTGTCTTTATCTGAACCTGTTTGTAAATTGCTGCACGCTCCTCTTCTGTAAAGACAGAACGGGCATCCTTCCATAGCTGGGCCAGCTCATCACTTACTGCCAGATTGACTCCCCATGTGCCGTCAAACATTCCGGCAACAACTTTATCCGGATCACCCACTGCACCATAACCATTGAGATAGAACTCATAATCACCATCAGTACCAAATACCTTCTCAAAGAAACCGGCAGATTCAAGCGGAATTACATCAAGAGTAATTCCCACGTTCTTTAACTGCTGCTGAATAATCTGTGCAGATTCTTTCATGTATACACGCTCCGAGTTAAAATACAGAGTCAGAGTCTTTCCTTCCAGTCCGGCCTCCTTAACAAGCTCTTTGGCCTTTTCCACGTCCTGTGTATAACCCTCAATGGAATCATCATAAAAAGTATTTACATTACTGAAAATAGTGTTGGCCGGAACTGCCATGCCTTCTCCATATGCACCGGCAATGATTTCCTCGCGATTTAAAGCAGCGAATACGGCTTCAACCACTTTCGGATCCTGGAAAGTATCACAGAACTTATTTACTGCCAGATAGTTTACACGGCCTTCCGGATACTCCACCACATTGTAATTTGAATCAGCCGCATACTTCGAAACCGCCTGGGCATTGGAAAGCTCCATGAAGTTTACCTCGCCATTCATTAAAGCAACTTCCTGAGCAGCCACATCAGAAATAATTCTGAAGGTGATCTTGTCGATGGCAGGAGCGCCCATGTAGTAATCCTCATTTTTTTCCAAGACCAGATACTGATCCTGTTTAAACTCAGAAAGCTTATACGGTCCTGAACCGATTCCGGCCAGGTTGGCGGCGGCGCCCACAATGTTGGTATTGCCCTCAAAAACATGTTCCGGAATCAGGTTCAGACTTCCCAGAAGGTCTGTATAGGATGCAGATGCCATGGGAAGCGTGATCTTTACTGTAAGATCATCCACTTTCTCGAACTTAACCGGTTCATCATTTAAGATAACCACATTAGTGCTTCCCGCGCCGTTGTTGGTATCGGCGTTGACTTCCATAGTGAAAATTACATCATCCGCTGTAATGGCTTCTCCGTCATGCCACTTTAAGCCATTTTTTAACTTTAATGTTACAACAGTACCATCCCCTGATACTTCATAGGACTCGGCAAGATAATATCTTGTTTCATCCACATCAATCACATAAAGCGGATCATAGAGAGGATTCAGCATAATAACGCCTTCTTTATAGCCTTCAAGCAGCGGATTTAAATTCGCCACACAGCTTGCGCTGGGAATGATTAAATTGGTCTCTTCCGCCTGTGGGGCTATCTGGGCAGCTGCTGTGGTTTCTTTCGTTGTCCCTTCTGCCGCAGTCTCTTTTTCTGCCGCTGCCCCGCTCTCTGCCGCTGTCTGAACAGCCGTCGTTTCTTCTGCCTTACTGCCGCAGCCTGTCAATGCAGCCATTGTCATCGCCGCACATAACGCCAGACTTAAAATTCTTTTTCTCATGATGTACCTCCAACAATTTTGATAAGTACTCTCAGAAACTCTTTGTACCCGGATTTGTGAAATGATTTTGTCAGAAGTGCACAAATTTATGAGGCATACGTGGAACGTACGTTGATTAAATCGGGGTGCTTTTGGCGGAAAATCAACCACAAAGACGGGTGAAAGGAAGTTTCCGGGAGTGCTCTTGATGACTCATCTGGTGTAATCTTCTGCATATCCCAGATAATCTAGTATAGATTTTATCCGCACAGGCTGAGATAGTCAAATTTCAAAACTGAATACGAAATACACCTCACATACAAAATATCAATACGGCATCTGAAAATCGGCATTTCTTTGGGGCATGCACGTCCATAGCTCTTTTCTGATATAACAAAAAAGCCTTGATTTCTCAAGACTTTTAAGTGCCGGTGACCGGACTTGAACCGGTACGGGGTTGCCCCCGAGGGATTTTAAGTCCCTTGCGTCTGCCTATTCCGCCACACCGGCAAATGCTATAATAAATTTAGTATTTTTATCAATGGGGCCTATAGGGCTCGAACCTATGACCCTCTGCTTGTAAGGCAGATGCTCTCCCAGCTGAGCTAAGACCCCAAATAAAGAAACGACCCGGATGGGATTCGAACCCACGACCTCCGCCGTGACAGGGCGGCGCTCTAACCAGCTGAGCCACCGGGCCGTACTTTTATTTACTTTGTACCTTTGTTCAGGGTAGTGGACCTTCAGGGACTCGAACCCGGGACCGACCGGTTATGAGCCGGTTGCTCTAACCAACTGAGCTAAAGGTCCAAATAAAAAATCTTAAACATCAATCATTCTGTGATTGATAAAAGCCGATGATCGGACTCGAACCGATAACCTGCTGATTACAAATCAGCTGCTCTGCCAATTGAGCCACATCGGCAAATAATATCATACAAGCAAAAACCGGATCATACTCTGCGTATCATATTATGTAAATAGAACACAGAAACAAGATGATCTGATGACTCCGACGGGAATCGAACCCGTGTTACCGCCGTGAAAGGGCGATGTCTTAACCGCTTGACCACGGAGCCAGTATTATGCGCCTTGACAAGTGACATCGTAGCGACAATTTGAATAATAGCATATATTTTGTCGGTTTGCAAGCATTTTTTTATTTTTATATTGCTGATTTTTTGGAAGCGAAGTATAATCGTTACAGGTCACGCAGGTTTTCATTTATACTCACGGCCCATTTATCTGGCGCTCAGTATAGAACAGCGGTATCTCCTACAATAAATATAGAAAGAACAGAGGACAGAGTTATGAATGTGGATGCGGAGAACGCCAAGGCTGTAGAGGGAGGGGACACATTTCCCGAGCAGTTGACAGAAGAACATAAATTAGACGAAGAGCTTCATATACATATGCATGAAAACGGCATCGCCCACAGCCATGGGAAGGGGCGCAGGCATGTTCACAGCAAGGCGGAAAAGAAAGCGGTACTGAACCGGCTTTCCAAGGCGATCGGCCATCTGGAAGCGGTCAAGCGTATGGTGGAGCGGGATGCGGACTGCAGTGAGGTCCTGATCCAGTTGGCGGCAGTCCGTTCCGCGATCAACAATACAGGGAAAGTCGTTTTGAAAAATCATATGAATCACTGTATCGTGGAAGCAGTGGAAGAAAACGACCAGGATGCGATCACAAAGTTGAGCGAAGCGATCGACAAGTTTATAAAATAGCGTAATGAAAACCAGCCGAATCGGGCATACTGTTCATGCAGGAAGATAAGGAGGCTGGTTTTTATGATAGAAGAAGATACAATAAAGCTGCTCAGAGAGTGTGACGCGGGAATCAAGATGGGGGTGGCATCCATTGACGAGACGCTGCAGTCCGTAAAAAGTGAAGATCTGAAAAAATATCTGGAGCAGTGTAAAGCAAAGCATGAAGTATTGAAGGAGGAGATCCAGGTGCTTCTGGAGAAGTATCATGATGAGGGGAAGGAACCCGGCGCGATGGCAAAGGGAATGTCCTGGATCAAGACCAACGCAAAGCTTGCCATGGATGAATCAGACAAGACGGTTGCGGATCTGATGACCGATGGCTGCAACATGGGAATCAAAACTTTAAATAGGTATCTTAATCAATACGAGGCGGCGGATGAAAAATCGAAGGACATCGCAAAACGACTGATCAAGCTGGAGGAAAAACTGGTGGAGGAGATCCGGCAGTTTTTATAAATGCACAAAGACAGCGGCGCTTCTATCAATACAAAAATCCGGCAGCGTTGACTTTTGACCGCATTTCCTATATCATTACCATATAAAACAGACAGAGGTTCAGAAGCGGGCCGTGTCTGACAAGGCATACCCGGAGGGAATCCCATAACTCATATCCTTTTCGGGACGGACTTCGTCTGATAAAATATGGAAAGGCGGATCACGGTGTATCGGATTTTAATTGTAGAAGATGAGGAAGGAATCGCGCAGGCAGTCAAAGAACAGGCGGAACTGTGGGGGCTGGAGGCGGAATGCGTCAGAGATTTTCGAAATATCATGACAGCATTTGCGGAATATGCCCCGCATCTGGTCCTGATGGATATTGGACTGCCTTTTTTCAATGGATACCACTGGTGCGGCGAGATCCGCAAGATTTCCAGCGTACCGGTTATGTTTATCTCTTCGGCATCGGACAGTATGAATATTGTCATGGCGATGAACATGGGGGCGGACGATTTTATTGTCAAGCCCTTTGACGGCAGTGTTCTGATCGCCAAGATTCAGGCATTGCTCCGCAGGACATATGATTTCGCGGGATCGGTTCCGGTGATGGAGCATCGGGGGGCTCTGCTGAATCTGGGCGACAATACACTGGTCTTCCAGGGGGAAAGGATCAACCTTTCGAAAAATGAGTACCGGATCCTTCTGGCGCTGATGGAGAACAAAGGAAAGGTAGTCAGCAGGGAGCGGCTGATGGAACGGCTCTGGGAGACGGACAGCTTTGTGGATGAGAATACACTGACCGTCAATGTGAACCGGCTGCGGAAAAAGCTGGACGGCGCCGGACTGGAAGGCTTTATAACGACTAAAGTGGGCGTGGGATATATCATCACGGTTGATTAGGAACTGTATCGGCTATTTTCTGTAGATCCTTAGCAGAGCCGTGCCAGTGAAAAGGAGTTTTATGAATTTTATCATCGGATATTTCAGACAGCGGAGAAAAGGGATTTTTGTATTTTGTTTATTCTGCCTTGTGTTTTTATGCGCATTTTTACTTTACCATCTTCCGGCCGGGGCGGTTCTGTATCCTGCATTCGTGTGTACAATGCTGGGGCTGCTTTTTCTGATTTGGGATATGCGCCGGGCACGGCAGAGACACCAAAGGCTGGAAGAACTCAGCAGACTTCCTTCCGCGCTCCAGAACGATTTCCCGGATCCGGTTTCGGCGGAGGAACGGGACTATCAGCAGATCATCAAACGGCTGTGCGGGGAGCAGAAAGAGTTGGAGACGCAGATGAACCTCCGTTATTCGGATATGATTGATTATTATACGGTGTGGGTGCATCAGATCAAAACTCCGATTGCATCCATGCGGCTGAACCTGCAGAATCAGGACTCGGAGTTTGCAAGGAGGATTCTGGAGGACCTGATGCGGATCGAACAATATGTAGATATGGTGCTGGGGTATCTCCGACTGGACTCTGATTTTACAGATTATGTGATTCAGGAGTATGATCTGGATGAAATTGTAAAGCCTGCTGTGAAAAAATTTGCGGGACAGTTTATACGGAAAAAGCTGCAGCTGGATTACCGTCCCTTACATACCAAAGCAGTGACGGACGAAAAATGGCTCCAGTTCGTTCTGGAGCAGGTGATCTCCAATGCGCTGAAATACACGGAATCCGGGCGGATCACGATCGAGATGGAATATGAGCCGGACACAGAGGAAAACAGCACGGTTCTGTGTATCCGGGATACGGGGATCGGGATTGCGCCGGAGGATATTCCCCGTATTTTCGAAAAGGGATATACCGGATATAATGGAAGAAGCGATAAAAAGGCAAGCGGGATCGGCCTCTACCTGTGCCGCAGGATCTGCAGCAATCTGGGACATACGATCACAGCCAATTCGTCCCTGGAAAATGGAACCGTCATCCGGATCCGGTTTGGGAAGCATCTTACAAAACTGTAAGATGAACAAAGAGAAATGTAAGTCAATTCGATGGCAGTACATTTCTCTTTTTTGTATGATGATGGAGAAACAAATGATATAGAAAAAACGGTTTCCACGAAAGCTCTTTCGTATCTGCCGCAACCGGTGGATATTCGGCGGAGTACAGAGAGATTATGGGACAGGATTGAAAAATATGGAGGGATTGCAATGAGTATCTTGGAAGTCAATGGATTGAAAAAAGTGTATGCGACCCGTTTCGGCGGGAACAAGGTGGAAGCTTTGAAAAAGGTGACCTTCAGCGTAGAGGAAGGCGAATATGTGGCGATCATGGGGGAAAGCGGTTCCGGAAAGACGACCCTTTTGAATATCCTTGCGGCATTGGATCGGCCTACCGGCGGTGTGGTCAAGCTGGATGGCTGGGATTTTTCACGGATCCGGGAGTCCGCCGTGGCCGCGTTCCGCAGGGATAACCTGGGATTTGTATTTCAGGACTTTAACCTGCTGGATACATTTTCACTGGAAGACAACATCTATCTTCCTCTGGTGCTGTCGGGAAAGCATTATGCGGAGATGAGCGAGAGACTTGCGCCTATCGCGGTACAGCTTGGGATTACCGACATTTTGAAAAAATATCCCTATGAGGTGTCTGGCGGACAGAAACAGAGGGCGGCTGTGGCAAGGGCGCTGATCACCAATCCCAGACTGGTGCTGGCGGATGAGCCCACCGGGGCGCTGGACTCCAACGCGACGGAAGAACTGCTCAAGCTCTTCAGCGAGATCAACCGGAACGGGCAGACGATCCTTATGGTGACCCATTCCGTAAAGGCGGCTAGCCATGCGGGAAGAGTATTGTTTATCAAGGACGGGGAGGTATTCCACCAGATCTACCGGGGCAACAGCACAGATGAGCAGCTCTATCAGAAGATTTCTGACACACTGACCGCGCTGGCGTCAAAAAAGTTTCAGGGAGGTGAGGGGCGATGAAAAGTATGTTTTATCCAAAACTGGCCTGGATGGGAATCCGGAAAAACAGCCGCCTGTATGTTCCCTATATCCTGGCATCCATGGGTATGGTCATGATGTACTATGTTGTGGCGTTTTTAAATACCAGCAGCGCCCTGCAGTCTGTTCCGGGCGGGGAGGTCATGCAGTCCATGCTGGGATTCGGGATGTATGTGATCGTTGCGTTTTCACTGCTGTTTTTGTTCTATACCAATTCCTTCCTGAACCGCAGGAGGAAAAAAGAATTTGGCCTTTACAATATCCTGGGCATGGGGAAATGGAATCTGGCCAAGATATTGGTGAGCGAAAGCGTGATGAGCGCCATGATCTCTATGGGCGGCGGCCTGCTGGCCGGGATCACATTTTCCAAGTTCGCGGAGCTGGGAATGGTCAATCTGCTGAAGGGCGAGGCGGAATTTTCCTTTTCGCTGGGAGCAGGGGCGATTTTGGAAACGTTAAAATGGTTCTCCATCATTTTTCTGGTGATCCTGCTCCAGACCTTATGGCAGATCCGGGGAGCCAGTGCGATGGAGCTGCTGCGCAGTGAGAATGCGGGGGAAAAACCGCCTAAAGCAAACTGGCTTCTGGCGCTGGCGGGCCTGGTGATTCTGGCGGCGGCTTATTATCTGGCGGTTACCATTGAGAATCCGATCGAGGCGCTGCTCTGGTTTTTCGTGGCGGTCATCATGGTCATCGTCGCGACGTATTTACTGTTTATCGCAGGCTCTGTGACGATCTGCAGGATTTTGCAGAAGAACAAAAGCTACTACTATAAGACCAGCCATTTTGTGTCCATTTCCTCCATGGTTTACCGCATGAAGAGAAACGGCGCGGGCCTGGCGTCCATCTGCATCCTGTGTACCATGGTGCTGGTGATGCTCTCGGGAACCGTGTGCCTGTATGCGGGGACCGAGGACAGTCTGCGAAACCGCTATCCGAGAAATATCATGATCGATGCAAGCTTTCGAAGTATGGAAGCCATGGAATCCGGGGTGACGGATCGTGTTCGGGAAGCTGCCGGGCAGGCCGTTTCGGCAGAAGGGGACGGGACTCTGATCGCAGAGAATGTGCTGGATTATCCGCTTGTGGATTTTTCATGTATCTTGGCGGAAGGTCGGTTTCGTACCTATGATGAAAATACCTCTGTGCTTCAAGTGAGCGACTATGCCGATACATGGCAGATATTTCTCGTGCCGCTGGAGGATTATAACCGTATGATGAACCAGAAGGAAGCGCTGGCGTCGGGAGAGGTCCTCATCTATACGACGAAACGTGACTATGAGAAGGATACCATTACAGTCAATGACGGAGAGGCGATGCGGATTAAAAAGGTAGTTCCGGAGTTTATACAAAACGGTGTGGATGCAGAGCAGATCATCCCATCCATGTTTATCTTCGTCCCGGATCTGGCGGAAGCGGCGCGTCCGCTGGAAGGGCTTGTGAATGAATGGGGAAATCCGATTCTGGGACTCCACTGGAATTATGGATTTGACCTGGACTGCGGGGATGAGATGCAGATGCGGATCCACGACAGGGTCCAGGCAGCGCTGGAGCAGGAAATGACGCGGATGAAGGCAGAGCAGGACACGCCGGACAGTACGGGGGAAAGTGACGGCGCAGAAGAAGCTTCTCCTTTCCTGGCATACAGCCGGTGCGCGGCAGAAGAACGGGCGACGTTCTACGGCCTGTACGGAAGCCTGTTCTTCCTGGGAATCCTGCTGGGTGTGGTGTTCGTCTTTGCCGCGGTGCTGATCATTTATTATAAGCAGATCTCGGAAGGCTATGAGGATCAGGCCCGGTTTGAGATCATGCAGAAGGTGGGCATGACGGAAACAGATATCCGGCGGAGCGTCAATTCTCAGGTGCTGACGGTGTTCTTCCTTCCCCTGATCATGGCGGGAATCCATCTGGCTTTTGCGTTTCCGATGGTCCATAAGCTGCTGATCCTGTTCAGCCTGACCAATCTGAAGCTGCTGCTGATCGTTACGGTCTGCTGTTATCTGGCATTTGCGGTATTCTACATGCTGGTATACCGGATCACCTCCAGAGGATACTATCATATTGTAAGTATGTGGGCGGAGAAGAAATAAAATGCACTCGTCTTCTGTGGAAACTTCCGTAAGCAGGAAATCCTGCAGATTGACAAACGTGCGCTTGTGGGATAATATAATGATGAAGCTACAGTCCGGTTCCGTAACGGGACTGGAATCCGGCCTCTTGCCGTAAGGCGGCTTCCCATGGGCCGGATTTTGCTGCTGTTGGATACTGCAGGTGAAAATGGCAGTATAGAGTGATGATAGGACAGACGACCATCACGTTAATAAAAATTCGGCTGGATATCACAAGTGCCGCATGTGCGGCGGAAGGAGAGAGAAGAAATGAGTAGCGAAATCAGAGACATCGGCCTGGCGGAGTCAGGCGAACAGAAAATCGAATGGGTGAAGAGAAACTGTGACCTGCTGCGCATGCTGGAAGAAGAGTTCAGCCGGACGAAACCATTTATAGGGAAGAAGATCACCCTTTCCGTACATTTGGAGGCAAAGACGGCTTATCTGTGCAAGGTGCTGGCAGCAGGCGGGGCAGAGATGTATGTAACGGGTTCCAATCCGCTTTCCACCCAGGATGATGTGGCGGCCGCGCTGGTGAAGGCGGGGCTGGAAGTCCATGCATGGTACGGGGCGACGGAGGAGGAGTACAATTCCCACATCCGCGCGGTGCTTTCCGCGGGACCCAATATCATCATTGACGACGGCGGCGATCTGGTGCATATGGTCCACACAGAGATGCAGGAGCTGATCCCAGCCATCCTGGGAGGCTGTGAGGAGACCACAACGGGCATCATCCGCCTGGAGGCGATGAACAAAGCCGGCGATCTGAAATTCCCCATGATCCGGGTAAATAACGCGCAGTGCAAGCATTTCTTTGATAACCGGTACGGCACGGGGCAGTCTGTGTGGGACGGTATCATGCGGACCACAAACCTGATCGTGGCAGGCAAGATCGTGGTGGTAGCCGGCTACGGCTGGTGCGGAAAAGGTGTTGCCATGCGGGCAAAGGGCCTGGGTGCGAGGGTCATCGTGACAGAGATTGATCCGGTGAAGGGCATTGAAGCTGTGATGGACGGATTTGACGTGATGCCGATGAAAGAGGCTGCGAAGCTGGGCGACTTTTTCGTGACAGTGACCGGCTGCGACAAGGTCATTGATGAAGAGGACTTTGTGGAAATGAAAGAGGGCGCGATCCTCTGCAACGCAGGACATTTTGACTGCGAGATCAATATGGCGGGCCTGCGTGCCATGGCAGCGGAATCGAAGGAAATGCGGAAAAACATCCAGGGCTACAGGCTGCCGAACGGACGGTGGATCTTCGTCCTGGCGGAAGGGCGTCTTGTGAACTTGGCCGCAGGGGACGGACATCCGGCGGAGATCATGGATATGAGCTTTGCCATCCAGGCGCTTTCCGCAAAATATCTGGTTGAGCACGGAAAAGAAATGACGGAGATGCTGGTGGATGTGCCGGAGGAGATCGATAAAGACGTTGCGGTGAGAAAGCTCCGTTTCCTGGGGAAGGAGATCGACACGCTGACTGCGGAGCAGGAGGCTTACCTGAACCAGTCCCTGGTATAAGGAAGAAGATAAACTGCCGCTTTGCGGATATATATTAAGAAAAAGAAAAGCTGCCTCAGGCAGCTTTTCGTATGTATGGATTCTATCTGTTCGCCAGCGCGCTCAGCTCTTCCAGCATCTTGGGCAACTCCGTATCCATCGTTTCGTTGCTGAACTGGCAGGTGCCGACCTTCTTGTGTCCGCCGCCGTTATATTTCAGCATCAGGCTCCCGACATTCACATCCGACGTTTTGTTCAGGATGCTGTAGCCTACTGCGGCGGAACAGCCCTGTCCGCCACGGCCGCTGACGATCCATGCGGAGATGTTCTGCTCCGGATACATGCTGTAGATCATAAAACGATTGCCGGTATAGATCGGGTCCACGTGTCTCAAATCGGTGATGATCAGATTGCCGTCCACCCTTGTATGCTCGGACACCATCTGTTTGAACTTTTCAGTCTGCTCATTATAGATCTCGATCCGCTCCCGCACATCCGGAAGGGCCAGGATCTCTTCGGTAGTCATGGTCTGGCAGGCTCCCATCAGCTTTTCCATTAACTGATAATTGGAAATAGAAAATTGTCTCCAGCGTCCCAGCCCGGTCCGGGGATCCATCAAGAAGCCGACCAGGATCCAACCTGTGGGGTTCATGACCTCATCAATGGTCAGATTGCCGGAATCTACCTTATCGACTGCTTCCATCAGATCATCGAACTGGGGGAACTGTTCCTTTCCACCGTAGTATTCGTAGATAATCCGCGCGCAGGACGGGCAGATGCGGCTCTCTCCTTTATATTTGCCTTCCAGCTCCAAGCGTTCGTGCTCGCTGGAGTGATGGTCAAACCAGAGTCCGCAGCCCTCTACAAATGGTACGTTGGCAAGGCAGTCATTCTCATCAATCTCCAACAGGCCGTCCTGGATATCCTTGGGGTGGGCAAATTTCCAGCTGTCGATAATCCCTGTCTCCAGAAGCAGCGCGCCGCATGCAAGACCGTCAAAATCAGAACGTGTTACTAATCTCATCAATAACTCCTCCTTGTATCTTTAAATTTATAAAATTTCTGAAATCAGACACAAAAACTTATGCCGTTTTCCGCTGCTGTTAGTATAATTTGTCACCAATTTCCGCAGGAAATTGATGACCTGCTTGCGCCTCAGCGTAATTCTTATTATAGCATATCCCTTGTTTTTCAGCAAACATAAATTGCAGAGAAGACAAAAAATGAGGACAGAAAGAATTTTCAAAACATAAAAAAAGATTGCATTCTTTGGAAAATCATGTATAATGATAGCGTAACTCAGAAAAAGTTAGAAACAGAAAATAATATTTTTTGAGGAGGTCTTTGAATTATGAAAGTACAGAATATTACAGACATAGAAGGATTTTTCAAGGTGGTTGATCAGTGCAAGGGGAAGGTAGAGCTGGTGACAGGAGAAGGGGACAGACTGAATCTGAAGTCCAAGCTTTCCCAGTACGTATCTATGGCGAATATCTTTTCCAATGGTGAGATTCCGGAGCTGGAGATCCTTGCTTATGAAAAGGAAGATACAGACAGGCTGATCGGATTCATGATGAACGGAAGCAACTAATACGGAGCAGGCTGGGTGGTTCTTGTGGGAACCACCTTGTTTTTTTACACAGGAAGTAAATATTTACAAAACGGCAGTCATTTTTGGCGGAAATAGAAAAGCGGCTGCGGGCGGGAGGTGAAGCATGGGGTTTGTGCATTTACACGTCCACACGGAGTATAGTCTCCTGGATGGTTCAAACAAAATATCGGAATATGTGGCAAGGGTAAAGGAACTGGGCATGGACAGCGCGGCGATCACGGACCACGGAGTCATGTACGGGGTGATCGACTTTTACCGGGAAGCAAAAAAAGCAGGGATCAATCCCATCCTTGGATGTGAGGTCTATGTGGCGCCGGGCTCCAGGTTCGACAGGGAGATCACGGGCGGGGATGACCGTTATTATCATCTGGTCCTTTTGGCGGAGAATAATACCGGCTATGCCAATCTGATGAAGATTGTGTCCAAAGGGTTTGTGGACGGGTATTATTATAAGCCTCGTGTGGACAAGGAACTTCTGCGGGAGTACCATGAGGGGATCATTGCATTGAGCGCCTGCCTTGCCGGGGAGGTGCAGCGATACCTGGTTCGGGGGCTGTACGAAGACGCGAAGGAACAAGCGCTGGAGTATCAGGACATTTTCGGGAAGGGCAATTATTTCCTGGAGCTGCAGGACCACGGTATTCCGGAGCAGAAGCTTGTGAACCAGCGCCTGCTGCAGATGTCCGAGGAGTTGGGGATCGAGCTGGCGGCCACCAATGACGTGCATTACACCTATGCGGAGGACGAGAAGCCCCATGACATCCTGCTCTGCATCCAGACGGGAAAAAAGCTGGCGGATGAGAACCGGATGCGCTATGAAGGCGGGCAGTACTATGTCAAATCTCAGGAAGAGATGACAGCGCTGTTTCCTTATGCGCGGCAGGCAGTGGAGAATACACAGAAGATTGCTGACCGCTGCCATGTGGAGATTGAGTTCGGCGTGACCAAGCTGCCTAAGTACGACGTGCCGGATGGGATGACCTCCTGGGAATATCTGAACAAACTGTGCTATGAAGGGCTGGATCAGCGTTATGGCGAAGAGGCTCAGGAGAATCGGGAACGGCTGAAATACGAGCTGGATACGATCCAAAATATGGGGTATGTGGATTATTTCCTGATCGTGTGGGACTTTATCAAATATGCCAAGGACCACGGGATCGCTGTCGGGCCGGGAAGAGGCTCCGCGGCGGGCAGCATCGTGTCTTACTGCCTGGGGATCACTGATATCGATCCCCTGCGGTATCAGCTTCTGTTCGAGCGGTTCCTCAATCCGGAGCGTGTGTCCATGCCCGATATCGACGTGGACTTCTGCTTTGAACGAAGGCAGGAGGTCATTGATTACGTGGTCCGCAAATACGGCAAGGACCGGGTGGTGCAGATCGTGACCTTCGGAACGCTGGCGGCCCGGGGCGTGATCCGGGATGTGGGCCGGGTCATGGACCTGCCCTACGCGTTTGTGGACTCCATCGCGAAGATGATTCCGAAGGAGCCGAACATTACCATCGCGAAGGCGCTGGAGATGAACCCGGAGCTGAAAAAAGCCTATGAGACGGATGAGCAGGTGAAAAATGTCATCGACATGTCCAAACGTCTGGAAGGACTGCCCAGGCACAGCTCTATGCATGCCGCCGGCGTGGTCATCAGCCAGGAGCCCGCGGATGAATATGTTCCGTTATCCCGGGCCCAGGATGGTTCCATTACGACGCAGTTCACGATGACCACGCTGGAGGAGCTGGGGCTTTTAAAAATGGATTTCCTGGGATTGAGGACCCTGACCGTGATTCAGAACGCAGTGCGGATGGTGAAGCAAAAAGCGCCGGAGCTGGATCTAAATGCCATTGATTATAACGACCAGGCCGTGCTGGACTACATCGGAACCGGAAAAACAGACGGGATCTTCCAGATTGAAAGTCCGGGTATGAAAAGCTTCATGAAGGAATTAAAGCCTCACAGCCTGGAAGATATCATTGCGGGGATCGCCCTGTACCGTCCGGGGCCGATGGATTTTATCCCCCAGTATATCAAGGGGAAGAACGGGGCGGGATCCATTGTATATGACTGCCCCCAGCTGGAGCCCATCCTGTCGCCCACCTATGGCTGCATCGTCTATCAGGAGCAGGTCATGCAGATCGTCCGGGATCTTGCTGGCTACACCATGGGGCGGAGCGATCTGCTGCGGCGGGCCATGTCCAAGAAAAAAGGGGATGTGATGCGCAAGGAGCGGCAGATCTTTGTCTATGGCGATGAAGAGACCAATGTACCGGGGTGTGTTAAGAACGGGATTGACGAGAAGGTTGCAAATAAGATCTATGACGAGATGATCGATTTTGCAAAATACGCGTTCAACAAGTCCCATGCCGCCGCCTATGCGGTGGTGGCCTATCAGACCGCATATTTAAAATATTATTATCCGGTGGAATTTATGGCGGCGCTGATGACCTCCGTCATTGAAAATCCGTCCAAGGTGGCGGAATATGTATATGCCTGCCGGGGGATGGATATCCAGATCCTTCCGCCGGACATTAACCGGGGCTATTCGGATTTTTCGGTGGATTCCGGACAGATCCGTTACGGACTTGCGGCGATCAAAAGCATCGGGAAGCAGGTGATCCAGGCTATCGTATCGGACAGGGAGGAATTTGGCAGCTTTAAAAACCTGGAAGATTTTATTAACCGGATGTCTATTAAGGAAGCATTGAATAAAAAGGTGATCGAAAACCTGATCAAGTCCGGCGCGCTGGACTGCCTGGGAGGAACAAGGAAGCAGTTTATGAGTATTTACCTGCAGATCCTGGATCATGTGAACCAGGAAAAAAAGTATGCCATGACAGGGCAGATGACTCTGTTTGATCTGGTGGAAGAGGAGGAAAAGAGCCAGTTCGAGATCCGGCTGCCGGATGTGGGGGAATATACGAGAGAGAACCAGCTCGCATTTGAAAAGGAAGTGCTGGGGATCTACATCAGCGGACATCCCCTGGATGCTTATGAAGCGGCATGGAGAAAAAATATTTCTGCCGTCACGCCGGATTTTCAGCCGGATGAGGAAACAGGGCGTTCCAAGGTTCACGACGGAGCCAGGGAAACCATAGGCGGACTGATCACGGACAAAACAGTAAAATATACGAGAACAAACCAGATGATGGCATTTGTGACCGTTGAGGACCTGCTGGGAACCGTGGAGGTGGTCGTATTCCCGCGGGACTATGAGAAGAACCGGGAGCTTTTGGAGGTGGACCAGAAGGTATTTATCCGAGGAAGAGTGTCCGAGGAAGACGAGAGGCCAAGTAAGCTGATCTGCGAGAAAGTGATCCCCTTTGACCGAAAAAAACGGGAGTTGTGGATCCAGTTTCCGGACAAGGCGGACTATCTGGAACAGGAACAGACATTGTTCGGACATCTGAAGGATTCCGACGGGGAAGACGAGGTGGTGATCTACTGTCAGGCCGAGCGCGCGGTAAAAAGACTGCCCAGAAACCGGAATATCCTGATCACTCCTCAGGTATTAAGCAGATTGATGAATCAGTTTGGGGAAAAGCGGGTAAAAGTAGTCGAAAAGACTATTGAAAACCGTATATAAATAGTATAAAATAAATCATTGAAGAATGTACAAAATCAGGCGGTGTAATTCCTGAATCCTGGTTCCTTGTTTCAGGCGCGGAGGCAGCCGGGAACAGATGTGCCTGGTAAATTCTGATGCTGCAGAAATTCTGCCGGCGGCAGAGTTTTTGCAGGGTACTTACTTTTAATTATATGATATTGAGCGGCAGATTTTTCTGGCGCTCAATACACCTGAGGAGGAAGGAAGCATGGGAGAAATGGAAAACAAACAGGTATTGGATGAAATGGAAGACACGATCCGTACGGTCGGTGTCCTGACAAGCGGAGGCGACGCTCCCGGAATGAATGCTGCGATCCGCGCAGTGGTAAGGACGGCTTTGTCACACGGCTTAAAGGTACGCGGGATCCGCAAGGGATATCATGGTCTTCTGAAGGAAGAGATTATTGATCTGTCCGCCCGTGATGTGTCGGATACCATTCAGCGGGGCGGAACACTTCTCCAGACTGCGCGCTGTAAATCCATGCGTACAACGGAAGGACAGCAGAAAGCAGCGGCGATTTGTAAGAAATACGGTATTGACGCGCTGGTGGTCATCGGCGGCGATGGTTCTTTTGCGGGCGCGCAGAAACTTGCCAATTACGGGGTGAAGACCATTGGGCTTCCGGGAACCATTGATCTGGACATTGCATGCACAGAGTATACCATCGGGTTTGATACGGCTGTGAATACGGCGATGGAAGCCATTGATAAGGTCCGTGATACTTCTACATCCCATGAGCGGTGCAGTATCATCGAGGTTATGGGACGTGACGCGGGATATCTGGCTCTCTGGTGCGGTATTGCCAATGGCGCGGAGAGGATCCTGCTTCCCGAGGAGAAGGAGAACTTCGATGAAGCGGCGCTGATCCAGGATATCATGGCGAACAAGAGACGCGGCAAGAAGAATTACATCATCATCAATGCAGAAGGTGTAGGCGATACGATCAACCTGGCAAAGAGGATTGAGGAAGCGACCGGAATCGAGACCAGAGCGACGATCCTGGGACACATGCAGCGCGGCGGAAGCCCGACCTGCAAGGACAGAGTCTATGCGTCTACCATGGGGGCTATGGCAGTGGAGCTGCTCCTGGCCGGCAAGTATAACCGTGTGGTAGGCTACAAGGAAGGCGAGTTCGTTGATTACGATATCAACGAGGCATTAAGCATGAAGAAGAAGATCTCCAATCATCAGTATGAGATCTCCAAGGTGCTGGCGCTGTAATCGAAAGGCTGCCGCACCGGATACCATCATGTGCAGAAAGGCTGCCAGTGGCAGGCTTTCTGTATTATTGCGAAAAAGTAAAGACCCAGGGGATAAAACAGTATGGAGTGTAAAAAAGGGGCACCGGTCGGTGTATTTGATTCAGGAGTAGGCGGCCTGACCGTAGTGCGTGAGATCATCCGGCAGCTCCCGAATGAAAATATTGTATATTTTGGAGATACTGCCCGGGTACCTTACGGCAGCAAGTCTCAAAAGACAGTGATCCGCTTTTCGGAACAGATCATCCGTTTTCTGAAGACCAAACAGGTCAAGGCGATCGTCATTGCCTGCAATACGGCCAGCGCTCTTGCGCTTGAGGCGGTGCGGGATGAATTTGATATTCCGATCCTCGGAGTGGTAGCACCCGGAGCGAGGGCCGCTGTGAAGGTGACCCGGAACCGGAAGATCGGTGTCGTGGGTACGGATGCCACGGTCCGGAGCGGGGTATACACAAAAGTTATCCAGGGAATGGACCCGCAGATCCAGGTCATTGAAAAGGCATGCCCGCTGTTTGTTCCTCTGGTGGAAGAAGGCTTCAAGGAGCATGAGGTGACCCGGGAGATCATTGAGTATTATCTGGAATCCCTGCGTGCTACGGATATAGATGCCATGATCCTGGGATGTACCCATTATCCTCTTCTGCGTTCCCGGATTCGTGTTTATATGGGCGAGGATATCCAGATCGTCAATCCGGCCTATGAGACGGCGCTGGATCTGAAAGCGCTCTTGGAGGAGCGGGATATGGCCAATGGAGACAGGGAGACGCCGGGGAGCCGATATGAATTCTACGTCAGCGATACGGCTGAGAAGTTTCGGCATTTTGCCAACACGGTGATGCCCTTCGACGTACCGGAAACGAATGTGGTGAATATAGAAAGCTATTAAGGATGTCAGGACTGTGCATTCACTGTGCGGTCCGTACAGTGTAAGACGGCTGCAATACATGGAGGATGGAGTATGACAAAAGATGTGCTGGTGAGTATCTCAGGTCTGCATCAGGACGCAATGTCCGATCTGACGGAAGAGAATGAACCGATTGAAGTGGTGACTCCGGCGAGCTACTACTGCCGGAACGGAAAGCACTATGTGATCTATGATGAGCTGATGGAGGGGACTCCCGGAGTGACCAAAAATCAGATCAAGATATCGGGGGATGACAGCCTGGAGATCATTAAGCGGGGGCTTTCGAATTCACATATGGTTTTTGAAAAAAACAAGAAGAACCTTACTTATTATCAGACGCCGTACGGACAGATGCTTGTAGGCGTCAATACGAAGAATATGGAAGTGAAGGTGACAGACAAGAAAATTGATGTTTCACTGGACTACGAGCTGGATGTCAATCATGAACCGATGGCGGACTGCACGATCAAAATGAACATCATGTCCAGAACTGCCGGCGATTTTTCCTTGAATCTGTCATAAAAATCAGCACACATCCTAGGGAATGTGTGCTGATTTTTTCAGACGGATTATTTCTTTTTGTCATCCTTCTTTTCTTTTTTAAAACGGTCCATGAATTTTTTCTTGGGCTGCGGCTTCTCCAGGGAACCGCGGATGCCCTTTACACTGGTTATGTAAATTCCGCTTAAGACTGCCTTGATGGGCTTGCCGCCTACCGGAATTAACGGATAGACCTGCGCGTCGCACATCAGAGACATGATCTGCGGACCGATCTTGGCCTTTACGACCGGAACCTTGGAGCGCCGGAGGTACTTGGGGGTATTCTCCACAACTACAGCCGGGAAACCGGCATCTTTCAGCTTCATTTTTTTCTTATCGATCACCATCATGGTAACCGTCTGCGCAATGGCATCCATCTGCTCCTTCTGCGCAGCCTGCTTTTTTTCCATCTTCTTTCCAAAAAAATAAAGTGCAATAAATGCTGCGATTAAAATCGCTAAGATCACCAGCATTACGATCGTTACTGTACTCACGGCAAATCCTCCTGTTTACTCTTTTTCCGTAATCTATTGTAACATTGTTTTCGGTGAAGTGCAAGCAGACATTGGACGAACTGCTTACTTTTTGCGCATGGCGGTGTGAATACGAACAGAAACTTGACAAACAATACATTAAGAAGTATTCTTGTTACTGTTCACGGTGCCCTGCGTCTTGCTGCAAGGCATCCGGCAATCGCTGCTTTCGAATGATGGAGGATTTTTTTATGGCGGAAACGATCTGGAACGGGACTGCGGTCACATATCATTTTATTATGGATCATCTGGTGATCATCAATATCTTACTGTCTCTGGTGATCATTTTTTTTCAGCGAAGGTCTCCGCAGACGGTGTGGACGTGGCTTTTGATCTTATATTTTATCCCGATTCTCGGGTTTGTCATGTATCTTATGATCGGACAGGATTTTCATAAGAGCCGGATGTTCAAGGCAAAGGAGATTGAAGGGGAATTGAAGTACGCGGTCCGCCGGCAGGAAGAACGGATCTACCGGAAGCGGCTTCGCCTGGCCAATCCGGAGCTGCGGCGTTTTGAGGATCTGATCCTGTATAATCTGGAAGCCGGTCAGGCAGTGCTGACGGACAACAACGACGTACGCGTCTATGCGGACGGAAAAGAGAAGTTCCGGGCATTGATCGATGAGATGAAGCAGGCAAAATGTTATATACACCTTCAATATTATATCATCCGGAATGATGAGCTGTGGCAGAAGATTGAGCCGGTGCTGATCCAGAAGGCAAGGCAGGGAGTGGAAGTGAGGATTCTCTTTGACAGTATGGGCTGCCGTACGATGCATAACCGGGACTGGCACCGTCTGGAACGCGAAGGAATCCAGGTGGCGGAATTTTTTCCGGCACTTCTGGGGCAGTTCCAGCTTCGGATGAATTACCGGAACCACAGGAAGATCGTTGTCATTGACGGCAGGATTGGTTTTGTGGGCGGCTTCAATGTGGGCAGGGAATATCTGGGAAAGAATAAAAAATTCGGCTATTGGAGGGACACTCATCTGTGTATTGAGGGGGCGGCAGTAACCTCGCTTGCGGTCAGATTTGTGCTGGACTGGAACTATGCCGCGAAGGAAAATCTGTTTCAGCAGGATAATCTGTTTGAGATTCCCACATATGTCAGGAAGGGGCGCGACCCGGTGCAGATCATTTCCAGCGGACCGGACTCCAAGACCAAGACCATTCATGACAATTATCTCAGGCTGATCCACAGTGCAAAAAAGCATGTCTATATCCAGACCCCATATCTGATCCCGGATGACTCGATTCTGGATGCGCTGATGATCGCCAGCCGTTCCGGGATTGATGTACGGATTATGGTGCCCTGCAAACCGGACCATCCGTTTGTGTACTGGGCGACCTATTCCTATCTGGGCGAGCTGGTTCAGGCCGGAGCGAAATGCTACGTCTACAACAACGGTTTTCTCCATGCGAAGACGCTGAGCGTGGACGGGATGGTGGCCTGTGTCGGGACGGCAAACATGGATATCCGCAGCTTTGAACTGAACTTTGAAGTCAATGCGGTGATCTACAGTGAGCCCACCGTACAGCGTCTGGAGCGGATCTTTGAGACGGATATGACGAAATGTACTCATGTTACCAGGAAGGTCTATGACCAGAGAGGATTTATCATCCGGGTGAAGGAACAGTTCAGCCGGCTTTTGTCCCCCCTGCTTTAAGCCGCGGGATTTATAAATTGGAAGCGAATACCGGAATTAAATCTAAAAATGACTTTTTTTCAATCATGGAATATGGTATACTTGAACAGTAATCGGCAGACCATACCGATTTGCCGAAAAAGCTTTTGCAAAGAATTATGAGGTGAAAAGATGAAGAAAAAATGGATCGCAGTGCTGGTAAGCAGTATGCTGGCTGTGTCTTTGGCCGGCTGCGGCTCGACATTATCGGATGAATACATCACGATAAACAAGTACAAAAAACTGGAGATTCCCAAGCTGGAGAATACGGAGGTGTCGGATTCGTCAGTTGAGAGTTCGATCAGCAGTCAGCTGGCTACATCTCAGGAGCGTAAGGAGATTACGGGCCGGGCAGCCAAGGACGGAGATACCGTTGACATTGACTATACGGGCACCATCTTCGGAGAGGAATTCGACGGAGGCAGCGCTGTCGGCGCATCCCTGATCCTGGGCTCCGGACAGTTTCTGCCTGCTGAGGGAGAGTACAAGGGTTTTGAAGAACAGATCGTGGGGCACGAGCCGGGCGATAATTTTGATATTACTGTAAAGTTTCCGGCAAACTACCGGAATGAGGAAGTAGCAGATAAGCCTGCGAATTTTAACGTTACACTGAATGGGATCTACGAAGTGATCACGCCGGAGCTGACGGACGAATGGGTCAAGGAGCACAGCGAAGAATCCAAGACAGTAGAGGAGTATAAGGAGGAGATCCGGAAGCGGCTGCAGGAAAACAGCGAGCTGCAGGTGAAATCTACTCTTGAGAGTAATGCGCTGATGGCTATGCTGGATGAGACGGAGGTGAAAAAGCTTCCGGAGGACCAGGTAGATGCGGAGTATCAGACGACGGAGGATACGTATAAAAGGCTGGCGGAGGGATATGGCCTGGAATTTGAGGAATTCCTGAGTACATATATGAAGCAGACGGTCGAGGAGTTTGAAAAGGAAGCCCGGGAGTCTGCGGAGACGATCGTCAAGGCGAATCTGGCATGCAGCCTTCTGGCAAAGGAAAAGAAGCTGGAGCCTTCCGAATCGGAATATGAGAAGCTGATCGAGGAATATGCAAAAGAGGCAGGCTCTGATGATGTGGAGGCTTTTAAGGAGCGTGTCGGAGAAGACCTGCTTCGCAAGGCCATTCTCCAGAGAAAGGTGGCGGAGTATCTGGTAGACAAGTGCGTGCAGGTGGAACAGGCAGACTCGGAGGAATAAAGCCGCAGGCAAAACCGTGATATACAGCGGAAGCTTTCAAAGGAATGCACTGGCATGGGAAAAGGAGGAGAAGACGATGAAATTGGAAAATGAAGTCCTCAGCGTAGAGATCGCGGAGCTTGGCGCAGAGGTTACAGGAATTTCTGACAGAGAGAAGAACACAGATATTTTATGGGAAGGGAATCCTTCCTTTTGGAAGCGCCATTCTCCGGTCCTTTTCCCGAATGTCGGAAAAACATATGGGAACGAGGTGCTGATCGAAGGAAATAAATTTCCTACAGTGCAGCACGGATTTGCAAGGGACAGCGTATTTACCTGTGTATCATCTTCTGCGGATGCGGCATCATTTCGTCTGGCCTCTTCGGAGGAGACGAAAAAGGTTTATCCATATGATTTTGAATTGTACATCACTTATACTCTCAAAGGAAAGAATCTGAAGGTGGAGTGGAAGGTGAAAAACTGTTCCGAAAAGATCATGTACTTTACCATCGGCGGGCACCCGGCTTTCCGTTTTGCTGAAAAGGGAGAAAAAAAGGAAGATTATCTTTTGAAATTTCCTGGAAAAGAATCTCTTACTTACATATTGGTGGATCCGAATACAGGAACCGGTGTGCCGGATCAGACGTATACACTGGAGCTGACAGACGGGATGTGTCCGGTCACAGAGGAGATGTTCCTGAGGGATGCGCTGATCTTTGACGGCGGACAGTTTGAAGAGGTATGGCTGTGCAGAAAGGATGGAACACCTTATGTGGGCATGCGGTGTGAAGGATTTCCGAATTTCGGGATCTGGTCGGTCAAGGACGCGCCCTTTGTCTGCTTGGAACCATGGGAAGGAAGATGCGACAATTTTGGCTTTGCGGAGGAGATTTCAAAGAAGCCGGGAATCATTCGGCTGCCGAAAAATGAAGTCTTTATAAAATCATATGAGATAATTTTGGCATAGGATTTGACCTTTTACAGAAAATGATGTATAATAAACCCGTCATAGAGTGTTTTACTACTCAGTATATTAAAAGTAACGTAATAGTGCGACAAACGGACTTTGTGGCAGCAGTTATAAAGGAAGTTGATACTTGAGTGTTTTTAGGAGGGAGCAATTATGGCATCGAGAACAAAATCAACTAAATCAACAAAAGCAGCGGAAAGTACGTCTGCAAAGGAAGTAAAGGCAACAGAAGTAACCGAAGAAAAATCAGAGGCGAAAGCGGCTGAGGTGAAGACAACGGAAAAGAAGACAGCGGAGAAGAAGGCAGCAGCGGAAAAGACATCGGAGAAGAAGAAAGCAGAGCCGAAGCCGGTACCAAAAGCAATCGGAACAAAAAAAGATACTACAAAAGCAATTGAGACCAAGGCAGGAGTCCTTGTAGAAGAAAAGCCTGCAAAGGCAGAGAAGAAACCGGCAGCAAAGAAAACTGTGGAGAAGAAGACGGCAGCAAAGAAGACTTCTGCGAAGGCGGAAGTGAAGACCGAGATGTTCCTTCAGTTTGACGGCAAGGAATTTACTGAAAAAGAGATCTTCCAGAAGGTCAAGGAAGTATGGACCAAGGTTCTGAAGAATAAGGTCGGTGACATGAAGGAAGTGAAGATCTATCTGAAGCCGGAGGAATCAGCTGCTTACTATGTAGTAAATGACGATACAAGCGGTAAGATAGAACTGTAACAATTGGGCGAACAGGCTGAAAAGGCCTGTTTTTTCTATACAGAGGGAAAAATGTTCGGGGGTACGTTAAGGAGACCGGACGCTACATACCGGTCAGTATTTTTGAATATGAAGGAGAGAGAGATGGAGAAAAATCAGCAGCTGGAAAGGCTGGAAAAGCAGATCCGTTTTATTGTAGAGATTGATAAAGTGAAGAATATCTTCCGTCAGACCTATCTGGCGGACGCGGGACGAAAGGAAAATGATGCAGAGCATTCCTGGCATATTGCATTGATGGCATATCTGCTCCAGGAATATGCGGAGAAGCCGGTGGATGTCAGCAAGGTCATGCTCATGGTCCTGATCCATGATCTGGTGGAGATCGACGCAGGAGATACCTATGCATATGATGACGCGGGAGCAGAAACAAAGCGGGCACGGGAGGAGGCCGCGGCTGACCGGATCTTCGGCCTTCTGCCGGAGGACCAGGGGAAGTATTTCCGTGAGCTCTGGGAGGAATTTGAAGCCTACGAGTCTCCGGAAGGAAAGTACGCGCATCTGCTGGATAACTTCCAGCCTCTCCTTTTGAATGACGCTTCTGGCGGGCTCAGCTGGCAGGAGCATCAGGTGAGAAAATCTCAGATCTATAAGAGGAATGAAAAGATTGAAGAAACTTCGGAAACTATATGGAATTGTATGAAGGAGATCGTTCAGAAGCATATCGAGTGCGGACATGTGGAAGAGGACTGCCGGGAGGAATGAAAATGTATGATCAGGAAATAGAGCAGCTGCAGAAAATGATTGATGAAAGCTCAAGCATCGTATTTTTTGGCGGCGCAGGAGTATCGACAGAGAGCAATATCCCGGATTTCCGGAGCGCTGACGGCATTTACCATCAGGCATATAAGTATTCTCCGGAACAGGTCGTGAGCCACAGCTTTTTCATGGCCCACACGGATGCCTTTTTTGAATTTTACAAAGAGAAAATGATGATATTGGATGCAAAGCCGAATCCGGCGCATTTAAAGCTGGCAGAGCTGGAAAAGGCCGGAAAGCTTTCCGCCATTGTGACACAGAATATTGACGGGCTGCATCAGGCGGCAGGCAGCAAAGTGGTATACGAGCTGCACGGAAGTATTATGCGGAATTACTGTATGGATTGCCATACGTTTTATGATGCCGAATATGTAAAAAACGGAGACGGTGCTCCAAGATGCGAGAAGTGCGGAGGACTGGTCAAGCCGGATGTCGTACTTTATGAGGAAGGGCTGGATTCCCAGGTGATACAGGGAGCGATCCGCGCGATCACGGATGCGGATATGATGATCATCGGCGGAACGTCGCTGGTCGTTTATCCGGCAGCCGGATTTATTGATTACTTCCGGGGAAAATATCTGGCGGTCATCAACAAATCTGATACAGGCCGCGCGGTGAGGGCGGACCTGTCGATCTCTGCGCCGATTGGGCAGATCATGAGCCGGATCGAAGTAAAATAGCCGCGTCAGGTTTTCCGCATATGACCTATATAAAGGGCGGCCGGAAAATGACTGTATATCTGCAATCCATTGCTGCGATCCGTAAGATTTCACAACAATAGATTGCGGATAAACAGGATTTTCCGGCCGCCCATTTGCATACTGCAGATCAGTCTTCGTAGAGCTTCATCCCGGTCCAGGATTTCATATGATCCAGCATCTTCCGATCCGGTTCCATATAGATACAACTGACACCCTGTTCCAGCGGGATCATGACTGCGTAAACCTTCGCGTCCGCATTGCCGGAAGAGAAGTCCTGAGTCTTATTGGGGTGATAAGAATTCAGTCTGGGAGAACCCTTCGGTGCAATGATCTCGGCCTGACGGATATCAAAGGATGTGATATTTTTCCGCTTTTCCTTGCTGAAAATGGCGGCAACATCAATGTCGTAGTTTAAAAGAGTATACTCATATTCGACATTGAGACGCGGGAAAATAAAATAGTATGCGCCCATTGCCAGAAGTACGGCAATGAAAAAAGCGAGAAAACCAATGAACAAAGTCCCTACAACTGCGACCGCAGCAATGAAGACAATGATCAGGATGCGGATCAATATATCCAGAGGCTTGGTTTTCCTGGTTACAAGTTGTTCATAAAAAGCATCATTCATGTTCTGAGTTCCTTTCTGTCTGTAAATAATTCATCACCAGGGACGCGATCTTAAAGGTCATGGCATCCTCAAATCTGCGGAGATCCAGTCCCGTGCGTTTTTCCACCTGATCCAAACGGTAGATCAGTGTGTTGCGGTGCATATGGAGCTGACGTGAGGTCTCCGCGATATTCAGATTATTATGAAGAAAGCGGTTGATAGTCGCCATAGTTTCTTCATCCATGGAATCCGGTATATCGTTTCCAAACAGTTCTTTTAAAAAGCCCTCGCAGATCGGAACAGGAAGCCGGTAGATCAGCCTTCCGATCCCCAGCCGATTATAGGGGAATACGGTCTGCTCTGAATAGAAAAGCTTTCCCACCTTCAATGCCAGACTGGTTTCCTGCCAGGCACCGGCAAGATCGGTAAGATGGCCGATCACGCCGCTGTATGCCACCCACACCTGAGTCAGGGCTTCCGCATTCAGCGTATCCACGATCATGTGGGCAAGCTGTGAGATCTCCTGTTCGGATTCCGCGGCTTTTACCGGGCGGAGTATGGCAACGCCGCATTCTGTCATGGGAATCAGATACGCCTTAGTCTGAGAAGGAAACAGATTCTTCAGAATCTCCTTTACCGTATCATTCAGCGGACCTTTCTTCTCCAGGAGAAAAAGGATACGCGGTTCCTCCGGAGCGATATGCAGACGCAGCGCGTCCTCCATTGCTTCTACGGGAGAAACACTTCCGGTCATGAGGTTTTTCAGAAAATGATTTTTATTAAATTTTTCCTTGTAGGCATTGCACAGGCATCGGAGCTGCTTTAAAGCACGTTCCTCATCCTGGGCGGAGTCTGCCGAAACTTCCAGTCTGATACCGGTGATCCGCTGCAGTTCATTGACAGCGGAGTTCAGCTGTGTCGTATATTCCATGATCCTCCTCCGTGAGTTCGTCATAGGGCAGCTGTTCGGCGCGGCAGGTCTGCGGCCTGCCGGGAACAATTCGTAATATGAAAAAGGCTGTACACTGTACAGCCTTTTATTTTGCCACGCCGAAGCGTAAGCTGCTATTCTTATTTTAAACTACTAGTTTGTAATAGTCAACTCTGTTTCTTTGTCAAAGAGATGGATCCGATCCATTTCCAGTGCAAATACAGCCTTGTCGCCGGTTCTCAGCGGTGTACGTGAGTTAACACGCGCGGTCATCTGAGTTCCTGCTACATCGAAATACAGATATACTTCTGCGCCGAGCAGCTCGTAAACCTTAACGGTAGATTCCACAACACTGTCAGGATTTGCAGCAATAAATTCTTCGGAATCATGTACATCCTCCGGACGGATACCAAGAACAACGGTCTTTCCATTGTAATTGCCCTTGATCAGAGCCTGCTTCTTATTCTCTGGTACCTTCAATACATAATCGCCGACCTTCAGAGAAACGTCATTGCCGGAAATGTTGACAACTGCATCCAGGAAGTTCATCTGCGGTGATCCGATGAAGCCTGCTACGAACAGGTTGCAAGGTGTATTGTAAAGGTTCTGAGGAGTATCTACCTGCTGTACGATACCGTCCTTCATAACAACAATCCTGGTACCAAGGGTCATAGCCTCTGTCTGGTCATGCGTTACGTAGATGATGGTTGCGCCCAGGCTCTCATGGATCTTGGAGATCTCGATACGCATCTGAACTCTCAGCTTAGCATCCAGGTTTGAAAGAGGCTCATCCATCAGGAATACCTTAGGATTACGTACAATGGCACGTCCCATGGCAACACGCTGTCTCTGACCACCGGAAAGAGCCTTCGGCTTACGGTCAAGCAGCTTATCCAGGTCAAGAATCCTTGCGGCTTCACGAACCTTCTTGTCAATCTCATCCTTCGGTACTTTACGAAGCTTCAGACCGAAAGCCATGTTGTCATATACTGTCATATGCGGATACAGAGCGTAGTTCTGGAATACCATTGCGATATCACGATCCTTCGGCTCAACGTCGTTCATAACCTTGCCGTCGATCGTAAGAGTACCGCCGGAGATATCTTCCAGACCAGCTACCATACGAAGTGTGGTAGACTTTCCACATCCTGAAGGTCCTACGAAGATGATAAATTCCTTATCTTCAATCTCAAGATTAAAATCCTGCACTGCATGAAATCCGTTAGGATAAATTTTCTGAATCCCCTTTAATGATAAACTTGCCATTTTAAATAGCCTCCTTAAGAAAATGTTTTTCGTTTGTTTCTGGACTTAGTATATCGGAGAATGGAAAAACAGGCAATATAACAAGTAACTAAAAAAAAGAAAAAGATATGTACATTTCAACCAGAGCAGGCAAAAATCATGAGGCGGATTGTTTTATTTGAAAAACATAAATTGACGCGGGGCAGATTTTTCGTTACAATAGGTACGGACTGTTCAGCAAAAATCAAAGAAAACATAAAAAGGAAAAGAGGACAAGACTATGGCGAATCCAGTTGTTACATTTGAGATGGAGAACGGCGATATCATGAAAGCAGAGCTGTATCCGGAGATTGCGGCCAACACGGTTCGGAATTTTATTTCCCTTGTAAAGAAAGGGTATTACGACGGATTGATCTTTCACCGCGTGATCAGCGGCTTTATGATTCAGGGCGGATGTCCGGACGGAACCGGTATGGGTGGTCCCGGCTACAGCATCCGGGGAGAGTTTTCACAGAACGGATTTGAGAATCTTCTGGAGCATGACGCGGGAGTGCTGTCCATGGCACGTGCCATGCATCCGGATTCCGCAGGCTCCCAGTTTTTCATTATGCATAAGAAGTCATCCCATCTGGACGGGGCATATGCGGCATTTGGAAAAGTGACGGAGGGAATGGACGTGGTCGATCGGATTGCGGAGACCGCGACGGATTATCAGGACCGGCCTCTGGAAGCGCAGGTAATGAAAAAAGTGACTGTGGAGACCTTCGGTGGAGCATATCCGGAGCCGGAGACTCTGGCGGAATAAAGATGCCGGCAACTGCTACTTACTGGCCGGATGCCCGCCTCATCACTGAATTGGCCGGATGACGTGCGGCAGTGCGCGACACCGTGTGAACAGTAACACAGTAACTTTAATTTACAGAAATTTAAAAATGTAAGCATTGCATTTAGAAATTGCCTGCTATATACTAGAATGACAGAAGGACAGAATATGAAATGCGAGGGAATGAAAGTGGATGCGATTATTCGGGCAAAATTAAAAGAAATAGAACAGCGGGAGCAGGTCAGGATCATCTGGGCTGTAGAGGCCGGAAGCAGAGCCTGGGGATTTTCCTCCCCGAACAGTGATTATGATGTGCGTTTCATATATGTAAGAGATCCGAAGGAATATCTACGACTGGAGGAGATCCG